>Ga0136614_10003444_pt1 | contig 10127 bp, 9 predicted proteins | sample AntDrymUQ2792106_2_FD_106643 | JGI IMG/M metagenome (GOLD analysis project Ga0136614, IMG submission 106643) | Polar desert sand microbial communities from Dry Valleys, Antarctica - metaG UQ279 (21.06) | ecosystem: Environmental > Terrestrial > Soil > Desert | place: Antarctica: Dry Valley... | reverse complement strand
CGCTGCGGCCGCCCTGTGCAACTCAACTCACAAGTAGCGGGACGACTGGCGTCAGCAACGCCAGATCAGCCAGTGCGGTGCGGGTGTCTGGCTTAATCTGGCGAGCGGTAAAGTGAAGAACTGCGAGCAGAAGCGTGCTGCTCGCGAAACAGACATACACGCTCGGTCCCGTCGCAGAGAGAGCGAACGCAGCACTCGCGACCGCGACGAGGGCGAAGATGCCCGGCAGCAGGCGCGCGGATCGTGGAAACGCGGTGGCGATGGAAACTCGCTGCTGCGCTGTATCTAGCGCGCGCTCCCAGAATGCAATGCAGACGCAGTTCAAGGAACAAACCGAAACCAGGAGCAAGCATGCGGGCCGCAACGCGCCTGGCACGGAGTCCGTCAGCGGCACGATCGTTCCCGCGGCGAAGAGGGATCCAATACTGACTCCCTTCAGCGGCATCTTGCGCCAGAGCGATGGCCGCAGGCGATTTAGCGATAGGTAAACGAAGGCGCAGACGGCCACCGCCGCGCCAGCCAGCAAAACGCGCCGGTCCACAAAGGTGCAGACAATCAGCAGGTCAGCCACGGCGATCGCGATCGTCCCGATGATCCATTGGGTCCGGTATCGCAAACAGAAGCGCTGGCGTAATAATGTCGGCCCACGCCGATCGACCGAGAAGCTGTCGCCGGACCGATCGGCGAGATAGATGAGCCACGCGGTCAGGAACAGCGCCGCGGTTCCGCCCGGTGCGACGGGCAACTCATAGCTCCGCGCAAAGAGCCACTGCCAGCTGATCGCGACAAGCGGAGCATCCAGGCAGACGAGGTTCAGCCAGGTGAGCGGGTGCGCGCGGCCGCCGCGATTTTGTGTCGGACGACGGCGCTCGGAAAGCGCGCGTGCGCCGAGTTCGCTCCGCAAAGCTCTTGCTCGCCCGCGCCTCGATCATACGTTAAACTCCGGGCGGTTAGCGCCTCTCCTCTTCATGAAAAATAACGGTATTTCCCTCACCAACGCGGCCGTCGCCGCACTTCCGAAACATCTCCTCCAGTTCGCCGTCGATCAGCGTTACGACGAATACACCCCGGTCGATCACGCGGTCTGGCGGTTCATCATGCGGCAGAACACTTATTTCCTGAAGGAGTATGCGCACAAAGTCTATTTCCAGGGCCTGCTCGAGACCGGCATCGACTTCGAGCGCATCCCGCGCATCGAGGAGATGAACGACATCCTCGGCCGCATCGGCTGGGGAGCGGTCGCTGTCGATGGCTTTATCCCCCCGGCGGCTTTCATGGAGTTTCAAGCCTACAAGGTTCTCGTGATCGCGTGCGACATGCGCCAGATCCATCACATCGAGTACACGCCCGCGCCCGATATTGTGCACGAAGCGGCCGGGCACGCGCCCATCATTGTCGATCGCGAATACTCCCGCTACTTGCAGCGCTTCGGCGAAGTAGGCGCGAAGGCGATGCAATCACGCAAAGACTTCGAATTGTATGAAGCCATTCGGCATCTCTCCATCCTGAAAGAGTTGCCGAATCCGGATCCACAGGAGCTGGCGCAAGCGACGCGCCTCGTCGAGGAGCGCCAGCAGAATCTCGGGGAACCCTCCGAGATGGCGCTTCTCTCCCGCTTGCATTGGTGGACGGTCGAATACGGCCTCATCGGCACGTTCGACCAACCAAAGATCTACGGCGCCGGCTTGCTTTCCTCGATCGGCGAATCTGTTTCCTGCCTCGAGCCCGCGGTGCGGAAGGCTTCGTATTCGGTCGAGGCAGCGCAAACCGCTTTCGATATCACCACCAAACAACCGCAGCTTTTCGTCACTCGCGATTTCCAGCATCTCACCGAAGTGCTGCAGGAATTTGCGCAGGGGATGGCGTTTCGCACCGGCGATCTCGAAGGCATCCGGAAAGCGATTGACTGCAAGAACGTCACGACCTGCGAATTTTCCTCCGGCCTGCAAGTGAGCGGCGTCTTTACAGAAGTCCTGGCGGGCGAAAATAATGCCGCCGACTACCTGCGCACCACCGGCCCGACCGCGCTTGCTTTTGGTAATCGACAGCTCGAAGGCCATGGCCGCGATCATCACGCCGAAGGTTTTGGCGCGCCGATCGGCCGCTGGCGCAATACCAACGCCGCACCTGAGACGCTCTCCGAAGATCAGCTCCGCAGTATCGGCATCGATCAGGGCAAAAAGGCTACCATCACGTTCGAGAGCGGAATCGTCGTAAGCGGACGCGTTGAAAAATTTCTGCATCAGAACGGCAAGCTGGCGCTCGTGACCTTCTCAGATTGCAGTGTGAAACACGGCCAGCGTCTTCTCTTTGATCCGGCTTGGGGAGTTTACGACATGGCCGTGGGCGAACGGATCTGCTCCGTCTTTAACGGCGCGGCCGATAAAGACGCGTACCTCGAAGTGGCGCTCGTCCCGAAAGAGCGCACGATCAAAGCCCCCTCCGATGCGAAGCGACAGAAGCTGGAGAGCCTCTACCAGCAAGTCCGCGACATCCGAGAACGCAAGGTCGGTTACGAACGTTTGGGCGAGATCTGGGAAACCCAGCAGGCGCAGCACGCGGACGATTGGTTGCTCTCGATGGAGATCTTCGAAATCCTCGACGAGATCGCCGAGCAAAATGACCTGAAGCAAAAGATCGTCACGTTCCTGAATCAAAGGAAGACTGCCGACCAGGACAAAGCAACGTTGGTAGAGTGGGGTTTCCGGCTCGTGACCTATCACAAAGCCGACCTCCAAACCGCCGACTCGTAGAAGGGGTTGCAAACGCCGCCCCTTCGTCGATGCCTCTCGTAGCTTCGGCGATGGAAATTCCTCCCGGCGATTTTGCCGCTTACATCTTTGATTGCGACGGCACGCTCGCGGACACCATGCCGCTGCATTATCAAGCATGGTGCGCCGCGCTGAAGGAGCATGAAGCGGATTTCCCTGAAGTACTTTTCTATGAACTCGGCGGCATGCCGACGCAGAAAATCGTCGAGGTGTTGAACGCCCGGCATGGCTACAGCTTGCCGCCCGCCGAAACGGCGCGGCGGAAAGTGGAACAGTTCATGTCCCTGCTGGTGGAGATTGAGCCGATCGAGCCCGTCGTCGCGATTGTGCGCGAAGTGAGCGGCCGGCTGCCAATGGCGGTGGCTTCGGGCGGGCATCGGCATGTTGTGACCCGGACTCTTGGCGCGCTCGGGCTGCTGAAATTCTTCGACGCCGTTGTTTGCTCGGAGGACTACACCCGCGGGAAACCTTTTCCTGATCCGTTTCTGGTCGCGGCCGAGCGGCTGGGCGTTGCCCCAGCGCAATGCCTCGTCTTCGAAGACACGCCGACCGGGGAGGAAGCTGCTCACGCGGCTGGCATGGCATCGGTCCTCGTTCCGCCGCCGGCACGGGTCCGGGCGCCCCGCCGCACCTCCTGACGTTCCTACTTACTCCTTCGCGATCCGGCCGCCCCAGGAGAGAATTTTGGCTTTCGTCCCGGCCGCTTCGGCTTCCTTGATGTCGCCGTTGCGATTGTAGAAAAGCGAGAGGCTGGTCCAACCGATCTGGTCGTTAGGCCGGATCTCGGTCGCGCGTTTGCCGGCCTCGATCGCCTCCGGGAAACGTCCGATCTTCATCAGCGCCATGCCGAGCGCGTGCCAGCCGTCGAAGAAGGCCGGATCGATCTCGACGCACTGGCGGTATTTTTCAACGGCGGTCTCGAGCTCCCCGATGGCGAGGTCGCCGTTCGCGTCGTCGAAGATATTGTCGAGATTTTCCACCGCAGTTTGAGAGGGCCCGCTTCCGCTCGAGCTCAACTCAACCGGCGGCATTGGCGGCGCCGGGAGCCGTCTGCGCTTTCACTCCCGCGTCCCGCCGGCGTTCTCGCAACCACTCGTGAAAAGCGATCTCCTGCTTGTTCTGCAGGAACCTCGAATTGAACGAGTCCTTGCCGGCGGCGTAACCTTCTGGAGCGGGCTGGTCGCGTTTTTCCAAGATCGCGACGACACCCCCGCTTTCGGTCGGCAGGAACTCACTCACTTCCCCCGGATTCATTTCGGAAATCTTTCCTTTGACCATCTGGAGATCTGGGGCCTCGGGCTGCGGTGGCTTGTCTGCTTCCATCCTCCGCGCCGGCGGATCAGAAAGGGTGAAAGGCGGAATTTTCTCGAGGGGATAACCGGCTTGTTGCGCGGCCGCTTCGAGCGGAGCGCCGGACTTCAGGCTCTCGCGAAGTTTTTGCGCCACGGTCGCGCCCGCCGTCGCCAGGAACTCACGCGAACGCTGCTCCTTCAGCGCGGTCATGATTTGTGGCCTGGCTTCATCGAGCGTGAGCGGTTGCGCGGCCTCCACTCCATTCAGGTGCAAGACGTAGAAGGAATCGGTGACCTGCATCGGGTCGGTGTTCGGGTCCTGCGGTGTTAGTCTAAACGCAGCCGGCGTCAGCTGCGGATTCAAACTCAACAAAGGATCGGGCGCGATCTTCGTGAAGTTGCCCGTCGCCTGCACCGGCAGCTCGAATTTGGCGGCCACCTGGTTGAAGTCCGCGCCCGGCTCGAGCAGTGCCTGGCTAAAATCATTCGCGCGATCCGCCAGCTTTTGCAGAACTTCGACGCGCTCCTTGCCCGCCAGCTTCTTCTGCTCTTCGGAAAGGCCAAAGCTGACAAAGCTAACCTGCCGCTTCTCCTCCGTGTTCAGTTCCGCCTTTCGCCCTTCGTAATACTTCGAGACGTCTTCCTCTGTGATGTTGATGTCTTTCGCAACATCCTCAGTGCGCAAACGAACAACACCTACGTCGAGCCGGCCATGCGCGCGCTCGTAGTTATCCTTGCTTTCCGCCTCCGGAATTTGCACGCCGGTGCCGATCAGTTCCTTCAGGCGCTCGAGCGTGAGTTGATCCGCGGCCAGTTCCTCGATTTGCGCGTCAGTGAAGCCCATCGCAGGAAGAGCCGTCTGGGTGAACTCGTTATACCGGGCGATGTCGAAGCCGTTCTGCCCCTGAAAAGCGCGCAAGCCTTTCACGACTTTCACGACTTCCTGCGGTGGAGCTTTAATCCCAAGCCGATCCGCTTCGTGGCGCAGGATAAGGCGGTTCCAGGTGAAATCGGAGTAGGCCTCCTCCTGGGAGTCCGCGCCTGCGACCATATCCTGCAGAAAAGTGAACATCCCGAGATCGCGCGCGAGATTGAAGAGGCGTGCGTTCCGCTGGAACTCGAGAACCGGAACGGAACGGCCGTAGATGGTCCCGAACCGATCGTTTCCGATCGCACCGATGTTGGAATTGCTGAAGTAGAAGACGAAAGGAACGCAGAGGAACGCGATGACGATCCAGAGGGCCTTCTGATTTTTGCGAAGGATGTTGATCATAGAGAAACGAGAGGTCGGAAGTTACTTGGAGACTTCAGGGCCGCCACTCTCTTCTTTGATCCCGCAGGTTCACCTGGGCCCTGCTCTCACGCGAGGTGCAAGTGTAAGCGAAAGTGCAGGATGGAAGTATTCGGCTAATCGCCGAAAGAGATCTCCACGTCGCGCGCCGTCTGCACCATCTCGCCATCCACCGGCACGAGCCGGAGACGATTGATGGCATCCGCAATCGGCACCTGGCGAACCTGATAGTTCTGATAGCTGACCATCGAGCCGAACTGCCGTTCATGGATCATCTTGACTGCCTTCACGCCGAAGCGCGTCCCCAGGATCCGATCCAGCGTGGTCGGCGCCCCGCCTCGCTGAAGATGACCCAAAACAGTGCAGCGCGTTTCCTTGCCGGTACGCACGGCAATCTCCGCCGCCACCACGCTCCCGATCCCACCGAAGCGGAACTCGCCCGTCTCCACCGGACGCATGACCGCCTGGCCGTCAGCCGGCCGCGACCCCTCCGCGACCACGACTAACGAGTAGATGCTGCCACGCATGTCCCGCATCTTGATTGCATCCGTGATCTTGTCGTAATCAAACGGGATTTCAGGAATCAGGATCAAGTGCGCGCCGCCCGCGATCCCGCCGTGCAATGCGATCCACCCGGCATGGCGTCCCATCACTTCGAGGACCATGACGCGTTTGTGACTGGTCGCCGTGGTATGGAGACGATCAAGCGCATCCGTGACCGCGGCGACCGCAGAATCAAATCCGAACGTCATCGCCGTCGCCTCGAGATCGTTGTCGATCGTTTTTGGAACGCCAATGCAGTTGATCCCGCCCTCCTGCAATTGCAGCGCGGTCGTCATCGAGCCATCGCCACCGACGATAATCAATGCCTCGACTCGATGTTCCTTCAGAACGCGTTTTGCTTCGGCAATCACCTCGGTCGCCACGACGGCCTTATCGCCGGCTCCCACCTTGGCGGTGAAATGACCGCGATTCGTAGTCCCGATAATCGTGCCGCCGCGCGGCATGATCCCGCTGGTCGTGCGGCGGTCGAGGAGAATGAAATTGCCCGGCGGCAGGAGACCCTCGAATCCGTCCAGAAAACCGAGAACTTCAAGGTTCAGCTTGTCTGCGGCAAGCGCCACCCCGCGCAGCACCGCGTTCAATCCCGGGCAATCGCCACCGCTTGTGAGGACACCGATCCGCGGCTTCATGACTGAAGGACTGCGTCCGCTCAGAGAGCCTTTTTCGGGTCCAACATCCGGCCGCCTGCGACCCATTGTTCGTAGAGCTGCCATCCCAGGTTCAGGGTCTGGCGACCTTCCTCGAAACGATTAGGGCTTCCCAGCAACACAACGATGAGATGCCGCGGGATGACAGTAGTGCTGGTCTCGCTTTGCTTGATTATTTCCGCCTGCCGTTGCGCCGACAAGATGAGGCAGTCCCCCGCCCGCGCGGTGCGGCCAGTCTTCACACCTTCCACGCCTCCCGTTCCGAGGAGCTCATTCGTGTTCCGCAGAATGTACTCTTTGCGGGCACCACCCTGGTTGAAGGAAATCTGCCGCTCTTTTTGCGAGACATAAAAACGAAAGCTCGCCTTGTTCATCGCGTACCGGGTCAAACGCGCCAGGTCCATTGCGGTCGAATACGGGACCGGTTTGACGTTTGCATCGCTCCCGTGCGGATTGACGAAACGGGTGCGTTCCATCCGGAGCGTCTTCGCGAGCGCATTCATCTGGCCGACAAACGTCGCGACAGGGCCATCTCCGGCGGGAGGGACGATCCCCTGCAACGCCTGACCGACGTGATGCGCAAGCGTGTAAGCCGCGACATTATCCGACTGCACCAGCGAGGCATACAGTAAGTCGCGCAGGGTGGCGGTGTCCCCAGGCTGAAGGCCGATGACGTTTTCGTTCACGCCGGCGAATGCTTCTGGCGGAATCGTTGCGAGCTGACCGAGATCGCCAGACTGCCGCTCAGCCCAGTCCAGAACCACCATGGCCGAAGCTACTTTGGTCAGGCTGCCGATCTGCCGCTTCTGCTTCGATTCGCGCTCCTGGAGCACATGACCGCTTTTCGAGTCGACAACAATAAACGCCTGGGCCCCAAGCATCCGCCCGCCGAAAGCGCTGGAAAGAAAAGCAGCGAAGAGAACGACGAGAATTGGGTGGCGAAGAGTCACGGGAGGGAAAGGGCAGCACGTTAGACGGTGCGTTTGGGTTGGCAACCGTAAAGCCGGTTCACTCTCCTGCGCGACGTCCAGCCACCGTTGCACGGTCAATTGCCCGCAGCGGCACTGTTTGCTACTGCAACGCTACGCTGCTGCGCGCGCCGTAGCGAAACGCGTTCGGCGAGAGCGCGAGGTAGATACGCTCGGCGGCATTGACGAGATCGAACGGCGTCGCTTTGCCAAGGCCACTGGCCCGCACCGTGCCGAGCTTGCCTTGCAACCGGCTGCCGCCGGCGACGTCAAATTCATAAGCGAGCACGCCCGTCTCGACATCGGTCACGCGCACATGCATCGCAAGGTAGGAGCGGCCTGCGCCGAATTGTCCGAAGAAGAACCGGCCGAGCGGGCTGCCGCCGTCTACCATTGTGAAATCACCTTCCACCAACCAACCAGTGCGGGGAGATTCGTCGTCCTTCAGGATTCGAGCCGGAGCAATCTTTTCGAGCTGCTCTTTCAAGGTGGAGGCAAACGAAATCGGTGTGAGCGCCTTGCGCATCGGCATCTCGCCATCGGAGGCGGTTTGGTCGCCTATGAAGGTTGCGTTGTCGATGCAAAACGGCCGGATGTAGATCGCCTTCGGATCATGCGCGCCTACGCCGCAGCTTGTGGTCATGTGCACGCCCGAAACGGAGCCGAAATCCTTCCCGTCAACGATCCCTCCAGTGCTCGCACTGTTGACGGTCGACTTGGTCACATACATGTCGGCGCAAGAGGTGAGAAGGAAGCTGCTGGAGAGAATGGCAATGAGGTGTTTCATAGTCGGTGATCCGGTTCCGCCTGGCTCACCCGTACGGCTTGCCTGACGAATAGTTACCGTTTTCTGATGCAACTCCCATGCCGCCCTCGGAGTAAATTTTCGCGCATGTAGCGACGGTCTGTGACTGTCGTCTTCTGAGGCACGTGCGTGGACTGACAGGTTGCGACGTTCGCCGGTCAGAGACCGCCGCTACAGCAGCGTCGGCTGACGGAGCGGAGCTTGCGCGATTTGCTTCAGGGCCGCGCGCATCCGGAGAGCGGCATGCGGCGCGTAATCGAGGGCGTTGTTGTTGAAGACGACGTGCACCTCCTTCGCCTTTCCAGAGAGCTTCTTCAACCGGGTCGCGACTTCAGCGATCTCTTCGTCGTCATAATCATAATTGAAACGCGCGGCCACTGTTTTGCCCGTCGTGTATGCTTTGGCATCGCGCCCGTGCAGCCGCAGGTAAGCGAGCTCGGAAGTGGTGACCTCATCCAGATCGTGCGGCATGATCGTGAAATGATTTGTGGCCGGCGAATCCACCAAGACAAGCGTGGCCGCGTGTTTGCGCAGAAAGGCGAGCGTCGTCTCTAGCTGTCTGCCTTCGGCCCAGTTCCGGTTTCGCAACTCGATTGCCACCCGATACGGCTGCAAGGCCGACAGTAAATTCTGCAGGTCGCCGAGCTCATGTTTGCGCGGCGAGAACGCCGGAGAAAGCTGAAGAAGCAGCGCTCCCAGCTTGCCCGCCGCCCGCAGCACTTCCACCGGTCCGAGAAATTCCCGGATCATCGCCTCTTCGATCTCTGGCGTGAGCTTCACCTTCCCCTTGAGGTCTGTCTCGGCGCGCTCTTGCAATCTCGGCGGCAATAACTTCGCAGCGGTCGCATGACGTGAGAGCAACTGGTGTAATTTCACATCGAAAATGAATCCATCCGGAGTACTCCGACACCAGCGCTCCGCCATCCGCAGGTCAGGGACTGCATAGAAGGTGGAGTTCACTTCCACCATTTCGAATTGCTCTGCGTACCACGCCAGCCGCTCGCTCGCCGGCATCTTCTTCGGATACCAATGCTCGACGAATCCCGGGTCGGACCAACTCGCTGTCCCAACCAGGATGCTGCCGCCGTAATCTTCGCCGGAAGCTTCCTCTGGCACGCTCAGACATGACTCCAGCGTCCGCGCCGCGCAACTCGCCGAGTTTGCGTTTGCATTCCCAAGTTCGATCAGCATAATGTCGATCTTCAAGACGCGGGGTGGAGCAGTCTGGTAGCTCGTCAGGCTCATAACCTGAAGGCCGCGGGTTCAAATCCCGCCCCCGCAACCACTTCCGATCTCGCGGAAGTGCCTCTCGCTTCGTCTCTTGCGCACGTCAGCACGTGCGCTGGCCTCATCATCCCGCAGCGGCGTGTGCCTAAAACGCGTTGCCCGTGTGTGCCTAGAACAGGAACCAAGCGGCTCAAATTTGTGATGGAATTTGCCGCCGCTGTTTCGAGAGGAACAGAACAATGGCCGCAATATTTCAAAGACGACGCACGTGGTGGATTCGCTTTTATCATCCGCGAACAAAGCAACTTCATCGTGCCAGCCTCATGACCCACGACCGTGCGCGAGCGCGGTTACTTTGCGAGATGATCGAGCACCACGTCGCGCTTTTGGACTGCCGCTTCGTTGCGCTTCCGCTGCCCGCTCCCGTTGGCAGCCTTATCAATGTCGACGACCAGCCAGCTGCCGAGGGCCAGGCCGAGCACGACGCCCCACTGGCCACTACAGAAATCCTCACGTCCGCCCCGCTCGCTCCAACGAAAACTGACGAGGCACGAGCGACCGT
>Ga0136614_10003442_pt1 | contig 10128 bp, 9 predicted proteins | sample AntDrymUQ2792106_2_FD_106643 | JGI IMG/M metagenome (GOLD analysis project Ga0136614, IMG submission 106643) | Polar desert sand microbial communities from Dry Valleys, Antarctica - metaG UQ279 (21.06) | ecosystem: Environmental > Terrestrial > Soil > Desert | place: Antarctica: Dry Valley... | reverse complement strand
TCAGGGACGAGGGCTCCTTCCTGAGGCTCGCCGAGACGCTCGAGGAAACCGGCGTCTCCGCCTACAACGGCGCCGCGCCGCAAATCCAGTCGCCCGAGGTGCTGGCCGCCGCCGGCCAGATCGTCCAGACCGAGGCCCGCCATGCGGCCGCCATACGCACGGCGCGGGACGAGTCTCCCGTGCCGCAGGCATTCGACGAAAGCCTTACGATGGATAGGGTGCTCGAGGCCGTGCAGCCGTTCGTGAAGTCCTGACGCCCCGCGGACGCCACGACCGCATGCCAGCGACGCGCTACTTTCCGCCCGTCGTGATTGGACGTCCCCCCTCTCCCCTCAGGCGGAGCTGAGCAGACCAGATGAGTGAGAGAGCGCCGAGCGCATCACCGAATCTGATCGGCGACTACGCCTTCCTGTCGGACTGTCAGTCGGCCGCCCTAGTCGATCGTGGGGGCTCAGTCGATTGGTGGTGCGTGCCGCGCTTCGACTCTCCCTCGGTGTTCGGACGCCTGCTCGGCGCCGACGCCGGGCACTGGTCCCTATGCCCGGACGGGGCCTTCGAGGCCGAGCGGCACTACGTCGCCGACAGCCTCGTCCTGCGCACTATCTTCAAGACCAGTGCGGGAGAGGTGACCGTCTCCGACGCGCTGGGGCTTGAGCTCGGGGCGCGCGGGCACGAGATCGGCAAGCGGAGTCCGCATGTGCTGCTCCGGAGCGTCGAGGGAATCCGCGGTGGGGTCGAGATGATCACGGAGTTCGTTCCGCGCATGGAGTACGGCCTCACCGTCCCCCACGTCGCTGGGTCTTCGGAGAGCATGGTCGCGCGGGGCGGCCCGAACCGCCTCGCCCTCGCCGGCCCGGTCGCGCTCTCGCCCGGTCGCGGCTGCGCTCGGGGCAGCTTCACGATTCGCCGGGGGGAGCGGGTGGACCTCCGGCTCTCATTCGCGCCGTCTTTCGAGGGATCGAGCACGGCGGACAGGGGAGATGAGGCGACCCTCGAGGACACGATCGCGGCCTGGGCATCATGGGCGGAGCTTCACCGCGGCTACGAGGGGCGCCACCAGGAGGCGGTGCGACGCAGCTCGCTGGTCGTCCAGGGACTCACCTTCCAGCCCACCGGAGCGGTGATCGCCGCGGCCACGACCTCCCTGCCCGAGAAGATCGGCGAGGAGCTCAACTTCGACTACCGCTACGCGTGGCTGCGTGACCTAAGCCTCACCATCCGGGCCCTGTGGATCGCCGCGTGTCCCGATGAGGCGAACCGTCTGTTCACTTGGATCGCCGAGGCGGCAGGCCACATCGCGGGCGACCGCGTCCAGATCATGTACGGCGTGGAGGGCGAGCGTGATCTCGCCGAACACTCGCTTGGCCACCTGCCCGGCTTTCGTGGCAGCAGCCCGGTGCGGGTGGGCAACGGCGCATGGAACCAGGAGCAGCTCGATGTGCTCGGCGAGGTGCTGGACGCGGCTCAGCAGCTCCGCGAGCAGCTGGGAAAGCTGACAGAGCCCACCCGGGAGCTGCTCATCGGGCTGGCGGACCGGGCGGCGGCAACCTGGCGGGAGCCGGACGCTGGGATGTGGGAGGCGCGCGACGCCCGTCGCCAGTACCTCTCGTCAAAGGTGATGTGCTGGGTGGCTCTCGACCGGGCCATCAGGCTCGCACCGCTCTTGGGGGACGGCGCGCAGGTCGAGCGCTGGGAGGAGGCTCGCGAACGGGTGAGAACCGCCGTGCTGACCAAAGGCTGGAGCGAACGGGCCGGGGCGTACACCGGCGCCTTCGGGTCGGACGAGCTCGACGCCTCGGTCCTGATCCTGCCACTCGAGCGCTTCCTTCCTGCCCGCGACGAGCGGATGTGGGCAACGATCGAGGCCATCGAACGAGAGCTTGGCGACGTCGGGCTGGTCCGGCGTTGGCCGAGCGACCCGATGGGCTTTCTCATTTGCACCTTCTGGCTGGTCGAGTGCCTCGCGATGGCCGGAGAGCTCGCTCGCGCCGAGACGTGGTTCGAGCGGGCCGTCTCCTACGCGAACGATCTCGGCCTCATGGCAGAGGAAGCCGACCCCGACCGCAAGGAGCTTCTCGGGAACTTCCCCCAGGCCTTCTCCCACGTCGGACTAATCAACGCCGCGTGGCGCCTGACCGAGGCTGCGGCGACGAACGACGACAAAGCGCCGGACTAGCAAAGGAGACCTACGATGGTCGGACGACTACAGGACAAGGTGGCCCTGATCACCGGCTCGGATTCAGGAATCGGGAGGGGAACCGCGATCGAGTTCGCCAAGGAGGGCGCCGACGTCGTGGTCCACTATCTGGAGGACAGCGACGGGGCCGAAGAGACGCGTCAGTCCGTGGAGGCGGCGGATCGTCGTGCGATCGTCGTGCAGGCCGACATCATTGACGAGCAGCAGGTCGAACGGCTCTTCGACGAGGCTATTGAGGCCTTCGGCGCTGTCGACATCCTCATGAACAACGCGGGTGTGGACGCCTCGGGCGCCGAAGTGGCTGAGCTCTCGACCGAGGTGTTCGACAGGGCGATAAGAGCCAACCTGTACGGAGCATTCTTCTGCTGCCGCCGCTACATCCAGCTCCGCAAGGCGAAGGGGACCGAGGGCGGCAAGATCATCAACGTCACCTCGGTGCACGAGGACATACCGAATGCCGGCGGCGCCGATTACGACTGCTCCAAGGGAGCGCTACGAAACCTCACGCGGACCTTGGCGCTCGAGCTGGCACCGCTGAAGATCAACGTCAACAACCTCGGCCCGGGGATGGTGCTCACGCCGTTCAATCAGCCGGCCATCGACGACCCGAAGCTGCTCGACGAGCAGGTGCAGAGCATTCCCTGGAAGCGGGCGGCCGAGCCGTCCGAGATCGGCCGGCTCGCGGTCTTCCTCGCCTCCGGTGACAGTGACTACGTCACCGGCGCCACCTACTTCATGGACGGAGGGCTGATGCGGAACGTGGGCCAGGGCGCTTGACGACAACCGGCAGGGTGGCCCTAGTGAGGGGCCGCCGGCGCGGCGGCGGGCGCCTGCTCGAGCCCGCCGCAGATCGTGTCGACCACGAGTCCCTTGGCGCTCTCGAACTCCTCGTCGGTCTGCGGCAGCATCTCGAAGATCCAGCCGGAGAGGAGCTGCTCGATCGCCCCGTAGAAGCAGAGCGCGGCGAACTCGCCGGAGATGTCCGACTTGAACGAGCCGTCCGCGCGGGCGGACTCCACGATCTGGGCGATCATCGCGTAGGCCTCCCTGATCTCGGGAAGGTGGTGGCGGCCAAACGTGTTGGCCGCACGGGTGACCTCAACGATGATCACCTTCATCAGGTCCGGCTCGTAGCGGTAGGAGTCGATGATGAAGGACGCCACCAGCTCGAGCTTCTCCCGCGCCGTGAGGCCCTCGCGCGCGTCGATCTCGCCGATCGCGTCGAGCATGATCTGCCAGCGCTCCGTGAAGAGTGTGCTGAGGATCTCCTCCTTGGAGTCGAAGTAGTGGTAGACGAGCCCGTACGCCACGCCGGCCTCGTCGGCGACGTCGGACACCCGGCAGCTGTGAAAGCCCCGCCGAGCGAAGACGCGGATCGCGGCGTCCAGGATCATCCGCCGCTTGTCGACCGCCGCTCGGCGGGGCGTCGGCGCCATCAGGCCCGCTCTCCGGCCGTCTCGGGCGCGACGGCGACCTCGGCATGCTCCGGCCAGCGGTACGCCGCCGCGCGGCGGTTGGCGAGGCTCGGCAGCCGCTCGCGCACCTCCGCCTGTCGCTCGAGGTCGAGGTCCGCGACCACGAAGCACTCCTCGTCCGGCGCGCGGGCGAGCACCTCCCCCCACGGGTCCACGATCATCGAGCCGCCGAAGCTCTCCTTGTCGGGCGGGTGCGTGCCCACCTGGTCGGCCGCCACCATGAACGCCTGGTTCTCGATCGCGCGGGCCCGGACCAGCACCTCCCAGTGCGCCGTGCCGGTGACCTTGGTGAACGCCGACGGCAGCGCGATCACGCGCGCGCCCCTAACCGCCAGGATGCGATAAAGCTCGGGGAAGCGGAGGTCGTAGCAGACGGTCAGGCCGATCGGCAGGCTCCCCGCGAGCTCCGACAGGACGATCTCGTCGCCCGGCTCCTCGGTGGCCGACTCGCGGTACTCGACGCCGCCGACCTCGACGTCGAACATGTGGATCTTGCGGTAGACGGCCCTGACCTCTCCGTCGGGCGCCAGGTGGACGGACGTGTTCGACAGCTTGTCGCGCTCGGGTCGCCGCTCGGCGATCGAGCCCGCCACGAGGTCGATCCGAAGCTCGCGCGCGAGGTCGCGCGCCCAGCCGATCGCGCGGCCGTCCAGCGACTCGGCGCCGGCCACCATCCGCTCCTCGCGCCCGAGGAGAGTGAACTTCTCGGGCAGCACCACGAGGTCGGCGCCGGCGGCAGCGGCCGCGCGGGTGAGCCGGTCGGCCGCACCGAGGTTGCGCTCGCTGTCCTCGGTCGAGTTGAGCTGGACCGCGGCCGCCCTGATCGGTTCTCCCCTCTCGCTCGGCTGCCCGGCGCTCCCCGACGCCCGTCGCAGCGTGTTGATTGACAAGTCAATCCAATAGTAGCCACGCTTCGGATTGCGCCGGCCGACTCCAGCGACGAAACTATTCGGCGTGGTGGACGAGCCTCGACGAGCGACCGACGCGCGCGGCGCGCCCCCAGGTCGACCTCCGGGAGCCGACGGCAAGCGGTCGCCGGCCGTCGGGCGCCGCGGCCTGGGGGCGCTGCTTGCGCTGGCGGTAGTGGTGCTCGTGGTCGCGCTCGCGGTGCGCGCGATCGGCGACGACGCCAACGAGCCGCCGGCGTTCACCGAAGCGGCGCAGGAGGCCGCCCCCGAGGCGGCGGGGGCGCCGGAGCCGGTTCGCTTCACCGTCGCCGCCAGCGGCGACCTGTTGATCCACTCGCCCGTCTTCGCGGTCGCACTCGAGAACGGTGGCGGCGAGCGCTATGACTTCGCCCCGATGTTCGAGGAGGTCGCGCCCTACATCGAGGACGCGGACCTCGGCATCTGCCACATGGAGACGCCGATGACCGACGCGGAGCCGCTCGGCTACCCGGTCTTCAACACTCCGCCGGACCTGGCGAAGGCCATCGCCTCGACCGGTTGGGACGTGTGCAGCACCGCGTCGAACCACTCGCTCGACCAGGGGCAGGAGGGTGTCGCCTCGACGCTCCAGGCGCTGGACCGAGCGGGGGTCGCCCATGCCGGCACGAGCGCCTCGCGCGCCGAGGCGGAGCGGCCGACGATCGTGGAGGTCGGGGGGGTGAAGGTCGCGCTCCTCGCGTACACGGAGATGACCAACGGAATCCCGCTGCCGAAGCCCTACTCGGTCGAGCTCGCGAAGGCTCCGGAGATACTCGACGACGCGCGCGCCGCGCGGGAGGCCGGCGCGGAGGTCGTGATCGTGAACCTCCACGCCGGCGACGAGTACCAGGCGACCCCGAGCGAGTCGCAGAAGAAGCTCGCACAGGCGCTCACGAGCTCCGACGACGTGACCGCCGTGATCGGCCAGCACGTCCACATAGTCCAGCCGATCGACGAGGTCAACGGAAAGCCGGTGGTCTACGGCGAGGGCAACCTGATCTCGAACCAGGACGTCGCCTGCTGCCCGGAGGCGTCCCAGGACGGGCTGATCGCGCTGCTCGACTTCGTGGTGGACGAGGAGGGCGCGCGCGTCGAGCGCACGCGCTACGTCCCGACGTACGTCAGCCGCCCGGACTACACGGTCCTGCCGGTCGGCGACGCGCTTCGGAACGGAGAGGTGGACGCCGCAACGCTCAGGGCGTCGTACGAGCGGACTGTCGACGTGGTGGGCACGGGGCCGGACGCTCGGCCGGAGCCGGCGCGCCTCCCGTGACCGCGCGGCGCGCGCCCTGATTTCCGACGAGCACCTGCCGCTGCGCGGGCCCGCTGTCCGCGAGCTGGGACTACCGCTTCCGCCACCAGGGCACGCGCCGGTCGGCCCGGGCGCGCCGCGGATGCCGTTGATGAGAGCCGGCCGCCCGCTCAAGCGCTGGCGCTGGGTGGGCGCCTTCGGGCCGGATCTGATGCTGTGCGCGGGCGAGGCCCGAATCGGGCCGCTGCCCCAACGCTGGTGGGCGGTGGTGGAGCGCGACGGCGCCCTGATCGAGCGGACGTCGGTCGGCTCAGCGGGGCTGTCGCTCGCGGGCGACGCGGTCCGGGTGGAGTCTCGACGAGCTCGGATCGACGTCCGTTTCGAGGCGGATCCCGGCTGTCAGGCCGTCGAGGTCGTGTCGCCGAGCGGCTCGGGCGACGGCTGGGTCTGGACGCGCAAGCTCGCCGGCCTGCCGGCCCGGGGGACCGTGGAGCTGCGCGGTCGCCGGCGCGCGGTGGAACTCGCCGCGGTGATCGACGACTCGGCCGGTTACCACGCGCGCCACACCGCGTGGCGTTGGACCATCGGCGTCGGCCGCGCGGAGACCGGCGAGCGCGTGGCCTGGAACCTCGTCGCGGGGGTCCACGAAGGCGCGGCCGCGAGCGAGCGGACGGTCTGGGTCGACGGTGCGGAGGCCGAGGTGGGGGCCGCCCGTTTCGCCGCCGACCTCTCGCGCGTCGAGGTCGACGGCGGCGGCACGCTCGACTTCACCGAGTGGGCGGCGCGCGAGCACCGAACCAACGTGCTCGTGATGCGAAGCGCCTACCGCCAGCCGTTCGGCACCTTCGCCGGCGAACTGCCCGGCGGCCTACGGCTCGCCGAGGGCTACGGCGTGATGGAGGAGCACGACGTGCGTTGGTGAGCGCGCCGGCGAAGCTGCCATGAACGCTGCAAGGCCTGAAGCGAGCGGTACTTTCGAGGTAGACGGGTGTTTCCGTTCGGGTGAAGCGAGGCCTGCTACTACTCGTCGGCGCAGCCGCGCTTGCGCTCCTCGTGGTCGCCGCCCCGGCGCTGTCGGTTCAGCCCTACCAGCCGGAGCCGGTCGAGTTCAGCCTTCGAGCGCCTGCGCAGGGATTCGGCGCCGCGAGCGCGCGCGGGTTCGTCTCCGAGGAGATCCGTGCGCCGAAGCGGTTCAACATCGTCGGATTCGAGTGGGACGGGGGCGCCGAGCCGGCGATCGCCGTACGCGTGCGCGCTGAAGGGGAGGAATGGAACCGCTGGACTTCGGTCCCGGCGCACAGCGACGGTGGTCCCGACCCCGCCTCAGCGGAGAGCCGCGCCCGCGGCGTCTCGGAGCCCGTCTGGGCCGGCGAGGCCGACTACGTCCAGTACCGGCTGTCGAAGCGCCCGCCGGGACTCCGCCTGCACTTCGTGAACACGACCGGCACGGCGACCGCCTTCGACCGGATCGAGACCGGGCTGCGCGGCGCCGTCAACGACGGCGTGGTAGCCGTGTCGGCCCTCGCGTCCGCGGTCGCGGACACGACGGGCCCGAAGATGATCCCGCGGGGCGCCTGGGGGGCCGAGAACTGCCCACCGCGCCGGGAGCCGAAGCTCGGGACGGTGAAAGTCGCCTTCGTCCATCACACCGTCACCGCCAACCGCTACACGCGCGAGGAGGCGAAGTCGATGGTGCTCGGCATCTGCCGCTACCACCGCAACGTCAACGGCTGGGACGACATCGGCTACAACTTCCTCGTCGACCGCTTCGGCCGGATCTTCGTCGGGCGCCATGGCGGCCGCGACAAAGCGGTGGTGGGGGCTCACTCCGAGGGCTTCAACGACCAGTCGACCGGTGTCGCAAACCTCGGCACGTTCAGCTCCAAGCGGCAGACGAGCGAGGGCATCCGCGCCACCGCCCGGCTGATTCGCTGGAAGCTGCGCCACCATGGGCAGCCGGTCGAGGGCAGCGCGAGGACGGTCTCCGGGGGCGGATCGACCAATCGCTACCCGAAGGGAACGGTCGTGCGGCTGAAACGGATCTCGGGACACCGCGACGTCTCCCCGACGGAGTGTCCGGGGGAGCGCCTGTACAGGCAGCTGCGGCGCGTCCGCGAGCTGGCCGCGGGGTAGACGAAGCCGCACCGCCCGCGGGCACGCTACCCGCGCGCGGCCCGCTGGCGCTTGAGCTCGGCCACCAGCAGCTTCGAGTGCAGCGCGGCGATCAGGTCGCGCAGCGGCTCGGCGCCGTCGTCGATCAGGCGCACCGCCTCGTCCGGCGACATCTTGCCGGCAAGGCGCTTCATCAGCACGCTGACCTCTTCCTTGACGAGCTCCTCGAGCGCGCGCTTGTAGCGCAGCGTGTCGTAGACCGTGAAGCCGATGCGCTCGTCGTAGCCGCCGGCCCGAAAGCGCTCGATCGCCTCCACGATCTCGACGTCGGAGGGTGGGTAGCCGCGCGTCGTCGGCGTCAGCACGCCGAGCTCGGCGAGGCGGTCGAGCACCTCCTGCGGCACTCCGTAGCGGCGCCTGACCTCCGCGCTCGAGATGCGCGGGCGCTCCTCTTCCAGCGCACGCTCGAGGATGCGGTCCTCGAGCTCGGCCAGGGCGCGCGCCCGCTCGGGGTCCTCCCGCAGCATGCGCCCGATGACCTTGAGCGGCATGAAGCGGTCCTCCTGAAGCTGCTTGATCAGGCGGATCCGCTCGACGAACTCGGGCGGGTAGTAGGCCATGTTGCGCGACGTCTTGACCGGCTCGGGCAGCAGGCCCTCGCGCAGGTAGTGCTTGATCGTCCCGGAGCTGACGCCGCTCGCCGCCGCGAGCTCGCGCATCCGCAGGAGTCCGTTGCCCTCCGGCTCGGAGGTGGTGCTCGTCCCCGCCCGTTGCGCGGCCATCAGAGGAACCTCGCCGCCGCCGGCAGCGCGTCGCCGGCGCCGGCCACCGCCCCGGAGCGCTCGAGCGCCTCGATCTCCTCGTCCGAGTATCCGGCGGCGCGAAGCGCCGCGCCCGTGTGCTCCCCCAGCGCCGGGCCGGGGCCGCGCGCCGCGCCCGGAGTGCGCGACAGCTTGACCGGCACGCCGAGCTGGCGGACCGCGCCGACGCCCGGCTGCTCGATCTCCACGACCATCTCGCGCGCGCGCACGAGCTCGGACTCGAGCGCCTCGTCGAGGCCTAGGACCGGCTCGAGGCAGCAGTCGTGCTCGGCGGCGAACGCGGTCCACTCGTCCCTCGTGCGCTCGAGGAAGAGGCGCTCGACCTCGGCGTGGGCCTCGGACCCGGGCGGCTCGAACTGGCGCTCGATCAGGTCCTCACGACCGACGCCGGCACAGAAGGCGCGCCAGAACTTCGGCTCGAGCGCGCCGAGCGTGACGTGGCCGTCACTGCACGCGTACGGCCGGTAGCAGACAATGCTCCCCGCGAGCTCGAGCCCGCCCCTTCGAGGCGGCTCGCCGCCCTGGAGGTAACGCCCAGCGACCATCGCGAGCCACGCAAGCGCGCCGTCGGTCATAGAGACGTCGACGAGCTGGCCCTCGCCCGAGCGCTCGCGCTCGCGCAGCGCCGCCATGACGCCGAAGCAGGCCATCAGCGCTCCGCCGCCCACGTCGGCGATCTGGCCGGCGGACTGCACCGGCGGGCCGTCGGGATCGCCGCTGAGCCCGAGCAGCCCGGTGAGCCCGAGGTAGTTCATGTCATGGCCGGGGCGGTCGCGGTAAGGGCCGTCCTGGCCGTAGCCCGTGATCGCGCAGTAGACGAGCCCCGGGTTCTCCTCCCGCAGCCGCTCGTACCCCACGCCAAGGCGGTCGAGGACGCCGGGGCGAAACGACTCGAGCAACACGTCGTGCTCGCGCGCCAGCCGCAGCAGCACCTCGCGACCGTGCTCCTCCTTGAGGTTGACGCGGATCGAGCGCTTGCCGCGGTTGAGCGCCAGGTACAGCGCCGACCGCGCCGACTCCTCCGCCCCCTCGTAGTAGGGCGGCGCCCAGCGAACGTAGTCGCCCATGCCAGTGTCCTCGACCTTCAGCACGTCGGCGCCGAAGTCCGCGAGCATCAGCGTGCAGAAGCCGCCGGGCAGAAGCCGCGTGAGGTCGAGGACGCGGAGGCCCTCGAGCGGGCGGCTCACGGTCACTCGGCCCCCTCGGCCTCGGCCGCCTCGACCGGGTGCGTCAGCAGGTCGCGGCGGGTCACTTCCTCGCGCTTGGGCACTCCCAAGAGCTCGCGCGCCTCGGCCACCGTCGCGGGCCGGCGCCCGACGTCCTCCGCCATCTGGCGCGCCTTGGC
>Ga0136614_10003441_pt1 | contig 10128 bp, 5 predicted proteins | sample AntDrymUQ2792106_2_FD_106643 | JGI IMG/M metagenome (GOLD analysis project Ga0136614, IMG submission 106643) | Polar desert sand microbial communities from Dry Valleys, Antarctica - metaG UQ279 (21.06) | ecosystem: Environmental > Terrestrial > Soil > Desert | place: Antarctica: Dry Valley... | reverse complement strand
GCGGCCGATCGCATCATCGAACGGGTACCAGCCCGCCTTGAGACTGTGCGGAATGTTCTCGGTGAGGATTCGGAGCTGCACCTGCGGATCGAGGCGGTCGTACTCCTTGCCCTCGATCCCCTTCTTCTCATCTTTCAGCTTCACCAGCACGGTCCACGAGGCGCGCTCGGGCAGCTGCGGAGCGACGGAGTGTGCGATGAACTCGTCGAGCGCCGGCGCGAGCAGCTCAAACATCTTTCCAATGCGATCGCGGTTCGAGATCGCCATCGATCAGTCCTCCTGAGTGAAGTCGAACGCCGCCTGCTCGCCACTGGCCGTCTGCACCGAGCGAGCGGCGTGGACGACGTCCGGCCACGCGGTCGCCACGGTGTTGAACGCCAGCGCGTCCTGGGTCCAGCCGTTCTTCTCAGCGATCGAGAACAGCAGGAACGCCAACTCTTTGACGAGCTCGGTGTCGATCGCGCCGTCGGGACGCTCCTGCGCACTCGCCAGGAACGCCCCGGCGACAGGCAGACCGTCCCGCTCCAGAAACGCAACGAGGTGGTGGAGCACCTCCCACGCGCCGACGCGGTCATCGGCGATGACGTCGTAGGCCTCCGGCATAGCGGCCGGCGAGAGCAGCGTGACCTTGCCCGCGGCACTCGTGAGGATGCCGTCGCGGACCAGCGTCTCGACCGCCGTGTTGCGGGCCCGCGCGAGGTCGTCGGCATCCCCAAACTTGCCCGTCGTGTAGCCGTGTTGGCGGTACCAGGCGATCGCGAATCGGGTCGCGGCGTCGAAGTCACCCTCCTGCTCATTGAGCACCTGGTCGAGGATCTCGTTGATCCGTGCGAGCGCCGAACGCACCGTCATCATCGATCCGTCGTTCTCGATGACCTTCGAGTACCGAGAGAACACCGCCATGCCAGGGCCGATCGCGGCCTGGGGCAAGTCGACCGGCGCGATGGCGCCCTGCTGGAGCTTGCGCAGCGCGTCGGGAAGCTCGTCGTGGAGCGCCGCGATGAGGCCGCGGCGATCGGTGGTCGGGGCGTCGTCGGGGCGCGGGCGCAGGGCGAGGACGATCGAAGAAGCGAGGGCGTTCGTGCCCTGGCTGAGAACGCGGTTGGATAGCTCGCTGCGCATTGGCCACGTCGCAGTGATCGCCCAACGGGAGCCGATCATCCCGTCGAGCAGCGTCTCCCAACCCGTCGAGGCGGTCCCGTCCTCGCCGCCGTCGGACTGCTTGAACGCGTAAAAGACCGTGATCGGATAGTCCGCTAGCGCGCTCTCGCGGGCCCTCGCGAACACGCGTTGGAACCCCTCCTCGAAGAACCGCTTCGCGCCGTCCTTGCCGTCATGGCGGTACGGATTCGCGACCAGCTCCTCGGCCTTTGGGCCGAGCATCGTGCTCAGGAGACCGGGGTGGACGTCGCGCAGCGAGCGGCGCAGCCAAACGTAGAAAAAGTCGGAGAGGTCGGAGTAGCCGATGTTGTCGTAGTAGGGAGGATCGGTGGAGAGAACCGCTCCGTGCGTCGTCATTGAAGCCGCATCGGCCTGGATCGCGGTGGCCTCGCGTCCCGGACTGCCGGCGTCGAGCACCTTGGAAATCCACGTGTACTGATCTCGCAGATTGCCCGAAGAACGGGACATTGGATTGGCCTCGCAGTAATCCCAGACCATCGGGATTGCCTGCCGGGCGAAGAGGTGACCAATGCCTTCGTTCTTGATGTCCGAGCGCCACGAGCACAAAGAGTTGTAGTAATCGGTGGCTTTCGAGACTCCAAACCCCAAATACGTCGCCACAGCGTCAGCGTAGGCCTCCGCGCCGGCACCGCCAGATTCGAGGCGGTCGCCGCGGAGTGCGCCAGCCGCGAGGGCGTCGCGGACCACACGTTCGCGGGCTTCCACGACGAGGTCGCTGAACGTCGTGAGCGCGACCAGCTGCCGGTTGGTGAAGTAGTCGGCGAACGAAAAGAAGCCATACCTTCTCCCCTGGGCGTTCCCACCAAAGGTTCCACGCGTCGTGGGGCTCAACGGGTCGTCACAGCTGCGGATCCGTTCGGCTTCGGCATCGACGGCGCCAGCAGCCGCAACGTGTTCTGGCGTCGGCACGAGGTACTCCCGGCGCCGATTACCCGCAGTGACCACTGCCAGCAACCGGCTCCCTGGCTTTGTGGCCAAATCGAGCTGATCGTGGACTTGCGACGGTGTGATCGCTGAGTCGCAGACCCAGCACGTGAATCTGGCCCCTTGCCCACGCTTGTTCGGCTCCATCGTGCGAGGCCCCGAGGCAATCTCGAACTCCACGCACCCGTTAGCGATTACTGGCTTCAGCCATCGCTCTTGACCCCGTTTCTTGCCGAGATCTAGGGAGGAGACGAGCGGAACCTCGGCACCACACACGGGGTTTGGGCAAGTGACTGTGCGCGCCCAAATCCACGCGATGACGGTCTTCCCATCTGCGTCTGGATAAAGGTGTCCGATGCGCCGCTCCGCTTCGTCGCGCATCCACTCGCCGTACGCGCGCACGTCGGCCGCGAGCCCGGTCGGGCCCTCCCAGGCAGCGATGCGGCTGTCGGCGAGGCCTGGGAACACGGGCGCGCGTCCGGCGAACTTCGGCGGGATCTCGATCAGTGCCTTGTTGATCAGAACGGCGACCGGATTGAGGTCGGATGCGTGCGCTTCGAGGCCGAGGCGCTGGGCTTCCAACGGGATCGTGCCGCCGCCCGCGAATGGGTCGAGGATCGGCGGCGGGTTGCCGCCCGTCGACGCAAGGATCTCTGCGTGCGCCTCGGCGAGTAACGCCTGGTCACGCGTGTTCTCCCAGACGACGAGCCGCTCGATGATGCCGTGCAAACGCTCGCGCTCGGCGCGCTGAGCGTCCTCCGTCGGGAAGCGATCGGGATGGGATGATGGGTCGTCGACGAGCTGGGCGAATAGGACGGCGCGGGCGGCGGCGAGCGGGCGGCGCGCCCACCAGAGATGGAGCGTCGAGGGATGGCCGTGGCGGATCGACTTCTCGCGCGCGGATTCCCTGTTGATCGTCTCGAGCGGGAGGGCCACCTCGATGAGCTTGCGTTTCGGTGCCCCCACGGCGTCGTCTCTCGTGTCAGTCGTCATCGAGTCAGAACGGCTCCCCGCCGCGCGCCCAGGTTGTGTCCCACTTGCCGCGGTGGCCGGTCGCGTCGAAGTCGCCCGCGTCGAAGCGACCGAACGGGTTCTCGAGGTAGCGGACCTCGTCGTGCTCGGGGCCGCGCGGGTCGACGCGGACGAGCGCCAGCCGGTAGCGCGGCGCGCTGTTCAGCGCGCTCAGCACCTCGTTGTGAGTGACGAAAAAGTCCTCGGCGCCGGCGATGCGGGCCTTGACTTCGATCCGGATCGGGTCCTCTCCGCCACGGACGGAGAGGACATCGAAGCCTGGGTTGTTGAACGCCTGCTCGACCGGGGTCCGGCCGAGCGTGCGCTCAGTCGCGAGCACGAGCTCGACGCCGCGACGCTCGACCTCCTTCGTCTCGACCGCGTGCACCGGCGCGTCCTCGGGAATCTGGGTCTCCACCGCCGCCAGCGGCAACACGAGCGCCGCGGTGACCACCCGCGGGGGCTTGGCCTGCATCTGAAGCTGCCGATCGAGCAGCGCGAGCCGCACGGTGCGCCGGCCCTCGAGGTCGGCCGACTTGTACATCAGGCTTGTGTGGCTCTCTTTGGGTTTCTTGCCGGCCTGCTCTTGCTCCTGGGCGACCATCGCTTCGAGGATGAGGCGGTTGCTCTCCTGATCTAGGCGGCGCCCTACCTGGTCGCGTACGCGGTGGAGCTCGGCCTCGCGACGCAGTTTGACCTCGCTGAGGAACGCGGGGACCTGGTTGGCGATGATCCAGCTCGCCGCTCGCTCCTCGGCTTCCGCTAGCCAGGGCAGCGCCCGTGCCGCGATGACCTCGTTCGTCAGCGGGGCCGCGACACAATCGAGGTATGGCGCGGGTCCCGCCGCCTCGACAGCACCGTGCTCGTCGATATACGCGTAGCTGAAGCGGCGCGCGACGGCGGTCTCGGTCGCGTCGGCGATCTCCTCGATGACACCGACGAGCAGGCGCGGGCCCTGCAGCGTCGGCGAGACGAGGACGGTGCCGCGTTCGAGCGTCTTCTGCCAACGGGCGACTGTCTCGTCTGTCACGGCGTTGTGCAGCGGGTGGCCCGGGGCGAGCAGCTCAGCGCGCGCGCCGGACTCGTCGAGCACATGCTCGATGTCGAATGTGACCCGCTCGTATCGGCTGGCGATCGGGCCACGTCCGATCGTCCGTAGCTGCGCCGGCACGTGTGTGATTTCGAAGCGGCCCTGTTCACGGCGGCGGATCTTCCCGCCCAGGCGCGTGAACGCCGCTCGAAAAGCGCCCTCGATGTAGTGCGGTTGCAGGCGACGGGCCCGTGCCTCGTCCATCAGTGCGCGCAGCTGCGCGATGTCCGCATGCTGCATCGCGTCGGTCGCCAATGCGCGCTCGGCCAGGAGCTCCTCGATCCCGTGGGCGACGCTGGCGTCGATGACCTTCTCCATCTTCGCGCGCGTCTCCGGCATCTCGCCGTAACGGATGGCGTCGATAAGCAGCGTGCGCAACGGCGTCTCGCCGAACGCCGTCCCGAGCACGTCGAACACCTTCCCGCCGTAGGCCTTTCGCTGCTCTTCGATCTTCAGCAGCAGCCGGGTGAAGACCTCTCCCTCGCGGGTGTTGTCGGCAACGAGGTTCCACAGGCGGCAGACCTCACGCTGGCCGATGCGGTGGATCCGGCCAAAGCGTTGCTCGATCCGGTTCGGGTTCCACGGGAGGTCGTAGTTGACCATCAGGTGCGCGACTTGGAGGTTCAGGCCCTCGCCCGCGGCGTCGGTGGCGAGCAGGACCTGGCATTCCGGGTTGACGGTGAACTCCTCGGTGATCTGCCGGCGCTGGGCGCGACGCACGCCACCGTGGATCGCCTGGACGGCCTCGGGCCGCCCGAGCAGCGAACCGATCCTGCGCGCGAGGTAGTCCAGAGTGTCGCGATGCTCGGTGAAGACGATGAGCTTTCGCCGCCCGTCGCCTGCACCCGAGGCGGCGAGCGTGTTGTCCTCAAGAATCGCGCGCAGCTCCGACCACTTGCGGTCTGTGTCCGATGCCCGCACCCGCGCCGCGGCCGTGATGAGGTCACGCAAGTCGAGCAGCTCGGCGTCGAGTTCCTCGACCGTGCGCGCCGCGGTCGCGGCATCGACGAGCTCGTCCTCGATTATCTCAAGCTCCTCGGCGGAGAACTCGTCATCGTCAAACTCGTCGTCGCCGATCACGTCTGCGACCTTCGGCTCACCGATCGTCACGCCGGCGAGGATCTCCTGCTTGCGACGCTCTAGGCGAGCGGCGCGGCGCTCGAGTGAGCGGTAGATCGCCTCGGGGCTGGATGCCAGCCTGCGCTGCAGGACGGTGAGAGCGAAGCCGACCGTATTGCGGCGCTTGCCGTCGAGCTTCTCGGCGCGGTTCATCCCCTCGCGGACGTAGGTCGTGACCTGCTCGTAGAGGTCCTGCTCGAGCTCGGTGAGCTCATAGGGGACGGTCTGCGCGATCCGCTCAGTGAACAGCGGCTTGCCGTCGAACGTGAGCAGGTCCTCCTTGACCATCCGCCGCATCACCCCTGAGGTGTCGGCGGCATGGATCTTCGCTTGGTATTTGCCTTCGAAACGGTCACGGTCCAGCAGCGTGAGGAAGAGCTGGAAGTCCTCCTCCTTGCCGCTGTGCGGGGTCGCGGTCATAAGAAGCAGATGACGCGCAACGTCGCCGAGATGCTCGCCAAGCTGGAAGCGCTTGGTCTTCTCAAGCTTGCCGCCGAAGTAGTGAGCGCCCATACGGTGGGCCTCATCGACGACCACCAGGTCCCACTCGGACTTGGCAAGCTCGGCCAGCAGGTCCTCGTTGCGCGCGAGCTGATCCATCCGCGCTATCAGCAGCGGGTGCTGCTCGAAAGCCGAGGCGCCGAACACGGTCTCGCCGAGCTGCGGCGTGAAGATCTCGAAGGCGAGCCCGAACTTCAGGTACAGCTCGTCCTGCCACTGATCGACGAGGCCGCCCGGGGCGACGATCAGGCAGCGCTTGACGTCCTCCCTGAGGATGAGCTCCTTGATGTAGAGCCCGGCCATGATCGTCTTGCCGGCACCCGGGTCGTCGGCAAGGAGGAACCGCAGCGGTGTCCGCGGGAGCAGCTCGCTGTAGACGGCTCGCAGCTGGTGGGGCAACGGTTGGATGTCTGACGTCGTGACCGCCAGCATCGGGTCCGAAAGGCCGGCCAGCTTGATCCGCTGGCACTCTGCAACGAGCTTGAAATCGCCCGCGACAGCGTCGAGGGGGCGCGCCTCGACGTGCGTGATCGCGAGCCTCTCCTCGGCGTCGCGACCTAGGACCCGTTGGGCGAGATCGCCCGCAGAGTCCTTATAGGTGAGCTCCACGGCATCGGCCCCGTGCGGTTGCACGGCGATGACCGAAACGTTCTGCCCGGGAATCACACCCGCGAGACGCAGGCCGGGCTGGAGATCCTCGAGTTTGGACACGGGCGAATTAGTGGTCGACCGTACCGGGTTCGGCCTGACAGCTGAGCCGACCGAAGCCGGGCCCCAACGAGATTGATGCCTGATTGATGCCCACCCTCCCAAGCGGAGCAGCCGTTAAAAGCCGAAAGCCCGCCTGGCGAGAGGCGGGCTTCCGATAGCGGGGGCGGGATTCGAACCCGCGACCTTCGGGTTATGAGCCCGACGAGCTACCTGGCTGCTCCACCCCGCGTCGCGACGAAGCACTTTACCAATCCTCGACCAGCGCCCGCAATCGTTAGGCGTTCGGCAGGGCCAGGGTCCTTCCAGTCGTCGTTGAAGGGCACCGGCCGGGTGCTCAGGCCACTCTGAATCTGACGATCGGGCCCTCCTGCTGGCAGTCGCTGCCCGAGCAGGCGATGCGGTGGGCCTGCCAGTAGTAGGTGCCGGGCGTGTTCAGCCAGAACTCAGGGAAGTCGAAGAACTTCGGCGTGAAGCGGAAGACGCCGCTGACCTTCTTCGCGCGCCCGATCGACTCCTCGTTGCAGATGACGCCGTTGCGCAGCTTCTTGGCCGACGTGCAGACGTGGACCCAGACCTGCCCGGGCCCGCGCGCGGGCATGCGAAACGTCGGGGACTTGCCGGCGGTGACGACCGAGCCGGCCTTGGGGGCCAGCGGGGTGATGCCGTTCTTGGTGGCGGCCGGGGCGGCGGCCGGGAGGGCGAGAGCGAGGACGGCGGCGAGGCCGAGCAGACGGTGAGTGCGCATAGGACCGACACTAACCGCAACAATGCCGCGCGAGCAATGGCCCGCTGCTTCGTCGCCCGCCGCATTCCCGGTCCCGCGCTCGGGCGCCTCGAGGACGCTCACGATGTCGAGGTCTGGCCGCATCGCCTCCCGCCGACGCCCGATGAGCTGCGCGAGCGCGCCGCCGGCGCGGAGGGGCTGCTGAGCCTGCTCACCGATCAGGTCGACGAGGCGCTGCTCGACGCGACGCCGGACCTGCGTGCGATCTCCAACTACGCGGTCGGCACCGACAACGTCGACCTCGACGCGGCCAGGGCTCGCGGGATCGCGGTCGGGAACACCCCCGACGTGCTGACCGACGCGACGGCCGACCTCGCCTTCGCGCTGCTGCTCGCGCTCGCCCGCCGCCTGCCCGAGGGCGAACGTGACGTGCGCGAGGGCCGCTGGGTGACCTTCGAGCCCGACCACGCCCTTGGGACGGAAGTGACCGGCGCGACACTCGGGATCGTCGGGCTGGGACGCATCGGCAAGGCGGTCGCGCGGCGGGCCGAGGGCTTCGACATGGAGGTCCTGCACGCGGGCCGCTCAGGCGGCGTCGCACTCGAGGAGCTGCTCGAGCGCTCGGACTTCGTGACTCTGCACTGCCCGCTGACCCCGGAGACCCGTCACCTGATCGGGACGGAGGCACTCGCGCGCATGAAGCCGACGGCCCTGCTGGTCAACACCGCGCGCGGGCCGATCGTCGACCCTGACGCACTGCTGCACGCGCTCCACACACGAGCGATCGCCGGGGCCGCGCTCGACGTCACCGACCCCGAGCCGCTGCCGGGCGAGCACCCGCTGCTCGAGGCGCCGAACCTGCTCGTGGTCCCCCACATCGGCTCGGCGACCGTGCGCACGCGCCACCGGATGACCGAGATCGCCGTTGCCAACCTGCTGGCCGGGCTGGCCGGCGAACCGATGCCCCACGGCGTGAGCTGACCGTGCGCGTCGCGGTCGTGGACATCGGCACCAACTCGACGCGGCTGCTCGTGGCCGACGTCGGCTCCGGCGGCGCACTCTCCGAGCTCGACCGGCGCTCGACCGTCACCCGCCTCGGCGAGGGCGTCGACGCGACAGGGGAGCTGGGCGAGCAGCCGCAGCAGCGGGTCTTCACCGCCCTGGACGAGTACGCCGAGGCAATCGACGCCCTGGAGGCGCAGGCGCGCACGGCGGTGATGACCTCCGCCGTGCGCGACGCGGCCAACGGCCCGGCGTTCGCCGCGCGGGTGCGCGATCGCTATGGCCTCGAGGGCCGGACGCTGAGCGGCGACGAGGAGGCGCGCCTGACCTTTCGCGGCGCAACCGCCGCTCGCGACCGCACGAGCGCCGAGCACCTGCTGGTGATCGACATCGGCGGCGGGTCGACGGAGCTGGTCGTCGGCGCCCGCGGCGAGGTCGACTTCCACGTCTCGACCCAGAACGGCGTGGTCCGCCACTCCGAGCGCCACATCCACTCAGACCCGCCGCAGGTCGCCGAGCTCGAGGCGCTCGCCGACGACGTGCGGCCCAGCCTCGCGGCGGCGGTACCCGGCGAGCACCGCCGGCGGGTCACCGCTGCCGTCGCCGTCGCCGGCACCGCGACGTCCTGCGCCGCCATCGATCTCGGGCTCGATCCGTTCGACGCCTCCAAGGTCGAAGGCCACGTGCTGACCGTGCCGGCGCTCACGGCGATGCGCGACCGGCTGGCGGCGATGACCAACGACGAGCGCCGGGGAGTGGCCGGCCTGCATCCCGACCGCGCCCCGACGATCGTCGCGGGCGTCCTCATCCTGCTCGAGGCGCTGCGTGCATTCGGCCTGGATCGCGTGGAGGCGTCGGACCGCGACATCCTCTGGGGCGTCGCGCTGGATACCGCAAACACCGAGCATTAGTCGAGCCGGACACCCCCCGAATGGGGGGTTTCTGGACGTTTGTTCGATTGTTGCCGCCGGCGCATGCGATAGATACTCGGCCGGTCGGTACGGGCGGTCGTGCCTCCCGCCGTCGTCCGCCGACTTAAGGTCCGAGCGCTGCCGCATGGACGGCGCCTCCCGCAGCTCGGGCCGTCATAGGCCCCCAAAGGCACGTACCCCTGCCCGTCCGGACGGGGCCGATCGTGAAGCCGCCCGCCCCCGCCGCGGGCGGCTTCCGTTTGACCCTCACGCGAGGTTCGACGTCCGCGGGTAGGCGACCGTCGGGTCGGTGAGCACGTTGACCAGCGCCGGCAGGCCGGCGCTGAACGCGTGCTCGAGTGCCGGGCGCAGCTGGTCGGGGGAGCGCACCAGCGCGCCATGCCCGCCGAGCGCCTCGACCACCTGGTCGTAGCGCGTCTCCGGCCGCAGATCGGCCGCCACGGAGTAGCCGTAGAGGAACTCCATCGGGTGCTTCTCCAGCCCCCAGATGCCGTTGTTGCCCATCACACCGACGACGTTCACCCCGTGGCGGGCGAGCGTGTCGTACTCCATCCCCGAGAACCCGAAGGCGCCGTCCCCCAGCAGCAGGACGACCTGACGGTCGGGCCGTGCGAGCTTGGCCGCGAGCGCGTACCCGGGCCCGGAGCCCAGGCAGCCGAACGGACCCGGATCCAGCCAGCAGCCCGGCTCGTAGGTGTCGATGACGCGGCCGGCGTAGGAGACGAAGTCGCCGCCGTCGCCGATCACGATGGCGTTGCGGTCGATCACCGCGCTGAGCTCGGCGTAGAGGCGCAATGGATGCAGCGGCGCGCGCGGATCCTCGCGCTGCTCGCGCTCGGCCTCGCGCTTCTCGGTCTCGACCGTCTGGATCTCCTGCACCCAGGCGGCGGTGTCCGGACCCCTGCCCGACGCCAGCCCGCGCAGGATCTCGG
>Ga0136614_10003440_pt1 | contig 10130 bp, 12 predicted proteins | sample AntDrymUQ2792106_2_FD_106643 | JGI IMG/M metagenome (GOLD analysis project Ga0136614, IMG submission 106643) | Polar desert sand microbial communities from Dry Valleys, Antarctica - metaG UQ279 (21.06) | ecosystem: Environmental > Terrestrial > Soil > Desert | place: Antarctica: Dry Valley... | reverse complement strand
GGCGAAGGGCCGAAGGCCCCGGGGGGGCTAGCATCACGCGCCCGCAAGGCCGCCGGTGCGCGTAGACCCGGCTGTCGCGCTGCGCGGTGGGAGATCGACTTGTCGCCGGGAACAGCGAGCCCACCGCGCAGCGCGACAGCCGGGTCTACGCGCACCGGCGGCCTTGCGGGCGCGTGATGCTAGCCCCCCCGGGGCCTTCGGCCCTTCGCCCCCCTACGTCGAGTATGACGCTGAAATTCGCGCGTGTGCCGCGCGAACTGTGACGAGAGCCGCGCCGAGTCGTGACGGTTCTCATGCGCCCTCGACGGCGGGCGAGGCGATCACCGAGTAGCCCTGGGCCTCGAGGAGTGCCACCGCCCGCCGAGCCGGCTCCTCCCCCGCGACCAGCACGTCGAGCGTCCCGCCGCGCTCCGGGGTCATGTGCCGAAGCTCGAAGTCCTCGATGTTGATCTTTTCCGCCCCGAGCGCCTGGGTGATCCCCGAGAGGACGCCCGGCCGGTCGGGGACGTGCACGCGCAAGCGCATGAGCGAGCCAGGATCCGGATACGCCTCGGCCAGGAGCCGCCGGCGGTTCTCCGCCGCCTCGCCGATCCACCGCGCGAGGTAACCGCCGTCGCGCTCCGCGAGCGCGCGCTCGACTTCCTCGATCCGCCGCCGGTGCTCGGCCAACGCGCGCGCGAGCTCGTCTGCGTTGTCGAGGAAGATGTCGACCCAGATCCGCGGGTTGGCCCCGGCCACGCGGGTCATGTCCCGGAGCGACCCGCCTGCGGCCGCGAGCGGCTCATGGCCCTCGACCCGCACCGAGCCCGCCTGGTTCAGGAGGACGTTCGCGAGCGCGTGCGGGACGTGGCTCGTCAGGGCGACGAGCCGGTCGTGCGCGTGCGCGTCGACCGCGACCGGTACCGCCCCGAGCGATGCGACGAACGCGTGGAGCCCGCGGTAGCGCTCCGGCTCCGTCTCTGCCAGGGGCGTCAGGAACCAGGTTGCGCCCTCGAAGAGCTCGCCGCTCGCGTGGCGAGGCCCGTGCGCCTCCGACCCGCAGACGGGGTGGCCGCCGATGAAGCGCTCGCGATCGCCCGCGGAGGCGGTCACGGCCCTCTTCGTCGAGCCGACGTCGGTGACGGTGCAACCCTCGCTCGCGGCGAGCGTCGCCGTTACCTGCGCGGGCAGTGTCGCCACCGGCGTTGCGACGAGGGCCAGCCCGGCCCCAGCGACCGCCTGCTCGAGCGACCCGGCCGCCACGTCGATCGCGCCGCGTTCACGCGCCACGGCAAGGGAATCCCCGTCAGCGTCGAACCCGGCAACGGTCCATTCGCCCGTGCGCTTGGCCGCCAGTCCGACGGACGCGCCGATCAGCCCGGTGCCGACGATCGCCAGCCGGCGGGCGGCCACTAGTGCCCCTTCAGGTGATGCTGCCCAGGTTCTCGGTCGCGAGCACCAAGCCAGGGGCCGCACTCGTCCGTTGCCAAGGCTGGTTGCCTTGGCAAGCGCGAGGGTGGTTCCTTGCGCCGCGTGATCGCGGGCGAGGGACGGGCGTGCATTGCCTGGAGGGGCACTAGCCGATCACTTTGCCCATGAGCGAGGCAAGCGCGCGGATCTCATCAGCGAACTGGGTGAACTCCGCGTTCGGGATGAGCTGCGGCCCGTCGCAGAGCGCCTCCTCCGGGTGCGGGTGGGCCTCGACGATGATCCCGTCCGCCCCCGCTGCGACGGCCGCCCGAGCGAGCGGCGCGACGAGCTCTTTCTTCCCCGCCGCGTGCGAGGGGTCGACGATCACCGGAAGGTGGGTCTCCTGCTTCAGGACGGGGATCGCCCCGATGTCGAGCGTGTAGCGCGTCGAGCGCTCGAACGTCCGGATTCCGCGCTCGCAGAGGATCACCTCGGCGTTCCCCTCGCGGACGACGTACTCGGCGGCCATCAGGAGCTCCTCCACCGTGGCCGAGGGGCCGCGCTTCAGGAGCACGGGCTTCTCGGCCCGCCCGACCTCGGCGAGAAGCGTGAAGTTCTGCATGTTCCGCGCGCCGATCTGGATCACGTCGGCCATCTCGACGACCGCCTCGACGTCGCGCGGATCCATGAGCTCGGTCACGATCGGCAGCCCCGTCTCGTCGCGCGCCTCCGCGAGAATCTTGAGCCCCTCGACGCCGAGCCCCTGGAAGGAGTACGGCGACGTGCGTGGCTTGAACGCGCCCCCGCGGAGCATGGTCGCACCGGCCTCGTTCACAGCCCGCGCGGTCTCGAGCGTCTGCTCGCGGTACTCGACGGTGCACGGGCCGGCGATCAGCCCGAAGTAGCCGTTCCCGATCCGCCGCCCGCGCGACTCGATCACGGTCGGGCTGCGCCGCATCTCTCGCGAGACGAGCTTGTACGGCTTGAGGATCGGCACGACCTGCTCGACTCCCGGAAACCCCTCGAGCGGCAACGTGGCGAGCAGGTCGCGCGCCCCGATTGCCCCGATCACGGTCGCGTCCTTCCCGGGCGTCACGTGCGCATCGGCGCCAGCCTCGGAGAGGCGTGAGACGACATCGTCGACCTGCTCGTCGGTCGCGCCCGAGCGCATGACGATCAGGAGTTCCGGGGAGCCGGTCGCAGCCATCGTCCTGAGTCTAGTTTCGGCTTCGCGGCCCGAATCCCTGACGGGTGGCATGCTTCGATCCGGATGCGGATCTTCTCGGGAATCCAGCCGACGGGCGACAAGCACCTCGGCAACTGGAGCGGTGGCTTTCGCCAGTACGCGGCCACGCAGGAGCAGGGCGACGCGTTCTTCTGCATCGTCGACCTCCACTCGATCACCGTCGAACACGACACCGAGGAGCTGCGCGAGCGCACGCTCGACCTCGCCGCCATGCTCTTTGCGACGGGCCTCGACACCGAGCGCTCGACCGTCTTCATCCAGAGTCACGTGCCGGCGCATCCCGAGGCCGCCTGGCTCCTCGCCTCGGTCGCGAGCTTCGGCGAGCTTCGCCGCATGACGCAGTTCAAGGACAAGGCAGACCGCCAGGAGTTCGTCTCGGCCGGGCTCTTCAGCTACCCCGTCCTGCAAGCGGCCGACATCCTTCTCTACCAGGCCGACGGCGTGCCGGTCGGCGAGGATCAGCGCCAGCACATCGAGCTCGCGCGCAACATCGCCGAGCGCTTCAACGCGCGCTACGGCGACACGCTCGCCCTCCCCGAGATGATCGCACCGAGCGAAGGCGGCCGCATTATGGATCTCCAGGAGCCCGAGCGGAAGATGTCCACCACGGGCGGCTCGCCTCAGGGCACCGTGCGTCTGCTCGACCCGCCCGACGTCCTGCGGAAGAAGTTCAAGACGGCCGTGACCGACTCGGGCAGCGAGGTGCGCCGCGCGCCGGACAAGCCGGGCATCTCGAATTTGATCGAGATCCTCTCGGCCGTGACGGGCGACGGGATGGACGCGATCGAGACACGCTACGACGGGGAGGGCTACGGGCGCTTCAAGGAGGAGGTCGGCGAAGCCGTCGTCGGGCTCCTCGGCCCCATCCAGCGGCGCTACGAAGAGCTTCGCTCCGACCCCCGCGAGCTCCAGCGCCTGCTCGCCCGCGGAGCCGAGAAGGCGCGCGAGGTCTCCGAGCCGACCCTGCAGACGATGCTCGACCGGATGGGGCTCGTCCGCTCCGAGGTCGGCCGAAACTTCGGCGCCGCGCGGCCCCGCGAGCTCTAGGTCAGCAGGAGATCCGGCCCTCCCCGCGCTCGGACGGGCTCCACCAGGCCGGGCTCCAGTCCCACTCCCCGTTGTCCGTGAGCTGCGTCGGGCAGGTTCCGTCCGCGTTCATGACGTAGAGCTCGTAGTCGCTCCCGTCGCGGTAGGCCGCGAACGCGATGCGCGTGCCGTCGGGCGACCAGGCGGGCGAGACCTCATCGCCCGGGTCGCGAGTCAGCCGGCGCTCGTTCTCGCCGTCGGCGTCCATGACGTAGACCTCAGGGTTGAAGCCGAAGCAGTGCTCCCAGGGGCACCGGCCGTTCCTGTCCCGCTCGCTGAGGAACGTGATCCTCGCCCCGTCGGGCGACCAGGTCGGGCTCGCGTCGAAGCCGCGGCTGTCCGTGAGCTCGCGCCGCCCAGAGCGGTCGAGCGCGCTGACCCAGATGTCCGGCGCGGTGCCGTCGCCGTCCTCGCTCCCCAGCGCGTAGGCGATCCTAGTCCCGTCCGAGGAAAAGGCCGTTTCCTCGGGTGCGTACGTCGGGGCGGTCAACTCGTCGCCTTTGCCGCCTGTGGCATCCACCGCCACGAGGACGCACTCGCGGAGCCCGAGCTCGCAGCGCGTGTAGAAGACGCGCTCGTCCGGAAGCCAGCCGGGATCGAGGACTAAGAAGCGGTCCTCGGGCGTCAGGCGCCGCTGGCCGCTCCCGTCCGCGCTCATCACGTAGACCTCGTTGTGCTGCGTCCCATCGCCTCGGTGGTCGCGCGTGCTCGTGAACGCGATCCGGGCTCCGTCCGGCGACCAGGCGGGGCGGTCGTCGTCGGCCTCCGTCCGCGCCGTGGTCTCGTTTCGCGTGAGGTTCCGCACCCCGCTGCCGTCCGGGTTCATCACGTAGATGTCGAAGTCGCCGTCTCGATTGCTCGCGAACGCGATCCTGCCGTCGTCGCCCGATGCGGCCGGCGCTCGTGCCGGTTCATCCTCCCCGCCGCAGGAGGCGAGCATGAGGCACGCCGAGGCAATCGCAAGTCGTCTCACTGTCCGCCGGCGAGGCTAGCTGCCAAGCGGGTCACCGGCCGATTCGGCGCAAACGCTCGACCTCGGCTCGGATCAGCTTCCGCGAGCTGCCGGGGGCGAGCCCGGCGAGATCGAGGCCGGCATACGACGAGCGGTGCAGGCTCCGGACGGGGTGGCCGACGGCCTCGCACATCCGCTTCACCTGATGCTTTCGCCCCTCGTGGAGGACGAGCTCGAGTCGGGAGGGGCCGAGACGGCGCGCGCGTGCGGGGGCGGTGCGTCCGTCCTCCAGCTCGACGCCCTCGGCCAGGCGGTGGAGCGTCTCGTCGGATGGCCGGCCCTCGACCTCCGCCACGTAGACCTTGTCGACCTCGTAGCGCGGATGTGCGAGCCGGTGCGCGAGCGGCCCGTCGTTCGTCAGGAGGAGCGCGCCCGTCGTGTCGGCGTCGAGGCGCCCGACCGGGACGACGCGCTGCTCGTGGGCGACGAGCTCGACGACCGTCGGGCGACCCTGGGGATCGCGCGCCGTCGTGACGACGCCCGCGGGCTTGTGCAGGAGCACGTAAGCGAGCGGCTCGGGCTCGACCCGCTCTCCGTCGACCTCGACGACGTCGCGCGGCTCCACGAACGTGGCGAGGCCGGCGACTTCGCCGTTCACGCGCACGCGGTTGGCCCGGATCAGCTCCTCGGCGCCTCGGCGAGAAGCGATCCCAGCCCGCGCGAGATAGGCGTTCAGCCTCACGTTAGGAAATGCTCGCGGCGCCGTTCATGATCTGCAGGGGTGCCCGTCTACATCTCCCTCATGAAATGGACGTCGCAGGGGATCGGCGGCCTCCCCGCCTGGCGGGACCGGATCGAAGAGGCCGAGCGGGAGATCGGCGAGCGCGGCGGGAAACTCCTCGACACGTACGTGACGCTCGGACGGTACGACCTCGTGGAGATCTTCGAGGCGCCCGACGACGAGACGGCATACCAGATCCTCCTCGCGGTCGCCAAGCACGGGAGCGTCCACACCGAGACGCTTCGCGGCTTCAGCCGAGAGGAAGCCGAGGCGATCATCAAGAACGTCTGATCGCGACTGACCCGTCCAGCGGGGCCGACCCGGCGCGCCTTTCGTCACACCTCCGCGCGCGCTCCGCTGAGGGTCTGTCCTTGGGGACAATCTTGTGGATAGTCAGGCGCCGCGGTGCTCGGCGATCGACTCGAGGCGGGCGCGGATCTCGTCAGCGTCCGCGCCGACATCTTCGAGGTCGGGGAGCTCGTCCTTGTCCGCAAGGCCGAACACGCGCTCGAAGAGCGGCGTTGTCTCGTAACGCACTGCGCCGGTGTGCCCCTCTCGACCAGCCTCCGTCACGAGGCCACGCTCGACGAGCCCGGCGACGGTGGCGTCGGCCGCGACGCCCCGGATGCGGGCGATCTCCGGGCGGCTGACCGGGCCCAGGTAGGCGACCACGGCGAGCGTCTCGAGCGCCGCAGGCGAGAGCCCCCGCTGGACTGGGCGGTCGAAGAGGCGGGCGCACGCCTCGGACGCGTCGCGCGCCGCCCGGAAGGCGTAGCCGCCGGCCGCCCGCTCGAGCACGATTCCGCTGCGCCCCTCTCGGTAGCGGCCCGCCAAGAGGCCGAGCGCCGTCTCGACCCGCTCCTCATCCGCTTCGGTGGCCTCGGCAAGCTCGTCGACGGAGAGGGGGCGCGGCGCCACGACGAGCAGGGCTTCGAGCGTCCGCGCGAGGCGGTCGACGGGGTTGTCGATCAGACGGAGGCTGGGCTGCATACGACGGCGATGGGCTCGAAGGGAGCGAGCTGGCGCAGCGTGACCTCGCCGGCCTTGCGCAACTCGAGGAGGGCGAGAAAGGCGACGGCCTGCTCGACGCGGCTGAGACCGTCGACCTCACGATCGAAGATGAAGCGCGTCCTGCGTCGCAAGACTGAGCGAAACCGCTCGAGGAACTGCGAGACGGGCGGGAAGACCCCGAGATGGCGAAGCGACGGCGCGGACGGCTCGACCGCGAGGCGGCGCAGAGCGGTGGCGAGCGAGGCGGGCTCCTGCGGCGCGACCGCCGGCGGGGCCGAAGGCGGGGCGAGCGGCGCGGGGCCGAGGCGGAAGAACCGGTCAGACTCGGCGGCGAGCCGCTCGTCGAGCCAGGCGGCGGCGGCGCGGAAGCGGCGATAGGCGGCGAGGCGCTCGGCGAGCTCCTCGGCCGCCTCCTCGGGATCGAGTTCCTCCACCTCCTCGTCCGGGAAGAGCTCGCGCGCCTTCAGCTCGAGGAGCGCGGAGACAAGCACGAGGAACTCGCCGCATGCCTCGAGGTCGAGCGGCGCTCGCTCGGCCACCCGCTCGAGGAAGGCTACGATCACGCCCGCCACCTCGACGTCGACGAGCTCGAGCTCCTCCTTCAGGACGAGCGTCAGGAGCAGGTCGAACGGCCCGGCGAATGCGTCCAGGTCGAGGTCGAGATCGCGGACGGCGACCCCCGGCATGCGTCCGACCCTAGCGTCGAGGCCGGACGCGGCCTTTCGGCACGGCCATCTTGCGAGCGGGCTCGGGGATGGCTCGCCGGCGCTCCGGCGGGGGCTCCTCGCGGCGCTGCGACCAGACGAATCCCGCGACGGCCAGGACGAAGAGCACGAGCGAGACGTAGTTGTTCACGCGCAGGCCGAAGAGCTCGTGCGCCTCGTCCGTCCTGATCAGCTCGAGGAAGAAGCGGCCGAACGTGTACCAGGCCACGTAGAGGCAGAAGAGCCCGGGCGCGCGGATCCGGAAGCGGGCGCGCACGAGGAGCAGGACGACCACGCCCAGCAGGTTCCAGAGCGACTCGTAGAGGAAGAGCGGATGGAAGGTGTCTGAGGCCGTGTACTGGTCGGGCCGGTTCTCGGGATCGATCTCGAGACCCCAGGGCCGGTTGGTCGGTACCCCGAAGAGCTCCTGGTTGAAGTAGTTCCCCCAGCGGCCGATCGCCTGTGCGAGCAGGAGCCCTGGCGCGGCCACGTCCATGAAGGCGAAGACGCTCTCTCCGGCCCGGCGGATGACGATCGAGCCCACGAGGACGCCGCCCGCGATCCCGCCCCAGATTCCGAGGCCGCCCTCCCAGATCTCGATGATCCCGCGAAGCTTCGGATCGTCGACCTCACTCCAGCTCGTCGCGACGTGGTAGAGGCGCGCCCCGACGATCCCGCCCGCCACGCCCCACATGGCCACGCGCAGGACGAGGTCCCACTCGCCGCCCCGTCGTGTCCAGAGCATCCCCGCGAGGCCGATCGCGCCGAGGATCCCGAGCAGGAGCATCAGGCCGTACGCGTGGAGCGTCAGCGGACCGAGCTCGATCTCCCCGCTCGCGGGGCTCGGAATCGAGGCGAGGAACATCGCCTCGGACTCTAGAGCGGAGCGCTAGAGCAGGATCCGGAGAGCCGTCTCGGGAGCGCAGCCGGCGCGAACGATCGACACCGCATTGTGCAGGTCGACATCCGAGCGCTCGGCCAGCTCGAGCGCGGAGGGGCGGTCGTAGCCGGCCCGCTCGAGCTCTCCCAGCCGCCAGCCGAAGACACGCTCCGCCTCGGCTTCCCGGGGGCTGAGGGTGAGTTCCGCAGTTGCCATGCGTCCGTCATCGCCCGCCAACGGTGCCGGGATGTCCCCGCAACGGGGGATTCTTCGCCGCGACCCCTGGCTCATGCCTGCGCGGCCGCGAGGGCGGCGAGCGCCACGATCCCTGCGCCATGGCCCGATCCAGAGCTCTGCGCGCCCGCCCTCCTCGTGCGTGACCGTAACCGCCGCTCGGCGGGCGAAGTCGTCGATGCCTTCGTGACCACTCCCTGCTCCTTTAGCGCACGGACTCTGCGATCCGGAGCGCTTCTTCCTTCGTGAAGTCCCCTTCGAGCCGGAGAGTCGCCTCGCCCCGCTCCCAGAGGAGCGTGTTGGCCGCGAGGCGCGTCTCCTCGAAGATCGGCTCCCCGGATTCGTCGACGTACAGGACCTCGTGCGGCGCGCCTTCGAGCCACCAGGCCCGTGCGCCGTCGACACTCACCGGCTCGACCTTCGTCTCCGGATTCGCCGACTTGTAGATGAAGTCGTCGTCGAGGCCCGCGCGGAACTGGCTGACGAGCGCTTCGACCCGCCCCTCCTCGTCCCGGTAGACGAACGACACTTCGCCGCCGGGAGCGCGCGGGTGGAAGTAGACGGCGTCGGGCTCGCCGAGCGCCTCGGGAATCGCGACCGGGTAGCGCGCCCGCCGGCGCGCCTCGCCCAGCGTGACCGGTTCGCCAAGCTGGAGCGCCGCGTCCTGCAGGTCCGTAGTCGCGGCGGGCGCCGTCTCGACGCGCTCGATCGTGACGCCCCGCAGCCCGAGCCACTCGAGAACCGCCGTCCGCGCCTGCGGAACGGCGAGCACGGCGCCCGCCGCGACCACGAGAACGGCGACACCGAGCACGAGCGCCCTCCGAAGCGGGAAGGCGCGGCGCGGGCGGGCGGCGGCCAAGCGTTGCCGAACGCCCGGCGCGAGATCGGGCGTCGGCGGGAAGCTCAGCGCGGGGCCGAGCTCGCGCAGGTCGCGCTCCAGCTCAACCACGAGTTTGCTCCATCTGCTCTCGAAGACGCTCGAGTGCGCGCGACTGGCGCGACTTCACCGTCCCCTTGCGGACACCGAGCGCGGCGGCGGTCTCCTCCTCCGAGAGATCGAGGAAGAAGCGGCAGGCGATCACTAGCCGCTCCTCCTCGCGCAGCTGCTCGAGCGCCGCGAGGAGCTCCTCGCGGCGCTCGCCCACGACCAGCGATGCCTCGGGGGACGGGGCCGCGCCCCCCGAGGGCACTTCGGCGGCAAGGCGCAGCTCGAGCCCGGCGCGCCGGCCGGCCGATCTCCGGCGGTTTCTCGCCTCGTTGGCCACGATCTGCAGGAGCCAGGGGCGAAACGGGGCGCCGCGCCGGAAGCGGCCAAGGGCGCGATAGGCCTTGACGAAGGCCTCCTGCGCGGCGTCCTCGGCGTCGGCGGCACCTCCGGCGACGACGTACGCGGTGCGAAATGCGATGCCCTGGTAGCGGTGCACGAGCTCCTCATAGGCGCTGACGTCCCCTTGCCTCGCGCGTTCGACGAGGCTGTCTTCGTCTCGTGGGCGGCCCTCCACGCTCTCCCTTCTACACCTGGCCGGAGACCGAGGTTCCCGGTCCGTCGTGCGGCGCGGATACGCTGAGGCCAGTGCCGGCCCCGGACGAGCCAGCCTCGGGCATCGCGCCTTCCGGCGCGCAACCTTCGGGCGCTGGCGATGTCGATCCCGGCGGCCTCGGGCCGCGCGTGACGGCCGTCTTCACCGCTGCGGAGCAGGCCGCCGAGCACATCCTCCGCTGGCCCGCGAGGAGGTCAACGACCTGCGGAGCTCGGCCGAGGTCGAGGTCGAGGCCTTCCAGGCCGAGCGGCGCGCAGAGGCCGAGCGCGAGGCGCGCTCGCTCATCGACGGCGCGCGGGCCGAGGC
>Ga0136614_10003439_pt1 | contig 10134 bp, 7 predicted proteins | sample AntDrymUQ2792106_2_FD_106643 | JGI IMG/M metagenome (GOLD analysis project Ga0136614, IMG submission 106643) | Polar desert sand microbial communities from Dry Valleys, Antarctica - metaG UQ279 (21.06) | ecosystem: Environmental > Terrestrial > Soil > Desert | place: Antarctica: Dry Valley... | reverse complement strand
TCCCGTTCTCGATCAACCGCTCGGTGCCCCTCGCGCACACCGGCGTAGGACGAAGCCTGCTGGCGCTGCTGCGATGCGCCCGGCTGGACGGCAGCGCCGAGGACCTGCTCACCTATTTGCGCAGCCCGGGACTGCTGCGCGAGCCGGCGCTGGCCGACGGCCTGGAGGCCGACGTGCGCGTGGCGGGCGCCCGCACGGCCGCCGAGGCGCGCGCCGTATGGGAGCAGCGGCGCTGGCCTCTGGACCAGATCGACCGGCTTGCGCGGGCGCGCGACACGGGCGCTGTGATCGCGGAGCTGAACCGCTGCCTCGAGCACCTCTTCGCCGCGCCATATCGCCGCCGTGCCGCGGTGCTCTCAGGCGCCGAGCTGGACGACCCCCGTGCATTCGAGGCCGCCCACGACGCCCTCACCGAGTTGCAGGCGGTGGTGGGGGCCGGTACCGGCGTGCGCCTCGACGACCGCTCGCTTCACCAGACCCTGGAGCGCCTGCCGGTGAGAGCGGGCGAGAATCCCCAGCCCGACCGCGTGCAGGTGGCCTCGCCGCTGCAGATCCGCGCCCGCCGGTTCGCGGCCGTGTTCGTTTGCGGCCTGGTGGAGGGCGAGTTCCCCGCCCGCGCCGCGCCCGAGGCCTTCCTGCCCGACGCCGACCGGCGTGAGCTGGCCCGCACGAGCGGGCTGCGGCTGCCGCTGCGCGAGGACCAGCTGGAGCGCGAGCGCTACCTCTTCTACGTGTGCGCCTCGCGGGCCGAGCGCCTGCTGGTGCTGAGCACGCGGGTCTGTGACGAGGAGGGCAACCCGGTGGCTCCCTCGTTCCTGCTCTCCGACGTTGAGGCGGTGCTGGCCGACCTCTCCGAGCACCGTCGCACGCGGACGCTGGCCGAGGTCACCTGGAGCTTGGACGCCGCCCCCACCGAGGCAGAATGGGAGCGGGCGGTGGCGCGCGTGGGGCCGCGCCGCGTGGAGGAGGGGGCCAGGCCGCTGTCGGCGCCGCCCGCGCTTGAGGAGCTGCGCGCGAAGGAGGCACTCTCGGCGGGCGCGCTGGAGCGCTTCGCCGGCTGCCCGGTGAAGTGGCTGGTCGAGGACGTGCTCGACCCCGTGAAGCTCGAGCCCGACCCCGAGCAGATGGTGCGCGGCTCCTACGCGCACCGCGTCCTCGAGGTCACCTTCCGTCGCCTGCGCGAAGAGACGGGTTCGCGAAGGGTCACGCAGGGGAACCTGCCGGAGGCCGAGCGCATCCTGGTCGCGGCGCTCGAGTCCGAGAGCGGGGAATTCCGGCTCTCGCCGGATCAGACCCGCGTGCGAGCGGCCGTGCGGCGCCTGGAGTTCGACCTCCTGCGCTACATCGCCCACGAGGCCGAGCGGGACGGCCTGTTCGAACCTGAGCACCTGGAGTTGCGGTTCGGGTTCTCGGACTCCGAGCACCCCGCGGTGGAGCTGGACGACGGCACGCGGGTGCGCGGTGTGATCGACCGCGTGGACACGTGGAACGGCTGGGCCCTCGTGCGCGACTACAAGAGCGGTAAGACCGAGAAGTACAAGGGCAGCGACTGGGAGCGCGAACGGCGCTTCCAGGCGGCCCTGTACATGCTCGCGGTGGAGCGCGCCCTGGGGCTGAAGGCCGCGGGAGGGGTGTACGTGCCGTTGAGCGGCAGGGACCGGCGACCGCGCGGGCTTCTGCGCGACGACCTCGCGGCGCAGCAGGGCAGCGACTTCTTCGACAACGACCGCGTGGACCCGGAGAGCTTCGACGAGCGGATCGCCTGGGCTCGCAGCGCGATACATGACACTGCGGAGAGCATGCGCGCAGGGCAGATCTGCTCGCTGCCCGACAGCTGCGCGTGGCGCGGCGGCTGCTCCTATCCCTCGATCTGCCGGGCGGAGGACTGATGGCCTCCGAGCGGCGGTTCACGGACGAGCAGCTGCGGGCGATCGAGCGGCGCGACGGATCGCTGCTGCTCAGCGCGGGCGCCGGGACGGGCAAGACATCCGTGCTGGTGGAGCGCTTCGTGCGCGCGGTGGTGGAGGACGGCGTGGAGGTGGACTCGATCCTCGCGATCACCTTCACCGAAAAGGCCGCCGCCGAGCTGCGTACGCGCGTGCACCGGCGCTTCCTCGACTACGAGCTGCCCGAGCGCGCACGCGACGCGGAGGCTGCCTGGATCTCCACGATCCACAGCTTCTGCGCGCGGGTGCTGCGCACGCACGCGCTGCCGGCCGGGCTGGACCCCGAGCTGCGCGTGCTGGACGGGTTGGAGGCCGAGCGCGTGGCGATCGACTCCTTTGACCGCGCGCTGGGGGACTTCCTGGGCGGAGGCGAGGATCCCGAGCGCCTGCGCCTGCTCGCCGCGTACACCCCCGACCGCTTGGCCGACATGGTCCGCACCGCCTACTCGCACCTGCGCAGCCGCGGGGCCTCGGAACCCGACCTGCCGGAGATCGACCCGCCGCGCGAAGGTGGCGAGCGCGCCGCGCTGCTCGCGACGGCGCAAGCCGCGCTGACCGAGATCGGCTCGGACGAGGCCAAGCGCGCCAGCGAGGCACGCGGCAGGCTGGAACGCTGCGGCGTGTTGCTGGAGCGCCTGACAGATGGAGAGGTGCTCGAGGCGAGCGAGGTGGGGGCGCTGTCCTACGGGCCGAACGCCAAGGTGCTCAAGGGCCCGGCCAGCGACGCCTACCGAGAGGCCCACGGCGCCTACGAGCGGCTGTGCACGGCCCACCGCGAGTACCACGACCACGTGCTGCTGCGCGAGCTGCTCGGGCTCTTCCATGCTCGCTACTCGGTGGCCAAGCGCGAGCGCTCGGCGCTGGACTTCGCCGACCTCGAGCTGATGGCGCGCGACCTCCTGAAGGCCGATGCCGGGCTGCGGGAGCACTACGCCAACCGCTTCGAGCACGTGATGGTGGACGAGATGCAGGACACCAACCCGCTCCAGAACGAGATCCTGGAACTGCTGGAGCGCGACAACCTGTTCCGCGTGGGGGACGAGCGCCAGTCGATCTACCGGTTCCGCCACGCCGACCTCGACCTGTTCCGCACCCACCGCGCGGAGGCGCAGGCGGCCGGCCGTGCCGAGCGCATCGGGGTGAACTTCCGCAGCCGCGGTGAGATCCTCGACGCGATCGATCTCACGTTCGGCGGGCTGTGGGGTGAGGACTTCGATCCCCTCCGCGAGCCGGAGGGCGCGCGCGCGGAGCCGCCGCGCCGCCAGCCGTGTGTGGAGCTGCTGGTCACCGATGGCGACAAGAAGCGCTGGGACGAGCGCTTTCCCGACGAGGCGCTGCCGTTCGGGGCCGGGATGCGCGCGATCACGCCCTGGCGCGCCGCCGAGGCGCGGCTGCTCGCCAGGCGGGTGGACGAGCTCACCGGCGAAGCCGGCCCGTTCTCGCTCTCCGACGTGGTGGTGCTCGTGCGCGCCACCACTCACGTGGCGGTGTACGAGCGAGCGCTGGAGGAGCGCGGGATCTCCACCCACGTGCTGGGTGGCCGGGGGTATTGGGGCCAGCAGCAGGTGGGCGATCTGAGGGCCTGGCTCGCCGCTCTGGCCAACCCGCTCGACGCTCTGGCGCTGCACTCCGTGCTGGCATCGCCCCTGGTGGGCTTGTCGCTGGACGCGCTCGTGATCCTGGCCGCGGGTGCGCGGCGTGCGGGTTGGGGTCTCTGGCGCACGCTCGAGGCCGCAGCCGGTGGCGAGGAGCCGGCCGCCCTCGTTCCGGAGGCCGACCTCGAACGGGTCAGGGGGTTCGTGGCGCTGTTCGCAGGCGAGCGCGCCGCCGCACCGCGCATCTCGCTGGAGACACTGATCGACCGCGCAGTCACCCGTACCGGCTATGACCGAGCGGTGCTGGCGATGCCAGCAGGGGACAGGCGGATGGCCAACGTACGCAAGCTGATGCGCATGGCGCGCGAGTACGAGGCCGAGGAGGGACGCGACCTGCGCAGCTTCATCGACTTCGTGGCCGAGCGCGACCTCGTCCAGGAGCAGGAGGGCCAGGCGCCACTGGAGGCGGAGGACCTCGACGCCGTGCGGGTGATGACCATCCATCGGGCGAAGGGCCTGGAGTTCCCGGTGGTGTGCGTGGCGGACCTCGGCAAGACCGGCCGCGAGGACGACTCCGCGTTGCGCATCAACCACGACGGCCGCGTGGGCATACGCCTGGCGCAGATGGGCGGGGGGTCGGTGGACAGCGCCAGCCTCGGTCAGATCCGCGAGGAGTCCAAGCTCGACGGCGAAGAGGAGGAACGGCGGATCTTCTACGTCGCGGCCACGCGTGCACAGGAGCACCTCGTGCTAAGTGGCGCCACCGACCTGGAGCGCCTCAAGGAGCCCGGACCGCTGGACGAGCCGATGCGCTGGCTATGGCGCGCTCTGGCGCCCGAGCTCCCCGACCAGGGCGCCTCGTTCACGGCCTCAGAGCCGTACGAGGGACGCTCGGTGGCGGTCCGCTGCGAGGTGCTGCGCCCAGGCTCGGTCGACGAGCTGCTGCCGGCGACCGACCGCGACCCAACGGCGCCCGAGTCCGCGCCACCGGGCCTCGACGTCCTGGCCGCCCCCGCCCTGGCTGCCGTCGTGCCTCCGGATGCGCTGCCGGTAAGCCGCCTCAGCTACTCCGGGCTGGAGAGCTACCGCCGCTGCGGCTACCGCTTCTACCTCGAGCGCGCGCTCGGCCTGCCGCGCGCGGAGGAGCTCGAGCCCGACCACGATCCCGAGCCGGAGCGCCAGCCTCAGCTGGACGAGCTACCGCCCGATGGTGAGCTGCCCGGCCTCGTACGGGGCTCACTCGTGCACGCCCTGCTCGAAGAACTGGACTTCGCCCAGCCGAGCGTGCCCTCCCGCGACGAGGTGGCCGGATTGCTGGAACACAGCGGGCTCCCGGTGATCGACTCCCACGTGCGCGACCTCACTGCGATGGTCGAGGGCTTCGTAGGCACGGAACTCTGTGAGCGGATCGGGCGCGCGGAACGCGTGCACGCAGAGCTGCCGTTCGGCTTCACCCTGGGCGCCGGGGGCCGCAGCCTGCTCATCAACGGGATCGTGGACGTGCATGCCACGGAGGGCGAGCGCACCCTCGTCGTGGACTACAAGAGCAACCGGCTCGACGGGCAGGAGCCCGCCGATATCACCGAGGCGGCATATTCCACTCAGCGACTCGTCTACGCCCTGGCGGCACTGCGCGCCGGGGCGTCCGAGGTGGAGGTCGTCTACGCCTTCCTGGAGCGCCCCACAGAGCCCGTCAGCTCGGTCTACCCGGCCACCGAGGCCGCGGCGCTGGAGAGCGAGCTGCTCGGTCTCGTACGGGGTGTGGTCGAGGGGCGTTTCGACCCCACCGACAGGCCGCACCGGGCACTCTGCGCGGGCTGTCCAGGCCGTGCGGCGCTGTGCAGCTGGGACGAGACGCACACCCTCGCCGAAGAGCCGCCCCCCGCCTAGGGCACGGGCCCTCTCGTTCCGACCGATCGGACCCCTACTTTCTCGCCTATGCCACTGTGCTTCATCGAGCCCCAGGAAGCCATCCGAGTCGTTGCAGACGCCGTGGGGCGCGAGGCGCGCCGTCAGCTTCTCGGCGAGGTCGTACGGGCGTGGGTGGACGAGATCCCCGAGGATGAGCTGGTAGTCCACTACGCCAAGGCCGTGGAGGTCCTCGACGACGACGACCTCTCGATGCTGGCCGCGTGGCACGCCTCGCTGGAGGTAGGTCAGCCGATCGCCAACAAGGAGTTCCTCCTGCAGGCGTTCCCGCGCCTGGGCGAGCACCGCCGCGAGGCGCTGCGAATAGCGGCCGGCTTCCGGGGCGAGGATGCGTTCGACGCGGGCGTCACCGAGGAGCAGGCACTGGACACCGTGCTGCCCTGGCTCTCGCAGGAGCGCACGATCGAGCTCGCGGCGGAAGCCGTGGAGCTCTACTGCTGGGACCGCCTCGGCAGCGACAACTGAGCTCCGGTCCTTCAGCGAACAACTGCGCAATAAGGGCTAGGTCCAAGGGGGGTCTGGCCTAGAACGGAAGCATGTGTTCCGAACGAGGCCACACCCCCCGGCAGGCACCCTTTATTGAGCCGTTCTCGCGCGCCCGAGTCCCTTTTTCCCTAAAGAGCGGGATCGTTTTCGCCGGACCCCTTGACGGTTCCCGCACTCGATGTTTGAGTGCTTCCTAGAGACGCGGACCCAAGTGCAAAGAGCGAGGCCATGAGGTGTGAGGCCCGCCGCGATGCCCCGGAGACTTCGGTCGATGGTGGCGCGCTCCTCAAGCACGAGGGGCCGCGTCTCGTTTTCTTTCTCGACTCGTCGCGCTAGGCCAGCGCACGCTCGATCTCTGCGCGTGCCTGCTCGGTGTCCTCGAACAGGACCGCGGTCATGCCCAGCTCCCGGGCGGCTTGGCAGTTCAGGTCGATGTCGTCCACGAACACGCAGTCGGCGGGCCGCAGCCCGCCGCCTAGGCGCTCCACGGTGAGCGTGTAGATCTCGGGCTCGGGCTTGCGCATGCCCACGAAGGCCGAGTCCACCACCACCTCGAACACCTCGTCGAGCTCGGGCAGGAGGGAACGCCAGCGGGGCTCCCACTCGCGCACGTTGTTGGTGAGCAGCGCCATCCGCAGGCCGCGCCCGCGCAGATCGCGCATCAGGTCGATCATCTCGTGATTGGGCTCGAGGTGGCCGAAGTACACGTCGAGCATGTCGTGGAGGTCACGCCCCTGGCCGAGCTCGGCCTCGATCTGGGCGATGAACTGAGCCTCGGTGATCAGACCCTTCTCCAGCACGAACAGCGGATGGTGGCCGTGGCGCTCGGTGGCCGCGGCCATGGCGCTCCCGAGGTCCTCGAGCGGGATGCCCGACTCCCTGGACCACGCGGCGAAGGCGTTTCCCAGCGGCGTGGTGAGCACGCCGCCGAAGTCCGAGATCACGGCCTTCATCGAGTCAGGCGGCTTCGGGGTCCGAGCGAACCCACAACTCATAGGCGCCGGTGCCCTCGCGGTCCTCCATACGCCAGCGGAAGATCGCGGCGTGCACGTCCAGTCCGCCGAGCTGCAGCGAGGACCCGGCCACCACGGTGCCCGAGCCGCGGCGCGGGAAGTCCTCACCCGGCAGCCACAGCTCCAGCCCGGCCGATCGCTGGCGGCCATCTCCGTCGTACACCGTGGACAGGCGGGTGTCCTCGACTGCAAGCGTCTCGCCACCCGCCAGCAGCCATCCCGTGACCCGCTCCTCGTCGTGGCCCGGGGCCCCAGCCGGTCGTCGCGCGAGGGCCAGGAAGGCGTGCTCGCGATCGAACACGGCCGACACACTGCGTAGGACATCCAGGTCGTCCCAGGCAGGGGGCGTGTGCGTCTCGCCCACGGTGCCCAGACAGCTCACGGCTCGTCCGTTCACCTCTCCGGTGACGGCGCACAGGTGCGCCTCCACTCCCCCGCCCAGCGACGCCGCTGGCGCCACCGGCTCCAGTGTGAGCGAGAAGGCCCCTTCGAGATTGGCGCGCCACACGGCGCCGTCCCGCTCGATGGCCGGGCCGTGGGGCAGCACGTTGGCGCTCGAGCCCTCGAACATCAGCGTGGTGCCCGCGCGCGCGATGCCCTGGAGCCCGTGCTCAGGGTCGAAGAAAGCGATCGATACCGCGGGCTCGCTCACCGGTCGAGCCGGCGGGGGCCCGTGGGCGGTGGCGGGTTCTCCGAGGCGGTGCCTTCCACGTCGTAGGTGCGCTGGGGACGGCGCGCGCGCTCTCCCGCGGCGCTGGCCATGCGCTTGGCTGCGGTGCGCTGAGCGAGCCGCACGATCACCGCGCGGGTGGGGGGCGCCAGCAGCGCCAGTCCCAAGATGTCGGTGAGGAAGCCGGGAGTGAGCAGAAGAGCGCCGCCGAAGATCACCGCCACACCGTGCTGGACCTCGCGGTGAGGCATCCGCCTGGCCTGGAGGGCCTCGTTGAATCGCTTCCACACGGCTCGGCCCTGGGATCGGAGCAGGAATGACCCGAGCAGCGAGTCGGCCACGAGGATGAGGATCGTCCAGAGCACGCCGATGGCGTCGCCCACCTTGAGGATCACGTACAGCTCGGCGAGGGGCACCACGAGGAACAGCAGTACTAGCGCCACGATTGGCATCGTTCCCAACCCTATAGGCGACTATCATCGACTCCATGGCAGAGGTCACAGTCGACGATGTTCAGGAAGCTCTCGAAAACGTGATCGATCCCGAACTGGGGCTCGACTTCGTGGAGCTCGGGCTGGTCTACGACATCGCGGTCGAGGGCGAAGAGGTGTTCATCAGCTTCAGCCTCACATCCGCGGGCTGCCCGATCGGGCCGCAGGTGTCCGAGCAGATGGAGGAGTTCGTGGGTGAACTGGAAGGCGTTTCCGCCGTCCATCCCAAACTCGTCTTCACTCCCCAGTGGACGCCGGACCGCATGTCCGAAGACGCGAAGTTCGCGCTGGGCTTCTAGGCCTTCCCGAGAACCCTTGGCGCCCCTTCGCGTCCTCGAGGCCTCCTTCCCCGGAGACGCCGCGCTCGATACGGCGGTGTCGCGGGCGCTGATGTTGCGCGTGGCGGCGGGCGAGCTGCCGGAGACCGTTCGTCTGGCGCGGCCGGGGCGGATCGTGGCCTTTGGAAAGCGTGACGCAGTGGCGCAGGGATACGTCGAGGCGGTGGGCGCGGCCCGGGATGGGGGTTTCGAGGCGATCGAGCGCCTGGCCGGGGGACGCGCCGCCGTGTTTCACGAGGACACGATCGCGTTCGCCCACGCGATCCCGGACGCCGACCCGCGGTCGGGCGTGGACAGGCGCTTCGAGGAGACGGCGCAGCTGCTGGCCACCGCCTTTCGCGGCCTGGGCGTGGACGCGCGCGTGGGGGAGGTACAGGGCGAGTACTGCCCGGGCGCTCACAGCGTGAACGCGCGGGGTGAGCGCAAGGTGATGGGCGTGGGGCAGCGGCTGGTGGCCGGCGGCGTGCACGTGGGGGGCGTGGTGGTGGTGGACGGCGCGGCCGACGTGCGCGACATCCTCGTGCCCGTCTACGCCGCGCTCGGCCTGGGCTGGCGGCCGGAGACCACCGGGAGCGTGGCGGACGAGGTGCCCGGAACCACCTGGGACGCCGTGCGTGACGCGATGCTCGCCGGCTACCGAGAGCGATACGAACTGCAGCCCGTGGAGCTGGACCACGAGACGCTGGAGCTGGCGCGCCGGCTCGCGCCGGAGCACCTGTCGCCGGGCTAGGAGGTGTCACCGGTGCCGACGTAGGCCGCGAGGTGCTCGCCAGTGAGGGTGGAGCGAGCGGCCACGAGGTCGGCGGGTGAGCCCTCGAAGACGACCCGCCCGCCGTCGTGGCCGGCGCCGGGTCCGAGGTCGATGATCCAGTCGGCGTGGGCCATGACCGCCTGGTGGTGCTCGATGACGATGACCGACTTGCCGGAGTCGACGAGCCGGTCGAGCAGGCCGAGCAGGTTCTCGACATCGGCGAGGTGCAGGCCGGTGGTCGGCTCGTCGAGGACGAGGACCTGCGGTGCACGGCCGATCGACGATCGGCCTGCGCTCCTCGGCGCGCCGCCCTTCTCGCCCATGTGGGTGGCCAGCTTGAGCCGCTGCCGCTCGCCGCCGGACAGGGTGGTGAGCGGCTGGCCGATGGTGAGGTAGCCGAGCCCGACGTCGGCGAGCCGGTCGAGGATCTTGTGCGCGGCCGGCACCTTCGCCTCCCCGTCGCCGAAGAACTCCTCGGCCTCGCTTACCGACATCGCGAGCACCTCGCTGATGTCACGGCCGCCGAAGTGGTACTCCAGCACCGACGCGTCGAACCGCTTCCCCTCGCACTCCTCGCAGGTGGAGGCGACCCCGGCCATCATCCCCAGGTCCGTGTAGACGACGCCCGCGCCGTTGCAGTTGGGGCAGGCGCCCTCGGAGTTGGCGCTGAACAGCCCCGGCTTCACGCCATTGGCCTTCGCGAACGCCTTGCGGATCGGCTCGAGCAGCTTGGTGTACGTCGCCGGATTGCTGCGTCGCGAGCCGCGGATGGCGCCCTGGTCGACCGTCACCACCCCGTCGCGGCCCGCCACCGAGCCGTTGATCAGCGAGCTCTTTCCCGACCCCGCCACGCCGGTCAGCACCACCAGCATGCCGAGCGGAATGTCGACGTCGACGTCCTGCAGGTTGTGGGTG
>Ga0136614_10003437_pt1 | contig 10135 bp, 8 predicted proteins | sample AntDrymUQ2792106_2_FD_106643 | JGI IMG/M metagenome (GOLD analysis project Ga0136614, IMG submission 106643) | Polar desert sand microbial communities from Dry Valleys, Antarctica - metaG UQ279 (21.06) | ecosystem: Environmental > Terrestrial > Soil > Desert | place: Antarctica: Dry Valley... | reverse complement strand
CGGGCGCATCCTCGTCACCCACCGCCCCCGGCGAGGTCACCCGCGGAGCAGTCCGGACCGTCACGCGGCTCGGGCTGCGCTTCGCCGAGCTACGTTTCGCCGTTGCCCCCGACGGCACCTGGACGTTCCTGTCGTGCGATCCCAGCCCCGACCTCTGGGAGCTGGACGAAGCCACCGGACCGCAGACCGTCCTCGCCGTCGCCCATGCCCTGAGCTGTTCCCCTGCCGACGGGGGCAGCGTCTGCACGGCCTGATCAAGGCGTGTGCCGAGGGGATCCTGGCCGGGGTGTTCGCAGCCCTGTCGGGCTGCTGGGTCCGCTGGCTGAGGCGATCAGCGGGCGCAACGCCGCGGCGCATCTGCATGTCGGTAAGACCTGCTGGAGCGTGTTCACCGCGGTGGAAGGCATGGACAACCACTGCTGGTGGTGGTGGTGGTGGTGGTGGTGGTGGTGGTGTTCGTCGGCCCGGACACCACGGTGGTTCCGCACCGCACCGCACCGCACCGCCCCGTCGCGCTCGCTGGCTGTGCTGGGCGAGCGGCTCAGGCACACACAGTATGATCACCAAAGCCAGGTGCTAAATCAACGCGATACGCCCAGCGACGACGATCACCTCAAGCCCCGGCACACCCCACCGACCGCAGCCCTCACACCAACCCCATTTGATGTTTACGTTTCCACCGCCGAGGAGCACGAGCACACCGCGAGTATGGTGCGCTGCCCCCGGCTGTACTTGCGGTCGAAGGCCCGCTGCACCGGGGACTCCGCGTCGCACAGCGCCAAGCCGCACGCCCCGGCGAACAGCCTTACATGCGGCACGACGTCGTCCAGGTGGACCTGCAACCGGTCCAGGCCGCTTGCCATCGCATGTTCGGTCAGCTTCGAGTGCGACAGGTAGATCCGGTCCTCCAGGACCACCCAGTCGGCGGACAGCAACTGCAGCTCCTCGCCGTCTTGCATAATCTTGACCTCCAGCGCGAAGTATTGTTGGAGGGTGTAGGTGCTTGGCGCCTGCCAGGACTCGCGGAAGCGCTGCTCGACGAACTGCGCGAAGTTCGAGTCCACCGACGTCTCGTACTGCGTCGTGTCCACCGACGATCGGTCGGTGGGAAAGAATGAGATCAGCGCGCGCCGGTCCCACCGGTAGTAGGCCGCGAGGGGAGAGGTGGAGTAGACCCGAACCTCGAAGCGCAGCTGCGCGCTCTGGTTGAGATCGGCGTGGAACTCGTGGAGGTAGCGCAGGTTTTCTGAGATCAGTGACCGGAGGTTCTGCGTGGAGCCCAGTTCCTCGGCCCGCTGCGCGGCGGCCCGGCAGTCCGGGTCGAGCAGCAGGACCTCCATCCGCACGCCCCCGTTGAGCGCGGCCCGGCACGCGGTCAGGAAGCCGTACCGGTACTGGTCATTGAGCAGCACCACACCGGTCTCGAAGATCCTGAAGATGTTCTTGCTGTCGTTGATGTGCTGGATGACGTTCGCGTGGTCGAAGTGGTCGAGGATCTTCTCCTCCCGGCTCTCCACGCGCGACATCAACGGATTGATCAGCGCGTAGGTGACCACCGCGCCGATGAAGCTGGCGCCGAGGTTGAGCAGCAGGTTGCCCTCGTACTGGTCGGTGTCGCGGGCCCAGTACAACGCGATCGCGCCGAGGATCGACAGCACCACGACGGCCAGGATCGAGCCCTTGCGGCGCTTCGCCAACCGCACGACGTACCTGATGCGCGCCGTGGTCGCGGCCCAGGCGCGCCGGAGCAGTCCGGAGCTCCCGGAATCGTCCCCTTCGACCATTCGTTATGGCCTGGGGATACTTGAGTTCGACAAGGAATCCCACATTCTCAGTCTGTGAGGAGGTCCGAGGCCACGTTCGGCGATGATGTCGGCGCGGATGTCCGGGACGAGCTTCTGATCATCGCAAGCAAGCAGGACGAACAGGCTGCGGCCTAGGCATGGGTCGCAGTCCTGGTATTCGTCGAATAAGGCCGTGCGGTCCCGCCTGCTCACGCCGCACCTCGGCAGCTCGTCAGTAATGAAGAGCTCTGGCAGGAACGCTTGTTGATCAATCCTGCTTGGCGATCGCGGCGAAGCGGGCCTTGAGCGCGGCACGGAACGCGGCTGCGGTGGTATAGGGCAGCGCACCGGACGCGGGCTCGGCATTGTGGGTGCCACAGTGTAGGACCGGTGCGGCGTGCTGCTGTTGGTTCCCACGGCTCACCGTTCAGCGGACAGCGTTGCCGATGTGGGTCCGGCCAAGGTCGCCGCCAGCGCGGCCGCGGATGATGCGCCGTAGGCGGCAGCCGCACCGTCAACGAGGTCCTCGAGCTCATCGCGACGCAGCAGGTCTGCGCGTAGTGCATCCTGGATGACGCGAGCGACTGCGGACTCGTCCTCCCGGTCGGCGAGCAGGTCGGTGACGACCCGGGCGGCGGTGGTCACCGGGAGGCCGCCCACGACGTTCCATGCATCCGTCGGCAGGTGCGCCCGGACCCGGATGTGGACGTCGTCGCACCGCAGCCGCCGACGCACCGGCGAGTAGAACTCGTGCACGTCCGCCAGCAGATCCCCCAGCTCCAGCACCGCCGCAGCCGAGCGGTGGCTCACGACCGCGTCCGGTTCCCGCAGGCGGCGCGCATCGACCATGCCCTCCCCCAGTTGCAGCCAGGCAGCACACAGATCATCGAGGCCGGGATCGGGCGGGCTTCCGGTCAGGCGATACACCCGGTCCGCAGTCTCGATCCGCTCGAGGATGCCATCGTGGACCAGACGGTTGAGGTCGACCCGCGAGATCCCGAGCTCACGGGCTTGGGCTGCTGTCACCATGCCCCACTGACCCGCGGCCACCGGACTCAGCGCGGCCACAGCCTTCCCCGCGACATGGCACTATCGTATCACCAATGATACGGTCGCGCCGCACGTTGAGGTAGTGTCTGCGCAGCTCGCCATGCGGGCTGCACCAGGACCGGCGGTGGCGGTGGAGTCGAACGCCGACGGCTGGTCGCACTCGACCCGGGCCTCTTCACAACCATGGTCCACAGGCGCTCGTATCAGGGAGCGCTGGCGTGCTTCCTGGATTACGTGTGCGACCCGCGCTACGGGTGGGTGAGCGAGTGCGAGCAGCAGGAGCAGGTGGGTGCCGACCGTGGCAGATCGTGCACGAGGGCAACGGTGGCGTCTGCGTGGCGACCTTCGTTCCCGCCTTCGTGTCGCGCTCCGTCGCCGCCTGGCACTCGCGTCCGGCCGACGCGATGGCGGCCGCCGGGAAGGACCACCGCGACTTGGACGCCCGAACCGTGTTCGCCGCTGAGTGGGACGATCCGGCACATCCGCGAGCCGATCCGGACGACGTCGTGGCCCACCTCGAGCACCTTCGCGAGGTGGCCGGATCGACCACATCGGCATCGGTGGGGACTATGACGGTACGGCGAAGCTGCCGACGCGGGTCTGGAGGACGTCGGCGCGTACCCGCGACTGTTCGACGCCCTGCTCGCTCGGACCTGGTCGGTCGAGGACTGTCGCAAGCTGGCGGGCAGGAACGCGCTGCGGGTGCTGCGTGCCGCCGACGAGATCGCCTCGTGAGCTACGTCTGCGCGCACGACTTCATGGCCGCCGCGAATACGGCACCCCGCTGCCGATAGTCCCGGAACCGCCCGAAGCTAGCGGCCGCCGGGGACAGCAGCACCACGCCGTCCGGGCGGGCCCACTCGTACCCGGCGCGGACCGCCTCGCCGAGATCCGGGGTGTCCTGCGCGGTGACCGCCGGCCCCGGGTCCGCGGCCTCGAGCATCGCGCGGATGTGGGGGCCATTGTCCGGGATCGTCAGGACCCTGATGTCGGCGCTTCGTGATCGCAGCCCCTCACCCAGCGCCCGGTAGTCGATCCCGCGATCCTGTCCCCCGACGATGAGCGCGACCCTCCGGTTGGGGAACGCCTCCACGGCAGCCAGCGTCGGCAGCACATTGGTGGACAGGTTGTCGTCGACAAAGGTGACGCCGGCCACATCACCGATGATCTGGAGCCTGCTATCCAGGCCGGCGAACCCCGCGGCAGCGCGTCGTAGAGCCGCCGGGTCGTCCACGCCGGATACACCGAGGCCCTGGAGGACGGCCCGCGCAATCAGGGCGTTCCGCCGGTTGTGAGCTCCGAGCAGGCGCAGCGACGCCAGCCAGGCCGCGGCGGGGTCGTCGGTCGCGTGGACCCACCGCACCCGGGGCCCGAGGAGGTCGCGACGGTCCTTGATCAGCGCGCTGTCGCCGCTGGCGACGGTGAGGTCGGCGCCCGGATGCGTGCAGAGCGAGAGCTTGTCCCGGTAGTAGACGGCCGGGTCGCCGCGATGCCAGGGCAGGTGGTCCGGGTGCAGCGACGTGACGCCGACTACCGGCGGCGTGACCGGCACGTCGACCGCCTGGTAGCTGGAGACCTCGATCACCCAGTAGTCGTAGTCGTCTCCGACGGCCGGGTCGTACGGGGGAACGCCGATGTTGCCGCCGACGAGGCAGCGGTAGCCCAGCCCGCGCACCAGGTGTCCGGCGATCTCCGTGGTGGTGCTCTTGCCCTTGGTGCCGGTCACGCAGACGACCCTGGTGAGATCGGCCTCCGCCAGCCACAGGCCAAGGCCGCCTACGATCTGGACACCTGCGCCGAGCAGCTTCTCGACTGCCGGGGAGTAGGGGGAGACTCCGGGTGTCTTGATCACGATATCGCAGCCGGCCAGGGCGTCGAGCCCCCCGGCAGCGGTCGCGAGGACTGCCGCGCCGATTGTCGTGGCCTCCGGGGTGTCATCGACCAGGACCGGCTCGATCCCGCGCGCCCGGCAGGCGCGCAGGTTCGCCTCGCCCTCGCGGCCCAGCCCGAGGATCCCGACCGTCCGGCCGGGCAGCTCAGACCAGCAGAGCGTCGGGCGCATAGCGGTCCGGGATGTGGTGGCCGGAGAGCGTGCTCAGCAGTTCGCCGGCTGGCGCGTCGGGGAAGCGGGCCGACTCGGCGGTCAGCGTGGCGAGCACCGCGTTGCCGCGGCGGTCGGCCCGCGCAGCCGCCATCCGAGCGGCGACCCGACACTCGACCTCGTCGCCGACACACTCCCAGGGCTTCGCGTCCGGGGTCAGCGCCAGCAGTCGGCGGAAGGTGTCCAGCAGGCCCGGGTCGGCCAGCGGCTCGGCGCCATCGAACACCCGCCGCAGCTCCGCCTCCGGCACGAACGGCGCGAGCACCAGGTCGATGAAGCAGCACTTGTCGCACCGGCCGCACCAGTGGTTCAGACGCAGGTCACGGTCGATGTGGAAGGCGCGGTTGCAGCTGCGGAAGTGCTCAAGGTACTCCGGGTGTTCAGTGAAGCGGCGCGCAATCCACAACTCGCTGAAGGGTCGCAGCAACGAGAAGTAGTCCAGTGCGCCACCGAGGGCCTCGGCCAGGACTCCCCGCAGCGCGGTCTCGAACTCCTCGCTCTTGGAGTACTGGTGGTTGATCGGTCGGCCGTCGACCATCAGCGTGGCCGAGGATGCTGACCACTCGTTGGACATCACCACGGCGTCGCGCCCCTCGAGCACGGCCGCGACGAGGGCGATCGCGGAGATGATCGCGGTCACGGGCACATGGCCGTTGAGGAAGCCGAGCTCGCGGGAGCGGAGCACCTGTTCGTCGATGAGCCGCTCGGCCCGCGCGACCGGCAGGCCGGTGACCCGTGCGGGCTCCTCAATCGCCGCGAACCTGTCGCCCGGTCGGTTGACCACGAACAGGGCTGCGTCGTGCACCTGCGGCCGGACGAGTTCGACGGTGACGATCGAGTCGAGGCCGCCGCCGAACGGGATCAGTGGGCGAGCCGACGTCGGCGCATAGTGGGCTGGTGCCGGCCGGACCAGCTCGGGGCCGCCGATCCTCAGGTCGGCGAGGTCGAGACCGTTGCGGTAAGAGAACTCGCCGAGGCCGTCGAGATAGTAGCCGCGCAGGAACGATCGCTCGGCAGCCGTAACCGCGGTGGACCCGAGGTTGATCACCGACGGGGCCCCCGCCTTGTAGTATGACACCCCCGCCATGAGGAACAGCAGTCGCGCGGCCTCCTCGATCGCGGGCTGCGCCCAGTCGCCGCCGGCCGGGAAGCCGATCTCCTCGCGGAAGTCGCGTCCGTCGAGCCGGTATCTGCACACCACCCGGTTCCGGCCGGCGTCGAGGTCGAATCCGACGTAGGTGAACACGGAGGCGCGCTGGGTCACGCCGTGCCCTCGCGCATCCGCGCCACTGCGGCAAACCGTCCGCACGGTCCCTCGGACCGGTGACTGCAGAAAGCCGAGCCGGGGCCGGTGCCGAGACCGGCGAGGTGCACCTCAGCCTGCGGGACCCCCTCGTCGACCAGCTGCATCGTGTTCGCGCGCCACAGGTCGAAGATCCACCGCCCGGTGCCGTCGGGCCTGACCACCTGCCCCACTCGATCCCCGGATGCCTCTCCGGCCGCCTCAACGACCTCGGCGCCGACATGGTAGCGGTCGGGATGGATGGCGGGCCCGATCCCGGCGATCACGTCCGCCGGGTCGCTGCCGAGGGAGCGCATGACCGCCAGCCCGGCGGGGGTGACGCCGCGCACCGTCTCGCCCCAGCCGGCGTGCACGCACGCAAGGACACGGGCGACGGGATCGAACAGCATCAGCGGCACGCAGTCGACCTCCATCACAGCGAGCACGATCCCGGGGACGGTGGTGACCAGCGCGTCTGTACGGGCGATTGCGTTCGCGGCCGACCAGGCCCCACGGCCCCGCTCCGTCGCGGTGATCACCGCGACGGAAGGGCGGTGCACCTGCTCGCAGAACACGAAGTCGTCGAGGTCCGCGCCGAGCGCCGCCGCCACCCCTTCCCGATTGGCAAGCACGTGCGCCTGCTGGTCACCGACGTGCAGGCCGAGGTTGAGGCTCGAGTATCGGTCCGTGGACACGCCGCCCTCGCGGGTGGTCACGTAGGCGTCGATGTCGTGTCGCTCGAAGGCGGGCCAAGTGATCACCGGCAGGCCGCCCAGCACTCGCCGGAGGAAGGAGCTGGGGGTCGCGACGTCCGTGGTCATCGTTGAGCAGTGTAGGGAGCGCCCCGGGTCCGTTCCGCCGCGGCCCGGTAACGACGTCGAGCACGAGCGGCTGCGCGGCTCACCTCGGGGGCGTCGCCGCGAGACCATCGCGGGCGCGACCGACGACGCCAACGTCGCCAAGTCGTTCGCCCTCTCGCTCAAGATCTCGTTGGCGCGGATGGGCCTACGGTCATCCGCGGAGTTCGCGCTCCCGGCGGACGTGGACGCGACCGTGATGCCCGGGGCTGGCGACGACTACCGTGGTCGATCTGGCGAGCGCATCATTGCAGTCGCATCTAGGGGGCTATCAAGGCCTAGGGCCGTAATTCGCTCATTTAGCGCGGTCAGGGCGCTGATCTTGGCATTTATGTGTTCATTCGCGTACTCGTGCAAGCGCGGATCGCCATCTCTTACGCTGGATGCCGCTACGCTATCATGGGCTTCAAATCTAATTAGTGTCTCAACGATTTCTCTCACATGTAGGAGCGTATAGATAGAAGGTGCTTGATTAATGGCCCAACGCGTGCACTCTTCGAGCGTATCCGGCCATTCGCCTTGTAGGCTGCCGGATACTTTCTGGGCGACGATCCAGGACAATCTTGTTCTCCGCAAATTCAGTATCGCATAGGTGGAAGCCATGAAGTCTTGGAGGCTCCGCACGTTCAACGCCGAAGCATGTCAAACTGCCAGGCCTCCGCGTCGCATCCTACACGGCTCCGGTAAAATGCCCAAGCCTGCGTGCAGGATGCGATCGGCGTGGCCGTGTCTAGGCGTGGGCTACGTACCCAAGGACATGGTGGTTTCAAGGGGTGAGTGCATCACAGGCTTGACCTGGGACCCTCGCGAGGGCTCACGTCGACCTAATAGCGGGCAGGCCAGGGACCTACCCGACGCGCGCCCAAGCTTACGAGCCCTCGCCCCAGGTCAAGCCGGTGATGCACTCACCGTCTGAGGCCAAGCATGGCAGTCGGCGTACCATGTGCAGTCTCTGCGGTCAAGTGCCCGCCTGCTGGGGTGCATGCTCGGCGTTTCTGCTCGCGGAGGACCATGAGCAGGCCCTTCGCTTTCACGCTCTGCCCACTGCAGGAGGTCGAGATCGACGTGTCGTCGACTGTCTACATCGCGCAATTCAATCATCCGGCTGCTCAGGCGGGGGTGATGCAGCCCGCCTTCCGCGCTTGGGCGGACGCCCTGCTAAGCCAGCAAGCATCCAAGTATGACCGCGACCTGGCAGCGGCTGTCTCGATACGCTCCACGAGTCAAATTGGTGCCCTGAGTCGACGAGGAATGTTTACGGAGCCGCTTGTCGTAAACTCATCGGCTTGCTTTATTGCTCAGGCATCTGATCAGATGCAGCTTTTCTTTCCACCAGCCTGGCGTGTTGGCCTGGTCGAGTATCTGGCGCATTTCGAGTACGACGATGACATGGTTGAGGAGCATCTCCTGCCCTGTGATGCACCGCTTACTCCTGTATTAGTCGATTCGATGCGGCAGGTGCTGACCGAGACTCGAAGCGATTTCGTCAAACACATCGTTCAGTACTTCGCAAGTGATCTCGGTCGCTATTTGGAGTCGTGGCGCCCACTCTCTTCACCTATAACTTCAGGCAACGACGAAGAGTGGGAGGTTGTCATTCCTTCGGCAGAGTCAGCACATCAATAACTGCTGCACGAGTAGGAGGTACTTCCCGGTCTGCCGGGTCAGATGAAGGGGCCAGGGCGGATTGTAGTGACCATGGAGTAGGCTGCGGCCCGTCGCAGTTCGCGCGCCAGCGCTGGGTGGTTACAAGGGGTGAGTGCATCACCGGCTTGACCTGGGACCCTCGCGAGGGCTCACGTCGGCTTAATAGCGGGCAGGCCAGGGGCCTACCCGACGCGCGCCCAGCTTACGAGCCCTCGCCCCAGGTCAAGCCGATGATGCACTCACCGTCTGAGGCCAAGCTGCCCAATGGCCGGAGTTTGTCGCCCTTGTCGGATACCGGCTACGAAAAGCTCAATGAACTGTTGTGTCAAGAGCACCCGACTCCACCACAATAACGCCTGGCGCGCGTTCCATCGCGTGGCCCGACAGGATGGCCTGACCGCCGCCCCTCGACCTGCTGACACAGACTCCAATGATTGTCTAGGTCCGGGTGCGTGACGTCATCGACGCTGCGGGCGCCGAACGGTCGCGACGCCCGGCGCCTGCACCAGAAGCTCGGTTCGGGTAAAGGTGCGCGGTCGGCGTCTCGGAACCCCGGAAAGCGAGGAGGATGCTGACCGCACCCTGGGCGAGATGACGCGGTGAGAGCGCTCACCGAACGAGTTCACCTTGCAGACCCTTGGGTGTGCCAGATCCCGGCGAACCTGGTGACGTTGCCGGTCCGGTCGAGGTGATGGTCGATCACGTCCTGGGTGCCGGCCGTGCCGTGGTGGAAGTAGCCGCTCGAGAGCCTTCTGTCCGGTGACGGCCCGGTGGCCACGTCGACGTGAATGACCCCGGTGAAGTCGTCAAAGGCGCCAAGCATCATGCCGCCGGTCTCGACTCCGGGTCCCCGTACCCGGGCGCCGCGCCGGGTCTCGGCTCGCATCTCCGCGACCGCCTCGGCCGAGACCCAGATCTCGTACCCGGTGTCGGGGTCTAGCCAACCACTGCCAACGGACCGGGCGGGTACCGCCGGATGCTCGCCCGGGATGACCGCACCCTGTGGTGCCATGGTCACGTCTTCACGGCCGTACCCGCAGCGATGCGACCACGTTCCGGCAGGCACGCTCCACGTCTGCGGCGGCGGAGGGCTTCGCGCGGCACCCGACGCTGACCTGCACGGTGCGCTCGAACAGGACGTACCACTCGACGGTCGAGCCGTCACCTGGGCGCTGGCGGTAGCGCACGACGTCGCGGCCGGCGAAGCGCGCCGCGGGATCGAATCCGGAGTACTCCGCGGGATCCTCCGCCGCCAGCAGCTCCGCGATCTCACCCGGTCCGCGTCGCGGCATCGTGGCGCTGTCGTAGCCCAGCCGCGTCTGCTGCACCAGGACCGCCTCGGGACCGGCACTGCCGTCGGGGGCGATCCGCACCTCGAGCAGGTCGGTGTCCCCACCGGCCTCGGACCACCCGT
>Ga0136614_10003436_pt1 | contig 10137 bp, 13 predicted proteins | sample AntDrymUQ2792106_2_FD_106643 | JGI IMG/M metagenome (GOLD analysis project Ga0136614, IMG submission 106643) | Polar desert sand microbial communities from Dry Valleys, Antarctica - metaG UQ279 (21.06) | ecosystem: Environmental > Terrestrial > Soil > Desert | place: Antarctica: Dry Valley... | reverse complement strand
ATCGAGGCGTCGGCTTGTTCGTATGCGCGCACGACTCGTTGGCGTAAATCTAAGGAGTAGGGTTGCATCCTGGCAGACTACTCCCTATCTGCGGCTACACGCAATCGCAAGCCGCTATAGATGAAGATGATCGCTTTGCTGGTCAGTGTCGTAGCGCTGCTTCTGCTAGGGGGGATTCTATACCTGTATGGTAAACGCCCATACCGCCACAAGAGAGCCGTCGCAGATGATCTCCGCGAGCTTTTTAAGGTATTGCTCTACCGCGGCTACGATGACGCATTGATGTTTATCGAGACCCCGGACCGAAAAAAGTTCTTGCAGTTCCGCAAGTACATCAAAAGCAGGAGTAATGTCGGCTTAGAATTCGGTTTCCCGCTCGCGCCTTGGTCGGGCGAGTATTACGAAAAAGTCAAAGAGTCTTTGGAGAGGAAGGACATAGATTATTCTATCGCGGGAACGAACGAGCGGGTTGTTACTGAATTCCTTCTGATTGATCTGAGACAGGATGTGGAAAAGGGGATAGAAGTGGCGAGGCTCATTCTTAGAGAAGTATTTGGGTTAAGGCCAGATGAGAAAATCAGTCTCTATTTTGTGAACGTCAGTCCTAGGGAAGAGAGGATTGGGTTCTGAAAGCAAGTGCGTGATTACAGGCGAGGCGCAATCTAATAACGGCGCGCGCCCGACAGCGAATTAGCAAGCCTCTTATCGAGAACTTGCGTGGTTACGAGGTTGAATGCGCGGCGGGTGATGCCGGGCGTTTTGCGTCAAAGGAATAATCACTTTGCGCGATTGAGTTGAGCTAACTATAAACCGAAAGGAGCAAGTGATGATCAAAGAAGAGACCGTGAAGCCAGCAATCACAGCCCAACAGTTAGAGCAGCTCTGGGCGGATCATCTTGCCGGTGAGTTCGTGACGAAAGATGTCGAGGCTACTTTAGACACGATGGTTGATGACGCTTATGTTAATCACATGCCTGTCAACACGGGCGGTCGTGGCAAAGATGAGTTGCGGGCTTTCTACCGCGACGATTTTATCCCCTCGTGGCCTGAAGACTTGCAAATCACGCCCGTGAATCGCATCGTCGGGGAGGGGCAACTGATGGATGAACTCCACATGACGTTCACGCACAGTAAGCAGATGGACTGGTTTCTCCCGCGCGTGCCGCCGACGAACAGACGAGTAGCAATTGACATTCTGGTGGTGGTGCAATTCCGGGGCGAGAAGTTAGCGTCTGAGAGAATCTATTGGGATCAGGCGACGGTCTTGCGGCAAGTGGGACTGTTGAATGATTAAGAGGCCGTTGCAAAATCCGGCTTTGCGTTTTGCTTTGTGCCTTCGCGTCTTGGCGTGAAATTTTTCTTCGTCAGGACAATTTCACGCCAAGGCGCAAAGACGCAAAGAGGAGCGCGCTTCCGACTAGGCTTTGAAATCCGCATTCATCATTCGTTTTAGGAGGTTGCTGCCATGTACTTCAAACAATTTTATCTCGCGTGTCTCGCGCACGCTTCGTATTTGATCGGCTCAGAAGGCGAGGCGGCGGTCGTCGATCCGCAGCGCGATGTGGACGAGTATCTCGCGGAGGCGGAAGCTCAGGGCTTGCAAATCAAGTACGTGATCGAGACGCATCTGCACGCCGATTTCGTCAGCGGGCATCGTGAACTCGCGGCGCGCACGGGCGCAGAGATCGTGATGGGCGCGAAGGCCGGCGCGACGTTCCCGCACCATGCCGTGAATGACGGCGACGAACTCAAGATCGGCCACGTGACTTTGCGAATCATGGAGACGCCCGGTCACACGCCGGAAGGCATCTCGATCCTTGTGATCGATACCAGTGAATCGAATCAGCCGCAGAAAATCTTGACCGGCGATACGCTTTTTATCGGCGACGTGGGGCGGCCCGACCTTGCGGGCGCGAAAGGCTACACGTCAGAGATGATGGCCGCGATGCTCTATGACACGTTGCATGAAAAGTTGTTGAAGTTGGATGACGCGGTTGAAGTGTATCCGGCGCACGGCGCGGGATCGATGTGCGGGCGCAACATGTCGAAGGAGACCAGTTCGACCATCGGCCAACAAAGAAAGCTGAATTACGCACTCGCGCCGATGGAACGCGATGAGTTTGTGCGGATGATGACTGAGGATTTGCCGGAGCAGCCGCGTTACTTCTCGCGCGACGCCGAGATCAATCGCACCGGCGCGAGCGCGCTCGCGGAACTCCCCCGCCCCGCCGCGCTGTCGCCGGAAGAGACACTTGAAATGCAGGCTCAAGGGCATGTGATTCTCGACGTGCGAGCGGCAGCAGACTATGGCGCAGGACATTTGCCGGGCGCGCTGAACATCGGCTTGGGCGGGCAGTTCGCAATGTGGGCGGGCAGTTTGTTGTCGTTGAATGATCCGATCTTGATCGTCGCAGCGGATGAGAAGGGAGTCGATGAAGCCGTCATGCGTCTGGCGCGCGTCGGCATCGAGAGCGTGCGCGGCTATCTCAAAGGCGGCATGGACGCATGGCGGCAGGCAGGGCTTGAGGCGGCGACTATTCCGCAGATCAGCGTCGCCGAGTTGCGCGAGATGATCGACGCGGAAAAAGATTTACAAGTTGTCGATGTGCGCCGCCCGGCTGAGTATGAGAGCGGCCATGTGCCGCACGCCCAGCCTGCGCCGCTCTCCAATCTTGAGCGTGATCTCTCCGGCTTGCATTTAGACCCGACGCGCCCGACCGCTGTTGTCTGCGCGGGCGGCTATCGTTCGAGCGCCGCCGCCGGCCTCCTCGCGCAACAAGGCTTTCAAAAACTCTACAACGTCACCGGCGGCACAGGCGCGTGGGTGAGCGCCGGTTATGAAGTCGAACAACCGGCGGCGCGGTAGCGTGTGCTGTCGTCGCGCCCGACCTAAAGAAAATTGGGACTGAGAAAAACTTCATCCACGAATTCACACGAAACGACACGAAACAAAAGACACGAACCGTTCGAGCAATTTCGTGTAGTTCGTGGATCATCTTTTGTCTGCCTTTGCTGCAATTTTGTCAGGACTGATTGAGCAAAAAATTAACTGCTGAAATTTCGGCGGCTGTGTTATAGACGCACTCAAGAAATTCCCATCACAGCGGAAATCGTCGGCGCGCGTGCGCCGATTTGCAGAACGGGGGTTCTCCGAAGGTGAGGCAGACTTGTCTTTCGATCAGCCGGATGAGGGCGGCAGGCTTTCCCTTGCTCGCGTTGTTGTTGACGTTGGGCAGTTGTCTGCCGAAGTCGTCGACGAGCGAAGCGGGCGGCGTGCAGATCACGCTTTACGGCTTTTCGATCATGAAAGAGGTGTTGGAGCGGAGCGTCTATCCGGCGTTCGCGGAGAAGTGGAAGCGTGAGCATGGGCAGGACGTGAAGTTCGTCTCGTCGTTCGCCGGCTCAGAGACGATCACGAACCAAATCTTACAAGGCGTCAGCGCGGACGTGGCGATCCTGTCTATCGAGCGCGACGCCGAACGGCTCAAGGAAGGCGGCGCGGTCACGTCCGATTGGCGGCTACTTCCGCAACGCAGCATCATCAACAAAACGCCGTTCGTCATTCTCGTCCGGCAGGGCAATCCGAAGGGCATCCGCGACTTCGCCGATCTGGGCAGGCCGGGCGTGAAATTGATTCATCCCGATCCGGCCAGTTCCGGCGGCGCGCAATGGTCTGTCCTGTCGATCTACGGCGCGGAGTTGCAGAAATCGGAGCGGGAGACGGGCCGCCGCGACGAGGCGCGGGCGTTGAAGACTTTACAAGCCGTCTGGGCCAGAGTTATCTCCACTCCCGGTTCGGCGCGCGAGGCGCGCACGCAGTTTGAGACGGGTTACGGCGATGCGCTGATAACTTACGAGTTGGAAGGCTTGCTGATGAAGGGGGCCGGCACGCCCATCGAAATTGTTGTGCCGCCGGCGACGATCTTCAGCGAGCATCCGGTGGTCGTCGTGGATCGCAACGTCACGCCGCAAGAGCGCGCCGTCGTCGATGCCTTCATACAGTTTCTTTGGAGCGAAGAAGCGCAACGCGCTTTCGTGCAGTATTACTTCCGCTCGGCGACGGACGAGAAGTTGAACGACGCGCATCCAGAGTTCGCCAAGATCACGATGCCCTTCACCATCGAATACTTCGGCGGCTGGGGCCGCGCCTATCCCGAAATCATCGAACGTGTTTGGCGCGAGCAGGTTCAGAAAAGGCAGTGACGACTGACAAGTTATGCTGCCCAATAGAGGGCTGGCTTCCGCTCCCCAATTTTGATAAAGATGGGGAGAGGTAACGAAAGGAGAAACAGTATGCGTATCCTAATGAACATCCGTATCCCGCACGAGCCGTTCAACACTGCCGCCCGTCAAGGTACGGTCGGCGCGACGCTCCAACGCATTATCGAGGAGGCGAAGCCGGAGGCGGTCTATTTCACCGAGCAGAACGGGACGAGGGGAGCCGTCATGATCGTCGAGATGAGCGACGCATCGGAAATCCCCGCGCTCGCCGAGCCGTGGTTCTTGAGCTTCAACGCGGATTGCGAGTTCAGGATCGCCATGACTCCTCCAGATTTGGAGAGAGCCGGGTTAGACAAACTCGCTGAAAAATGGCGGTAATGTTTGGGCTGCCTCTGCTGTCTCTTCACACTCAGCGGCAGCATAACAACAAGGCAATGCGCGGCGACGACGCGCTTCACTGTCGGTGACCGCGTCGCTGTCGGCTTGACGGCTTTCCGCGTGCTGCCGAATTTCACGCTCGCTTCCGAGCGCGGCGGGAAAATTATCGACGCTTGATTTCGCCCGATCGAAATTAAACTTGAAACAGTTAAAAAACTTGAGCCACGAATGCCCACAAATCGACATGAACAATAGACCATCTTTTTCGTGTCGATTCGTGGGCATTCGTGGCTTGTTTTAGTTTTCGGTTTAAGCTCCACTAAGTTTGACGCCATTCGCCTCCACCGTTTAGCATCACGCAAAAGTATTACTCGCGAGCTTATGCAATTACCGCCTATCGATCTCCGTCTCGCTTTAGAGTTGTTGGGGTTGATCATCTTCGCCACCGTTCACGGCTACGGGGCCGCGTGGTTGGCGGTGCGGATGCTGTTTCGCCCGCATCGTCCGGTGCAACTATTCGGCGTCACGGTTTGGCCGCAGGGCATGATCCCGCGTCATCGCGAGCGTTTGGCGCAGACCATCGGGAACGCCGTCGGCAACGAGTTGGTGTCGCAAGAGACGGTGGTGGACGCGCTGTTCGAGACCAACTTTTTCCGGCGCAAAGTCGATGATTTAGTTGGGTCGTACACGCGCACGCTGCTCGACACGCCGCACTCGTCTTTCATCGAAGCGTTGCCGGCGGGCGTCCGCGCGCCCGTCTTGGACGCGATCTCGGCTTTCCAATTGCGCCTCGCCGATTACATCGCGGGCATTCTCCGCAGCGAGGAGACCGCCGCCGCCGTCAACAACTTCATCGACCGCCGCGTGGATGAGATTCTCGCGCAGCGCTTGAGTGAAGTACTGAATGAAGAAGCTGCCGGAGAAATTCTCGGTTTCGTCGAGAGCCGTTTTCGCAACATCGTCAACGAGCGCGGCTTCGAGCAGCGGATTCGCGATTTCGTCGGCGCGCGCGTCGATGAGTTAGCACACAGCCAAGCGACGCTGGCCGAATTGTTCACGTCCGAGACGGTCGCGCTCTTGAAAGAGCGCATCGACAGCCAGCTTGGTCCCATCGTCCAACACTTAAGCGAGATCGCCACCAATCCGAAGACGCGCACGCAGATCGGCGCGCTCATTAAGCGTGAAGTCGATGATTACTACGCGCAACTGAGCTTCTTCAAAAAAATCTTCGTCTCGCGCGACCGCATTCACGGCGAAGTGGACGAGATGGTGAACAAGACTCTGCCGCGCCGCGTCGAAGAATTCTTGCGCGGCGCAGCGTTCGCGCAAGAAGCCGAAGCGTTTCTTGATTCGATGATCGATACCGTCCTCGCTAAACCGCTCAACGAATTGGTCGGCAAGATCGAGCCGGACAAGTTGGAAATGATCAAGGAGCAAGTGGCGACGCGCCTGCTCGCCATCGCGCAGGGGACGGAATTGGCGACGACCATCTCTTCCTACACGACCGACGCGCTCACGCGCGTGCGCCCGCACACGCTCCGCGCCATTCTCGAACACGCCAACCCCGATTCCGCCGAACGTCTCAAGAGCTTTCTCTCGAAGGCGCTCCTCAGCGTTCTCGCGCGCGAGGAGACATCCAACACCATCAACAACATCCTCAGCTCGCAGATCGAGCGACTCTTGATCACGCCCATCGGACGCCTCTCCGATCACATCCCGGCGCAGACCGTCGAGCGCGCCAGCCAAGCGCTGACCGAACGGATCACGGCCACAGCGCGCGAACGTCTGCCCATCGCCATTGAAGAGTTTGACATCGGCAGCATCGTCCGCAACAAAGTCGCCAGCTACCCCGTCGAGAAGTTAGAGACACTGGTCCTCTCAGTGGCGCAGCAACACCTCCGCAAGATCGAACTCTTCGGCGCAGCCATCGGCTTCTTCCTCGGCGTTGCCCAAGCGCTCTACTTCTGGCTGCGCGGCGGCGGGAGTTAGTGACTAGCTTGCTTTATCCTTTACGGAATAATTCGGGTGATGGCAGGGTATGGAGGAACAACGATGCAAACTATTCCAGATGAAAAGCGAATGAAAGAATTGCTGAAAGACGCGCTCAATGAATTCTTCGAGGAGCGGCAAGACTTGCTGCGTGAAGTCGTGGCCGACGCGATTGAAGACGTAGCGCTGATTCACGCCATCAAAGAAGACGAGGCCAACGCGACCGTCAGCAGAACTGAAATCTTCAGTATCCTCGAAGGCGAAGCATGAAGGCGGAATTCAAAGACAGCTTTGCCAGAGATTTGAAGAAGGTGAAAGATAAATCTCTGCTGCAACGAATCAAGGTGACTATCGAACAAGTTGAACAGGCGATGACGCCGCAAGAGATCGATCACCTAAAGCATCTAGCGGGCAGTGGTCATTACTACCGAATTCGCATTGGTGATTACCGGCTCGGCTTACGTCTCGAGGGCGAGACAATCGTTTTCGTCAGATGCTTGCATCGAAGAGAAGTTTACAGGTATTTCCCCTGATCGCATTTCACTCCCCAACATCCTCTGCCGTCACGCGCGGCACGAAGGCCAGCTTATAAAGATTGAGCATTCGCGCGATGAAGTGCGGGCGGGCGTAGAAGGCGCGCGAGCGGCTGCCGTGGCCGCGCCCTTTGGTGCGCGTTTGGATGAGCTCGCCGAGATCGCCGCTCAAAGCGTCGAAGCCTTTGGTGCGGATCGTTTCTCGGATTAAGTCGTAGTCGGCTTTGACCTGCCGGTAAATCTGCGGGTCATCGAGATCGAATTTGGCGGCGGCGTGGAGCATGGAAGATGTGTCTTGCTCGTTCTCGAAGACGCGGCTGACGACGAGCAGGCGGCGAAATTTATCGTAGAGGTGGCTGTCCGCGAAACAATCTGACAAAACTTCGGAAGGCTCCAACATCGTGATCGCCATCGACTCTTTGACGCGCAACTCGCCGCCCGCCGCGCGCCGGAGCGAGACGAGCTTTAAGTCCCATGTGCCGAAGTCGGGCGCTTGGCGCGAGTTCTGTGCAAGGCCGAGATAACGTTCCAGCACGTGGCCGGCCCAGCCTTTGTTCTTCCGTCCGTTTTTCCAGACGGGGACGCCGTAGATGTCCGCGAGCGGGCGCAAGTCTCTCCCGACGAGTAAGTTGATGCGCCGCAGCGCTTCGTCTCGATCCATGTGTTGTTCATGCCTCTTTGAGGAAGTGGGAATGCTGTTGAGAGCCGGCTCGCGTTGAGGCTGGCGGGCGTTCTCGCTTTCGGGCGCGCGGGCAGTATAATCTGTTCGGCTCACTCCCCCACGAAAATTTAAGACAACCATTTCGCGCACGGCGAAAACCAACTTGTGCAAGTGTTGTGCTAAATCAGCACGCACAAGATTGGCACACAAGAAAGAAATGATCCACGAAGACACACGAAACAGCACGAAACAAAGATCGTAAATTTCGTGGGTTTTGTTAGTGTCGTTTCGTGTGGTTTCGTGGATGAGTTTTTCTTCTGTCCCAATCCCATTAGGTTCGATTTAGGTTCAATGTTGACGGATGCGCGCTCATCGCAGCGCGAAGTTTTGCAGAAGGAAAGGATGGGGAATGATTTTTAACCGCCAGACTTGGTTCGGATGGCCGCTGCTCGGCCTGCTCCTGCTCTGTGTTGCCAGCGCTGTTCCGCTGCGGGCGCAGAGCCGCGACAGCAGTAGCGAGGAATCACGCATCGTCACCGGCGACGCCAACCGGGACACACACTACACGCGCTTAAATCGCAATTTCGAGTCGGCGCGCTCGGACAAATTCACCGGCGGGCGGATCGAGCGCGCGGAGTTCGAGCCGGGGCAGCCGGACATCCACATCACTGTGGACGTGCCGGCTTTTCGCCTGACGCTGTGGCAGAACGACAGAGAAGTGAAGACTTACCGCATCGGCGTCGGACTCAAAGCCTTTCCCATCATCATCGGCCAGCGCGAAGCGACCGAAGTGATCTGGAATCCCACATGGATTCCGCCCGATAGCGACTGGGTCGGCGAACGCAAGGGCATTCGGCCCGGCCAAGTGATCAAAGCGAGCGACGCGCGCAACCCGCTCGGCAAAGTGAAAATCCCGCTCGGCTACAGTTATCTCATTCACCAAGCCGCGAAGCCCACCGATCTCGGCAATCTCGTCTCGCACGGCTGCGTTCGGATGCTCCGCAGCGATCTCTACGACCTCGCCGAAAAGATCGTCGCCGCCCGCTCCGCGCCCGTCACGCCAGCACAGATCGCCCGCGCCAAGCGCACCAAACGCACCCTCGTCGCCCAACTCGACGAGCCGCTCATCGTCAATATCAACTACGACACGCAAGTCATCGAAGGCGGCGTGCTACACATCTATTACGACTTCTACGACCGCCACACCAACATCCTGACGCGCCTGCGCGACGAACTGAAGTCGAGCGGCGTTGACATCACCCGCGTTGATGACGCGACGCTCGAACAAATGCTCGCCCGCCCCAAACGGCGCGATCAAATGTTCGTCGTCTCGGTCGAGAGCATCGAAGCCGGACGTGCGCTGGAAGACGGACGGATTGTGCCGGTCATCGGACGAGCCGGTGTGAAGGCCAAACGCAAAGCTGCTAAATAGCGATCTGAAAATTAGCGGGAAGGGGCTAAATGAATAGACTGGGTGAGACGTGGAAAAACTCACCCAGTGCCTTTGCCTGAGCCTTGCTGATGGCTCGTTTGCCGTTGACGATCTCGGAGACGCGCCCGCGCGTTCCCAGCACCGGCGCTAAGTCAGCCTGCTTTAAGTCTCTGGCTTCCATCAAGTGCTGCAAGACTTCGTGCGGCGGCGCGTCGTCAACAGGGTACGCGCGCTCTTCAAAGTCTTCCACCAGCCGGCACAGCAACTCAAGTAGGGTGTCTTCTTCGGGAGAGCGTTCGTCGCCTTTGTCGATCAATTGCTCGATCTCGGCGAGCATCTGCTCGTTCTCTTTCTCAGACTTGACGACGGAAGGCAGCGCCTTCGAGAGCAGCCGCCCGTATTTCTTCGCGTCGATTGTTCGGTTAGCTTCCACAGTCTTTTTTCCACTCCCCTCTATCGTACTCCGCGTGCGTCAGCACATGCTTGATGTAGATGCGTTGTATCCGGTATTCAATCTTGACGATCAATCGGAAGCGGTTGCGGCGGATGTTGAAGACCGTACACGTCCCGACCGGATCGGCATGTCGATAAGTGCGCTTCAGATCAACGATAGAACGCCACTCAGCTTTGTTCGCAATCTTGAACCAAGCGTCTAACTCTTGCTTCGCGTCCGGGTTCTTCTCTGAGAACTCGCGCAACCGCTTCCTGCTGATGATATGCATCTGACCGCCTCCACAAGTATAACCCCAAAACGGGAGCAAATTGTCAAGCGGAAAGTCATCCGAGTAAAGACTTCAGATACTGTAGTTCCCGGTTTATTGACATAAAATAAGCGGCGCAGAGAGCTTGCCCCCTGCGCCAGAGTCGGCCATCGTTGTCAGCGACCAAGCCCACAACGAAAGGTGACGACTCATGGAGAGCTT
>Ga0136614_10003435_pt1 | contig 10137 bp, 12 predicted proteins | sample AntDrymUQ2792106_2_FD_106643 | JGI IMG/M metagenome (GOLD analysis project Ga0136614, IMG submission 106643) | Polar desert sand microbial communities from Dry Valleys, Antarctica - metaG UQ279 (21.06) | ecosystem: Environmental > Terrestrial > Soil > Desert | place: Antarctica: Dry Valley... | reverse complement strand
CTCAACACCACGCTCGTCGAGGAATCGGTCCGCAAGACCAGTCGCCTCGTCGTCGCGCACGAGGCATGGCGGACCGGTGGCTTTGGCGCGGAGATCGCGGCGACCGTCGCCGAGCGGTGCTTTTTCGACCTCGATGCCCCCGTCGTGCGCGTCGCCGCGCCGCACGCACCGCTGCCGCTCGCCAAGCCCCTTCGAGACGCCTTCCTCCCCGACGTTGCGGACATCGTCAACGGCGTGCGCGCGGTCCTCGCCGCCTAGCGCTCGACGCGCATACTCTCCACCTCATGCCCCTGCGCACGCCGGACCAGTACTTCGCGAGCCTCAAAGATGGAAGACGCGTTTACTACCGCGGGGCGCGTGTTCCGGACGTCACCGCGCACCCGGTCATTGGGCTCGCCACACGCCACGCTGCCGTTGACTACGAGATGGCGGAGAATGCGCAGCACCGCGACCTCGCCGTCGTCGACGACACCAGCCGGTATTTCGTCCCGCCGCGCACCGCCGACGACCTGCTTGCCCGCAGCCGCCTGATCGAGACCGCCACGCGCCTCGGCGGCACGCTCGTCGTCCTCATCAAAGAGATCGGGACCGACGCGCTGTTTGGCCTCTCCATCGTCGCCCAGCAAATCGACGCCAAGCTCGGCACCTCATATGGCAAACGCGTGCGCGCCTTTCACCGGAACTGCGCCGAGAACGACCTAGCGCTCGCCGTTGCCCAGACTGACGTCAAAGGCGACCGCGCCCTCGGCCCTTCCGAGCAGGCCGCGAAGGGCAACCCCGACGCCTACGTCCGCATCGTCGAGCGCCGCCCTGACGGCATCATTGTGCGCGGCGCCAAGGCGCACACGTCGGTCTCCACCAACGCCAACGAGCTGATCGTCCTTCCCACCCGCGCCATGTCGGAAGCGGACGTCGACTACGCGGTGGCGTTCGCCATCCCGATTGACACGCCGGGCGTGACCCTAATCGCCAGCCCGCATGGCGGGTCAGAAAAGAACCCATTCGAGCATCCCATCTCGTCGCGTCACAAGATGATGGAGACGCTCACCATATTTGAGGACGTCTTCGTTCCGAACGAGCGCGTCTTCCTGGCTGGGGAGTGGCAGGCCGCCGCGCCCCTTGCCCTCACCTTCGTCGAATTCCATCGCTTCACCGCAGTGTCCTACAAGCTGCCGCTGCTCGATGCGCTCGTCGGCACTGCCTTCCTGCTCGCCGAGCTGAACGGCGTCGACCGGGCCGGGCACGTGCGCGACAAGCTCTCCTGGCTCATCGCTTACGCGGAGGGGCTGCGTGCGTTGACCCACATGGCAGCCCACCGCTGCGGGTTCCACGAGAGCGCACTCGGCGGGAGGATCGCGGTCCCGGACCCACTCACGGTGAATGTCGCCAAGCTCCACTTCGCAACTAATTACCACGCCGCCGTCGCGCGCGTGCAGGATATCGCCGGCGGACTGTTGGTCACCGGCCCCGCCAAGGAGGACTTCGACGTCGCTGCGCTCAGCGATCACCTCCGGCGCTACCTCGGAGGCAAACTCGGCGCCGATACCGACGCCAGGCTGCGCGCGCTGAACCTGGCGTCTGACCTCACCGCATCTGACTTTGGTGGGTACCAGGAGGTGCTCGCGGTTCACGCAGAGGGTTCGATCGAAGCCGAGAAGCTCACCATCTTGCGCAACTACAACCACGCCGCGGCGAAAGACTTCGCTCGCCGTCTGGCCGACACTGGGAGCGGTTAATCACACCATGAACCCCACGGCGGCGACGACAGCGACGGCGGTGATCGCGACATACCTGGACGAGCTGCGCGATGCCATGCAGCATACGCTCGCGCAAGAACTCGATCGCACAGTCGATCTTTTCCGCGACGCCCGCGCACGCGGCGCGACGCTCTTCTTCTGCGGCAACGGAGGCGCCGCGTCTACCGCTTCCCACTTCGCGTGCGATCTCGGCAAGAACACCGTGCACCCGATCAAGGGGCGTTTCCGCACGGTCGCGCTGGTTGACAACATTCCCGCGGTTACCGCATGGGGAAATGACAACGGGTTCGACCAGATCTTTGTCGAGCAGGCGCAAAATCTGTTGAGGCCCGGCGACGTGCTCGTGGCCATCTCGGGCAGCGGCAACTCGCCTAACGTGCTTCTGGCGGCGGATTACGCCCGTTCGCTTGGCTGCACCGTGATCGGGCTGATCGGTTTTGAAGGAGGCAAGCTAAAAGAGCGCTGTGACGTCGCGCTTGTCGTGCCGGGACGCACGATAGAGCAGGCTGAGGACGGTCAGCTGATCCTGAACCACGCCATCTGCACCGCCATCCGTGCGCTCGACGCCGAGGCGTAACTTCTTACCTGTGGCCAGCGTATCTGGCTACAAGCATCTCGCTATCATCAACGGCACTTGAGTCGGCACGCCGGGCACCTCACCCGCCGCTCTTTCCGTCACCCTCGTCAGTTCGCCGCACGCCGGCGATCATCTGGTGCGTGGGCGGTGGTAGCCGCGCCGCCGCGCGTTCCGGAAGTGGCAGAGCGCGCCGCGCACGAGGTGTACGCCGATGAGTGCCTCGCCGCACGTGACCACATTCGCCACGGACGGGCCGGCCAGTCCGCCGAGGCGGCCAGGCGGGCGCTGGCCGCGCTGCCGCGCGGCGTGGACGCCCAGCGCTTGCTCGGTCTTGCGCTGTTGGAGTTAGGGGAAGCCCGCCCCGCGCTGCACGCTTTCAGCGCTGCGCTTACCGCGGATCCGCTGGACGTGGTATCTCACGCAGGAATCGCGGAGGCACAGGAGTTGCTCGAGGGTGCCGGCAGCGCCGAAGTCGTCTGGCTGCGGGCGTGGGAGGTCGAGCCGTACGCGGTCAGCGACGGCACCAACGGAATGCCCGGCATTGGGCAGCGCCTACAGGACGCCCGTCGCGCTGCCGGCGCGCTTGACGTGAGAGAGGGCCCACCGCCGCTCACCCGCGCCGCGCTGGCCCGAATCCACCTACGCGGACGCCTCTTTGAACACGCTGCCATCGAGGCACGCGCCGTGCTCGCCAAAGAGCCGGACCGCATGGACGTGCGTCTCACGTTGGCGGAGGCACTCTGGCGCTCCGGTGAAAGCCTGCTGGCCGCGGCGGTGGCTCAGGAGATTAGGGAGCGGCTGCCAGATTGTGTCGCCGCCAACCTCCTCGTCGCGACGCACTGGCTTGCGGAAGGGCGCGACGCTGGGGAGCTGATGGCACGTGTGCACGCAGTCGATCCGGCCGGTTCAATTGCACAAAATCTCTTCGACGACCGCGAAGTGCCTGTCCTCTTCGGCACCGACGCCCTTCCCGAGCGCCACGGCGAGCCCAGCGCCGAGCCCCCACGTGACGATCGGGCCCTGGCCGAGACACGAGCCCTTTCGATCGTCGAGCCGCCGCCTCGTGCAGCGATGACTGGCGAGTTGCTGCCTGAAGTCCCCGCTGTCGCGCCGATCCCCGCAGACATCGTTCACGACTCGGCTCAGGCGGAAGAGCTGGAGCAGCTCATTGCACCGGAGCTAGCGCTAGTCACCGAGCCGGAGTCAGCGCGGGCTGCGGACCCAGATGCAGTGCTAAAACAACCGGCCGAGCCTGTCGCCCAGGCGCCTCGGCTTGAGCTGGACACGGAGCCCGAACTGGTCGTCGTCCCGCCAACCGCCGAATCCACTCCGAGCAGGGACGCCGACGATCGCACAAACGGAAACACGGCAATGCAGGCGGGACGCTACCTCGACGCGGCGCGTGCATATGGCGCCTGGCTGCGCGCCGCTCGCGATGGACGCACCAGCGGATAGAGACGGAGCGGACTCACCAATGGAAGACCAGACACTCATTACATTGCGGCGGATCGCGGGGGTATCCGACGCGTTCATCGTCGACCGCAACAGCGCACCGTCGGAAGGCGGCACCGCGGAGGCCCAGGCAGCACTTCTGAGTGCGGTGGTCGCCGCGCTCGCCCAGGCCACCGACGACCTCGCGCTCGGTCAGCTCGGCGAGACAATCATCGAAGCCGAGCGCGGATCTATCGTCACTGGCGCGCTTCCAAATGGGCGAGCCGTGGTCGTGCTCGCGGATGCCAAGGCAAACCTCGGCATGATTCGCATGGAGGTGCGCAAGCTCCGCCGCCAGTCCTGACCAGTGTGAGCGACGCATAGCCGCTCGCCCACCGATCCTCACCATTCTTGATGAGAGAAGTACCACTCATGCCTGCGCAGACCGAACGCACGCTCATCATCGTTAAGCCGGATGCCGTGCAGCGTGCACTCAGCGGAGAGATCCTGGCACGCTTCGAGCGCCGCGGCCTCAAGTTGGTGGGCCTCAAGCTGATGCAGATCGACCGGCCTCTCGCCGAGCGCCACTACGCCGTACACCGGGGCAAACCCTTCTACGAAGGGCTGATCAACTACATCACACTCGGGCCGGTCGTGCTCGCCGTCCTGGAGGGTCCGAGCGCGATCGAACTTGTGCGGGCTACCGTCGGAAAGACCCGTCCCGTCGAGGCTGCCTCCGGCACCATCCGCGGCGACTTCGGCGCCGACGTCTCACGCAACCTGATCCACGCGTCCGACGCGCTCGACACCGCAAAGGCTGAGATCGAGCTTTACTTCCAGCCGAGAGAGATTGTGGCCTATGAGCGCGGTCTCGACAGCTGGATAGCCGCATAGCGGAAGGTCCAGATAGCCGGCCCCTCAGTCCGGCGTGCAAGAAAAAGAGAGGCCCCAACTCGACGAGCCGGGGCCTTTCGGTAGAACGGAAATCCGATTACGCGCGGGGAGCAGGCTCCGCGGTGCGCGCGACCTGCCCGTTGGTCACACCGGTCGCCGACGCGCCGGCGGACACGCTCGGCGCTCCCGCGGGGGCATTGGTCGAAAGTGTAGGGCTCGTCGTCTGCGAGGAATCGGCGCGCGCGGCCGCCTCTGCCGCTATCTCCTCTTCGGTCTGCGCCTTCTTGAATTCCTTCACGCCGCGGCCCATATCCCGCATGACGTTGGGCAGCTTGCCCGCGCCAAACACGATCAGCACGATCACCAATACGATGATCAACTCTGGCCCACCGAGGTTAAACGGCATCGACTAACGCCTCCAGGTCCGCTTAGGACAATCATAGCGCATCGCCCCAGGTCGCATCGGCGCCCGCACTCGTGCCGCGACGCCACCCCTTTCGTGACCTGGACGGTCACACATTGACGGACTAGGCCTCGAAGGATTAAGATACACGTAGACAACCTTGAAATCATTGAGCTCTCGGTTAACCGGAGGATGTGGATGCCGGAAGTAATGGGGCGCTGCCCTATGTGCGAGGCCGAGCTGGTTGTGACACACCTTCGCTGTCAACAGTGCGGCACAGGGCTGGACGGCGTATTCCATCTCAACAAGTTCGATCGGCTCAGTCGGGACCAGCTCCGCTTCGTGGACGTCTTCGTCAAGAATCGCGGCGTCATTCGAGACGTGGAGAAGGAGCTGGGCATCTCTTATCCAACCGTGCGAAGTCGCCTGGACGAGGTCATTCACTCGCTCGGCTACGACGCATCCGGTGAGCCTGCCGTCGATGCGCATGTGTCCGCCCCAGACCCTGACGCGCGCCGCGTCATATTGGACAAGCTTGCCGCCGGCGAAATCACCGCCGAGCAGGCCGTATCTCAGTTGCGCGGCGCTGGCTTCGCCTCCTAGACCCGGAATCAAGTCTCTCGTGGAACAGGAGCGCTTACAGGTGCTGCGGCTGGTCGAGTCGGGCCGCGTCACCCCGGACCAGGCCGTCGAGCTGCTGCGTGCCCTCGGTCCAACCATCGACGCGGTGCAGGACGTGGCCGTGCTGCGGCCGGGGCCGGGCACCGTGCGCGACGGCGGCTACTTGCTCGCCTCCGAGAGTGCCGCTGACAAGACACCCACGGACGGGGATGGGCCGCGCTGGCTGCGCGTGCGTGTGACCGATCGTCAGGGCCACTCCACCGCCGACGTGCAGCTGCCGCTCTCAATTGTGCGTATCGGGCTGAGCATCGGCGGCCGCTGGCTTCCCCAGCTCCGAATGCTCGACCCCGGATGGGTTATGCAATCGCTGCGTGAGCGCGCCGGCCGGCCGGTCTTCACCTTCAAGGACTCAGCTGACGGCGACCGCGTCGTGATCTGGGTGGAATAGCGCTACACCCTCAACGCAAGGGCAATTTGAAATGGACAAGGCAGCACCGGAGAGGACCGACATGATGGACGAGCTTGTATTTACCGCCGGTGAGCGGGCGGTTCTGGACTTGCGCGACAGCGCCGGTGAGGTGATGATCAAGGACTGGGACGGGCCCACGATCAAAGTCGAGGCGCGCGCGACCCCGTACGTCCTGCGCGAGCAAGACACGTTTCGGCTGCGCTTGCCCGAGGGCGGCGTCATCTCATTGCCCATTGGACTGCCGGCCGAAGTGCTCGCTCCGATGGCAGTGCGCGTGCGCGTCACACGCGCGGGCGGCGAAACCGAAGTGCGGCCCGCGCCTGCCGGCACCGACGGACGCGCCCCATCCGGTGATGGCCCTGCAACACCGCCTCGCGACTTCACCGAATTCGCCGATCTCATGGCCGACTACGGCAAGCGCATCTTCAAAGATGTCGCCCGCACAGTGCGCAGTTCTGGTACCGACGTCTCGGGTGACGTGGCACGAAAGCTTGAAGAGGCCGCCGAGCGCATCGACGAGACTGCACGTCGCGCCGCTGAGCGGATTCAGCGCGAGGTCGAGCGCACGGTCGCGGCAACCGAGCGCTATGAAGGGCACGGGCGACGCGCCGCCGAGCACGCCGAAGCGCGCGCCCGCAGCGTGGCCGAGAAAGTCGCCCACCACGCCGAAAAGCACGCCGAACGCGCCGCCCGGCATGTCGAGCGCGCCGCGCACCGCGCCGAGCGCGGCGTCAAGCGGGGACGTTGGTGGTTTACCGAGCACATGGACGAATGGGCCGCACCTCGAGCCACCCGGCCCGAGCCCCCCCGCGCGTCCGAAGCCGAGCGCCTCGCCATCATGCAGATGTTGCGCGATGGCAAGGTCAGCGTTGAGCAGGCCGCAACCCTTCTTGACGCACTCGGAGGCTAACGCTCCGGCCAGCCCTGGGCGCCGACCAGCGGCACGAATCGCACCCGGCCCAGGGATCGTTCGGTTATCGAGCCTTTCTTGTCTTTGGTGACCACGATTAACTGCTGATCGCTCCGGCCGCCCACCGGAAGCACCAGACGGCCGTTCGCGGACAGCTGTTCGGTGAGATGGAGAGGGACCGCCGGCGCGGCGGCGGTGACGAGTATTCGATCGTACGGTGCATCTTCGGGCCAGCCCAGCGTGCCGTCGCCGACGTGAACGTGTACGTTGTCGTAGCCCAGGTACTCCAGGGTGCGCCGTGCCTGTTCCGCCAGCGACGCGTGCCGCTCTACCGTGATCACCTCCGCTGCCAACTCGGCCAGTATCGCGGCCTGGTATCCAGAGCCAGTGCCAATCTCCAGCACGCGGTGTTCCGGCCGGAGCGCCAGCGCCTCCGTCATGTGCGCCACCACTGTGGGCTGCGAAATCGTCTGGTCACCGCCAATTGGTAACGCCTCATCCTCAAACGCCCGGTGGCGCAGCTCCAACGGGATAAACACTTCCCGCGGCACACTGGCCAGGACGCGCAGCACGCCTTCGCCCGCCGCCGCTTCGCGACGCAGCTGTTGGACCAAGAGCGACTGCGTCGTTTCCCAACCGCCCGTTTCGTACTGAGACAGTGCGCCAGTCCCCTTTGGCGATTATGTCAGCCGATCGAATGCCGAGCATGCACCCCACGCGCCGCCGCATTCTTCCAGGTCTGATCATCGGATGGGCCGCCACGCTCGCGGGATGCGACCTCGGGCGGCGCCCGTCGGCCGCTCGCGAGCATGCGATCTATGAGGTGGTCGGACCCGACGCAGAGGGCAAGCGACGCCGCGTTGAGGCCTGGAACCGCCGCTACGGCGAGGCGGCGGGAACGCTGCTCACGCACGTTCCCCCTCCGCCGGCGTACCGTCACGCCGGCCGGCGTGCCACCGCGCGCCTGCTTCTGGACGAAAGGGCGCAAGGAACGCCCCCTGGCATCGTGTGGATCGAGCACGAATCGGTTCCGGACCTGGCCCGTCACCGCGCCGTGCGCGGCCTCGACGATTTTGTGCGGCGCGACCGGCTAGACCTCAAGCGCTTCATGCCATGCGCGCTCCAGCCGTGCTTCGGCCTCGACGATCGGCTGGTCTCGCTGCCCGACGAGGTTGACGCGGGGCAGCTCTACTTCAACCGCCGGCACGTGCTCGAGGCCGGCATCGACTTCCGTCGCGCGGGGCTGGACTTCGAGCGGCCCGACAGCACGTGGGAGAACCTGCGCCGCGCTGCGCTTGACCTTCAGCTCGGCCGGCGCGCCGCAGACCAGGCGCCCTGGCACCCTGGAGCCGCCGGAATCGCCGTCTGGGGCTGGGCGAACGGCGGCGGGTGGGTCACTCCAGACGGCCGGCGCGCGACGTTCGCCCGAGACGAGAACGTTTCTGCGCTCGCGTGGCTCGTGCGCGCCGCCCAGGAGGCTGGCGGACCCAGTCGCGTACCCGATGTCGAACAGCTGCCGGGGCCGGCCCTGCACGGGACCGATGCCGACCGCGTCGCCGGCCATCCCTTCCTCGACGGCCGCCTCTCGCTGTGGTTCGATTCGGGCCGCTTCATGTCTACCCTCGCCCGGATGCGCCCAGATTTTCCGATTGGATACGTCGAATCGCCCCGTCGCCACGCGCGCTCGCCGCTCGTGACGTGGGCGCGTTCGAGTGGCTACGCCCTGCGCGCCGGATCACCCGACGCTCTGTGGCCTGCGCTGCGCTTCCTGGTGGGCGAAGACGCCGCCATCGTGGATGCTTCTGCCGAAGCCGCCCAGGCTCCGGCTAGTGCCGCGTCCGGCAGGCCGCTCTGGTTCCCGCCATTCACCGGGCAGCTGCGCGCCGACAGGTTTCTCGCCAGTCGCTACCGCATCGACTTGAAGATCATGGATGAAGGGCGCGATCACGCGCTCGAACAGCTGCGTCACGCACGTCCGTCGGAGCGCTGCCCCGCGCCTGAGGAAATCTGGCTACTCGTGCGCGCCGCCCAGCGCGCGGCGCTGCGCGGCGCGTCCGCACGTGAATCTTTGGAGGACGCCCGGCGCCGCGCGCAGGAAATCTTGGACGTTTCTTGGCGCGGCACCAGATAATCTCGGGTCGCACACATGGAACCGGGCGATTCGCAGCCGCATCGTTGGATCAAGCTGCCGCGCATCCCGCCAATGACGGTGCGGCGTCTCTCCACCTACTACCGAATTCTGCGCGGTCTCGAGTCACAGGGCGATACCGAGCCGCTCTCCTCCGAGCGCATGTCGGCCCTCACCGGCTTTAGCGCCGCGCAGGTTCGGCGTGATCTGGCGTACTTCGGCTCATTCGGCAAGCGCGGCGTCGGCTATGACATCCAGGAGCTGCAGAACAGTCTTCGCGCCATCCTCGGGATTGACCGCCAGTGGTCGATTGCCCTCGTCGGCGTCGGCAACCTCGGCATGGCGCTCCTCTCTTATCGCGGGTTCTCGTCCCAAGGCTTCCTCATCGCCAGCGCGTTCGACAGCGATGCCACCAAGCACGGGCGGCGCATCGGCAATATCGTGGTGCGGCCGGTGGAGGAACTACCGAAGGCGGCCAAGGAGGAGAACATCCAGATGGCCATCGTCACCGTGCCTCCCAACGAGGCGCAGATCGTGGTCGATCAAGTTGCGGCTGCGGGCATCCGCGGCATCCTGAACTTCGCGCCGGTACAGGTGCAGGCGCCCGCGGGGGTCAAGTTGGTGCGGGTGGACCTGTCGATTGAGATGGAATATCTAAGCTACTTGTTGACCCACGAGTAGCCCGGCAGGGACTGGGCCTGAGCGTCAGCCGGCCCAGCGCGCGAATTCGAGCGCGTCCGACCTTGCGCCGATCTCTATCCCCGCCGCGGGCCGCTCCATGCGAATCAACTCGTAGATCGGGCGGAACCCGCGGGCTCGGACCAGGCCGACCGCCCGTTCAAAGCGGACGTTGACGTCACACGTCACCGAGCGGCATTCCAGCTCCTGCGCGCGACGGTCGACCGCTGCCAGCAGCGCGTCCGAAGTCTGTTCCGCTCGTTCGGGTG
>Ga0136614_10003434_pt1 | contig 10138 bp, 10 predicted proteins | sample AntDrymUQ2792106_2_FD_106643 | JGI IMG/M metagenome (GOLD analysis project Ga0136614, IMG submission 106643) | Polar desert sand microbial communities from Dry Valleys, Antarctica - metaG UQ279 (21.06) | ecosystem: Environmental > Terrestrial > Soil > Desert | place: Antarctica: Dry Valley... | reverse complement strand
CAGGCGTTCTCGCACGTCGGGCTCATCAACGCCGCATGGCGGCTGACCGAGGCGGCGGCACAATCACCCAAGGAGGAATCATGAACGGACGGCTGCAGGGCAGGATCGCTCTCATCACGGGATCCGATTCGGGGATCGGACAGGCAACAGCGATCGAGTTCGCCAAGGAGGGCGCCGACCTGGTGGTGCACTACCTCGAAGACGCCGAAGGCGCCGAGCAGACCCGGCAGGAGGTCGAGGCGCAGGGACGCCGCGCGATCGTCGTGCAGGGCGACATCGCCGACGAGGATCAGGTCGGCCGGCTCTTCGACGACGCGGTGAAGGAATTCGGGCGCGTCGACATCCTCATGAACAACGCCGGGATCGACGCCTCCGGGGACGAGGTCGCGGACCTGTCGACCGAGACCTTCGACAAGGCGATCCGAACCAATCTCTACGGCGCCTTCTTCTGCTGCCGGCGGTACGTGCAGCTGCGCAAGGCGGGCAGCGAGACGAGCGGCAAGATCATCAACGTCACGTCGGTGCACCAGGACATCCCGAACGCCGGCGGAGCCGACTACGACTGCTCGAAGGGCGCCCTGCGCATGCTCACCCGGACGCTCGCGCTGGAGCTGGCGCCTCTGAAGATCAACGTCAACAGCCTCGGTCCCGGAATGGTTTTGACGCCGTTCAACCAGGCGGCGATCGACGACCCGGAGCTCCTCGAGGAACAGGTTCAGAGCATCCCTTGGAAACGGGCGGCGGAGCCGGCCGAAATCGGCCGGCTGGCGGTCTTCCTGGCCTCGGCCGACAGCGACTATGTCACGGGCGCGACGTACTTCATGGACGGCGGCTTGATGATCAACCTTGGTCAAGGCGCCTGACCGTCGCGTCGCGGCGATCGCTCTCGGTGCGATCGCCGCGTCTGGTACAGGATCCGGTCCGTCAGCTGGGAGATCAGCTCCGGGCCGGAATCGGAGCTTCGTCAGCTCGCCGCAAGACCGGCGACGGTGCCCGGCAAGCCGGGGAACGCCCCGATCGGGGTGAGGGAGCCATTCCTCTCGATCCTCCACCCATGCACCATGCGGGAGGTGATGTCGATCGCGTAGAGGTAACGGCCGTTCTTGCTCCGGTCTGCGTCACGGATCGACAGCTGCCCGAAGGTTGTCGTCGCTGCGATCGACTCGAGCAACGTGATGCTGCCGTCAGCGGCGATCCTGTAGCTGGAGATCGTCCCGTCGCCGAAGTTCGTGACGTAGGCGTACCGCTGATCGCTCGAGACCACGGTCCAGCACACCTCACTGCGGAGGTCCGGAACCGATCCGCTGATCGTCCGGAACCCACGCTCGAGCGTGTAGCTGCTTGCCGTGGCGGCGCCGATGATCCCTTCCTCCGCGTTGGTCACGATAAAGGTGCCATTCCGTGTGAAATCGAATCCGAACGGCGTCACGCCAGCGGAGTCATGGACCTCCCCTGCGGCAGGCAAGTCGTTCTTGCCCAGATCCCAGGTAAGGATCCGGTTCGTTGCCTTCTCGGTGACCACCAGCGAGTCGCCGTCCGGGGTGAAAGACACCTGCGCCGGGTCGCTACCCGGAGCGCTGAGCGGACGGGTGGATCCGGCAATCGCGACGAGCGAGCTGTTACGGGCGAGGCGGAAGCCGGTGATGTTGCCCAGTCCCGAGCCGCCGTTGTTCAGCACATAGACGAGGTCGCCACGGACGGTGATGCTGTTGGGAGTGGAGCCACCGGAGGGGACGACCGAGCGGAGCTTGAGACCGCGGCGGCCAACGTCGAAGACCGAGATCTCACTGCTTCCCACATTGGCCACGAACAGATGCCGTCCGTCCTTGCTCAGCACGACCGGGCCCTGGGAGGACAGCCGGATCCGGCTGGTGCCCTCGCCACCGGTGTTGTAGGTGCCCCCCAACGAGAGGCTGCCGTCAGGAGCGCGATCGTAGGCCAGCACCTGATTGCCCGCGGCATCGTTCGTCATCCCGAAGACAGCGCCGCGGCGCAAGTCAAGCGCGTTGGCGCGCCTGTCGTCGTCGCCGTCGGCCCCCGCCGCGCCGGCGAACGCGGTTAGCGCCAGCAGCGGCGTCGCTACGAGCGCGACGAGAAGCTTGAATGATGGATGAGCACGCGCCAAGGTATTCCCCTCTCGATCGGTGGTCGGGTTCCATCCTCCAAGGGGGATCTGAGCGGGGCGACCGCTTCATCTGAAGATTCGCTAACACGCCGCAAATCGACGTGTCGGCGTGTGCCGAAAGGGATACAAGGAGAGCGTGCGTTTCTGGTCAGTGAGCATGCGGTGGTGGCTTGGTCTGGCTTTCGCCGTCGTCGCTGCCGTGACCGCCGTGCTCGTCGCGGAGGGATTGACGGCGCGCTCGGAAGCGGCCTTCCGCGGGGACGCAGAGTCGCGGGCGGTCGCGAACAGCATCGCCGCCGACCGCGCCCTGCGAACCGCCGTAGCGCGCGGCAACCTCGACGAGGCGCTCGAGACCGTCTCGGAGCGCCGCCGGCTCGCGCTCTTCCTCTTCGACGGCGAGGGCCGGCCGATCACTCCCGCGCGCGCCGCGCGAACCGACCTCGAATCGATTCCGGGGGCCGATCGCGCAGTACGCACCGCGCTGCAAGGTCGGCGCTACGTCCGCAGCTACGACCAGGGCCGCGTCACGGTCGTCGCCCTGCGGATGCCCTGGGACACGGCCGCTGTGCTCCTGACCTACTCGCTCCAGCCGGGCTACGCCTCCACAATGACGATGATCCGCGAGCAGATCCTTCCTGTCGTCACCCTGGCGATCCTCCTCGGCGGCCTCGCCGGGCTGCTGATCGCGATGCTGATCGCGCGACGGCTGCGGCGGATCGCCAAAGCGGCGGGGGCAATCGAGGCGGGCGACTTCGGCCACCGCATCGACGCCCGCTTCCACGACGAGGTGGGTTCGCTCGCAACCATGTTCGAGCGCATGCGGGTGCGTCTGCAGGAGTCCTTCGAGCGGATCCAGTCAGAGCGCCTGCGCCTGCGCCGGACGCTCGAGCGGCTCGACCAGGGCGTCGTGACCCTCGACGAGGAGCTCAACGTCGAGTCGGCGAACGACGCTGCCGGGCGGCTGCTCGGGGGCAGCTCGCTGGCTGAGGGAACACGGCTGCCCGAACCGTGGCCCGACTTCCCCCTTCGGTCATTCGCGAGCGACCTCTTCGCCGACGGGGCGAACGTGAAGCGAGTCCGCGTATCGCCGGGAGAAGGGATCTGCTACACGGTCTACGGGATCCCGGCCGGCCACGGCTTCCCAACGGCAGTCCTTGTGATCACCGACGTATCCGAGCTCGAGCGCCGCGAGCAGATCGAGCGGGAGTTCGTCGCCAACGCCGCGCACGAGCTGCGCACGCCGGTTGCGGCGATCTCGAGCGCGGTCGAGGTGCTCGAAGCGGGCGCAAAGGAGCGCGTCCCCGAGCGTGATCACTTCCTCGCGATCATCGGGCGGCAGTCGACGAGGCTGGCGCGGCTCAGCCGGTCGCTGCTCGTGCTCGCGCGAGCGCAGACCGGTGAGGAGAGCCTGCAGACCGTCGCCGTCGATCTCTGTCCGCTGCTCGAGAACGTGGCTGCCTCACTCACCACGAATGAGCATGTGCTCGTGGAGGTCGACTGCGACGCAGGACTCGTCATCCTCGCGGAGCCGGACCTCGTCGATCAGGTGTTCTCCAACCTCGCCGCGAACGCTGCGAAGTACACGGAGCGCGGCCGGATCGTGATCAAGGCGCGCCGTCTGGGCGAGGATCGTGTCGAGATCGAGCTCGTCGACACCGGCAACGGGATTCCGCGCGACGTCCAGCCGCGCATCTTCGACCGCTTCTACCGGGGCGGCGCACGCGAGTCGAACGGCTTCGGGCTCGGCCTCGCGATCGTGCGCCAAGCCGTCCGGGTGCTCGACGGCACCGTGGAGCTGCATTCGACCGTCGACTCGGGCACGAGCGTCCGGGTCACGCTTCCGCTCGCGAAGGAGGCCCAGCGCGTATGACCGGCCGGATCCTGATTGCCGACGACGAGCAGGACATCCTCGACGCGGTCGCGTACGCGCTCACAGCCGAGGGCTACGACGTCGATTCAGTCACCGACGGCGAAGCCGCCCTGCGTGCCGCGCAGACCGAGCCGTACGACCTCGTCGTGCTCGACATCCTGATGCCGAAGCTCTCGGGAACCGAAGTCTGCCGCCGTCTGCGCGCCGACAGCATCGTTCCGATCCTGATGCTGACGGCGAAGGATGCGGAACTCGACCTCGTCCTCGGCCTGGAGGTCGGAGCCGACGACTACGTCACGAAGCCGTTCTCCGTGGCGGAGCTGGTGGGAAGGGTGCACGCGATCCTGCGCCGCCGCGACTTCGAGCGCGCGGACGTCGGAGCCGCCGTGAGGAACGTCGGCTCGCTCAAGATCGACCTCGCGCGCCATCGCGTCGAGATCGACGGTGTGCCGATCTCGCTGACACCCTCGGAGCTGAAGCTCCTCGTCTTCCTCGCGGAGCGGCCGGAACAGGTCTACTCGCGCGCGCAGATCATGGAACATCTCTGGCAGACGACGTACGTCGGCGATGCGCGGGCATGCGACGTCCACATCTACAACCTTCGGCAGAAAATCGAGACGGATCCGGGGAGCCCGCGGCGGATCGTCACCGTGCGAGAGATTGGCTACAAGCTCGCGGCTGCGTGACCCTCGTTGCTGCGATGTCGCTCGGGGTCGTCGTCATAGCCTGATCACCTCCTCGGTCAACGTGCGGGCCAGGCGTCGTTCTCCCGCGTGCCCGGCGATGCTCAGCGCCCTACCGTGCCGAGTGCAACGCCCGGGAGCTCGTAGCGTCCATCGGCCACGAAGGGGGCGAATGCCTCTTTGAGCTGGGACATGACCGCCTGACGCTCCTCCTCGGGCAGACCGCGGACGACCATCGCGAGTTGGCCGCCCACCTCCGTTATCCACCTTTCGTATTCGTCGAGGTCGCGGAAGGCGAGCAGGACAGGTATCTCCTGCGTGCGCACCGCGCTGAAGCCTGCGGCCTCCGACAGCGCGCGCGTGCGTTCCTCACTCGCCATGCTGAAGACCCCCGGGGCTCCGGGCTCCGGTGGAGGCATCTGGCCGCGGTCGACGATGATCCGGCCTGCGATCGACGCCCACGGATTGCGCTCGGGGGCACCCCACACCGAAAACGCCACGCGTCCGCCGGGGCGCAGCACGCGACGCGTCTCGGAAAGGGCCGTTGCGGGGTCCGCCATCAACATGTACCCGCTCTGGCAGAGCACTCCGTCGACCGAGTCGGCGTCGAGCTCGATGCGCTCGGCGTCGATCACTCGGTAGTCGACGTTCTGGAGGCCGAGTTCGGCGCCGCGGCGGCGGGCAACCTCGACCATGTCCGGGGAGAAGTCGGTCGAGATCAGGCGGCCGCGCTCGCCGACGATCGCGGCCGCTGCGAATCCCGTGTCGCCCGGCCCGGCCGAGAGCTCGAGCACGGTGTCGCCGGGTCGTAGTGCGATCTCCCCGATCAGCCACTCGCGGACCGGGGACAAGGCCTCCTCCAGCTGCGCTCGCCAGCGCTCCCAGCCAGGCGCCATTGTCTTCCAGATGCCGTGGCTAGCGCGGCGGTACTCCTCGGGGTCGATCGGGTGATCATAGGGCCGCCGAGCCGCGGCGAGCCGTCCCGTTTAGCCGGTACTTGTGGGTTCGCGCCGGTGCCGCGCGCCTCCTGCGGGTCGCGCCGAGCCGGTGCTAGCTGACTGCACCTCTTCGGCGCCGAGGAACGCGGCGAGGCTGACGAGCGCTTCCTCGAGCCTCGACACGTCGCCCCAGGCGCCTAGCACCTCGAGCGTACGCGTCCTGCGATCGAAGCGCGGCTCGACGCGACCGACGAGTTGGTCGCCGACGAGCATCGGCAAGACGTAGTAGCCGTACTCGCGCTTGGCCGGCGGGACGTACATCTCGAGTCGGTAGCGAAAGCCGAACAGCGCCTCGGCGCGATCACGATCGTGCACGAGGCGGTCGAAGGGCGAGAGCAGCGTCACTCGGTCGGGGATCGGCGCGTCGTTCACGTCAGGGTGTGCGTGCCACTCGCCCTTCTCGAGCCGAACGCCGAGCGCGCGAAAGCGCTGCTCGGCGAGCAGCCGCTCAGCCTCGCGCAGGGGCATGACCTCGGACTCCGGGTACCAGCGCTCGGCGAGGTCCCAACGGCGCTGGCCGCTCCGCCGCCCGACGACCGCGACCTCGCCGCGGCCGTGCAGAATCTCCAACAGCTGCGCGACATGCCGGTTCCCGAACCAGCGGTGGTCGCGACGGCCCTGAATCGACCGATCCTCGAGCTCGCGCGAAAGGAGCGGACCGCGCCGCTCGAGCTGACGGAGGACGTAGCGACGGAAGCTCGCGTTCTGCCTCAGGAACTCCTGGACGCGGCGCTCCCAGGTGGAGGTGGCGGCGCGGCGGCGCCGGCGCATGCGCGCGCGGATCAGAGGTAGTGCCTCGATCGGCCAGATGAAGGCCTCCCACTCGAAGAGCTTCCGCTCCACCCAGAGCAGGCGATCGAGCTCCGCGGTGTCGAACGGGCCGAGGCGGCTCCAGAGAACGAGCTCCTGCGGTGTCGCAACCGTCGCGATCGGGTCAAGCTGGAGAAAGCCGAGCCGGCGCACGGTCTCGAGCACTCCCCGGGCGGAGCCATCGAGGAGCTGGGCGCGAACCGCGATCCGACGCGCTTCGTCGCGGGTGACCTTCCGAGTCAGTTGGCGTTCAATCGTTTACAGGCACATCGACTGCCCTACGACAGTGACTTGACGACACCAACCGTGTGGCCCTCGGGGTCCTTGAACTGGCCGATCTCGACGCCCTCCGCCACCGCGTCCGGGCCCATTACCCGCGTCCCGCCGAGGCTCTCGGCCTTTGCGAGTGCGGCCTCCACGTCGGGAACCTCGACGTAGAAGGTGACGTGGCCGGGGTACCCCTCCGGCCCCACTCCGACGCCGCCTCCGATCCCGACTCCGTCGGCGTTGACGTTTCCGTCGCGCTGCACAGTCCCGTAGTTCATCGGGTTGTTCGAGTCGATCTCCCACCCGAAGAGGTCGGAGTAGTAGCTCTGCAGCTTCTCCCCGTCCGTCCCGATGATCTCGAAGTGAACGACCGGCTGTCCCATGCCCTCTCCTTTCCGCGCCGGCGGGCCGGCGCCTGGTAACGACAACGTATCGTCAAGAACCGGTCGGACCGGTCCAGGCTGGAAGCTCGAGCGCTCGCTCGTAGCCGGCTCGATCGTGCACCGGATCGCCGTGGGAGACGATCACGTGCTCGAACGGCAGCTCGAGCAGCGCCGTCAGGGCGGGAAGCGCGCGCTCCTCGTGCCAGGGCGTCGACCAGACACGAAGCTCCCCGTCGCGCGCGGTGAGCGCGTCCGCGAAGACGAGCGCCCGCTGCTCCGGCAGCCACATCGGCGTCTCGTTGCGCCCTCGACCGTCGTAGAGGGCGACGAGGCCACCGGGGAGCCGGCTGCCAGGCTCGATCCCTTCGAGCTCGGTCTGGGGGATGTCGTCGCGCCAGAACAGGGTCGGGCCGAAGGCTCGCGCCCGGTAGCGACGGACGAAGAAGTCGACGCTGCGCACGTGATCCGGCTTGAGAACGGCGACGAGCGTCGGCGGCCGCGCGTCGAGTCGAGCCCAGAACTCGGTCGCGGCGTCGGAGGGCGCGAGCGGATCGAGAAGGGCAACCTCGCCGCCCGACTCGACGCACGTCGAGGTGACGACGGGATCCCAGTGGACTCCTGGCGCCCAGTCGGGATGCTCGGTGCGCCAGAGCCAAAGACCGGGCGCGACGTCACGGAATTCGTGGGCCATCGCCTCTACGCGACCTCGGCCATCTCGATCACGGAGAGGATGTTCCCGGCCGGATCCTTGAACCAGGCGATGATCGGGCCTTCGCCGCGAAAGATCCCCTTCTCGTCGGTCTCGAGCTCGCCTTCGTACTGCTCGAAGCGCACTCCGGCCTTCGTGAGCTTCTCGACGGCCTCGTCGATGTCGTCCACGGGGAAGTTGAGGACGGTGAACGTTGCCGGGGTGTGATCGTCCTTGGGGTAGACGAACACCTCGCCTCCGCCGCCGAGATGCAGCCCGAGGCCATCCATCTCCTCGGACACGTTCAGTCCGAGCGTCTCGCCGTAGAACTGCTTCGCTCGGGGTACGTCGTCCACCGAGAAGGTGGAAAAGGCTTTCGTGTCCTTGAACATTCGACTCTCTCCTTTTCTCTCGTTTTCCAGGATCTTGGTCAGCGCGACTCGGCGGCTGCGGGCGGGCCGAGCGCTTCTTCACCCTCGTGTGCGGGCGCGGGAGCTCCGGCGCGGAGCAACGCGGCGCCGAGCCCGGCCGCTGCGGCGGCGAACAGAGCGCCGACGAGGAAGGCGGCGTGGTAGCCGCCGTTGAGAGCGACGAGCGAGTCGTCGCCCGCGGCGAGCAGGCTATCCATGCGGGAGGCGGCGAGGCTCGCGAGGACCGCGAGACCGAGCGCGCCGCCCATCATGAACGAGGTGTTGACGACGCCCGAGGCGAGGCCTGCCTCGCTCGGCTCGACGTCGCTCATCGCAGCGAGCAGCACCGGGTTGAACGCCATGCCGGCGCCGAGGCCGAGCAGGATCATGCTCGGGAGAACGTCGACGAGGAAGTTCCCGTCGACCGGTGCCCGCGCGAAGAGCACGAGCCCCATGGCCGCCAGCAGCAGCCCCGTGGCCAGCGGGGGCCTGAAGCCGAAGCGCAGCACGAGCTTGGCGGAGAGGCCGACCGAGAGGGCGCCCATGATCAGGTTGGCCGGCAGGAAGGCCAGACCGACCTGGAGCGGGCTGTACCCGAGCACCAGCTGGAGGTAGAGGGCAGAGAGGAAGAACCACGCGAACATCGCCGCGGCCCAGAGGACGCCGACGACGTTCGCGACCGCGACGTTGCGCAGCCGGAAGAGGCCGAGCGGCATCAGCGGCGAGCGAACCCGCGCCTCGATCCCGAGGAAGAGCGCCAGCAGCACGGCCCCACCGCCGAGCAGGCCGAGCGTCTGCGTGGACGCCCAGCCTTCCTGATTGCCGTTCACGATCGCGTAGACGGCCAGCATGAGCGCTGCGGTGACGGTGACGGCGCCCGCGATGTCGAGGCGTCCTGCGCCAGCTGAGCCGCGCGATGCCGGCACCAGCTTCAGGGTGAGCGGGACGACGAGGACGCCGACCGGGACGTTGACGAGGAAGATCCAGTGCCAGTTGAGCACGTCCGTCAAGATCCCGCCGACGAGCACGCCGATGCTGCCGCCGCCGGCGGCGACGAAGCCGAAGATACCCATCGCCTTGGCCCGGTCCGCCGCTTCCGTGAACAGGGTCATCATCAGCGAGAGCGCGACCGCGGAGACGACCGCCGCACCGAGGCCCTGCACCGCGCGCGCTCCCATCAGGAACTCCTGCGAGTTCGCGAGTCCGCACGCGAGCGAGGCAGCCGTGAAGAGCGTGGTCCCGAGCACGAACAGCCGCCGGTGCCCGAACAGGTCGCCAAGCCGCCCACCGAGCAGGAGAAAGCCGCCGAAGGTGAGCAGATAGGCATTTACGACCCACGCGAGCGACGTCTCGGAGAACCCGAGGTCCTCCCTGATCGACGGCAGCGCGACGCCCACAATCGTCACGTCGAGGACGATCATCAGATCGCCCAGGCAGAGGACATACAGCGCGAGCCAGCGTGTGCGGTTGTCCAGGGTCATCGTCGTCAATCCTTTCAGTGCGTTCGTGATCAGTTTCGAGTGATTAGACCGGCCGGCGCGCCGGAACTCATCGGTGGCCGGGTTCGTGTTGCGGCGCCGGGTAGACGGATGCGAACATATGTTCGTAGTGACCGCGGCAACGATACTGCACGCCGACCTCGACGCGTTCTACGCGTCGGTCGAGCAGCGAGATGATCCTCGGCTGCGCGGCCGTCCCGTGATCGTCGGCGCGGGTGTCGTGCTCGCGGCCAGCTACGAGGCCAAGGCGCACGGCGTCCGTACCGCGATGGGCGGTGCGCAGGCCCGCCGCCTGTGCCCGCGGGCGGTCGTGGTCGAGCCCCACATGTCGGCGTACGCCGAGGCGAGCAAGGCCGTGTACCGGGTGTTCGAGGACACGACGCCGCTGGTCGAGGGGCTATCGAT
>Ga0136614_10003432_pt1 | contig 10141 bp, 10 predicted proteins | sample AntDrymUQ2792106_2_FD_106643 | JGI IMG/M metagenome (GOLD analysis project Ga0136614, IMG submission 106643) | Polar desert sand microbial communities from Dry Valleys, Antarctica - metaG UQ279 (21.06) | ecosystem: Environmental > Terrestrial > Soil > Desert | place: Antarctica: Dry Valley... | reverse complement strand
TACAAATTTCCCGCCGGCGTCAAGCCGCCGGAAAATTCGGCGTTTTCGGTGTTCGAGCCGGGCGGTTATCAAATGCTTCTGCGCGGCGAACCGATGCCCGCGCGGTTTAGAAACTCGTTTGAGAAGCCCGAACCACTGACGCCAAATCAGGCGACGAAACTTTCATTCGTGATGCCGGGCATTGCGCACACTTTCAAAAAAGGTCATCGGATTATGGTTCAGATTCAAAGCACCTGGTTTCCGCTTGTCGCCAGAAATCCGCAGAAATATATGGACAATTACAAACTCGCGACCGACGCCGATTTCCAAAAGGCGACACAACGAGTTTATTTCGGCGGCAAAAACGCTTCGGCGATTGTTCTGCCAATCACGAAGAAGTAATGAGAATAATAATTATCGTGACGCTGTTTGTTTCAACCTGGCTGGTCGGCGCGTGTTATCAAAAAACGGCGACCAACCACAGCAAGCCGATGCAACCTTCGGCAAGTTCTTCGCCGGTTGCCGAAACAACCGGCGAGCCGGCTAATCAAGCCAGCAAGATTAGCAAAAAAGGTGATTATAATGTGGCATTAAATTACTTCAAAGCCAAAAACTACGAAAAGGCGGCAGCGGAATTTGAGGCGGTCGTCGAAACAGATGCTAAAAACCAGCCCGCGCAGTTGCATCTCGGACGAAGCTATCGAGCCTTAAATAAAACGGATGCAGCCATCGCCGCCTATCGAAAAGCGATTGAATTAAAACCCGATGACGCGGAAGCCAATTATGAGCTGGGCAAAATTTATCTCGACAAAAAAGATTTCCAAGCCGCGCTGTCGTATATCGAAAAAGCGGCGAAAATTAAATACACCTCGACCGAATATTTGATTGCATTAGGTGATAATTACCGCGAACTGAAAAAGTGCGATTACGCGATGGTGCCATACGGGAAAGTCCCCGGTTTTGACGATAAAAACACCGCCGCATATTACGGCATGGGTTTGTGTTACATCGAACTCAAAAACCGCATCGCCGCCGGTCAGCAGGTGCGCAATCTTGAAAAACTGGACAAAGCTTTGGCGCAAAAACTGGCTGATAAAATTCCGAAGTAAAAATTTGGGAACCGCTTCTCAGTTTTATATTAGAAGTCGAGATAAAACGTCTCGGCTTTTTTAATTTTTTCCGCTTCGTCTTTTCAGCCAAGTTTTGCTAAGTTCTAAATATAAAATTCTAATGCTACAAGGAGATATTTATGCCTTCGACTGCCATTGTCAGCGGTGTTTTTTTAATTTTGATAGGAATTGTCGGTTACTTTTTCAGCGATTCGCAAAGCGGGAAACCGCTGACGGCGCTGATTCCGGCAGCGTTCGGATTGCTGTTAGTCATTCTCGGAGTCGTCGCCAAATCAAGTGAAAATTTGCGAAAACATCTGATGCACGCGGCAGTAATTGTCGGGCTGTTGGGCTTTTTTCTTCCGACGGCGCGGCTATTAATGAACGTCAGCAACCTGAAAGTTTCGCTTTCGGTGATAACGCAGGCGTTAATGGCTCTGGTTTGTTTATTCTTCGTGATTTTGAGCATTCAATCGTTCATCAACGCGCGGCGCGACCGTATCGCCGGTGAAGTTTAAGCGGCAGCCGGCAAACTGATTTCGACCGCCAAGCCGTTTTCTGTGTTTCGCGCTTTTATTGTGCCCTGATGCGCGTGAACGGCGCGTTCGGCAATCGCCAATCCTAAACCGATACCGCCGGTTTTTCTCTCGCGCGCCGCGTGCACGCGGTAAAACGGACGGAACAATTTCGCCAATTCGTTTTCCGGAACGCCCGCGCCGTAATCCCGGACAGAGATTACGGCGTTTTTGTTTGCGGACGAAAGTTTCACTTCAACCGTAGTTTCGTCTTTGGTGTAACGCACGGCGTTCCGCAACACGTTTTCAATCGCGCTTCTGAGCAAATTTTCATTGCCGGAAACTTTAACCGCGTCTTTTTCTAAAATCCTGACGGCTTTGCCTTTCGCCTGCGCTTCAAAATTCGCGTCAGCGACGATTTGCTCGAAAACCTTCGTTAGGTTGACTTCACTTCGGTCGAAACTTTCAGAACCGGTTTCGAGTTTCGACAAAACGAGCAGGCGCGAAATCATTTCATTTAGCCGGCTCGATTCATTTTCAATTCGATCTATCAATGGCTTTGTTTCATCGTTCGCTTTGGCGCGGGCGAGTTCGAGCGCCACGTTAAGACGCGCGAGCGGCGAGCGCAATTCGTGAGATATGTCCTGTGTCAGTCGCTTTTCCGACGTAACGAGCGTTTCGATTCGCGCCGCCATTTGATCGAACTCGCGCGCCAATTCGCCGAGTTCGTCGCGGCGTTTGATATTCAGACGCGTCTGCAAATCGCCTTCGGCGAATTTCTGCGCGGCGCGGCGCAGTTTAACAATCGGCGCGGTCAGATAAGTCGCCAGCGCGTAGCAAACCAAACCGGCGGTTAAAATTACAGCGAGAATTTGCCAAATCTGCGTCGGCGTGACGGCGTAAGAATTCGGCACGCGCGGACGTTCCCATTGCGTTACCAGAACAACCGTTTCGCCGTTTGCCAGAGTTGTTTTTCTGCCGATTAAAAAATAAGTTTCAAAGCGTTCGAATTCGGTTTCGCCGCTCGCCAGCGATTTTTGCAGCGTATCGGAAACATCAAGCTGCAAATTTTCACCCGCGATTTGTTCGCCGCTGGCGCGATAAAATCCGACTGCCCCGATGCGCTCGGAACTTTCCAGTCTTTTCAGAAATACTTCCAAGCCCGCTTTTCCCTCAGCATCGAAAATCTGCGCGGCGGTCTGGCTGTGGACGTTCATTGATTCGCCGACGACAACTTGCCATTGCCGCACAATCGGTTCGGTCTGCAAAGTGCGCGTAACAAGCGCGACCGCGCCGACGATCAAAGCCATCGCCAGCCAGAACCACAAAAAGATTTTCAGAAATAAAGTCATTTATTTTTCGTTCGGCAGAGTATAAATATAGCCGACCGACCGAATCGTCTTTATTCGCTCGGTGTCGTTTGCGCGATTGCCTAATTTTTTGCGCAGATTGCTGATGTGCATATCGAGACTGCGGTCAAACGGCGACAATTTTCGCTCAAGAACGCGCTCGCTCAAATCTTCTTTTTTAACGACTTTGCCCGCGTATTTTAATAATTCCGTCAATAAATCAAATTCAACCGATGTCAAAGTTAAATCTTCGCCGTCTCTTAGAACCGAACGCGCCGAGATTTGAACCTCAACGTCGTCAACCTTAAATTTATCGTTTTCCGTCTGAATGGTTTCCGATTGAGTTTCGACGCGGCGCAGAATCGCCCGCAGGCGGGCAACGAGCTCGCGGGGATTAAAAGGCTTTGCCAGATAATCGTCCGCACCGGTCTCCAAACCGACGATGCGTTCGGTATCTTCGCCGCGCGCCGTCAGCATCAGGACGGGAATTTTCGACGTTTGACGCAACTGGCGCAAAACGTCGAAACCGTTTTTCGTCGGCAGCATCACATCCAAAATCACCAAATCATTTTCGCCTTTGAGTGCCGCCTGCAACCCGAGTTCGCCGTCGTGAACTGCTTGCGTCTCGAAATTTTCGACTGCGAGATACTCGGAAATAAGTTCGCAAAATTCCTCGTCGTCGTCAATAATTAAAATTCGATTCATAATAACCTTTGATTTTACCGCAAACGCTTTGTTTTGATGCCGGAAAAACGCTTTCTGCTCGCGCCTTTACATATCTTTGCAGTTATCGAACAATTCAATCGGCGTTTAATTTGCTAAACTGTTCTACGCAGTTCAATCAAATTATGCCAACCAGTATCAAGCAAGTCGAAGACACCGAACGCGGCAAAACCATTTTGCGCATCGAAGGCTCGATGACCGGCGAGGATGCCGTTTTGTTAGAAAAAATCGCGCTCGGGATGCGCGAAAAAATCGGAAAAAATCTGACGATTGATTTAGCCGATTTGAATTTTCTCGACAGTGACAGCGCGCCGATTTTGAAACGTCTGGAACAAGAGCATAATTTTGAAGTCGAAGGTTTAATGATATTTCTGCAAAAAGCGGTCGAGGAAAACGAAAGTCGAAATGAAGATTGAGGAAATCGCTGAATTTTTAGACGGTAAACTTTCAGGCGCAGGCGATGTGGAAATTCTTCGCGTCGCAAGTTTGGACGCCGCCGGAGAAAATGAAATCTCATTTCTCGAAAAAAGCGAACTCACCGACCACACCACCCAAACTAAAGCTTCCTGCCTGCTCGTTCCCGAAAATTTTGCCGCCTCGCTTCCCTGTTCATTTATCCAAGTAAAGAATCCGAAACTCGCTTTCGCCAAAATCGCTGAAAAGCTTCATCCGGCTATTTGGCGAAATGATTGGAACGAAACGGCAATTATATCGAAAATTTCAGACGTTCGCGCGAATTTTATCGGCGCGTTTGTAACTATCGGAGAAAATACAGTAATTGGCGAAGGCTCACAAATTTATGACGGCGCAAAAATTGGAAACAACGTAACAATCGGTAAGTTTACTTACATTTATCCGAATTGCGTAATTTACGACAATATAGAAATTGGACGCGAATGCGTAATTCACGCCGGAACAATTATCGGGGCGGACGGTTTCGGTTTCGTTCGCGACGGCGCAAACGGTTATGTAAAGTTTCCGCAAATCGGCAGGGTTGTTATCGAAGATAACGTGGAAATTGGCGCTAATAGTTGCATTGACCGCGGAGCCTTAGGAGAAACCCGCATCGGTGAAGGCACGAAGATTGATAACCTGGTGCAAATCGCCCACAACGTCCAAATCGGCAAACGTGTCGTCATTGCTGCACAAACCGGCATTTCCGGCTCGACTGTTATCGAAGACGATTGCGTTATCGGCGGTCAAGTCGGAATGGGCGACCACGCCACCGTTAAAAGCGGTGCCATTATCGGCTCGCAAGCCGGAGTTCTGCCGGGCAAAATCGTTCGCTCCGGCGTCTGGTGGGGAACGCCCGTGCAGCCGCTTGACGAATACAAGCGCCAGAACGCGCACGTCAAAAGCATCGCTCGATTAAAGGAAGAAGTTAAGGATTTGAAAAATCAGATAAGAAATCTAAGCGATGGAAAATAAATAACCTTACAAATTAATTTCACGTTTTTATTGGTTGAAAACGAATAATATTTAATTGCCGCGCGGTTTGAATTTTTCTTTCTGTCACTGCAATCTGTGTTATCGTTGTTACAGAGTTGTCCATAAAAAACCAGGGAGACTTCAATGAGAAATTATACACGTTCGTTAATGCTTCTCGCCGTTATCTTAGGCTGCGCGGCGGCTAGTTTCGCTCAGGTCAAAACCGGCGGCTTTAAGAAAGTTTCGGTAAGCGACGCGGCAGTTGTCGCGGCGGCTGAATTCGCGCTTGGCGCGCAAGCTGATAAAGAAAACACTGGAATCGAACTTGTTACAATCGAGACCGCAGAACGGCAAACGGCGGCGGGCGCGAATTATAAAATTTGTATGCTGGTTACATTGACCGACGAATATTCGGAAGAACCGTATGATCAGTTTGTCAGCGCGCTGGTTTTCAGCAGCCTCAAGAATCAATATACGCTCAAAAGCTGGACTGAAGTCGAGGACTGCGGCAATAACGAATAACACAATTTCAAAATCAATAATATGAAAAACAATTTGCGCATATTAATTATTTTCGCGGCGCTCGGCGTAGTTTCCAGTTGCGCGGCGACTGGTTTTGCACAAACAGACGAGCCGGTTACGGGCGGTTATCAAAAAGTGGAAGTTTCTAACCCGCAAATTGTTTCGGCGGCTAATTTTGCCGTCAAAACACAAGCGAAAAAGCAAAAGGCGAAATACAAGCTGATTAAGATCAGCCGCGCCGAACAGCAGGTGGTCGCCGGAATGAATTATAATTTATGCCTGCAAGTTACGATTCGCGAAAAAGGCAAAACAACCGACGTGCCGCAAACCATACAAACCGTCGTTTTTCTTAATCTCCAACGAAAATTCGAATTAACGAGTTGGGCGGTTGCTGCCTGCGCCGATGAAACACCTGCAATAACTTCCACAAAATAATTCGCATCTCTGCTTGTAAAATCTAAATAGCGAGGAACGCGATTAATTCTATGTTATTTGCCTTCATTTAATAAATTCATTATCGCTTCCGCCGCGCGTTTTGAAGCGCCGCCTTTGCCGAGCGTTTCGACTATTTCGCGCAGCCTTTCGCGCATTTTTTTGTTTGTGGCAGGCTCAAGAAGGCGAAACAATTCCGCGCTCAATGAGTCCGGCGTGAAATCATCCTGAATTAATTCCGTCGCCAATCTCTCGCGGGCAATCAAATTTACCAAGCCGAAATGTTCGACCGAAATTATCGGGCGCAGCAGCTTGTAATTCAGCGCGGAGGTTTTGTAAACAATCGCCATCGGCACGTTGAGGATTGCCGTCTCGAGGGTTGCCGTGCCACTCGTCACCGCCGCCGCGTCCGAAGCGTTGAGCGCTTCGCGGGTTTCGTCTTTAACGATTGTTAAATTTTTCGGAACTTCGCTGGATTTTCCTTTCGCAACCTCAATTTCAGAAAAATTACGTGTCGGCGCGAGCGTGACGACGAACTGCAAATCTTGATTGACGCGTTCCATCAGCGCGGCGGTTTCGAGTAGCGGCGGCAAAATCCGCGCGACTTCCTTGTGGCGGCTTCCGGCGAGCAATGAAATTATCGGCTTCGTTTCGTCTAGTTTATGTCTGGCGCAAAACTGTTCTTTGGTTGCGGCTGAAGCGACTTCGCCGGCAAGCGGATTGCCGACATATCGCACTTGCGCGATTCCGCGTCGTGCATACCAATCTTTTTCAAACGGCAGAATCGTCAGGAGCAAGTCAACCGAATTTTTTATCGTGCGGGCGCGGTATCTGCGCCACGCCCAAAGCTGTGGCGAAATATAATAGACGATTTTCAGATTTTGTTTTTTGAGCGCTTTGGCGAGTTTAAGATTAAAATCGGGAAAATCTATTAAAACCACCGCATCGGGTTTTCGTTCAATCGCGGCGGCTTTTAACGTCTTAAAAGTTTTGAGAAACATCGGCAACGCCCTGACGATTTCCGGCAAGCCGACGATTGCCAGATTATCGGCTTTGATAATCGTTTCAACGCCCGCCTCGCGCATCTTCGCGCCGGTCGCGCCGAAAAATTCAAAAGCGGAGGCGGGAAACGTTTCGCGCAAGGCGCGAACAAGCTTAGCAGCGTGCGCGTCGCCGGAAGCTTCGCCCGCCACCAGCATTATTTTAAAGTTATCTGAATTCAAGTTTTATGATTTAAGTCGTAACGATTTAATTTGAAATTTCGATTCGTAAATTTAATTTCCGCAAGTCAACCATTTACGGCTTTTCCGGCATCAAAGCTGATGTTTTCCGAGTTCAATAAAAATTAAATTTTTCCTGTTGCTTGCCAGACGCATTTATAACCTTTAAAATGCAATGTTTTGTATGATCGGCGATTTTATACGTGAAAAAGCCGTGGGTTTTAATTTTCAACATTCTATTTATATACGTTTTTTGGAGGAGTTTGTGAAATTTCACTTTATTTTTTTATTAGCCGTCGTCGCTTTATTCGGTAATGTCCTGAACGCCTCGGCGCAGGTTGATTCGGTTATCGGGCAGCTCACTAATTCCCCGGTCGAATCTTTTGCCGGCGGCATCAGCGGCGACGGGCGATTCGTGGTTTTTGAATCTACCGGAAATCTGGCAACCGTCAATCCGCGCAATACGGACGGTAACCGCGAGATTTTTATTTTCGATTACGCGCAACGCCGTATTTTCCAGATTACCAATACGACGAGTTTACGCGCGAATACCGCAAATCCGTTCACTCAAGCCAATATCAGAGTATCAATTGTGAATATTCGTCCGGTCATCAGCAACGACGGACTATGGATTGCTTTTGGCTCGAATGCCACGACCGCAACTGCGGCAACGCCTACCAATAGCACGAATCCTGGAAATTTCAACGCCGAATCTTTTAATCCGGTGCCACCGGCAACAACAGAAAATCCTTTGATTTCCGACGGCAATACCGAAATGTGGCTTTATGAAATTCCCGCCGCTCCGCTAGCTGATTTGGTTTCCGGCGCGGAGATTCCTTTAACCGATTTAAGTGGCGGAGCTTTCACGCGTGTCACCAACACCGCTCCAAGCCGTCTGCCGACCGCCGGTACAGCTACTAATCCGCCAATTATCGCCGACGATAACCGCGATGCCAGCATCAATGATAACGGCAATGTTATCGCTTTCGTCTCAAACCGCAATTTACAACCGGACCCGGTTTTCGGCAACGGCGCGCCGAACAACAACGATGAAATTTTCACTTACGTTCGCTCGAATACAACTATCAACCAAATAACCGTGACGACGCGCGGAACGATTGTTGACCCGAATTACAACCAGAACCCGAGCATTTCCGGTCTCGGCACGCGAGTCGCTTTTTTCAGCAATGCTAACAACCCGATTCGCCAGATGACTGGCGACGCCAACGCCGACCGCAACGTCGAGATTTTCTACGCGGATTTGGACGGCACAACCGGCGGCACGACGCCGACTTCAATGAAACGACAAGTTACAAGCACCACGCGAGTAAATCCGGGCGATATTGTCAACGTTCTCGATCTGGGCAAACGCATCAGCCGTGACGGACGCTATATCGCGTTCGAGTCGTTCGCGGATCTAGCCGGTGAACATAGCGGCGCGAACCAGCCGGGATTTGCGCTTTTCCTTTTCGATGCCAATGTTGTATCACCGGCTAGTGCCTTTCGTCGGGTTGGACCGCGCAGTAATGCCGACGCCGCAGCAAGCGGCGGCGACGTTCCGCGTTACGGCGGTTTCACTGATTATGACGAGAACCGCGCACCGGCGACTTTGGTTTTTGAAACCCGCCAGAATATTACGGTTAACGGCACAGTCGCCACTGGAAGTGAAGGTTTGAATCCTGATGTGGCACGTCCGGCGCAAATCTATGCTTATCCGCTGAGCGTTCCGGCTGGTATGGCAACTTTCACCAGATTAACTAAATTTCCGGCGCCCAATGTTTTTATCGCCGCGACTCAGCCGATTCCGAGTAATTCGCGTCGCAGAATGACATTTAATTTAGCTTTAACGGAAATCGGCACGGGCAATTCTGATTTGCAAAGCGAAGCGTTTTATTATCTGCTTCCAGTCGAGACAGCTCAAACAGCCGCCGGGTTCAATTTTGCAACCGGTGCCAGCCGTATCCCTGTTTCGGCATCTCCCGTTCCGACGCCGACGGCAACGCCGACGCCCAGCCCGACACCGAGCGTTTCGCCGACTCCAATTACGCCGCCTGCCGTTCAGGGCGTTTCGCCGGGAATGCTGGCAATTTTGAATTATACTTCCGGCATAAACGATCCGGTGGTGGCGCGGACAGCGGTGGGTTCTTTAAATAGAAGTTTTACTTTACCGATTCAGCTTTCCGGTGTGACCTTGACAATTAACGGAGCGGCAGCCGGTTTACAATCGGTCAGCCAGCGGCAAATTGTTTTCGTCGTCCCGCCCGGTCTTGTCGCTGTCAACAATAATCCGACGGTTTATCCGGTTGTATTAAATAACAATGGCACGGTTTTTAGAGGTTCGATTACTATCGTTCCGGCGCGACCGGACATATTTGTATTTCCGGCATCGCCGACAGTTTCAAACCGCGCCCGGATTTTCAACGTCACAAACACTGTTCAGCGTACCGAACCGTTCAACGTGACCACGCTCAGGACCAGAGGCGGCAGGCGCGTGCCCACGGTGTTGCGATTGTATGTTACCGGCATTAATAATCTAAGTGCCGCTAACCTGATGGTTAGAATCGGAAACACGACGCTGACCGGAGCTCAATTGTTAACCGGTGCGGTTTTGCGTGAGCCGGGCGTTTATACGATTGATTTCGTGCTTCCGGCAGCACTTCAAGGTGCCGGCGATGTTCCAATAGTCGTCTCGGCTACAATTGGGGGCGTTACTTATTCCAGTCGTCTCGATGACACCGCGCCGCGCTTTAGGATTTTATAAAATAGGCGAAACTGAAAATGCGGAATGGTGAATAAAAACAAATAGTTTTTATTCACCATTCCGCATTTTCCTTGATTCTTGCCTAACTTCAACCGTTATATTA
>Ga0136614_10003431_pt1 | contig 10142 bp, 5 predicted proteins | sample AntDrymUQ2792106_2_FD_106643 | JGI IMG/M metagenome (GOLD analysis project Ga0136614, IMG submission 106643) | Polar desert sand microbial communities from Dry Valleys, Antarctica - metaG UQ279 (21.06) | ecosystem: Environmental > Terrestrial > Soil > Desert | place: Antarctica: Dry Valley... | reverse complement strand
CCCTTGTACCCCGTTCCGAGCTGCGCGAAGAAGCCCCCGTCGCCCATGTTCGCCCGGAGCCGCTTGGCGTCCTCGAAAAGCGCATCGGCCCGGTAAAAGCCCGGTGTCGGTGCGCCCGGATGCCGCTTCCGAATGTATTCGGCGTAGTGGCCCAAGAGGGCGGACTCCATGCTGGTGGCGCCAATCATGTGATAGGGCACCACCAGGAACTTGCGGCCTTGCGTCCAGGCATTGCTGCGCGCCACGACCTCCGCCAACTCCGGGATCGATCGGGCGTCCGGATTGTTCTCCAAGAGCAGGGTCAGGACCGCCATGAAGTGGCTCTTGCCGCTGCCGAAGCTCCCGTGCAGGTAGGCGCCCTTGCTGGAGTCCGACTCCAGCGCGCCCTTGATGAGCGAGAGCGCCTGGTCGAAGCACACGCGAAGCTGCGGTGTCACGACATAATCCCGGAGCGTCTCCTCCGGTCGGTTGACACCCTCCGTCAGGCGCAGGACGAAGTCGCCCTGGTGGACCCTCTCGGGGATCTCGAAGATCTCGGCGATTTTCGTCATCTCAACTCGGCTCACTGATCTCTACGAGCGACTCTCCGCCGTCGAAGAGTTGCATAGCCTTGGGGAACTGTCTCCGCAAGATACCTTGCAGCCTCTGGTTCGAAGTATTGCCGCACGTAATCCACACCACTAGCCTCACGTAGCCAGTACCGGATGGTCGATTCGGCGTGCGGCATAGCGCAGGCAAGCCACGATGTCTCCTGGTTCAAGGTCCGGCAGCTCTGCCAGAACCTGCTCTTGCGTAAGGCCGGCTGCCAGCAGATCCAAGACATCCGTTATCCGGATGCGCATGCCCCGAATACAGGGTTTGCCTCCGCATTGTTCAGGATCGACCGTGACGCGTTCCGCCAACTGAACCATAGTCATCACCTCGCAAAAAAACGACAAGCCTCCCGTGGACGCTTCTCATATTCGTTTCCTAGTCCTGCCTCGCCTCGAAACCGACGGCTGCCAACGGCTCAGCTCCTGCCGGGTCAGCCCGTGCTTCCGGATCTCGGAGTGCAGGAAGGTCTCGAAGAAGTCCCCCATGCGCTCGTGGAAGATCGGGTCGATATGGTTGTGCCACTGTTGGAGCCAGGGGAGGAGCTGCGCCAACCCGGCCAGCAGGGGTTTGACGCGCTCTACCGGCCACCCGTCCCGCTCGACCGCCTCGGTGTAGTAGCCCGCCAGGGCCTGGGCCTCTGTTGCAGGTGGTCCCAGCCCGCCCAGCTGACCACGAGCGCCGGGTCGTTGTCGCGGGAACAATGGGGGTAGCTTACGAAGCGCTCCTTGGGTACATCCAGCGCACCCCGCAGGCGCCAGCAGGTCGCATTCAGGAAATCCGTGGACTGGTATTTCGGGTGGTGGGATATCGCCGACCTCCTCTTTCTTTCTGCGCTTTTTTTCTTCCTCGATGCCTTGGTGCAGATCCGAGCCACCGTCTTGTTGGGTTACGGCGCTATCGCGCCCAACCCAACCTGTCATTCTCTAGTGTAGGGCGGGTTAGCGAAGCGTAACCCGCCGATCCGGCGCCCGATAGGTGCGTGACGCTCTCCGCGCCGACACACCCTACCGCCGTTCTTTTGGCTTCGACCTCGGCATCGATGGCATCCTCCCGGCGCTGGAGCCGCCAGGTCTCCTCCCACACCTCCCGCTTGCGCAGGCCCGAGGGCTTGTAGCGCAGGATCGGCAGGAACGGCACGCTCTCGCCTTCCACCAGATCCGCCACGAGGGGATAGAGGGCGAAGCCGGCGTGCCCGATGTAGACCTCGGCCACCCGCATGAAATCGGCATCGGTCTGTGCCCGATCCGCGAGCGAACGCGTCGTTTGCAGGCGCAGTTCCGGCCAGTAACAGCCGGTCTCCAAGCGATCGAGCAGCCAGCCCTTGAGCGCGCGTTGCTCCCGCGCCTCCCAGGGCTCCTGGTTCCAGCGGCGCTTGTGCTCGGGCCTCTCGATGAGGCCGAGGTAGCGATCGGATCCGATGAGTGCGATGCGCCGCTCCACCAGTTGCCGGTAGTCTTCGGGCCAGTGGGCGGGGATCTCGGTGATGGGCTTGGAGCGGTGGCGCTCGAACCAGGTACTCGAAAGCTCACCCCGTGCCATCTGGCGGGCCATGGCGATCTCGAAGGCGCGCTGCCCGAGCCCGATCTCCGGCGGATCGCCGTGACCGTTGTAGCCCGGATTCCGCTGCGCTCCATCCAGGCTACGATCCGAATTTCGGCAGCAGAGATCCTGATCGGTCACGCCATACAGGGTATAACAGTGCCAGTCGAGCTCTTCCTGTAGGGCGATCATGCGCCGGAGCAGACGTTCGGCCTCGGCACGGTGGCCATCCAGCTCGGCACGGCTCATGGGAAACCCGGATATGAGTTGGGCCGGCAGGTGAGCGTGGCGCTCCCGGGCCAGCCGGTCCAGCTCGGTGGCGAGGGAGAGGGGTTTGTCTTCGGAGATGGGGAACTTCTGCAGGCCGGTGCCGGTGAATTCGTAGAAGTTTTCAAAGGCGTCGGTTGTCTGACGCGCGCCTTTGGTGTCCACAGTGCTGCCTTTATTGTGGAACACCTGCTTCATCCAAAAGCAGGCTGTCGAGCTATTGAGTAGGCCGAGCAACGCCAAGTGTTCCGCCTCCGTAGCTCCGGCCGGCAGCTTGATTACCGGCGCGGAGCAGTTGAATACCTTGCCGCCTCGGTCCAGGACGAAGTGGTTGTGGGTGGCGACGAAGGCGAAGGCGATGGAGAGGGGGGTGCGGAGTTTGGATGCTGTCAATCGGCCGAATTCCCACCAATTGAGGCCCGCCTCGGATTTTGTCTGCTGGCCGAACATTTTGTTGTTGGCAAGGTTAGTTCGGTAGCACCACATGGTTCGCTCTGCGGCGAGGTGTTCATGCAGCCGCAAGGATTGGAGGTCCGCGTCGTAGGGGAATAGTGCCATATCCCCAGTAAAGCGCGTCCAATCCCGCAATTCGTCGCCCAGAACCATAGGACGCAGAAGTGAATCGTCCAATTTGGCGCGACCGAAGGTTGCTATGTCCCGGATGAAAACTCCATCCTCCAACGTGAAACTAGTGATACCGACTGAAGCCACGATCGTGTCGAGTTTCCGTGGCCTTTCTTCAATGCCGTCTTTTAAATCCGCTGCCCCACCACCCCCGATGCTCCACGGGTGTTTCCCAAAAGCCTCCCTCGGCGTATCCGTCACACTCACCCACTCGCTTTCGCTGCCCACCCGGTCTACCTGACCGACGATCGCGGACCAGACCAGGCCTTTCTCGGGCTCCGCTGGCGTTCCGGGCTCTCCCTTGATGCCCATCACGGTGCGCACCACCGGCGCCAGCGGCCGCCGTTGCCGCCCGAACAGGATCACTGTGGGTGTGCCGTGGCCCGGTATGTAGGCGCCCGAGGTGTCGATGACGTGGGTAAGGTCTACGGTCGGCAGAAAACCCTCTACCAACTTTGTCCCGAACTCGCGCTTCATGAAGGAGTTTGCGGTGATCATGCCGACATAGCCGGCGTCCAGGTTTCCGGTTTCGTCATTCCGGCGCAAGCCGGAATCCAGACCGGCGGCGGAGGGTTCTGGACCCCGGCTTTCGCCGGGGTGACGGGGCGAGGGAGGGGTGACGGCGGTCGAGGAGTGCAGCGCCATCTCGAAGAACCGCTCGGTAAAAGGAACGCTCAGCGCGTACTTCATGTGGCAGCTCTGCGGATACCGCTCCCGATAAAGCCGATTGACCGCCGCATCCTTCACCGTGATATACGGCGGGTTGCCCACCACCGCGTGATACTGCTGGCCGAGGATGCGGCTCAGCTCGTCCAGATCCTCCGCCAGGAACGCGTGCCCTATCCCCGCACTTCCCATGATCTGATCCGCGCCGCTGCCGAGGTCCAGCTCCCCGAAGCGGCGCCCGTGCAGCAGGCTGTCCCCGGCGGTCACGTTGATCCGGTAGGCCGGCGCCTCCTTGAGCCGATGAATGCCGCTCGCCTTGAGCGCCTCCAAGAGCAGCCGGAAGCGCGCGATCGCCACGGCGTACGGGTTGATGTCCACTCCGTACACCCCATCCAGCGCCCGCTGCACCAGCACCCGTTCCGGCGTCCCCGGCTCCTTCTTGAACCACCGGTCCAAGAGCCTCCGGAAGGCCCCCAAGAGAAAATGGCCGGAGCCGCAGGTGGGGTCGATGAGCCGGACCTTTTCGAGCCCGAGCTCCTCGATGGCGGGGTCCAGGGTACGGTCCAGGATGAACGCCTCGACGAACGCCGGTGTCTGCAGCAACGCGTAGCGCTTGCGCGCCGTCTCGGACAGGTCCTGGTAGAGATCGCCGAGAAAGCGGGTGTCCCACTCGGCGTCCGTGAAAGAGTGGACCAGCTCGCCGGTCTCGGGGACCACCTGCCGCCAGAAGCCAATCAATTCTTTCGCCGCATCGCCGGAGATCCCCCAGGCCCAAACGGGATTGTGCACCTCGTCATAGAGCTTGGCCACGGCCGGCAAACGCCCCACCGCGCGGAATACCTCGTAGAGATAATCCCGATCGGTGTCCGTGGGGTGGGACTGGAAATACAGGGTCTGCCGATCGGCGGCGCGGCCCCGCCGCTCCCCGGGCCCGGAGATGAGCGGCCCGTCCACCAGGGCGTTGTCCTCCATGAAGCGGACGAACACCGAGCCGAGGATCCACGCCGCCGCGGCTTGGGTCAGCACCTCCTCCCGCCAGGCCTCGAAGGCGGCCCCGGTACGGCCGGCGTCCCTGGCGGCGCGGTACTCGACCCGAAGGCGATCGGACATCTCCGGCACCGCCGCCGTCCGCTCGCGCAGGTCGTCCTCCAAGCGCTTGAGCAGGCGCTTGAGATCCTCAAGCAGGCGTTTCGTTTCGACCATGCGCTATCGAGCCAGCGTACGGACTACGCCGCCCTGCGCTCGTTCTGGATGATGATCGTGGGGTCGGGATTGAGCGGTGGGACGGGAAGCCCCTGCTCCTTCAACAACGCGACATGCTCTTGCATTCCCCACCTTGCCTTGTAAAGGCAATCTTCCACGGAATGTCCTATGCCCGTGAAACCTTCCAAGTCCGGCGAATAGAAACCGAAATAATCCGGTTCCTCCGTCGCTTCGATGATCAGTGAATAAGATAAGTCGATCATGGCCATCACCTCTTGCGCGTATCGATGCCTGCCGCTTTCAAAATGGCGCGATAAGTCCCTCCGGGCACCTCCTTGTTCCCGTGATAATCGACCCGGACCAGCTTATCCCATCCAGACCTGGCGTAATACCTTACCGAGCCTTTCTCCTTGACAAGCTTGAACCCGTTGCCTTCGAGGAGTCGAACGAGCTCATTAAACTTCATTCCACGTCCCGTAGCGCAGGGCCCCGGCGCGAGCTCGTTTCAGACCGGTGGGCGTTCGAGATCCACGCCTCCGTCAGGTGCGCCCATTGCGACGCAAGGATCACCGGGAGCTCCCTGCCGTCGATCACCGGCATGGCGGTCTGCCGGTCGCCGGCACCAACACGATGAACCCGGGCGATCCGGCTGCACGATCCCCGGCATCCCGCAGCCTCTCGAGCACCTCCATCTGCCCGTAGCGTGCGAGCAATCCAGGATAGACGAGCAACGCCGGCCCTTCCAAGTGCAGGAGGGCCTGTTCGAGCGGCCCGATCGCACGCCGCACCAGGGTCATCAGGTTTCGCCAGTCGTTGCCCTCGCGCTCCGTTGCATCGGCGCGTAGCACCACCTCCCAGCTCGCGCCCGCCTGCCCGGCCAGGGACTTCATCCGGTCGATCAGGAGTCCTTCGATGCTCACCCGCCGCAACGGAAAGCGTCCGAGCAGCTCGCGCTCGGCCCGCAGCAGATGCTTGAGCGCCACACTGAGAACGAGAAAGCGCCTGTGCTCGATGGCCTGGCGGATGCGCTCTTCCAGCGCCCGGGCGTCTTCCACCTCCGGTGTCGGTGTCGCCCCGGGCTGGGACGCCGTGCCGAGCCTCTGCAAGGTCGAGGTGGTGGAGGGGTCCCTGGGCCTATGGGGCATCGGTGAATAGCGCTGGCTCTGGCCGTCCCAGGCCAACTCGTGGCCGGCCTCGGTGAGGAGCCTGGTCAAGAGGGGGGGGCCGGGGATGGGCGCGGCTTCCGGATAGCGACTGCCGATCCGTTGTTGGATCTGCTGGGCGGTCACCGCCTTGGGACCCAGGAGCGAGCCCATGCCGAGCTTCAAGGCGCGCGGCGCGGGCATGCCCTTGGGGTAGATCTCCAGGCGACTGGACAGGGCCGCCTGCTCGGAAGCGCGCACCGCGAGGCGTACCAGCCGATCCGGCGGGATCGGCCGGTCGCCCTCGGGCGCCGGTACGCTCGAAAGCGCCTCGGTGGCGCGAGCAGGGGCGAGTAACGGCTCCGCGCCGGCCAGCTCGTCGGCGCGCTCCCCCAGACGCCTGGCATACTGGGCACGCGCCGCCACCGAGGCCCGATACGGGCTGCCGGGACCTTCCGTCGCGATCGCCAGGACCCGACGCCCTTCGCGGTAGAGGAGGAATCGGGCATTTTCGCGAGCGACCTCGGTCTCGAGGGCCGCGTAGGCCACCGCCGTCGCGAGCCGATACCGCTCGGCCCCGTCCGCGACCGAGCCGCGCGCCGCCAGCACCGCCTCGGCCAGCTCGTCGCCCGTCATCACGCCGGCATGCTTGTCCACCAGGCGGGCGATGTCGTCCCGCAGCGCGGTCATCCAAGGCTGCCGGCTCCAGCGCTGTCTCGCGGTCTCGAGCGCCTTCTGTACCTCGCTCCGATCGAGGCGGAGGGCATCCGCGACCTCCTGCTGGGGCGCATACGACGAAACCGCCACCTCTGCATCGAGGCCGAGCAGGCACTTGAGCGGGCTAGCCTCGCCCTCCGCGACACGGCTCCCCGCGATCTTGCCGGCCAGGAGATCCACGCTCCACAGCTTGGGGTCGACCGGGAGCTCGTCTTCCGGCGGAACGGTGACGGCGGTGACGGGACGTTCCCCGTGATCCGACCCTCCCCATTCCCTCCGGGCGAAATGGTCCGCGACCCGCTCCGCCAGCTCGCGGATCTCGCGAACCGTCTTCTGACCGATCCCCTTGTTCCGGTACAGCCGGATCCGGGGCAGCCGGACCAGCTCCCCCAGGGTATGGGCGCCCATGCGGTCCAGCGCGTTCAGGATCCGGGCGCTCAATCCCAGCGCGACGAGGGGTGTCGCCTGTGTCGCATCTTCCAGCATCGCGTCGACGTCCACGGCCTCGCCGGGGTCCGTGGCGCTCGCCGGCCTGTCGATATGTTCGAACACGCGGAACCAGGCACGCCGCATCTCCTCGGCATTGTCGTAGCGCGCCCGGTAGTCTCTGGCCAATGCCTGTTCGAAAAATTCGGATAGTCCCTCACGGACGGCGGGATCGAAGAGCTCGCTGTCCAGCGAGACCTCGCAGTCGAGCATGGAGGGATCGGATTCGCCATCGCCCCAGGTCGGGAGCTGTCCCGTGGCCATCTCGTACAAGGTCATGGCGCCGGCGAAACGCTCCGCGTACATGTCCCAGCGCGGCGGCCTCCGCAGGCGCAGAAAGGGGTCCAGGTACCCTCGCGTTCCGGCGCGGATGTTCTCCAGCGGCGTACCGGCGAGTGAAAAATCGAAGAGCACCAAGGTGAGCGTTTTGTCCGATCTCGCACCCGCCACCCCGATGTTGTCCGGCTTGATATCGCGATGGGACGTCCCCTTGGCCTCGAGCCATCCGAGAACGTTCAGCAGCTCATCCCCGAAACGCTGGAGCAGGTCCAGGGACAGGCGGCCCTCTTCCCGGATCCGCTCGGCCAGGGTGTAGGTGCCCGACTTCGTGTCGGCACCGGCCTTGGCCATGAACAGCGCGACGTGTCCATGGATCTCGCGCTCGTCGTACAGCTCGACGATGTTCTGATGACGGAGCGCCTTGAGCACCTCCCCCTCTTTTCGCAGACACTCGTTCCGTGAGGAATCGAAGGCCACCTTCAACACCCCCTCCCGACCGTCTCGCTCCACCAGGAGCGCGACGCTCGTGGAGCCCTTTCCCAAGCGGCGCTTGACGATGAACCCCGCCTCCAACCGATCCCCGGGGCCGGCATCCAAGGGGTGAACGGCCTCCTCGGACTCCGGAACGGGGATCTCTTCTTTTACGGCCTCCAAAAGCTGCAGAAACTCACCGACCGATCCGGGCCGATCCTCGACCCTCGGATCCGTGGCGAGCTCGATCAATTCCTGGATGGGCTCGGCCACGCCATCCAGTACGTCGGAGACGCGGAGCCCCCGTCCCGAAGAGAGTTTCTGGTGCAGCTCCTCGACGCTACGGGCCGGCGGGGCCCCGGAGAAGACGTGATAGGCGATGGCGCCGAGCGAGAAGATGTCCATCTTGGCTGCGTCGAAGGCCCCGATGGAGGCCAGTTCCGGGGCCAGATAGACGGCGCTCTGCCGGTCCCCGGACAGGCCGATCCGGGCGGTATCCTCTACGCTGAGGCGCTTCCCGGTGTGCGTCGTCTCATCACGCTTCGCGCTTTGCCAATCGAATACCTTGACGTGGATGCGGGGGCCATCCGGCGAGGTCACGAGGATGGTCTGGGGGCTGAGCGCCCGGTGGTACAGGCGTCGGGAATGGGCATACGCCAGCGTCTCGGCCACCTGCCGCACCAGGTCCAAACGGGCGTCGAGGTCGATCTCCTTACCTCTTCTCAGGAGGAAGAGATCGAGCCGCTCCGCGCTCGGATCATGCTCGAAGACGAGCGCCGGACCACGCTCGTGTTCGGTGAACTGCTCGACGCGGAGGATCCCGGGGTGGACCACCCCGTCGAGGAGCTGGAACTCCCGCTCCGCGGCGCGGCGTCGCTCCGCCCGCGCCAGCTCGGACGATTGCAGCGCCATCGAATAGACGCGGATCCGCCGCCGGGACTTCGGGAAGCTCGCGTGCACCGCCTCCCAGTCTTGATAGACGTCGGTCTCCAGGATCAGGCGCTTGAGTGCATAATCCCCGACACGGCGCCGCCGCTGCGAGGGTCGGATACCCGCCTGATCGATTGCACGCTCGATAGCCTTCGAAAGGGTTCGGTCGATCCGCTGGGAGTCGACACCGGGCCCACCCCGTTCCGGGGGTGGTCTTCCGGCGAGGACCGTGACGATATCGAGCTGAGCCTCCCGCTCGGACTCGCGACTCAGGTACACGCCGGTTCGCGCGGCTTTGCCGAGCTCGCATCGAAGCGAAAGGCTGGACAAGAAGACGACGGGCTCTACGTAGGGGACCCGGTGCCTGCGAAGGGCCCCCTGACGTTGCAGGAGGCCCTTGAACTTCTTGGCCTTTCGGTTGGCGAGCAGGAGCGGGTTGTCGTCGATGAAATCCCGGCCGTCGTGACTCCAGGTCCACGTACCGGTATCGCCCGTAAGACGACCGGGGCGACTCTTGATCTCGACCAGGTAGATCTTGTAGAGGGAGATAACGAGGAGATCGACCTCGTTGATACTGCCATCCTCGGCGATAAACTCGAGCTTCGACCAGGCACGGAAAGGCTCGGTATCGGGAAGCCGCTCGCGCAGGTAGCCGAGCGCTTCCCGTTCCCAAGGATAGCTCGATTCGCTGACTTCCACCCACCGTCCAAGTTTCACGCGTCCGCCGGTTTCAATACGCCGCAGCCCTGTGAAAGGATAGGAAAGTCAATGCCATTTGGCAACCGCTGGGGCCCTGGCGCAACTCTCCTCCTTAATAGTTGACTAAATTACTCGGCTATGCGATGCTGCACCGCTCAAGCGGAGATGCGGGGCGGGTCCACGCGGTGAGATTCCCACAATGCGGTTGACGACCAGGGGGCGTTACGCGGTCACGGCGATGCTGGACCTCGCGGTCCATCACGACCGCGGGCCGATCGCGCTCGCCGACATCGCGGAGCGGCAGGGGATCTCGCTCGCCTATCTGGAACAACTGTTCGCGCGGCTACGCAGGCACGGGCTGGTGCAGAGCGCGCGCGGGCCGGGCGGCGGCTATCGGCTCGGGCGCGTGGCGGGGGCGATCTCGATCGCGGAGGTGATCCGATCGGTGGATGAAGGCCTGGACGCGACCCGCTGCAAGGGCCTGAAGAACTGCCAGGGCAGCGAGCGCTGTTTGACGCACGACCT
>Ga0136614_10003428_pt1 | contig 10144 bp, 8 predicted proteins | sample AntDrymUQ2792106_2_FD_106643 | JGI IMG/M metagenome (GOLD analysis project Ga0136614, IMG submission 106643) | Polar desert sand microbial communities from Dry Valleys, Antarctica - metaG UQ279 (21.06) | ecosystem: Environmental > Terrestrial > Soil > Desert | place: Antarctica: Dry Valley... | reverse complement strand
GGCTCACCTTGATCGCACTCGCCGCCACCCTGATGCGTCTTGGCCGGAACGTGGCCGAAGCGCGGCGTTATCAGCGCCGCGCGGCGGAGCTGGCGGCTGTGAGCAACGGCAAACCCGAACACGTGCCGGCCTGACGGGACGGTGCCGGCTACCTCCGCCGCACCACAACGGAAACAGACCCGAAGAGGGGTATCGATGTACGACGACAACGAGTTCTCGGCGGCCACGAACCAGGAGAACCACGTGGATGCCGGCGACCAAACGGTCGACACGACGATCGCCCACGCGCGGGCGGTAATCGACGCCAACCGGACCTGCGTGGTCCGCAACTTCCCCACCGACCCGGACACCTACCTGACGTTCCTGCGCGGTTTCGGCACGCCGCTCGCGAACTACTCCTCGCGCAGCGACCTGGCGAAGGAAGACCCGCACCCCCAGATCAACCGGGTCAAGTACAAGCCGAAGGGCGAGTACGTCAAGCACTCGGTGCACTACGTGGGCGGCGAGTTGCGTCCGCATTCGGCCCGGTCCTGGTGCACCCCGCGGCCGGCCTTCTTCGCGATGCTGATGGTCGACCCGGGGTGGCGGGACACCCCGCCGGGTGAGCGTGGCGAGTCGGTGGTGCTGCACTGGCGGTACCTGTTCGAGCAACTCGCCGCGCGCGACGGCGACGTGTTCGCCGAGCACTTCGCCCGGCTCACCGGCACACCTATCAAGTTCGAGGCCAACAACGTCCGGGAGGAACTGTCCGACCTGCCGCTGTGCTACCCGTTGCCGGACTCGAGTGGAGCGTACGACATCGGGGTGCGCCTCAAGCAGGACCTGCCCGACAAGCTTCGCGACCAGCCGGGCGAGATTCCCGACTTCGACAAGTACATCCAGTCCGTCGACTACCTCGTGGCCAACGCTGGCGACGAGAAGTTCCAGGCGTGTTTCCCGCTGGACCGCGGCGACCTTCTCCTGCTCGACAACAACCGGTTCGCACACGGCCGACGCAAGATCATTGGGCAGCGCACCGTCAACGACGCGCGCGCGGTGAACCCGCGCGAGCTGTGGAGCGTCACGGTCGCCTGAAAATGCTGGCACCCCTACTAAGGAGGCACCTCATGACCGAGCCGGAAGCCAACGTCGAGGCCGCGATGCCCGCCCCGGGCCAGGCTGCTGAGCTGGCCGCTACCTGTGCGCAACTGCAGAGCGAGCTCGATGCCCTGCTGGGGAGCCAGGACGCGGAGAAGGCGGTCGATTCGTTGGACACCGCCGTCGCCTCGCTCAAAGAGGTCGAACACCGCAACGTTTCGTCGGTGCAGCTTGTCGCATTGACCTGCTGACCACCGCCAGCAGCCGCCGATCCCCGGTCGGTACCGCTGGTCCCGGTAGGTGGGTGACCTCGCGCCCACCCGGCGGATCCACGGGCCGGCGCCCGCACGGCACTTCACAAATGGCTGCAACGTCCACAACGCAACGTCCACAACGCACGGAAGGCGCAGCTCTTTCATGTCGCTGGCAATGCACTCCTCGCGTGGCCGCATCCGGCACGGTGATGCCCGATGAACGGATGGCGGTCCCGGGTCGCCGGGCATCCGGTCAAGCTGATCTGTTCCTGTGTACGCAATGCGTCGGCACTGCTCGACGGGTGCGAGCGGGTGGCCCTGACCGACCCTGCACCCCGCGACGGCGATCTGGTGATCGTGCGATGCCTGGAGAGCACTGGCGCCTACGATCACGTCGAAGACGAGGCGGGCGCGCCGGTGAAGCTGTACTGCGGCGACGTCATCGTGGCCCTGCTGGGCACCCGCCGCTCCGGCACCAACCTCATCGGAGAGGTCCCGACCCGGCCCATCGCCGCGGGCGACCGGCTCGACGTGGTCGCGCAGGGCGGTCTCATCGCGACGTGCATGTCGGTGCCCGCCTACTACGGCACGCGGGCCATGCCGGTCGAGGTCGTGGGGTTCCCCGCGGACACCGACGGCACGGTACGAAACATCGACCAGGCGTCGGTGATCCCGATCCGGGAGACCCGGAAGCATCCGATCGGCACGCCCCTGCTCTTCGTCTGCGGTACCTCCGCTGAGGTCGGCAAGACGACCTTCGTGTGCAATTTCAACGTCGTGGTGAAGGAGACGGAGCCGGGGTTGCGTACGGCCGCCATCAAGGCGTGCGGCACCGGCCGGGCAAAGGACTGCCTGAACTACCGCGCCGCGAACTACGACGTTGTCACGGATTTCGTCGACGCTGGGATGCCCTCGACATACGGCGTGCCGGAGTCGAAGTTCCGCGACATGCTGCACACCCTCATCGAGCACTGCCAGGAGCGGGCCGATCTTGTGGTGGTGGAGATCGGTGGCGACTTTCTGGAGGCGCGTGCGCCGGAGGCCTTGGACGTGATGGTCGAGTTGAACGGCGAGTGCGTGATGATGGTCAACGACGCGATGGGCGCGATCGAGGGCTTGCGGATGCTCCGGGCGCTCGATCGCCAGCCACTGGTGATCGGCACGTTCAAGCAGAACCTGCGCGCGCTGGCGGACCGGCTCGGCGTGCCGGCGGACCGCGTCGTCAACTCCAGTGACGCGGCCGCGCTGCGCCTCGTCCTGGCCGAGCTGATGGGTGACCGGTCCGCCGTACCGCCCGTACCCGCCGAATCCGCTGCATCGGCGGAACTGGTGACCGGATCACGTGCCTGACAGAACAGGAAGCGCTCATGGACGTCGTACCCCAGCCCAGGTCCTCGTGGCAGCCGAGGTCGGAGGGGCTGCGCATCGGTGGTGAGAATCAGCTTCGGAACCGGACGATCGAAGTGCGCTACCCCTTCACCGGCGAGGTGGTCGGAACCGTCGCCAAGGCGAGCCCGGAAGACGTCCGGCGGGCCTTCAGCGTCGCGACCGGCTACCGCAGCCCGCTGACTCGCCACCAGCGGTACACAGTGCTGATGCGGGCCCGGGAGCTGATCGACCAGCGGCGGGAAGAGTGGGCCCGGCTGATCACCATGGAGTCGGGCCTGTGCCTCAAGGACACCCGTCACGAGGTCGGGCGCGCGTGTGACGTCCTGCTGTTCGCCGCCAACCAGGCGCTGGTCGACGACGGCCAGGTCTTCTCGTGCGACCTCACCGCGCACGGCAAGGCCCGCAAAGTGTTCACCCTGCGCGAGCCGCTGCTGGGTGCGATCAGCGCGATCACGCCGTTCAACCATCCACTCAACCAGGTGGTGCACAAGGTCGCCCCGGCGATCGCCACCAACAACCGAGTGGTCGTCAAGCCGTCGGAGAAGACACCGCTCGCCGCGCTGGCCCTCGCCGACACGCTGTACGAGGTCGGGCTTCCACCGCCGATGCTCCAGGTCGTCACGGGTGACCCGGCCGAGATCGGGGCGGCCCTGGTCGACGATCCTCGGATCGACCTTGTGTCGTTTACGGGCGGCACTGAGGTCGGCAAGCGCATCGCTGCGCTTGCCGGCTACCGCCGCATCGTGCTCGAGCTCGGCGGGATCGACCCCGCCATCGTGCTCGACGACGCCGACCTCGAGGAAGCCGCGGTGCTCGTGGCCCAGGGCGCGTACCGGAACTCCGGCCAGCGCTGCACCGCCGTCAAGCGGATCCTCGTGCAGGAGAGTGTGGCCGACCGATTCGCCGAGCTGCTCGCCCGGCAGACCCGCGAGGTGCAGTGCGGTGACCCGTTGGACGCGGACACCGACGTCGGCACTGTCATCGACGAGGCCGCCGCCCAGCGCATCGAGGCCGCGGTCGACGACGCCATCGGGGCCGGAGCGACGGTACTGCATGGCGGCGCGCGCAAGGGTGCTCAGTACCCGCCGACCCTCGTCGACCATGTGCGCCCCGGCATGAACCTCGTGACCGAGGAGGTCTTCGGGCCTGTCGCACCCATCGTCCGGTTCGCTTCCGACGCCGACGCCCTGCGGATCGTCAACTCCAGCCGGTATGCGCTCTCCGCGGGTGTCTTCACCGGCAGCCTCGACCGAGCCACCCGCTTCGTCTCGGAACTGCACGCCGGCAGCGTCAACATCTGCGAGGTGCCCGGCTACCGGATCGAGTCGACACCGTTTGGCGGCATCAAGGACTCGGGCCTGGGTTACAAGGAGGGCGTCGTCGAAACGATGAAGGCCTTCACCAACGTCAAAACCTACTCACTACCGTGGCGGCCCTAGCGGTCGTCCGCTGTTGGAGCGTTCCATGCGCATCCTCGTTCTGCACCAGAACAAGTTCGACCGCCTCGGCTACGAGCGTGCGTTCGACCACGACAGGCACGACCTCGCCTACGTCGGCAGCGCGGAGAACATCGCCAACATTCCCAACCACGTCCGCTGCGAGAAGTTCGTCTGGGACCCGGCTCAACCGGTCGCCGACCAGCTCCGCCCGTGGCTGCGAGACAGGCCGCGGTTCGACCGTATCCTGGCCCGCCACGAATTGCTGATCCTGCCGGCGGCCGAGCTACGCGCCGAGTTCGGGATCGCCGGAATGCAGCCAGAGCAGGCCCGCAACTACCGCGACAAGGTGGTGATGAAGAGCACGCTCGCCCGCAACGGCATCCGCGTGCCTCGGTTCGTGCCGGCCGGAGACCTGCCGGAGCGGGCGCCGTGGCCGGGGAAGGCCGTCGTCAAGCCGCGCGGCCAGAACGCGAGCCAGGGCGTGTTCTTGTGCGCCGACTACGCAGACGCGCGGGAACTCATCGCGGCCCAGCAGAGCCGGGACCCCACGTTCGGCGGCCGGTACGAGGTCGAGGAATTCATCGAGGGTCCGATCTGGCACATCGACGGCTACCTGTTCCGGGGCGAGCCGGTCGCGATCCAGGCGGCACGCTACATCGGTGCGCCACTGTCCTTCGAGGACGGTGAGCCCATCGGCTCGGTCCAGTACGGGAATCCGGACCTGGAGGCGTGGACGCTCGAGTGCCTGCGTGTCCTGGGCGGCGACAACCTCACCTTCCACCTGGAGGCGTTCACGACCCCCGAGGGGCCCGTTTTCCTGGAGGTGGCGGCGCGCTGCGGCGGCGGCCACATCGTGGAGATGTTCCGCCGGCGCACGGGTGTGCACCTGCACACGCTCGACATGGCCTCGGAGGTCGCCGGGGAACTGGCGACGCACCTGATCGGGTCGCCGTCTGCGGACTACAACGGCATGTTCCTGTACCCAGGTCACACGTACGGCGGCGCGGCGTGCGACGTCGTGGTGCCCGACGCACTGCTGAACGACCCGCGCCTGGTGAAGTACCAGATCTTCCCGCCGAACACGGCGACACCCACCAAAGGCAACTACCGCCCCGAGAACCTCGCGTTCTCCGGCATCGTCTCGGGTCCGGACCCAGCCGGCTTGGAGGCGTGGCTCCGCGGGCTCATGGCGCAAGTGCGGATCGTCCTGCAGCCCGTCCGGGAGCCGATCGAGATGTGAGGACGAGTTTCGGGACGTCATACCGACGAGCTGTGCTTGCGGAGGTTACCAAATGTCCGAACCGGACCTGGCCCATGCTGCGATCGCGTTGACGCTGCTGCTGGTGGCGGCGCACGGTGGGCGGCGGCTGTTCGTCGCGCTGCGCCAGCCGCCCGTCATCGGCGAGATCTTCGGCGGTCTGCTGCTGGGGCCGACGGTGCTCGGCCTGCTGCTGCCGGACGTCCGTGCGGCTTTGCTGCCTACGAGCGGCCCGATCGCCGTGGTGATTCAGGTCACCGCCTATCTCGGCCTGCTGTTGCTGATGTTCGTGGCGGGCGTCGAGGCGCGCAGCCTCTTCTCATCGGGTGACCGCAGGCTGGTGATGCTCATCGTGGCGGTCGGCACCGTCGTGCCCACCCTCATGGCCGTGCTCTTCCTGGTGGTGGTCGACGTCGACCGGTTCGCCGGTCCGGCGGCGAGCAAGCCGGCACTGGCCCTGGTGGTGGTCTGTGCGTTCACCGTCATCAGCGTGCCGGTGATCTCGCGGATCATGCTCGACCTCGGCCTGCTCAACACGCGCTTCGCCCGGGTGGTCCTGTCGGTCGCGGTGCTGGAGGACCTGCTGACCTACGTCGCGCTGGCGGTCGCCCTCAGCCTGGCCGGGGCGAGCACCGGAACTGCGCCACCGTTGCTCAAGGACGCGCACCTGCCGGTCGGCTGGCTCATCGCCTACCACGTCGTGGTGGTGCTGCTGTTCGCGTTCCTGGTACTCGGGGTGGCATACGGGATGATGCGGCGCCGCGGTGCGGGCGGCTCGGTGAGTCGCAAGTCGGTTAATGGCGTGGCCGGCCAACTCGTCCTCATACTCGCCGTGGTCGGCGTTTCGTCGCTGGCCGGTGTCCCGGCGATGTTCGGCGCGTTCGTGGTGGGGTGCACGGTCGCCCTCGCGGGTGAGACCGGCGCGGCGGCGGAGCGGACGATCCGCGGCTTCGGGGTGGCGTTCTTCATCCCGGTGTATTTCGCGTTCATCGGCCTGAAGCTGAACCTCGTGACCGATCTGGTCATCCTGTTCACGGTCGGGTTCATCGTCGCCGCCTGCGTGGCCAAGACACTCGGCGTCTATGTGGGCAGCCGAGTGGCCGGCGAACCACCGGCTCGTGCCGTCAGCTTCGCGGCCGCGATGAACGCCCGCGGTGGCCCGGGTATCGTGCTCGCCAGCACGGCATTCGCCGCGGGCATCATCAACCAGGAGCTCTTCACGACCCTCATCATGCTGGCCATCGTGACGTCGTTCATGGCAGCGTCGTGGCTGCGGTTCAGAATGCCTGAGTCGCCTGCGCCCGAGGACCGGCCGCCGGTCGACACTTCCGCCTCGTCACCGCCGTCGCTGGCCCGGGGCTAGATCGAAATGTTGCGCACCGCCATTCCTTGCCGTCGAACCGTCACGAGGCGGCGGGCCGCGCGGCCGACGTGGCCTCTGGGGGCTCCTCCGCGCGCCAGGGTCGCTCGCCGAGGCGCTTCATCGCGGTGCTCGCGACCACGAACCCGACCGCCAAGGGAATCCAGGTGAAGGCTCCCAAGACCCCGAGCAGCGATGCGTACGCCGGGCCGACTGTGCGTTGCAGGCCGATGCTCATGCTGAAGACCGCGAGATGGGCGCCGCGGGTCGCCACCGGCGCATGGCTGTGGGAGAGCTCCCAGCTACCGGCTATCTGCAGGCACTCCCCGACAGTGAGCAGCACCACGCCGACCACTAAGGCGATCACCGCACCTACCGGCGGTAGGAACGCGGCCGTCGCCAGGCAGCAGCAGGTGATCGCGAGGACGAATCCGGCGGTGCGCTCGGTGCGGGCGGCGGCGGGGATCGTCGCGGCTCTGCGGCTGAGCCAGCGCACGAGCAGGATGACCAGCACGGTGTTGAGAACGAACAGCAGGGGCACCGTGTGCGCCGGCGCCGAAGTGTGTTCGAGGACGAACAGCGGCAGCGCTATCTGCAGGATCGTGTCGTGCAGCAGCATCACGGTGTTGAGACCGGCGAGCACCAGGTAGCGCCAGTGGATTTCGCGCAGCCGTATGCCGCCACGGGTGTCCCGCTGCGCTCGGACGTTGCCGACGCCCAGCAGCAACAGGCCGGCCATGGTGAACGAAACGGCGTTGATGATCGGCAGCGTGTCGTAGGCCAGCGGGGTTCCGATGGCGAGGATGGCGCTGGCCAGCAACGCGCCGAGGGAGAACCCGGCGTTCCGGACCGCCCTGATGTGTCCCATCGCCTCTGTGCGCCGCTCCGCGCCGACGGCGGTTCCCACCACAGCCTGAATCATCGGCGTGCTCAACTGGTCGGCGACGGCGACAAACGTGATGACGATGGTGAATTGAACGGCATTGTCCACGAACAGGTAGAACGGGTAAATCGCGGCGCGCAGGAAGTGCGTCGCGCGTAGCGAGTGGACGTACCCGAAGCGGTCGGTCAACGCCCCCAGCGGCCCGACGATCAGCAATGCGATGACACCGGCGACAGCAAAGCCGCCGCCGATGGCCACAGCGTCGAGGTTCAGCCGCTTGCTGAAGTAGATCACTGAACTCGACATGAAAAGACCGGTGCCCACCGCGTCGGCGAGCCCCGCTGCGACGATCCGCCCCGAACCGGGCACTGGCGTCATTGTGGTGCGCAGCGCTGCGAACAGCCGGCCCGGACGAGAGGGCCTGGCCTTCGCCTCGTTCAACGCTCGTCCATCACGATCGTCAGCGTCTGGACCGCGCGCTCGGCGGCTTCCATCGCTGCCGGGCCGTCAGCGGTGACGGCGGTGCAGTAGGCGACCCGGTCGAGCGAGTCGCGGATCGGCACGGTGAGGATGTCGTCGGGATCCTTCAGCACCGTGCAGCCGGTCACGAACGGCACGGCAGCAGCCTCCGCGGTGGACTCCACCGCGCGCAGGCGCCCCGATCGTGGTGGCACGAGATAGCGGATCGCGCCGGCCTTCGCCGGCCGCTCGCGGGCGGCCAGCGCCTCGTCGAGCATCGGCAGGACGCGCTGGCCCAGTAGCTGGCGCGCCGCTAGTTCCACCAGGTCGATGCCAGAGGCGGCGTGCAGCAGTTGCGGGATCTGGTCACCGCCGGCGCGGGTGTGCGTCTCAACCACGCGCGGCCCGGCCGGGGTGAGGATAAGCTCGGTGTGCGACGGGCCGTCGGCGATGCCGACCGCGTCGAGCACTCTGGCGACGTGCTTCATCAGCGGTGCGTCTTGCGCGGTCGTCTCCTGCACCACGTGGCCCAGTTCCACGAAGTTCTCGTCTTTGACCTTCCGGGTGATGCCGAGAATCCGGTGCTCGCCGTCCTCGGAGAATGCCTCGACGCTGATCTCGGGCCCGTCAAGATAGGGCTCCACCACGGCCGCCTCACTGGGCAGGCCGGTGGTGGCCAGGAGGTCTCCGGCGAGGTCTGCCGGCTCGGACAGCTTCACCACGCCGCGGCTGCCGAAACCGTTGTTCGGCTTCAGGATGAGCGGGAAGCCGTGCACAGCGGCGAACGCCTCGACCTCGTCGACGGTGGTGACGGCGGCGGACTTGACGTCTTCCACGCCACAGTCGCGCAGGCGACGACGCATCAGTGCCTTGTCGTAGACGGCCTCGATCACTTCCGCCGGATGGAACCGGAGGCCGATCGCCGCCGCGATCGCCGAGGCGCGGTTCTGGTCGAATTCCCCAAACGCGCCGATGCCCTGCACCGGTTGGCTGGCGTGGACACAGCGGGCCAGCGCAACCCATTCGTCGGTCGGGGTGCTTTCGTTGAGCGCGATGAGCCGGGAACTCTCGCGGCCCTCCTTGACCCTCCATAGCCGTTGGGTGGCGACCATGGTGGTGATGGCCAGATCAGGCTGCAGCCTCCGCAGCACGCTGGTGACATCCCGGCCGCCCACGATGACGATAACGTGGCTGACCTTGCTTTGCATCGGAGCATTCGAGCCTTGTCGCGCTAACAGATCCATGGTGCCTCCGCACGTCGCACGCCGGTCCCCTGCCAAGCCGCCAGGCTGATGCATGAATTCAGCCAGGGCGGTCTCAACCGGTCGAAGCAATCGTACTGGTCAAGCGGCGCTGCGCAGTGAGGTTTTCTCAGCAAGCGAGGTAGCCGTGCTCGAAGTGGGTGAGCACGAGGGCCGCCCGCGCGATCTTGCCGATCTTGCTGGGGCTGACGGTGACGTGCTGGAGGGTGCGCCACCCCCCGACGAGCAGGGCGAAGCCACGCTCGCCCAGGCAGCGCAGGGACCGCAGCAGCATGTTGCGAGTGCGGGTGTTGAGGTCCAGCTCGGCGCCGTCGGCCGGCTGCTTGACCGGGGTGTGCACCCCGATCCCGGCGCCTTCGTAGCCCGGGTCGGCGAGGGTGGGCAGTCCTCGGGAGGCGGCGGCGTAGAGCGCCCCGAGCACATGCGCGCGGGCCGCGGTCAGGTCGTGCACCGAGCCGGGCTCGACCGGTGAGATCCAGATCGGGAACCCGTCGGGGCGGGTCAGGGCTTGGATGTTGCCGCCGAAGTCGTGGGTCTTCCCGGAGTACCAGGCGTCGATTGTCTTGCCCTTCTTGCTGAGGGTCTTGACCCGAAGCCGGTCGGTGTCCACGACCTTGCCGTCGAGCACCAGGTGTGACCAGCCCTCATCGTGGCCGCGTTGCAGGGCGTCGTGCAGGTCCGGGGCGCGGGCGGCGAGCACGTCGATGACCTCGTCGAGGTAGCGGTAGGAGGTCGCCTGGGAGATCCCCAACCCCTTGCCGGT
>Ga0136614_10003427_pt1 | contig 10144 bp, 10 predicted proteins | sample AntDrymUQ2792106_2_FD_106643 | JGI IMG/M metagenome (GOLD analysis project Ga0136614, IMG submission 106643) | Polar desert sand microbial communities from Dry Valleys, Antarctica - metaG UQ279 (21.06) | ecosystem: Environmental > Terrestrial > Soil > Desert | place: Antarctica: Dry Valley... | reverse complement strand
CTCCTTGCGCGATCGGCCGGTGATGGCTTCGTCGAAGTACACGCCTTCGACGAACGTGACGTGCTTGACGAGACCGAGCAGCGTCGTCCGGGACGGGACGAGGGATCTGCGGGCCTGCTCCTCGCTGAGGCCGTTCAGGCTGTCGTGCAGTGCTGCTCGGTGTTCGTCGAGCAGTGCCTCGAACTGGGCTCGGAGGGCGTCGTTCGACGGGGTCGATTCCGTCGGTGTGGTGGTCATGGAGTCACTGTCCTGGCTGGGCGAGCGATCGGGTGTCCGGGCCTGGTGCCCGTGCTCGCCGCTCGGTGGGCTGCGACGGCGGCGTGGACATGTTCGGTCATCAGGTCGGCGTTGACCGCGGCGGCGGCTTCGAGGCCGGCTGCGGAGGCGAGCACGACCGGGTCGAAGGGGTCGGCGACGTTGCCGGCGACCCAGACTCCCGTCGCGGGCGTGGCTCCTGACTCGTCGTGGGTGTAGCCACCCGGGGCGCCGTGATCGTCGCTGCGGGAAGCGCCGAGAGCATCGAGGACGTCGTTGCTGGCGTCGGTCTGTGGCGCGACGACGAGTGCCCGGCAGGCGATGACTCGACCGTCGGCGAGCCGCACGCCAGACAGACGGTCGCTGTCGTCGATCTCGATGCTCGTGACCTCCCCCTCGACGACACGGACGTCGAGCGCCTCGAGCTGCTCGAGGTGTTCGGCGGTCAACGGCGCGGCGGTGTGGGCAAGGACGACGATGTGCTCGGTGAGCTCGCGGAAGAGCTGGGCCTGGTGGGCTGCCGCCGCAGGGTTGGTGGCAAGGACTCCTATCGCCTGGTGACGCACTTCGAATCCGTGGCAGTAGGGGCAGTGCAAACACGTCGCGGCCCCACCGGGCGGCGAGTCCCGGCACGTCCGGCAGGACGTCTCGTACGCCGGATGTCACGATCAATCGACGAGCGACCCGACGCCCGCCCGAGGCCAGGGCGACCGTGAACAGCCCGTCGGCGACGGTCGCGCCGACGGCCGTGTCGACGGTGATGCGGCCACCGAAGCGTCGCAGTTCCTCGCGCCCGGACGCCAGCAGCCGCCCCGGTGGGATGCCGTCGTGTCCGAGCAGGTTGTGTACGCCCTCCGCCGGGGCGTTGCGTGGGCGCTCGGCGTCGATCACCTCGACCGACCTGTCGAAGCGTGCCAACGTGATCGCGGCGGTGAGTCCTGCTGCACCACCTCCGATCACGACGACATCACGCTCGATATCCCTGTGCTCGACATCGCTGTGCTGTGATGTGCCGCTGTGACGGGCGTCGTCGTTGCCGACCATCAGGTACCACCTCCATGGACAGCATCGCCACCGGCCCGACGTGCGTGCAAAGGAGATTGCAGATCTGCATCATTGGTCCATGAGCAGGAGCGAGCAGGACGTACTGGCAGAGGTAGGCCCGCGACTGCATGCCCTGCGCAAGAGGCGGGGCGCGACGTTGGCCGAGCTCGCCGTCGAGACCGGGCTGACGTCGAGCACGCTCTCGCGGCTGGAGAACGGCCGGCTGCGTCCGACGCTGGAACAGTTGCTGCCCCTGGCGCGGGCACACGGCGTCCCGCTCGACGATCTGGTCGACGCGCCGCCGACCGGAGACCCGCGCATCCATCTGCGTCCGATCCGGCGCTTCGGCTTGACGTTCGTGCCGCTGACCCGGCGCGCAGGCGGAATCCAGGCCTACAAGGTGATCCACCCTCCCGCGCGGCGGGCAGCCACGCCGAAGCCGCAGTCCCACGACGGGTACGAGTGGTGCTATGTCCTGAACGGGAAGGTCCGGCTCGTCCTCGGCGAGCAGGATCTTCGGCTCGGCCCCGGCGAGGCCGCCGAGTTCGACACCCGGGTACCGCACTGGATCGGCAACACCGGCAGTCAGCCGGCGGAGCTGCTCATGCTGTTCGGCGCCCAGGGAGAGCGCGCGCACCTGTCGGCATCCAGCAGCTGACCGGCCGATCAGCGCCGTCGATCTCGCGCACCGGCTCGTCGGGGGCGCCATCTCACGGATCCACTCGTCGACGCTGGGTCGTTCCAGCTCCTTGCGCAGCGTGCGGGTCACCCATTCGGACATCGAGACGCGTTCGCTCCTGGCTCGTGCCGCGAGCTTCGCGTGCAAGTCCTCGGGTAGCAGCGGACCCGATGCTGGGGAGCCGCGCGTCAGCCCGTGGTCCAGGGGCGGAGCTTCTCGGGGTTCCGTACTGCCCAGATGCGCCTGATCCGGTCGCCAGCGACGTCGAACGCCACCACCCCCACGGTGGCCCCGTCTTGCTGAACGACCAGGCCGGGCTGACCGTTGACCGTTGACTCCAGGAGCGACAGGTCGGGTGCCTTGCTGGCGACATCAACGAAGACGCGCGCGACCTGTTGGCCGCCTTCGATCGGGCGGAGCTCGGCGTTGACGAGGCCGCCGCCGTCGGCGATCGCCGTGGCGTCGGGGTCGAGGAGGCCGATCAGGGCATCGATGTCCTTGGCTTCCCATGCCTGCTTGAAGCTCTTGATGATGTCGGCCTGCTGGGTTGTCGGAGTCGCGGGCGCCTGCGACGTGCGAATGCGACGGCGGGCCGACGTGGCCAGCTGACGACATGCCGCCGGCGTACGGCTGACAATCTCGGCCACCTCGGCGAACCGGTAGCGGAAGACATCGTGGAGGATGAACGCGACGCGCTCGGCAGGGGTCATCGACTCGAGCACGACGAGGAAGGCCATGCTGATCGACTCGTCGAGAGTGACTCTGTCGGCTGGGTCGGCCGTGGTGCCGCCCGGCCGCTCGTCGACCCACTCCGTGCGATCGGGCAGGGGCTCCGGGATCCATTCGCCGACGTAGCGCTCTTGCCGGGCCCGTGCCGAGCCGAGCACGTCGAGACTGATGCGGCTGGCGACCTTCGTCAGCCAGGCGCCGGGGGACTCGATGGCCTCCTGCTCTGGTTGGGACATGGCGTACCAGCGGGCGTAGGTCTCCTGTACGACATCCTCAGCATCTGCAAGGGAGCCGAAGAGTCGGTACGCGAGGTTGACCAGCTGTCGCCGCTCGCTCATTATCGCGCTCAGGTTTGGATCGAGTCGGCCGCGTCCTGGCTCGGATCGGGTACTCATGGTGCTGACGACTCCCTTGGTCCCTGCTGCTGTCACCAGTTCGACGAGACATCGCACTGAACTGTGAGGTTGGCGCGTCGCCTCACACTCCGAGGCGTTGTGTCGTCGTACTGCTGAGACGAAGACATCATCCAGCGAGGAAAGCTCAGCGACGTCATGACCGGTCTCTTCGTCGCGCGATCGCACTGCCCGGCACCTCCTTCGCGTCTTCATCTGGTGCGGCGTTCACCGCAAGCAGCACCGCCCACGGCGGACAGGAGTCCACCCTCCTGGCACTGGGGAACACCTTCTACCACTGGGGCGGCATCATCGTGCCCCCGGCTAGACCGACCCCGTCCAGTTCAGGTCCGGCAACCCATACGGCACCTCCCATGTGGCCGGCGACGGCCCACCCGACGACGTGGCCCTGGAAGCCTCCCGCTACCAGGCCAGGCGCGTCGTCGACGTCGCGGCCTCACTCAAGGCCGGCCGCGCCGCCCCACCCAGACCGAACGATGCTGACACCCCGTCGGCTGAGGGCGTGCGCCGACAAGGGTGGTAGCGGCCTCGGCGCCGTGCTCGGCCAGCAGGGCCGTGCGACCTCTCCGGTCGTCGTGACCGGCCAGCCCCCCACGACCCGTCCGTCCCAGCACACCGTCGGACCGATGTTTCCGCGGTTGTCGTACGGCACGGCCGGGTCGATGCCGAGGAACCAGTCCCGCCTCCTCCAGCCTATCGGGGTTGGGTCGAGCGTGGGCAGCAGCGCAACCGCTGGCTGCGACGCCGACGAGGAGAGGTTGCGGTCCAGGGAGCCATCGTCCAGGGCGATGCCGACCTCGCCATCCAGGCTGACCTCAATGCGGCTAGTGAGCCACAGCGTCGACTCTTGCTTGCCGGACTGGTCGACTGCGATGGATCGGTACGTCGGTCCAACGGGCAGGCCATGTACTTCACCAGTTCCAACAAGCTGGCTTCAGCTCACCCGAAGGGGGCGTCATGCCGTTGCGACTCCCGCGAGATGTCACGGCGTTCTCGGAGTTCGTGGTGGCGCGGTCCGGCTCCCTGTTCCGCACCGCGTTCCTGGTGGTCGGCGACCACCAGCTCGCCCAGGACCTGCTCCAGGAAGCCCTGGTCAAGACCTACGTCGCCTGGCCGCGGCTGCACGAGGCCGGGAACGCCGAGGCCTACGCCCGGCGCACCCTCGTGACGACGGCGATCTCGTGGTGGCGGCGCCGCTCGTACCACGAACGTCCCGCCGAGGTGCTGCCCGATGGTTCCGTCGCCGACCGATCCGACGAGGTCACGACGCACTACGCGCTCTGGAACCACCTGTACCGGTTGCCTCCTCGGCAACGTGCCGCGATCGTGCTGCGCTACTACGAGGACCGCTCCGAGGCACAGACGGCCGACCTGATGGGTTGCGCGGTCGGCAACCGATCGAGGAGCCGACCTACACGCCCGACACGGAGGGCTGGGACGAGGTGGTGACGTACACGAAGCCGCGGCTCGTCGGCGGCACGCTCGACAAGCCGGTCGTCACCCGGAGCCTCGAGTTCACCGTGAACGGCTTCTGCCGTGCTGACCCCAGCATCTGGTGGGTCGTCACCAGCAAGTACGGCGGGACGTACGGACCGTGCAGTCCCGACGCGGCGCTGAGCGTCCCGCTGCCCGACCAGCCGCTGCCGATGTCACGTGCGGAGTCCGATTCCACGGTGTTCGACGTGCGGATGTTCGTCACCAACTACCCCCTCACGGATCGCTTCCGCGACTGCTTCGCGCAGAGCACCGACACCGACCCGTGCACCGACGGCTTGCAGCCCCTGGCGCACGAGGCGGACTACGGCTTCACGGTCTACGATCAGTGGGCTCCCGGAGACCCGGGCGCAGGGCGAGGTCTACCCCGGGCGCACGACCGTCGACGGTACGGAGTACGTCCTGGCGCAGGTGGTGGCGGCAGATGTGTACGCCCGCCGTATCGATGTCGACCTCGCACCGTCCGACGACGGATACCTGGTCGGTGTGCGTCAGCGACGCATCGACGACACCGGCTGCCTCAGCTGCGTCGCCCTGCGGGTCGACGGCCAGGTCCCGGACCCGGTGCCCGCCGACGCCCCCGGATCGATGGCACCGAGCGCGCTGGTCCCGGCCGGAGCGGAGCACCGCGTGACGGTCTTCGGCCCGGGCGAGTTGGCCGACCCACGAATCGCCCGGGTCGTCAACGCGGCAGTGCCGTGAGGACCGGCCGGCTCCCCCGATGAAGGAGCACGTCATGAGGAAACCGAACGCAGCCCGTCCGGCGCCGCTTGCCCTCTCGGTGCTCGCGATCCTGCTCGCCGGGTGCACCGGCGAGACCGCGACCGGTGGGACGGCGCCGGACGTCGGGGCGTCCTCCACGGCCTGGACGAGCAGTGGGGACGACACCGGCGCCACCGACCCGACCCTGTCACCCCTTCCGGGCGAGGTGCTGGAGCTCGACCAGGACGGTCCGGAGTACGTCTTCGTGGAAGCGGGGAGGTACGCCGTCCCGCTCACGCCGTCGTTGGTGTACGAGGTGGACGTGCCGGACATGTGGGAGGTCCTGTGGGGCGAGTTCCTGAGCACGAGCGCTTCCTCTGGCGGCAGCGGCATCTTCCACGTCGCCGAAGCGCCAGCGGGCAGCACGTGGCTGCCGAGCCATCCCTGCCGTGACCGCACGCGCGTACCGGTGGTGGGACCAACTGCCCGCGACCTCGCCGGCGCCCTGCGCGCCCAGCCCCTCCTCGAGGTAGGCCCGCCAGTCCCGGTCACCGTGCACGGACACCACGGCGTCAAGATCGAGCTGGCCGTCCCGGCAGACGTCGACACGGCTACCTGCGTCAAGGACTACGTCGCGTTCTTCACCTCGCCCCCCCGGCTGCCGGACTGTGGGACGGCGAGACGGGGACCATCGTCACCTGGTGGATCCTCGAGGTCGGCAGCCGCCGGTATGTGCTGGAAGCCCGCTGCGACGTCAGCTGCACCGACGCGGACTTCCGCACGCTCCGCGCGATGGCCGAGTCCGTCACCTTCGTCGGCAACGGCAAGCTCCCGGCCCCAGCAGCGGTCGGAGGTTCCGTTCCGGTCAGGGCGAGTTGGCGTGCTCCTGGTCGGCGATCCAGGCGTCGATCTCGGCCCAGCGTGCGAACAACCAGGCGATCCGCTCGTCCCGTTGCCGAGGCACCTCGTCGGCGGCGTGGAACCACCAGCGCAGGTGCACGGTCTTGTGCTCGTGCAGCACGCGCCAGGCCGAGCGGGCTCCGGTGATGTGTTCCAGCCCGGTGTGCGCGACGAGGACCAGGTCGGCGTGCGGGGCAGCGTCCATCGCGGCCAGCACCCCGCCTGGTCGCGGCGGCAGCACGTGCGCCATCCGTTCGGCACGGTCGGCGTACTCGTCGTGACCGCGGTGGCGCAGCGCGTCGATCGCCCGTCGCCGCCGGTGCGGCGTGTAGTTGCCTCCCTCGGGAAAGATCAGCAGAGCGTCCTCGTCGCCGAGGTCCGCGGCGAGCGCGGCGATCGCGCCCTGCACGGCGGCGCCGTCGTGTGGGGACGGGTCGACGAACGTCGACGGCAGCCGGTGGAACCACACACGTCGACCACCGGGTCGAGTGCCAGGATGGCGGTGAGCACGGTGCGCGGTCGACGCAGGTGGTCGCGGTTCATCAACGTCTCGAGCAACAGCAGGCTGTCGCCGGGCCCGGCATGCCTGCTGAGCACGATCATGGCGTTGGTCGATCCCGGGACGCCGTCGTCGAGCGGACTCCAGGACACCCCGTCGGTCTCGAGCTCCAGGGCGAACAGCCGCCGCGCGGTGCCGCCGAGGACACGCAGCATCCGGTGCAGCAGCGCATAGTGCATGAGTCGGGAGCGCTCGTCGGTCAGGTGCCGGCCGAACCCGCTGGCCAGCCACAGCACCGCTGCCGCCACCAGCCCCACCAGCTCCAGCGTCAGTCCGACCAGGGCGAAGCCCAGCAGCCGCAGGCCCCGCCAGCTGCCCGGCAGCCAGTACGACGCCACCGCCGCGACGACCACGAGCAGCGGGAGCGCCACCAGGGCGAGCACCCACGAGACGGCGAGCACCAGCGGCCCGACCGCACGACGCACCGTGCGCGGAGGCAGCCTCATGCGTCCACGCCCGCGCCGTGCAGGTACGCCCGCGATGCCGCGTACGCGTCATCGATGCGCCGGGGAACGGCGGACAGGTCGCCGGCGCGCAGTCTCCGCGGCTCGGTGTAAGGGACCGGTGGCCCACCGGTCGGCAGGACGTGCACCGTCACGTCGCCGGGCAGGCTTGCCATCGTGGTCGTGAACCGGTGCCTGCGGGCGATCTCGAAGGCGACCAGGGCGACCTCCCACGGTTGCCGCGGGGGGTGCAGCGGCGCCTCGATCCGGCCGACCTGGAGCACGTAGATGGTCTGCGCGCCGAGGCTGACGGCGCGGTCGACGGGGATGCTCGCGACCAGGCCACCGTCCAGGAAGTGCTCGTCGTCGATGCGTACCGGTGCCAGCAGCCCGGGCACGGCACTGCTCGCGAGCACGGCCTCGACCAGCGGCCCCGTGGTGAACCAGTGCTCGGTCGCCCGCTCGATGCTCGCGGCGACGCACTCGAACGGCACCGCGAGGTCCTCGATCCGCTGGTCGCCGAGCTCCGCGGCGAGCAGGGTACGCAGCGCCTCGGGCGGGTGCAGGTGCGTCCGGGTCCGGACCAGCGTGGCGGTCCGCGCCAGCAGCGACCCGCCGAGCACGTCGGTGCCGGCGAGCCGCTGCCACAGGTCGGTCAGGCGTTCGACGGCCCGCAGCCGGGGGTCACTCGCGACGAGGGCCCCGTTGATCGCACCCACCGACGTCCCGCAGACCACGTCGGGGACGACGCCGGCCTCGAGCAGCGCGCGCAGCATGCCGACCTCGCTGGCGCCCAGCAGGCCCCCGCCGCCGAGGACGAACGCCACCCGCGGCGCGGGCGCGGCGTCGCCGTCGCTCACCCGGCGAATCGGTCCACCTTGCGGTGGTAGCGGTGGCCCACCTTGCCGCCGACCATCGCCGCCAGCAAGGTGCCGACGACGACCGCCGCGAGCGTGACGAGGCCACCGACGGTGACGGTGTCGTCGGGAACCGGGATTGACGGCAGGTCGGGGTCGAACCGCCCCAGCACGTCGTACTGCCGGCCGAACACGAAGCCGACGACGGCGGCGGCGACCGTCACCACCAGGCCGATGACCCACACGGCGAGACCCTGCCGGCCCCCGTCGTAGCGCGACATCCGCCCGGCGACGTACCCGCCGGCGAAGTAGCCGATCATCAGTACCACCAGCAGCGCGATGGCCGCGCCGAGGCCGAGCGTGCGCACCTCGCCCTCGGCGTCGGCACGGCTCACGTCGAGGGTCTCGCCGAGCGCGGCGGCGACCGCGCCGAGGATGCTGACCAGCAGGATCGCCAACGCGACCGCGACGAGCCAGCCGAAGAAGGCCGCTCCGACGTTGGCGCCGCCGAAGGCCTCGTGCCGCCGCTCCTCGCGCTCCCGCTCGCCGACCGGTCCGGACGCGTGGTGGCCGCCGTCTTCGGACGGCTCCCGGCGTGGGTGCTCGTCGCGCAGGTGGTCCTCGCGGGTCCGGTCGTGTCGCGTTCGGTCGTGCTCCGACCCGCCGGACGGCTCGTGCCGGGTCTCGTCGCTGGCGTGGCCTCCGGCGGCGCCGGGGCCGGTGCCCGCAGCGCCGGACGGCCTGTCGTGGTCGGGATGACGACGATCGTCCATGGCCGGATCCTTCCTCGGTGCGGCCCCGACCGTCTGGTCGTGGTCCGCACAGTGTCCTATACCCGGGCCAGGACTGGGTCTGGACCCGGGGCCTGGACCGGGGCCTGGACCTGCGGCCTGGACCCGGGCGCCAGGCCCGGCACCTCCACGGGCGGCCGGTCGCGCACTAGCCTGTCGCGGTGTCCGACCCCGGCCCCGCCAGTGCGAGCGCGCGAGGTGCCCCGGTCGTCTCCGACGCCGTGCGGCTACTGGACGACTGGTACGACCCGGCGCGCGCCGAGTCGTGGGACGCCGTCGGCACCGTGTGCGGCGACCCGTCCGCACCGCTGCGCCGCGTCCTGCTGGCCGTCGACCCCGTCCGCGCCGTCGCGGACGAGGCGCTGTCCTGGGAGGCCAACCTGCTGGTGGTGCACCACCCGCTGCTGCTGCGCGCCGTCCACGGTGTCGCCGCGACGACGCCGAAGGGCCGCGTCGTGCACGACCTCGTCCGCGGCGGCGTGGTGCTGCACGTGTGCCACACCAACGCCGACTCGCCGGTCGGCGGGGTGAGCGAGGCGATGGCCACCGCGCTGGGCCTGGTCGACGTACGCCCCCTCGAACCTGCCGCTAAGGACCCGGTCGACAAGCTGGTCGTCTTCGTGCCGCACGACGCGGTTGCCGCCGTGCGGGACGCCGTGACGGCCGCCGGGGCCGGAGCCCTCGGGGACTACGACCACTGCACGTTCGTCTCCACCGGCACGGGCACCTTCCGACCGCTGGTCGGGGCGCACCCCGCCGTGGGCGCGGTGGGTCGGGTGGAGCAGGTGCCCGAGACCCGGCTGGAGACCGTGCTGCCCCGCCACCGGCGCCCGGCCGTGCTCGCCGCGCTGCGCTCGGCGCACCCGTACGAGGAGCCGGCGTTCGACCTGCTCGAGATGGCCGAGCTGCCCGGTGGGGGCGGGAGTGGCCGCCTCGGCAGGCTGCCCGCACCCGAGCCGCTGGCCGCCTTCACCCGACGTGTCGTTGCAGCGCTGCCGGCGACACCGAGCGTCGCGCGCGTGGCCGGCGACCCCGACCGTACGGTGCAGACGGTGGCGCTGTGCGGCGGCGCGGGGGACTTCCTGCTGGACCGGGTTCGCGGGAGCGGGGCCGACGTCTACGTGACCTCCGGCCTCCGGCACCATCCCGTCTCGGAGTTCCGCGAGCACGCATGGGTCGACGAGGAGGTGCCCGCCCTGGTGGACGTGCCGCACATGGCCGCGGAGTGGACCTGGCTGCCGCCGCTCGCAGGTCGGCTCGCCGCGGCGCTCGGCGGGG
>Ga0136614_10003426_pt1 | contig 10145 bp, 8 predicted proteins | sample AntDrymUQ2792106_2_FD_106643 | JGI IMG/M metagenome (GOLD analysis project Ga0136614, IMG submission 106643) | Polar desert sand microbial communities from Dry Valleys, Antarctica - metaG UQ279 (21.06) | ecosystem: Environmental > Terrestrial > Soil > Desert | place: Antarctica: Dry Valley... | reverse complement strand
TCACCTGCTGGATTAAGAGCAACAGGTGATCGGGGGGTTGAGATTGTTGGTTGCTCATCACTCCCAATAATCTCAGAAATCACGCGATTTCTGCTCCCCGATCTAATTACGCGCACGCTTCAATTATTGAGCCACGAATGAACACGAATGGACACAGATGAAGAAGACATCTCAGCTTCATCTGCTCTATGCAGTTTCGTGTGCATTCGTGTCATTCGTGGCTGACTCCCGTTCTTGAACCACTACCTCTGTGTCGGAAGTGCGACGCGGCGTGCGGCGATGTCGAGCGCGTCCGCAAATCGCTCGATTTGCGGGCCACCGCCTTGCGCCATATCGGGGCGACCGCCGCCGCGCCCGCCCAAGAGCGCGCAGGCTTCGCGCATCAGTGCGTTCATATCGCCGGGCGCATCTGCCGCGCGAGCGAAGACGATGCGAGCCGTCTCGCCGTCGTGCGAGCCGAGCAGTGCGATGGTTGATGGGCGTTCGATCAATGCGAGCGCGAGGCGCTTCAACGAGTCGGCGTCGCGGCCTTCGAGGATGCGGGCGACGAGCCGGGCATCGCCGATGATTTGTGCGGTAGCGATTAGTTCTTCAGCCTCGACGCGGATTGCGATCTCTTCGAGCGTGCGAACATGACGAGCGAGGCGTCTGTTCTCCTCTAACGTGCGTTCGACGAGAGCGGGCGCATCATCGCGGGGCGCGCTGAAATGTGCGGCGACGGCGCGGGCCGTGTGATGCGCGCGGCGATAGTCTGAGAGGGCGCGGCCACCGGCGACGAACTCAATGCGCGTCATGCCTTTGGCGCGCTGCCAATCGCGGACGGCAAGCAGCCCGACTTCGCCGGTGTGACGCGCGTGCGTGCCGCCGCAAGCGTTGAAGTCGAAGCCTTCGATCTCGATGATCCGCAATTCGCCCGTGCGTGCGGAATCTCTCCGCAACGGCAGGCGTGCGGCTGCTTCCGGCGTCACTTGATGAATCTTCAACGGGCGGTCTTCCCAGATGATCCGGTTGGCGAGATCGACGGCCTGCTCGATGCGCTCAAGCGAAGGCTCAGGCAGTTCGAGATCGATCTCGGAAGCAGTTTCCATCATGCGAAAGCTGTGCGTCGGAGCGTCGAAGAGTTGGACGAAGGCTTGCGACAGAATGTGTTGGCCGGTGTGCTGCTGGATGTGATCGAGACGACGAGACCAATCCACACGGCCTTGCACCGCCGCGCCTTCCGCGAGCGTCGCGCCTTCGATGACGTGCAGCACGCCTGCGTCTTCCATGTCAATACATTCGACGACGCGCGCGCTGTCGAGTGTGCCGGTGTCAGACAATTGGCCGTCGCCGGTCGGGTAAAATGCGGTGCGGTCGAGCAGGACGGCGGGGCGCATGTCCGCCGTCTCGCTCAAACGAACAACACGGGCATCGAACACGGCCAAGTGTGAGTCAGTGTAATAGAGGCGTTCGGTGATGCTCATGGCTTTGAATTTCGCTCTGTCGCTGATGTTCGGACGGTCAAGTTTTTACCACAGAGGACACAGAGAGGCACAGAGGAAATGATGGACCAGAAACGATGAATGACGAATGACAGACAGACTCTCATCCGTCCGCTATGTTTTCCTCTGTGTCCTTCTTTGACAGCAGTGCGGGCGGTGCGGATAATCGCGCGGCTGTTAGACGTATCTCCTGCGCTTGAACCTTACTCGCAGACAACACATTCGGAGTCGTCACATGAAAACTCGGATCGGTAGGCCGTTATCTCTGCTGTCGCACGCACTCGTTTGCGCGCTGTTGCTGTGGGGTGCGTCCGTCGCGCTCGCGCAAGCTGCCGCGCCGTATCGCATCGCTTATCAGCTTTCGATGCCGCGACCGGCGACGCATTTGTTCGAGGTGCAGATCGAGATTGAGACGCCTGCGCCCGTCGCAGCGATTGACGTGCAGATGCCGAAATGGTCGCCGGGCCGTTACGCAGTTTACGACTTCGCAAAGAACGTGCAAGAGTTTAACGCTGCATCCGGCGTCTGCCCGCCCGTAGCGAAATGTGAGCGCGGGCCGTCGTTGCCGATCACGCGTGTTGACACGCAAACTTGGAGCATTCAGACGCGCGGCGCAACTGGCGTGACCGTCGCTTACAAAGTCTTCGCCGATGATCTCTCCGGCACGTTCTCACAACTCGACGAGCGGCACGCCAATTACAACGGCGCGTCTGTCTTCGCTTACGTCGTCGGTCATAAGCCCGATCCGGTGACGCTCCGCATCGAGCCGCCGCCGGGCTGGCGCGTCGTCAACGGGTGGACTGAGCAGACTGATCAGCGCGAGTGGCGATTTCCAAACTACGATCTCCTGATCGACACGCCGACCGAGATCGCGCCGAATTGGACGTTGGATGAATTCACAGTTGACGGCAAAAGTTATCGCGTCGTCATTCATTCGTTCGCGGACGAGCGCGGCCAGCGCAAGTCTCTAGTGCGCGACATCGAAAAGATCGTCCGCGCCGAAATCGCCATGTGGGGCCAGCCCGATCTCGACTCGTACACATTCCTCATGCACTTCGGCGATGAAAAGAGCGGCGATGGGATGGAGCATCTGACCTCGACGCAGATCATCACGCCCGGCGCGTTAGGGGATCAACAGGGCTACGAAGATGCGCTCGATACCGCCGCGCATGAGTTCTTTCACGTCTGGAACGTCAAACGCTTGCGGCCCGTCGAACTCGGCCCGTGGGATTTCACGCGCCCCTTGAACACGCGCAGCCTGTGGATCGCCGAAGGCATCACGAATTATTACGGTCATCTGATGCAGCGCCGCGCCGGATCATGGAGAGACGAGCATCTCTACCGCGCGCTCGCCGGCCAGATCGCGGCGATTGAGAACGCGCCCGGCAGCCGCCTAATGAGCGCGGAAGAGTCTTCGCTGCTCGCGCCCTTCATCGACGGTGCGCCGCACGCGCAAGAGACCAATCTGCGGCAGACCACGATCAGCTACTACATCAAAGGCGAGACGCTCGGCCTCGTCCTCGATCTTTTGATTCGCGGGAAGACCAATGGCAAGCGTTCGCTCGACGATGTGCTGCGTCGCATGTACGAAGAATTTTATTTGCACAGTTCTAACTCGTCTTATTACCTGCGCGGGCGCGGCTACACGACGGATGATTTCATGCGCGCCGCGTCGGAAGTCGCGGGCGCAGACTTCGCGGATTTCTTCGCGCGTCATGTGCGCGGCGTCGAGCCGCCGCCTTACGATGAAGCCCTCGCGCAAGTCGGCCTCAAGTTAGTGAAGGGCGAAGCCAGTTCCGCGAATCAAGCGGGGCGCGCTTACCGCATCGAAGAATTAAAAGAAGCCTCGACGCCAGCGCGCGAGCGGCGGCGCGCGTGGCTGAGAGGCAGGAGGCAGGAGCAGGAGGCAGAGGGCAGGAGCAGGAGGCAGTAAAAACATTCTGGCTCGTTTGCACTCTTGAATAGATTGGCTTTTTAATCGATCACTGCCCCTGCCGCTGCCTCCTGCTCCTCCCCTACAATTTAATCCGCGAAGCCCTCTCTATCTCAACTTGTCGCTATCGCCGGCGCGCGGCGCGATGATTTCGATCTGTTCATGTGCGATCTCGAACGTCATCGGCAGACGCCCGATCAATTCGCCGTCCACTTGCACGGGCGCGTCGCCAATCGCGCGGGCGCGTGTCGCGCGGAGATAATGCACGCCGGCGAGATTGTCGGCGACGCCGCCGGGCCGCATCGCGTGGAGCAGCAATTGAATGTAGCGCAGGCGGCTGTGCGAGTTGATGATGCAGATTTCAAACTCCGGGTGATCGATACGGGCGCGTGGAGTGATGCCCAGTCCCCCGCCGTAGCGCGCGGCTTTGCCGATGACGGCGAACGTCGCGGGGAAATTGTGTCCGTTGGCTTCGAGGGTGAAGACGGGCGGAGGCCAATTCGTGAGATGCGCGAAGCCCGCGTACCAATACGCGCCTTCGCCGACGCGCCGCTTCAAACGCGGGCGCACGCGATGGACGACCGACGCATCAAGACCCACGCCTGCCATCAAAAAAAAGTAACGCCGCTCGCCCGTTGCTTCTTTAACAGCGCAGCCGACGGAAACGCGCCGGGCCTCTCCGCGCGCGACCGACGCCGCCACACTCTCCGGCGCGAACGGCAGGCGCAACTCGCGCGCCAGCACGTTTGCCGTCCCCACCGGCCAGATGCCGAGCCGCACTTGAGTCCCCACTAAACCTTGCAGGACTTCGTTGATCGTCCCGTCGCCGCCGGAGACGACGACTTCGCGCACACCCTCGCGCGCGGCTTGCGCGGCCAGCCGTGTCGCATCGCCCGGCCCGCTCGTGTGCGCGACTTCCGTTTCAACGCCATGCACCTTCATCAACGCGCAAAAGCGCGCGACTTCCAGCGCACGCGATCTACCGCCGCGCCCGGCGTTGGGGTTGGAGATTAAGCGGAGCGTGCGTTTCGTCATCTTGAACATCGAGAAACCAACTGGCAAACGGGATGCCGTTGTGTTCAAGATTACCACTCGCCTTGAGTCAAGCGTCACTGAGTGCTGGGAGCGCGGACGTCCCGCCCGCCAAGCTCACGCACGCGAGCTAACAAAGTTCGCTTTCTTTCAACGCCGTGTGATCGCACAACCTTTATTCGCGCTGGCGCGCTCACGGTGGACGGGACGTTCGCGCTCCCAGCACAAGCACCTTCTTTCCTGATTTGGTAAGGGTCAGCGAAGGTCGCTCGAAAGCGGTAGCACGGTTGGCGTGTCCGGCAGTTGTGCTACGATGTGCGCTCGTCACACCGCAAATAATTTAAGGAGCGAAAAAGATGAAGCGATTTCTCTATGGCTTGGCGTTGAGCGTTTGTGTCTGCGCGCCGCCGGCTCTCGCGCAACAGGATTTCTCCGGCGTGCAGATGAAAGCGACGCCGGTTTCCGGTCAAATCTATATGCTCGAAGGCGCGGGCGGGAACATCGGCGTCTCGGTCGGGCCGGACGGGATTTTGATCGTGGACGATCAGTTCGCCCCGCTCGCCGACAAGATTCGCGCCGCCTTGAAGCAACTCGGCGAAGGCAAGTTGAAGTTTGTGCTGAATACGCATTATCACGGCGATCACACGGGCGGCAATCGTGAGTTCGGCAAGGAAGCGCCGATCATCGCGCACGCGAATGTTCGCAAGCGGCTTTCGACCGAGCAGCGCATTATGGGCAACGCCGTCCCGCCCTCGCCGAAAGAGGCGCTACCCGTCGTCACTTTCGACGAGTCGCTCTCCGTGCATTTCAACGGCGAGGAGATTCGCGTCATCCATTTCCCGCACGGCCACACCGATGGCGACAGCGTCATCTTCTTCACCACCTCAAATGTCGTCCACATGGGCGATCACTTCTTCAGAGAGCGGTTCCCCTTCATCGACATCGACAGCGGCGGCAGCATCGAAGGCATGACCAAAAACATCGGCGAAGTGATCCGGCGCGTCCCCGCGGGCGTCAAGATCATTCCCGGACACGGCGCGCTCGCCACCATCGACGATCTCAAAGCCTATCAGCGCATGTTGACGGAAACGACCACGATCATTCGCAAGCAGATGCAAGCAGGTAAAACGCTCGAACAGATCAAAGCAGCGGGCCTGCCCGCCGAATGGGCCACTTGGGGGACCGGCTTCATCAAGCCGGATCGCTGGATCGAGACGGTGTATCACAGCCTCTCGAAGAGCGACGGAAAAAGCGCTCCGCCGCGAACCGGCGCGAGCCGTATCCATCATTGAGCGTCAGAAGAGAAGATACTTGGGCTGGGAGCGCGGACGTTCCGCCCGCCAAGCTCGCGTCAGCGAGCTAACGAAGATGCATGATCGTTCGCGCGTCGAATGATCGCTCAAGCATTATTCGCGCTCTCGCGCTCACAGCGGACGGGACGTCCGCGCTCCCAGCACGAGCCGCCTTTTTTCAGACAGGTTGATCACTACCCTCTCAATACAACTTACTCTCCACTTTGTTCAATCGTCACTTTCTCCATCCGCACTTCTTCGAGTGGGCGGTCGTTGCGGTCGCGCTTCGACTTGGCAATTTGGTTCACCACGTCTTGGCCTTCGATGACGCGCCCGAACTTGCTGTAGCTCGGCGGCAGCGGGTAGTCGGCGTGAATGATGAAAAACTGCGAGCCGTTGGTATTCGGCCCGGCGTTCGCCATCGCCACTGTGCCGGCGGTGTACGGCCCGCGATAGAGTTCGGATGAGCGGTTGATCTCGTCGTTGAAACGTCCGCCCCAAGCCGACTCGCCGCCGCGTCCCGTCCCCGTCGGATCACCACCCTGAATCATGAAGCCATCGATGACGCGATGAAAGATCACGCCGTCGTAATAGCCGCGTTCCGCGAGCTTAATGAAATTCTCCGTCGTCTTCGGCGCGTCCTCTTCCAATAACTCGAAGCGGATCGTCCCCTTATTCGTCTCGATGTTTGCAATACGGTTCATAGCTTCTCCTTCGTCGAAGCGGGAATAAAGTTTCGAGTTTCGGGTTTCGAGTTTCGAGTCAAGACAAGGCTGTTTTCCAACTCGAAACTCGAAACCCGAAACTCACCCTTCCCTCAGAATAAATCGTTCAATTGCCAGTGCCACGCCGTCTTCGTCGTTGGCGGCGGTTAGGTGAAATTGTGGATCGCCCAGCAGGAGCGGTTCGGCGTTCGCCATGACGACACCCGTGCCGGCGTAGCGGAGCATTTCCACATCGTTGTGGTTGTCGCCGACAGCCATCACCGCTTCAGGCGTCAAGCCATATTCTTCGGCGACCGCTGCCAGTCCCGTGCCTTTTGAAACTGCCGGGTGAATGATGTCGATCAATCCGAAGTTAACACGCGGGTAGAGCGTGGTCATCAGTTTGACGCTCGCGCCGACTTCGCGTTCGAGCGCGGCGACTAACTTTTCCGTGTTGGCCGTCGTCCCGGAAAAAGAGATGTGGACGGGCGCGTGATCGAGATATTGTTCGACGGATTCGACGCGCACGACTGCTTGCTCCGCCTCGTCGCCGTGAATGCGCCGCGCCCATTTGATGTACTCGGCAAGTGGGCGATTTTCTTCGCTGACGTGATCGTAAACTAGCACGCCCGCGCCTTCTGGATCGACGCTGACGAGCGGATCGGCTCCGTGCGCGCGCCCGACGCGCACCACTTCGCGCGCAGCCGCGAGCGGCAACAAAATCGCCGCTACCGTCTCCAACGTCCGCGCGTGTTTGGTGAGTGCGCCGTTATGCGCGATGACCGGCACATCCAAGCCCAACTCCAACGCGAGCGGGCGGGCGTCGCGGAAACGTCGCCCCGTCACCAGCGCGACGCGGACGTCGCGCGCGCGCGCCGCTGCAATTGCTTGCCGGTTGCGGTCGGATAAATGCCCGCGCGAATTGAGCAGCGTGCCGTCGAGATCGAGCGCAATTAAACGAATGGACATTGACAAAATCTGCCGGAACCGACGCACCCTGCTGAATTCACTGACCGCCCGGCGCATGAAACATCAACGGCTGCCGCAAGCGGTGGAGACAGACACAGGGAAGACAAACCATAAAGTAGAGGCGGCAGAAATTTTAGTCAAACGAACGGGAAAGTCGCCTGCCCCGCCGCTTGTAAATTATCGTTGACTCTTAAGCGGAAAGAGAGTAGCGTCTGCGCCCTAACAGTTCATCCACAGGCTAATCGCCCCCATCTGTGCCTGCGCTTCTCCCCGCGCTTTCGCATCATTAACCTTTTCAACTCAGGCGTGCTGTGATGCGCCGCGGACCTTTCAACGAGAGACGGAGGTAAGTGATGAAAAAGATACTCAGACTTCTTGCCCTAGTGGCTGTCCTTTCGGCGTTATCCGGGGTAGCCGAAGCAGACCCGTTGGCGTTCACCGCGACGCTGACCGGCGCACAAGAGGTGCCGCCAAATTCTTCGCCCGGCATCGGCTTCGCTTTAGTGACGGTGGACGGTAATATGATGACCGTCAATGTCACCTTTAGCGGTTTGATCAGCCCTACGACTGTGTCGCACATCCACTGCTGCGTCCCGCCGGGGGTGAATGTGATGGTCGCGACGACTACTCCGACGTTTCCGGGCTTCCCCGCTGGCGTCACGTCCGGCATGTACATGCAAACCTTTGACCTGACTCTCGCCTCCACTTATAACCCCGCCTTCATCACCGCCCAAGGCGGAACAGTAGCTCAAGCGCAAGCGGCTTTCCTCGCTGGCTTACTGAGCGGGCAGACTTATTTCAACATCCACACTACAATGTTTCCGGGCGGCGAGATTCGCGGCCAGCTCGTGCCAGAACCAACTACGCTCGTGCTGCTCGGCACGGGGCTGGCCGGGGCAATAGCCAGCGTCCGGCGGAGGCGACGGCGTAGCTAAATCGAAGCTGACAAGATTGGGACACGAGGAAATAGACAGGATTGACAGGATGAGCATGATGAGACCGAAAAAGGCTGGCTGTGTTTTTTTTATCCTGTCCATCCTGTGCATTGTGTCTCATTCTTCTCGGCCCTGATTTAGACGGAATCGACCAGACGAAAGCTGAACTTGATGAGCAGCGAAGGGCGACGAAACCTCGTCGCCCTTCGCTTTTACGCGCGTCAGGTTTATTTAAGCCGGGTGCAACACTAATGCTCCATCTGCCACAAAACTGTCGGCGATTTATGACGCCCGGCGCGCGCCCGGACGCCTTAATTGTCCGTCGCCTATTGCCCGGCTCGCTCCGACGCGCTTAAATACGGGAAGCGACATCGCCTGATAACTGCTGCCCGAAAGGATCACGCAAGCATGTATGTCACCCATCTGGAATGCGCCGCGTGCGGCCTCAGACACGAGGCACGGCGGTTGCACAATCTGTGCGTCGAATGCGGCAAGCCGCTGTTGGTTCGTTACGATTTACAGCGCGCCGCAGAGAGTTTGACGAAGGAAAGTTTACAGGAGAGGGCGGCTGATTTATGGCGTTACAGGGAAGCGTTGCCGGTGGAGCGAGACGAAAATATCGTGTCGCTCGGCGAAGGATGGACGCCATTGTTACGCGCCTCGCGGCTCGGCGAACAACTCGGCATGAAAGAATTGTTCATCAAAGACGAGTCGCAGAATCCGACGCAGAGTTTCAAGGCGCGGGGTATGTCGGCAGCCGTCTCGATGGCGAAAGAATTGGGCGCGCGGAAACTCGCCGTCCCGTCGGCGGGTAACGCGGCGGGCGCGCTTGCGGCTTACGCGGCCCGTGCCGGCATGGAAGCATTCATCTTCATGCCACGCGATACGCCGCGCGCCAACATCGTTGAGTGCGAGCAGACGGGCGCGCACGTCACTTTGATCGACGGCTTGATTACCGATTGCGGCGCGGAAGTCGCCCGACGCAAAGCGGCAGAAGGCTGGTTTGATGTTTCAACTTTGAAAGAGCCATATCGCATCGAGGGGAAAAAGACGCTCGGTTATGAAGTGGCGGAGCAGTTGAATTGGACATTGCCGGACGTGATCGTTTATCCGACCGGCGGTGGCACGGGACTGATCGGCATGTGGAAGGCGTTTGATGAAATGGAACAGATGGGCTGGATCGATTCCCCTCGTCCGCGCATGATCACGGTGCAAGCCGTCGGTTGCGCGCCGATTGTCCGCGCCTTCGATGAAGGCCAGCGTTTCGCGGATGAGTTTCCGAATGCCGCGACGACTGCATCGGGCTTGCGCGTGCCGAAGGCGATTGGCGATTTTCTGATCCTCGACGCGCTGAGAGCATCCGGCGGCACAGCCGTCGCCGTCACCGACGAAGAACTGCTCGCGGCGGCGCGCGAGATCGGCGCGGCGGAAGGTCTCTTCTGCGCCCCCGAAGGCGCGGCTTGTTTGCCCGCGCTGAAAAAATTATTAGAATCAGGCGCAGTCAAACATCACGAGCGCGTCGTGCTGTTCAACACCGGCGCGGGCGTCAAATACTTGGAGAGTTTCTCATAAGAAAATGTTCCATCTCGTTGTCAGACAGGAAGTCGGAGAGTAAAACTAACGCGCTGCTGGGAGCGCGGACGTCTCGTCCGCAATGAGCGCGTTAGCGCGAATAACGGTTGGAGTAGTAGCAATGAAACGTCGAATGCACAACATTCTATTTTGGGTTCACGTCAATGTGTTGGCCGTCCTCGTCGTTTTGGCGGTGTATGGGCTGGCGCATGGACGGCCAGCAATGC
>Ga0136614_10003424_pt1 | contig 10146 bp, 9 predicted proteins | sample AntDrymUQ2792106_2_FD_106643 | JGI IMG/M metagenome (GOLD analysis project Ga0136614, IMG submission 106643) | Polar desert sand microbial communities from Dry Valleys, Antarctica - metaG UQ279 (21.06) | ecosystem: Environmental > Terrestrial > Soil > Desert | place: Antarctica: Dry Valley... | reverse complement strand
TTGTATCGTGCACCCGCCGATCACCGGGTCCTGAGTCAAGCAGGTGTTGACGAGCCGCCACTGATGCGTCGGATCCGGCTCATTCAGCGCGATCCTTCCGCCCGGCGCATCCTCGACGTCACCAACGAGCAGCGCGCCGTTGCCTGCCCGAACGCAGCCCGCGATCGGACACGGCGCCTCCGGCTCTTGGTCAGCCTGCGATGAGTGCATGCCGAAGAGCGGCAGCATCGCCGCACACAACGCAACGAGCGCGATCCTCATTCGACGATTCGAATTGAAGTCACGGTCCATGTCGAGCCAGCCCAGCCAAGGTCGAAGAAGAATTGCAAGCTCTCTTGCGCCTCGCCGAGAACCTGCCTTGTTGTTCCATCAGGTGCCACAATCCGCTGCTCTGCCGAGGACACGAGCGTGTCCACTGTCGTTGAACCGTCACTCGCCACCGCGTTCGGTTGAACGGATCGGATCGTCACGTCGCCGCCTTCGAGGCGATCACCATCGGCGGCTACGGAATCGATCGTCTCGGACAGGTTGTTGCAGGAAAGACAATCGCCAAGGGCTCGGAGCGGAGCGGAATCCATAACGCTCCAGGAGTACTCCAGGATGACGTAATAGTGCTGGATGAAGGCGGCTGCGCCGTCCGGGGTCTGCTGTTGCGCCACGGGAGGCACGGTTGGCGCGCCTGTTTCGGCCGGCGTGGTCGGCGCGGGGGTCGTCGTCACCGTGGGCGTCTCTGTCGTCGAGGACGCCGAGGGTGGCAAGCCGGCGGGCGGACCTCGCTCGTACAGCCGACCATCAAGGCCAGCAGTACCACGGCAACCCCCGCGGGGGCCCGGCCGGACATGACGTCGAGCCTAACCAGGATCGCCGCATCCGGTCAGTCCAGGCACATCGATCTGTGGATAACCAGGCTCAGCTGCGGCGGCGCAGCAACCCGTAGAACCCCACCAGGACAGCCGCCACCACCGCAGCGATCGCCAGATTCACACCAGTCGAGTTCCTTTCCACGGCCTCGACAGCGGCCGAACCGGAAGAAGCAGCGGCCGGCAACACTGTGACGTCGAACGGCGTTCCCTCACTCGTGACCAGCAGATCACGGCCGTTCGCGGCGAACGCGATGGCCTCGCCCTGCGGCACAGGAGGCAGCGCCACCCGCACCGGCTCACCGGCCAACGCCGACAGCACATCGCCGTCCGTCACCGCATAGACGTACGCGTCGGTGTACGTCCGCACCACAGCCAACGCACCGTCCGGCGACATGGCTGCCCCGGTGATCAACACCTGACCGGTCTGCCCGAGCGGTCCGCCCGGCGTACCGGTTGCAGCAAACGTCAGAGAGCCCACCCGCTCCAATGCCGTGGGCGCCGACACTGACGGCGGCGCGGCCGGCGTATAGATCCCGGCCCGACCCTGCGGCTCCTTCGTCAAGACAAACGGCCGGCCAGCCCGGTCGAGCAGCAGTGCCTCGGCGTCCTGCTGGCCGTCCGGGTACGTGAATCGGAACAGCACGGACTGGCCATCCTCTCGCAACGCGTGGAGCGCCACGGTGTCCCGGTCGCGGTCGTTGTCTCCGGTGTCGGCGAGCCACAGCGTGCCGTCGGCCGCCCGCGCCAGATCCTCGACGTCGTACGGATCGACGGGCGAAGTGACCACCGACGTCACCCGGCAGGACCGGTCCAGCACGAAGACCTCCAACGCCGAGCCACCGTCGTTGACCATCAACAGCCGCGAACCGTCGACGGCCAACCCGCTGGCCTCGGTCAGCCGAGGGTCGCTGACGGTGCACAAAACAGACGGCGGCCCGAACGCCGGGTCAGCCGCGAGGGTCGGAACGGGAAGCGAGCACCCGAACACGATCCCGGCCACCAGGACGACCCGCACTCCCCCAGTCTCCCAGCCGGGTGCTGAAGATCAGGTGCAAGACGCGCAGCAGCACGATGCCCAAGGCCACACCGGCCAGTACGTCGGTCAACCAGTGGTAGTTCAGCGCCAGCATCGACAGGCTGGTCAACACGGGAGCGGCCAACGCGACGACCGTGAACAGCCGGACCGCCCAGGCCGGCAGGCCGTAGGACCTGACCAGCCAGACGGCCAGCCCCCACCACAGCACAGCGTTGGCCGAGTGCCCCGACGGGTACGAACGCCCGTCGACGTACAGGACGGAGGCGCCGGAACCGGGAGCGGTTCTCCCCAGCCCGATCTTCAAGGCGTACACCACGACGGTGAGCAGGACGAACGCGACGAGGACCCGCAGCAGCGGCTGCCACACGCGGTGTTGGCGCATGATGTAGACGGTCAGCAGACCGACGACCACGAGAACCGTTGCCCTTCCACCGGTCTGCGACAGCAGCCACAGCAGCGCGTTGGGAACCGTGGAGCCGCGCAGGTCGATCACGTCCACCCAGTCGGCGACAGCGACGTCGACACGCAGCCACGGCCCACCGAGGACGACGTCGAGGGTCAGCCAGACGCCGAGCAGCGCCGACCCGAGGACCACCGGGAGAGGCGGACACCAGGCCCGGTCGGCGGCCGAGCGCGACTCCCGCTCGGCGATGAGCTCGGTCGACACAAGTCCAACGCTACCGCCCCGTGACCACCCTGTGATCGACCCGCGGATGGCACGCCGGTGAAGGGCGTCAGATGGCGTACGGCGCGAGCTGCGCCGCCAGCTCGGACCCGACCCGCGCGGTGAGGACGGTGCCGGTCGGTTCGTGCTCCTCGGTCAACACCTCACCACTGCCATGCACCCGCGACACCAGGTCCCCGCGGTCATACGGCAGCAGCACGTGCACGTCGATCTCCGGCCGCGGCAACCGAGCGTCCAAGATGTCGAGCAGGTCCTCGAGGCCCTCCCCTGTCCGGGCCGAGACGAACACCGCTTCAGGCACCACCGAGCGCAGCCGCAGCAACGTCTCCGGCGATGCGGCATCGGTCTTGTTCACGACGATGACCTCGGGCACCTTGAGCGCGTCGATGTCTCCGAACACCTCGTGTACGGCGTTGATCTGCGACTCGGGATCGGGGTGCGAGCCGTCGACCACGTGCAGGATCAGCTCGGACTCCGACACTTCCTCCAGCGTCGAGCGGAACGCCTCGACGAGTTGGTGCGGCAGGTGCCGGACGAAACCAACGGTGTCGGTGAGCGTGAACACCCGCCCGTCGCGGGTCTGCGATCGCCGTACCGTCGGGTCGAGGGTCGCGAAGAGCGCGTCCTCGACCAGCACGCCGGCACCGGTGAGCCGGTTGAGCAGCGAGGACTTGCCGGCGTTCGTGTAGCCGGCGATCGCCACCGACGGCACCGCATGCCGCGAGCGCTCCTGCCGCTTGGTCTCGCGGGTGGTCCGCATGTCACCGATGTCGCTACGCAGCTTGGCCATCCGGGACCGGATCCGGCGGCGATCGGTCTCGATCTTGGTCTCGCCCGGGCCCCGCGTACCCATTCCCCCGCCACCGGCGACGCGTCCACCGGCCTGCCGGGACATCGACTCACCCCAGCCGCGCAGCCGCGGGAGCATGTAGCTCATCTGCGCCAGTTCGACCTGCGCTTTACCCTCCTTGCTGGATGCGTGCTGGGCGAAGATGTCGAGGATCAACGCCGTGCGGTCGATCACCTTGACCTTCACCACCTGCTCGAGCTGGCGCAGTTGCCCGGGGCTGAGTTCGCCGTCGCAGACGATCGTGTCGGCCCCGGTGGCGGCGACGATCTCCCGCAGTTCCTTGGCCTTGCCGGACCCGATGTACGTCGCCGGATCGGGCTTGTCGCGCCGCTGCATGACGGCATCCAGTACGACGGAGCCCGCGGTCTCGGCGAGCGCGGCCAGTTCGGTCAGCGAGTTCTGCGCGTCGGTCACCGTTCCCTCGGTCCAGACACCGACGAGCACCACCTGCTCCAGGCGCAGCTGGCGGTACTCGACCTCGGTGACGTCGGCGAGTTCGGTGGACAGGCCGGGGATCCGGCGCAAGGCGCCGCGGTCTTCGCGGTCGAAGCCCTCGCCCTCGATGTCGTGGAAGACATCGTCCGGACGTACGTCGTCGGTCTGCTGGTCAGTCACGGGATCACTCATACGCCTCCCAGCCTGACACGAGTTTGGCTGTGCGGCGAGCGGATTGCCTCAGGGCTCCTCGGGGTGCATGCCCACATAAACGGACCAGCGCTTCCCACCCGGTGTCATCGGGCGGCGTGCCCACGTGTTCAGCAGGCGCCCCAGCTGGTCCTTGAACTCCTCGAACTCCTCGGCGGACAACCGCAGGCCCAGCCGGGCACTGTCCAGGTTGGCCTCCCCCACCACCGCTACCTCCTCGAGGAAGGCGGCCAGCATGTGGTCGCGCAGGCCGGTGTCCCCCACCTCCATCAGCCACGACTTCCCCGTTGCCAGGTAGGGGATCTCACGAGCGCCGCGAGCCCCCCGGCGGGCTTCTGCAGGAGTCAGGAAGCCCTGCGCAACCAGCGTCCGCACGTGATGCAGCACCGTCGCCGGGTTCCGTCCGATTCGCTGCGCGATCTCCTTGTTGGTCAGCGGCTGGTCGAGGCAGGCCCGCAGAATGCGCAGCCTCGTGGCGCTGGCCAGCGCCCGCGCCTCCGCTGCTGTCGCCGTGCGACGTTCCCCTGTCCTGAGTGCTTGAAGGGGGGTCGGATCGGTCACGCCGTGAGGGTAGCGGCTGGCCCGAATAAGTGATTGACAAGTCCCAATCAGTGGCGCAGGCTGTCGTCCGTGAGTCAGCAGACGATGTCGAAGCAACGCAGCCTGATGTTCCACCACAACTTCCGGCAGCTGTGGATCGGCGACACGATAAGCCAGTTCGGCACGCAGATCAGCTTCATCGCGCTGCCCTACCTTGCGGTGACCATCCTGGGTGCTGACGAGTTTCAGATGGGTCTCCTGACGGCGCTGGAGTACCTGGCGTTCCTCGTGATCGGCCTGCCGGCCGGCGCGTGGATCGACCGCTGGCGGCGGCGGCGTGTCCTCGTCGCCAACGACCTCGTTCGCGCCGTGGCGCTCGGATCCCTACCGGTGGCCTACTACCTCGACGTACTCACCTTCGCCCAGCTGTGCATAGTTGCGCTGGCCACGGGAACCGCCACCGTCTTCTTCGACGTCGCCTACCAGAGTTACCTGCCCGCCATTGTGGACAGACATCAGATCACGGAGGGGAACTCGAAGCTGGAGATCAGCCGGTCCGTCGCGCAGGTCGCCGGGCCGGGCCTGGGCGGGCTGCTCATCAAGCTGCTCGGTGCGCCGCTGATGATCGTCGTCGACGCCGTCAGCTTCCTGTTCTCCGCTCTCTTCATCGCCCGGATTCGCCATGAGGAACCGGTGCACGACAAGTCGACGCGGCGTGCCCTGCGTGTCGAGATCGCCGAGGGACTGCGGTTCGTGCTCAGACACCCGTTGCTGAGCCGGATCGCGGCGTGCACGTCCCTGTCGAACTTCTTCTTTTCGATCGGGGCGGCGCTGATCATCCTGTACATGGTCCGGGATCTCCGGCTGGAGCCCGGCGTCATCGGGCTCGTCTTCTCCGCGGGGGCGGTGGGCGGGCTGCTCGGCGCGGTTGCCGCGACACCGCTTGCCAAGAAGGTGGGCGAGGGACGGATCATCCCGCTCAGCGCACTGCTCTTCGGCCCGTTCACCTTCCTGACCCCCCTGGCGTCCTTCGGCTGGACCGTCCCGTTGCTGATCCTCGGCGGGCTCGGCATGACGTTCACCGTCGTCGTCTACAACGTCACGCAGGTCAGCTTCCGGCAGCGGATGTGCCCACCCCGGTTGCTCGGGCGGATGAATGCATCAATCCGATTCCTGGTCTGGGGCACGATGCCCATCGGAGCATTCGCCGGTGGGCTCATCGGCCAGCAGTTCTCCATTCTCACCGCGCTCTGGGTCGCCGCGGCGGGCTCGCTGGTCGCGTCGCTGCCGGTCGTGCTGTCCCCTCTGATCGGGATGCGAGACCTGCCGGACGAGTTCGACGAGCACCGCGACGACGCAGCCCACGCGTGATCATGGACTTTGGCCGGTCAGGGGCGGCCAAACTCCATGATCCCGGCCCGGGAGGTGCGGACTACGATCTGACGGCCGGACGCCGGAGGTGGAAATGACCGTGGGCACAGGCACAGCGGAGGACCCGTGGGTGCTGCGGACACCACCCGGGACGTCGGAGTACACGATGTACCGCGACGACGAGGCCGACCCGCCGCGGCTGATCTGCCAGGTCGGCGGCACGACGCTCAGCTACGACGCGCGGTGCCTGGAGGATCTGCAGGCCATGCTGCGCGAGCGGGACGACTGGGTCCCCCTGGGCGCCGCCGACGAGCAGAAGCCGGCCAAGGACGGGACTGTCGAGGCCTGGGCGCGCTCAGCCGACAATCCACTGGGCGGCTGGTACGGCCTGCGGAAGGGTTTTCGCGGCCGGTTCGGGATGTACGTGCCGCCGCTGATGGAGGCACTCGGGCTGGCCGAACTGGAGCACCAGCCGCGGAACAACCGGATGCGGGCGCTGATGCGTTCTTGATCAAACCGGGCTTGTGGTCGCCGCCGAGCCGTAAAGAGCGACCACAACCCCGAATTGATCACTTGGTCGCGGACGGGCCTCCGGATCAGGCGGTCGCGGCAGCCAGCCAGGCCGGGTCCAGTTCGCCAGAACCGACGATCACCGCCGGCCCGGACAGCCAGGCGCCGCGTGCGTCAACGGTGACGAACACCCGGCCACCCGGTTGGTCCACGGCAGCGGTTCCGACCGAGCCGGCCAGCACCGTGGCGGCGACCGCGCAGGCACCCGTCCCGCAGCCGAACGTCTCCCCCACTCCACGCTCATGGACGCGCATCCGGACGTGCGCCTGGGCACCCTGGACGGCCTCGTCGAGCACGTTGACGAACTCCACGTTGACGCCGTCCGGAAAGTTGCCCGCATCTGTGATCGGTGTGGACGAGAGGTCCAGGTCGCTCACCGGGGCGAGCGTGACACAGACCAGGTGCGGATTGCCCATCGACACCATGGTGCCGAAGTACATCTCCCCGCCGAGCTGGACGGCGGACTCCCCGCCGATAGATGCGGCACCCATCTCCACAGACACCGTGTGATCGGGCCCGACAACCGCGCGCCGTACGCCGGAGCGGGTGCCGATGCGCTGCTCGCCGAGGTCGGACAGTCCGCTGTGGACCAGGAAGAGGGCGAACAGGCGCAGGCCGTTGCCGCACATCTCGGCCAGCGAACCATCGGCATTGCGGTGGTCCATGAACCATCGCGCCTCGCCCTCGCCCGGAATCACCCGCAGGACGCCGTCGGCACCGATACCAGCCCGCCGGTCGCACAAAGCGCGAACGAAGCAAGGCGTCAGCTCGAGCTGGCCCTCCGGGTCGAAAAGGAGCACGAAATCGTTCTGTGTGCCGTGCCCCTTGACGTAGTGCACCGTCACCGGTCGATCGTACGGGCCAGTGAGTCCGGGTCGACGGATCCGCCGTCGTACCACCGAATGCGTGGATCGCGACGGAACCAGGAGCGCTGCCGCCGCACGAAACGCCGCGTTGCGCGCGCCGTGTCCGCCTGCGCCTCGTCCGCCGTCACCTGTCCGTCTACATAGGACAGTGCTTGGGCGTAGCCGAGCGCGCGGCTCGCCGTGATTCCTTCTCGAAGCCCCGCCGGGAGCAGGGACCGCACCTCGTCCACGAGTCCGGCCGTCCACATCCGGCCGACCCGCTCGCTCAGCCTGGCGTCCAACACTTCGATGCCCAGGTCCAGACCGATGTGGACGACGTCGTACACCGACTCGTACGACGGAAGTGTCGCCGAGTACGGCCGGCCGGTCAGCTCGATGACCTCCAGCGCGCGCACGATCCGACGTCCGTTCTGAGGCTGGATCCGTGCCGCGGAAGGAGAATCGGCGGCGCGCAGCCGATCGTGCAATGCACCCGGTCCGAGCCGGTCGAGTTCGTCCTCCAGTCGCCCGCGCACCGCGGGGTCGGTAGCGGGGAAGCGCAGGTCGTCGAGCACCGCACGCAGATACAGGCCTGATCCGCCGACGAGCACCGGCACCGTGCCGCGGGAGTGAATCGCGGCGATGGCCGAGCGGGCGAGCGTCTGGTACGCCGCCACGCTCGCCGGCTGTGTCACGTCCCAGACATCGAGCAGGTGGTGTGGCACGCCCTGTCGGTCCGCGGGAGAGAGCTTCGCCGTACCGATGTCCATGCCGCGGTAGAGCTGCATCGAGTCGGCGTTGACGACTTCGCCGTCGAGACGCTCCGCCAGGGCAATGCCCAGAGCGCTCTTGCCGACAGCAGTCGGGCCGACCACCGCCACAACCCGCGGCCCGTATGACGGGGCGGTCATGGAAGCGGCAGCCAGGTCGCCACGGCATACCCGACCCCGAGCGGCGCCGCGTAGTACAACAGGTCGGCGCTGACCCTGACATCGCGCAGGCAGTGCCCGGCCAGCCGCCAGGCCGCCACGCCCGGTGCCTGCACCTCGGCGCCCAGCCGCCGATCGAGCGCCGCCAGCGCCGACGGGTCACCAGCAGACAGCGCGGCGGCCACAGTGTCGTCGAACGGCCCCGCGGCGGGGTGGTACGTGCCAGGGGCGTCGGCGTCGCGCATCGCCGAGCCGTCGCCCGACACCAGCAACCCCCCGCGGCTCCGGATGTCCTCCGCGAGGTCGCGCAGCTCCTCGTCGCCCGCATCCGCAGGTACGGACAGCGCCAGCCGCTCTCCGGCGTACCCGGCCTGGTCGAGCAGCCACGCTCCGACGGTCAGCGACAGCGGGAGCGGCGCCGCGTCAGGTCCGCGGGGGCCGGACAGCTGCACGGTCACCAGCCGGCCGAAGGGCGCCAGGCTTCCGATGTCTCCGGCGCCGTACCAGTGCTCCGTCGGTCCGGTGCCGATGATCCACACCACCTCCGGCGCGGTCGCGAGCAGCCGGTCAACGGCCGCCGTACAGGCAGCTCGGACGTCGGCGAGTTCGGCCACCGGGCCGCCACAGAGTTCGGGCACCAGCGCCGGCGGATGCGGAACGAACGCGACGGCGGGCACCGGCGCAGGGTATGCCGTTCAGGACTCCATCCCGAGGCTCCGTGTGACAATGGCACGCGGACGCGAGGAGTTCGGCATGGGGCAGTCGACCGAGTGGGGTCGAATCGATGACGAGGGCACCGTGTTTGTGCGGACCGCGGACGGCGAGCGACCGGTCGGCTCCTGGCAGGCCGGCGATCCGGCCGACGGTCTGGCGCACTTCTGTCGCCGGTACGACGACCTCGCAACAGAGGTCGAGTTGCTGGAGAAACGGCTGGCTTCGGGAGCCGCCGATCCGGCGTCGACCCGCAGCAACGCCACCACGCTCAAGGAGGCGCTGCCGGACGCCGCCGTCATCGGTGACCTCGACGGACTGTCCGCCCGGCTGGAGGGGGTCATCGCCGCCGCGGACGGCAAGCTGGCCGAGGTCAAGGAGCGTCGCGCCCAAGCCAAGGCAGCCGCTGCCGCCGCCCGGGAGAAGCTCGCGGCCGAAGCCGAGGAACTTGCGGACAGCGCGCAGTGGAAGGCCACTGGAGACCGGTTCCGGGCGATCGTCGACGAATGGCGGCTGATCAAGGGAGTCGACCGGCGTGTCGACGAGCAGCTCTGGAAGCGCTTCGCGGCCGCGCGGGACACGTTCACCAAACGCCGCGGCGCGCACTTTGCCGAACGCGATCAGCAGCGCGACAGCGTCCGACTGGTCAAGGAACGGATCGTCGCCGAGGCGGAGGAACTGGCCTCCTCCAAGGACTGGGGACCCACTGCCTCGCGGATGCGGCAGCTGCTGCTGGACTGGAAGGCGAGTGGCCGGGCGCGACGCGAGGCCGAAGACGCGCTGTGGTCACGATTCCGGGCCGCGCAGGATGCCTTCTTCGCCGCCCGCAGCGCCGTGTTCTCCGAGCGGGACGCCGAGCAGGTGGGAAACCAGAAGCTCAAGGAGTCGCTCATCGCCGAGGCCGAGGCGCTGAACCCTGCTGACCTGGAGAAGTCGAAGGCGGCGCTACGCGAGCTGCAGGAGCGCTACGACGCGGTTGGGCACGTCCCCCGCGACGCCGTTCGCGGGCTCGACGCGAGGATGCAGGAGGCCGAGCGACGGATCCGCGACGCAGTCGAGGACCGCTGGGACCGCAGCGCCGCCGTCGAGAACCCGGTGCTC
>Ga0136614_10003423_pt1 | contig 10147 bp, 12 predicted proteins | sample AntDrymUQ2792106_2_FD_106643 | JGI IMG/M metagenome (GOLD analysis project Ga0136614, IMG submission 106643) | Polar desert sand microbial communities from Dry Valleys, Antarctica - metaG UQ279 (21.06) | ecosystem: Environmental > Terrestrial > Soil > Desert | place: Antarctica: Dry Valley... | reverse complement strand
GCGGTGTAGACGGCCACGACGAGTACGAGGACGGTGAAGGCGGCGGAGAGTCGGTTTGTGTCGATCCGGTCGGCCAGCCTGGCGCCGAGGAACCCCCCGAGTGCGGCGACCGCGGTGAGCACGAGTACCAGGCCCCAGTCGGGGGCGGAGCCGACCCCGGCCCGGACGGCGAGCGCGGCGGCGCTGGTCAGCGTGATGACCACCAGCGAGGTGCCCGCGGCGTACTCCATGGGCAGCGCGAGGGCGAGCAGCAGGGCCGGGACGACCAGGAACCCGCCGCCTACACCGAGGAAACCGGTGAGCAGCCCGACCACGGTTGCGGTGATCAGCACCTTCAGAGCGCGGGGGCATTGGCAGGCGAAGGTCGGGCTGCAGGTGATGATCGGGTCGTCCAGCTTGTGGCGCCTGGCGTGGCGGGCCCCCGTGTCGGGATCGTTTTCCTGGTCGCCCGCTGCGCGCTGGGCGCGCACCTGGCGTCCGGCCATCACCACTCCGACCACCAGCATCAGAGTCGCGAACGCCGCCAGCAGCACCGCCTCCGAGACCAACGCGGACGCCTTGGCACCGACCGCTGCGCCCCCGATCCCGACCATCCCGAACGTGACACCGCGGGCGAGCAGAACGTTGCCGGCCCGGTAGGAGGTGACGGCGCCGATCAGCGCGGTGACGCCGACTACGACCAGCGACCCGGTGGTCGCCTGGGCCGGGCTCTGCCCGAGGGCGTAGACCAGCATCGGGACGGCGAGGATGGACCCGCCGCCGCCGAGCGCACCGAGGCTGAGCCCGATCAGCGCGCCCGCGATTACGGCAAGGACGAGATCGGGCATCAGGCGTCGGGGCCGACCAGGTGCAGGCCGACCTCCTCGGCGTTCTCGAACGAGTCGTCGATGGCCACAGGTGTGCGACCCGAGGCGTCAATCAGTGACGCTGCGATCGAGGCTCGGTAGCCGGAGGCGCAGTGCACCCAGACCTCGCCGGGCGGAATCTCCGCGACCCGGCCGGGCAGCTCGTGGATGGGGATGTTGTGGGCGCCCTTGATCCGGGTGGAGCGGTACTCGTCCTCGCGGCGCACGTCGAGGATCACGACCTCGCGGTGGTGGCGCACCTGCTCGAGGTCGGCGAACGTCGCGGTCGGGAAGCTCGACACCTCACCGTCGGCCCAGTCCTCCGGTCCTCCGGTGGCGTGGGCGGCCGGGCGGTCGATACCTATGCGGACCAGCTCGCGCTGGGCTTCGGCGACGTCCTCGGATGTCTCGCCGAGCAGGGTCACCGGAGTGCCCCAGATGATCAGCCAGCCGAGGTAGGTGGCGAAAGTTTCGTCGATCCCGAAGTTGAGGGTGCCGGGTGCGTGTCCGGCCGCGAAGGCGGTCCGGTTGCGCAGGTCGACGACCCACTCGCCGGCCCCGATGCGGCGACGCAGCTCCTCGGCATTAGCAGTCGTTGGCGGGGACAGGTCGGGCTCGGACGGCCCCTCGGCGTTCGCGGGCATCATGTGGGCGTAGTACGCCGGCCACGCCCCGAGGCCCTCGAGGAGCTCGCGGACGTAGGTCTCCTCGTCCTGGGTCAGGACCGGGTTGGACTCGTTCTCCTGGCCGATCGTGGACTCGGTCGCCTCGGATTGCGTCGCCGCACAGAACGATCCGAAGCCATGGGTGGGAAAGACGCTTGCCTCAGCGGGGAGCAGGCTTGCCAGCCTGTGCGCCGAGGCATGCTGCCGGCGCGCCAGAGCGTCGGTGTGCTCGTCGCCAAGCAGGTCGGGGCGGCCGGTGGCGCCGAACAGCAGGGAGCCGCCGGAGAACACGCCCACCGAGGGATCCATCCCGGCGGCGGCCGCCTCGGGGGAGGTGTCGGTGAGCGCGTAGGAGAGGTGGGTGAACGTGTGGCCAGGGGTGGAGATCGCGGTGACCCGCATCCGGGGTCCCACCTCGACGGTGTCGCCGTCGCGGATCGGGGTCCGTTCGAAGGAGACGTCGTCGTCGGCGTTGACGTGGTAGGCCGCGCCGGTGCGCTGGGCGAGGGCGAGCCCTCCGGTGAGGTAGTCGTTGTGGAGGTGGGTCTCGAAGACGTCGCTCAACCGGACCGCGTGCTCGTTCAGGATCGCCAGGATCCGGTCGATGTCGCGCTGCGGGTCGACGACGAAGGCGACGTTGCCGTCGTGAACTACATAGCTGCGGTCACCCAGGGTCGGGGTCTCGATCGGGACAATGGTCAGGTCGGTCGTGGTCACGCATGTCCTCCTTCCAGGGGCGGCCCGAGCGGGTCCAGGCGCCGGTGCCACCGGCCACGGAGACGGCGTCGAAGCCGGCGCCGCGGAGCAGGTCGGTCATTGCACTGCTCCGGTTGCCCGAGGCGCAGATGACGAACGCGGGAGAGGTCTTGTCGATCTCGCCCATCCGGTTCGCGAGCTGGCCCATCGGGATCAGCACCGCGCCGGGCACGTGGCCGGCGACGTACTCATCGGGCTCACGCAGTCGACGAGGAAGCCGCGCTCATGTGTGGCGGCAAGCTCCTCGACGTCGATCTTGGGAGTAGTGGTCTCACTCATGCGGTGGCGTCCTTTCCGTTGACAGGCCGACTGCTTGGCAATACCAGTGGGGGTATGTACGATGACGACCATAACACCCCCTGGGGTATCGTCAAGTTCACGAGAAGGGAGACAGTCCGTGGCCACCATCGAGCTGTGTGCGGAGGACTTCGAACGCACCATCACCGAGAACGACATCGTTCTCGTAGACTTCTGGGCGTCCTGGTGCGGTCCCTGCCGCCGGTTCGCGCCCGTCTACGAGCAGGCGTCGCTGCACCACCTGGACGTGGTCTTCGGCAAGGTCGACACCGAGGCCGAGCAGTCCCTCGCCGCCGCCGCGCAGATCACGTCGATCCCCACCTTGATGGCCTTCAAGGACCGTTCGCTGGTCTTCTCCCAGCCGGGCGCCCTGCCGGCGGCCGCTCTGGAGCAGGTCATCACCGCTATACACGAGCTCGACGTCGAGCAGATCCGCCGCGACAACAACCACCCGAGGAGCGCCTGATGAGCAACTACACCATCACCACGACCCTGAACCAGCCCTACGCCGCCGCCGTCGAGGCCGTCCGGGTCGCGCTCGCTGACCAGGGCTTCGGGGTGCTCACCGAGATCGACCTCAAAGCGACCCTGAAGGACAAGCTCGACGTCGACATCGAGCCCCAGATCATCCTCGGCGCCTGCCGTCCGCCGCTGGCATACGAGGCGATCCAGGCCGAGCCCTCGATCGCCGCCGTCCTGCCCTGCAACGTCGTCGTCCGGTCCGTGGATGAGAACACCACGATGGTGGAGGCGTTCGACCCCGACGCGATGATGGGACTCGCGGACAACGCGGCACTGAACAAGCTCGCAGCCGACGCCAAGCAACGACTGAACGCGGCATTCGCCGCCCTAAACGAGGAGAACTGATGGAGCTCGTCCCTGCGGAGATGACCCCGGTCATCAACCGCATCAAGCGTGCCCAGGGCCAGCTGGCCGGTGTGCTCCGGATGCTGGAAGAGGGTCGTGAGTGCGAGGACGTCGTCACCCAGCTCGCAGCGGTCTCCCGGGCCCTGGACCGGGCCGGCTTCGCAATCGTCGCCACCGGTCTCCAGCACTGCCTCACCAACGGTGACGGTATGGACAGCGTCGACGTCAAGAAGATGGAAAAGCTCTTCCTCTCCCTGGCATGACATTGACTAGCAGATACACCCCCCGGGGGATCCGGCAGGTTCGGCAAGCGGAAGGAAGTGGATGATCGGCAACGGAGGTGGAGCAGGCGGTTGGATGTTCTTCGGCTTCCTCATGATGGTTGGAGTGGTGGTGGTCGTTGTCCGGGTCATCGCGGGCGGTGTCCGGCGCGGTACGGACGAACCGGCTCGCCCTCGGGGTCGCCCCGAAAGTGAGGCCAGACGGCTGTTAGACGAGCGGTACGCGCGAGGCGAACTCAGCACCGAGGAGTACCAGGAACGACTGCGCGTGCTCGGGCAACGCGACTGATGCAGCCGATCGACCGCAGAACCGCGCTGACCCTCGGTGGCCTCGGCCTGCTCGGTACCGCGGTCGGCGGAGGCGGTCTCTTCTGGCAGCGCTCGCCCTCGACACTGGACGCCCTGACGGGGGCCGCCCTTCAGGAGCCGGAGGTGCTGCGCAGCCGCGGCGGCTTTCTCGACGTGCGCCTGGAATCGGCCTCTGGGTCTCATGAGGTTGCCGGCCGGAGAGCGACCACACTCGGTTACAACGGGGGGCTTCCCGGCCCGACCCTGCGCATCAGGCCGGGCGACACCCTGCGCATCCAACTCGTCAACCGGCTCGAACAGCCAACCAACCTTCACGTCCACGGGCTGCACGTCTCCCCGGAGGGCAACGGCGATAACGTGTTCGTCGTCGTCGAGCCCGGCGACTCGTTCTCCTACGAGTACCGCCTGCGCGGCGATCATCCGCCGGGCGTGTACTGGTACCACCCCCATCACCACGGCATGGTTGCCGACCAGCTGTTCGGTGGCCTCTACGGGGCCATCATCGTCGAGGACACCAACGCTGTCCCGGTGGCCCGCGAACGCGTCATGGTCGTCTCCGACACCAGCCTGGATGCCTCCGGGCAGATCCTGACCCCATCGACCATGGAGCAGATGATGGGCCGTGAAGGGAGCCTGGTGCTGGTCAACGGCCAGGCTGCTCCGGTGCTCGAGGCGCGTCCGGGGGAGCGGGAACGCTGGCGTGTGGTGAATGCGTGCAGTGCCAGGTACCTATCGCTGCGCCTCGATGGCCAAGTGGTGCAGCTGCTCGGACGGGACTCCGGTCGGCTCGCGGAGTCGCTGAAGGTCGAGGACGTCCTGCTCGCCCCGGGAAACCGCGCCGACCTGATCGTGACGGCTGGTCGACGCCGCAGCGTCCTGCGCGCCGAGCCGTTCGACCGGGGCGGCATGATGGGCGGGATGATGGGCGGTGGATCCGCCTTGCGCAGTGGCGGGCCCGTTGATCTGGCCACTTTCGAGGTGCGCGGGTCGCCGCAGGCGGAACTCGCGCCGCTCCCTCGCCAGATCACACCCCGCGACCTGCGCGCAAGTGAGGTCTCACGCAGACGGGTGCTCACGTTCCAGATGGGCATGGCTGGCGGAATGATGGGCGGCGGTAGCTCAGGGGGGATGAGCTTCACCATCGACGGCAACAAGTTTGACGCAGCCCGCGTGGACCAGATGGTCGCGGTGGGCGCAATCGAGGAGTGGACCATCCGCAACGTCGGCCCGATGGACCACCCATTCCATCTGCACGTCTGGCCGATGCAGCTGATAGCTGACAACGGAGCGCCGGTGGAGACGCCCATGTGGCTCGATGTCGTCAACGTTCCGGCCCGTGGCGAGGTGACTTTGCGCATCGCCTTCGATGACTTCGGAGGCCGCACCGTCTACCACTGCCACATCCTCGACCATGAGGATCGCGGCATGATGGGCGTCGTCCTGGCCGAGTGACCACGGCCGGGGTCGTCGGAGAACCAGGCGGTCGCGGCACTGCTCATCACGCCGCCCGTGACGCGGAGGTCGACAGGGGACCTGCTGCTGTGTGACGACCTCCTGGCGCTACTATCTGCGCATGCATGCAGATAATGAGAAAGGCGGGGCCCTGCCCGTCGAGCAGGCCGAGCTCGCGGTCGAGGTGTTCCGGATGCTCGCCGATACCACCCGGGTGCGGTTGCTATGGGCGATGCTCGATGTGGAGTCGTCGGTGAACGAACTGGCCATCTTGGTCGGGAAGCCGGGCCCATCGGTGTCCCAGCACCTTGCGAAGCTGCGGATGGCCCGACTGGTGAGGACTCGCCGCGAGGGGACGCAAGTCTACTATCGGGTCGAGAATGACCATGTTGCGCAGCTCGTCCGTGACGCGGTCTTCAACGCCGAGCATGCCGGCCCGGACGTGCCCCGGCACCACCAGGACGAGGCGACGCCGCTGCGTTCCGCTGGGCGACGAGGTGCGAAGTGAGCGTCCAGGATCCTGGCGCCGGTCACGGGTACGGTCACGGCGAGGGCCACGGCGGCTCGCACGAGCACGATCGCCGTCCTGGCGGGCGACGTACTTTGCGGGACCGCTTGTCCCATGTGGTTCGGCCTCACTCTCACGACGCGACGGATTCCATTGACAGCGCGTTGAAGTCGAGCGCGCAGGGGATTCGGGCGGTCAAGATCAGCCTTGTTGTGCTCGGTGTGACCTCGGTCGCGCAGCTTGCTGTCGTGGCGATCTCGGGGTCGGTCGCACTGCTGGCCGACACCATCCACAACTTCTCCGACGCCCTGACCGCGTTGCCGCTCTGGCTGGCCTTCGCTGTTGGGCGGCGTGCGCCGACGCGTCGTTACACCTATGGGTATGGACGGGCGGAGGACCTTGCTGGTCTTGTCGTGGTGGCGATGATCGCTGTGTCCGCCGTGGTGGCGGGATATGAATCGATCGCGCGGCTGATCGACGCGCAACCCGTGGACCATCTCGGCTGGGTGGCTTTGGCCGGAGTGGTCGGCTTCCTCGGCAACGAGGCGGTGGCCATCTTCCGGATCCGGGTCGGGCGCCAGATCGGATCGGCGGCGCTGGTCGCCGATGGCCTGCACGCCCGTACCGACGGAATGACGTCGCTGGCAGTCGTGGTTGGCGCCGCGGGGGTCGCCGCAGGGTGGCCTGCCGCAGATCCCATCGTGGGTCTGCTCATCACCGTTGCCATCCTCGCCGTTTTGCGGACCGCAATGCGAGACATCTTCCGTCGGCTGATGGATGCGGTTGATCCCGATCTGATCAGCGCCGCCGAATCCAGCTTGCAGAGGATTCCCGGCGTCGAGGCGGTACGTCGGGTCAGGATGCGCTGGATCGGCCACGAGATCCATGCGGATGCCGATCTCGACATCGATAGCAACAGTTCGCTCGCCGAGGCCCACCGGCTTGCCCACTCTGCCGAGCATGAGCTGACGCATGCCGTGCCGAAACTGGCCAGCGCTGTAGTCCACGCCTACCCCAGCAGGCACGAATGAGCCGGGTGTCGCTGGGCTCCGCTGGCATCAATATGCCAACGAATCGTGGATAGCGCGGCTAACGACGGCCCCGCACCCCGGTAGGAGACGTCACGGTCGGCGACCTTCTTGTAAAACTGGGCGAGGTACTGGCGCCCATCGTCTTTTCCCTGGTCATTAACCACAGCCGGACGTCGGCGCAACCAACGGCCAGCCGGCGGTCCGCGGAGTGCAGACTCACGAACCCGCCGAAGAGGCACGGGTGGAGAGTGCGCGAGACGGATATCGCAATGCGTGCACTCGAGTACGAGCTGGCTGGTACGGATCATCGGGGCCCCGGCGAAGTGGACGATTTCCGGCCGTAAACCTCCCTCCGAATCGAGCCGATGTGGGCGCAGCCGAGCAACGTCACGCAAGGCGTGCAATCGGCCATTTGGCGCGCGCTACGCGATCTCGCCTACCGGCTCCTTGGGTCAAAGCAATACGAAGCTCCCAGCGACTCCAGTCACTGATCAGGCAGATGGCTCGCGCATAGCGTCAGGTGTTCGAGCAACGAAATCGGTGCCCAACGTCCGCCCTAGCGACCTCCTCAGCGCGGTGGCAGGCAGAACCCAATGGCCTACGGCCTGGCGGGCAGCGCACCCGGGGGAGCCGCTGGTCGCGGGCCGAGGTCAAATGCAGATCAGCTCTTGGCGGGACGCGCGATACGCCACCTGAGCCCGGCTCTGGGGCCGCACTGGGGCCGCAGACCAACGAAAAACGGCGGCTGACGCTGGAAGACGCTGAAACACGTTTTCGCAGGTCAGCCGCCGCTTTCAACGACTTCTGGCAGGTCACGAAGACCCCGGAATTAGATGTGGGTTGCGATCGGCTACGCGCTGATTTGCGCCCTTAGCCAGAGGCTTTCGGTTCAAATGACCGGTCTGCGTGTCCGAACTCGCGACGACATTTCCGCAGGACGCCGGAGTGGGCGCACAGTTCCAAGCCTCGGGTGAGCACAGGTCACGCTCCGGCAGTTGGACTCACGTGGCGTGCCTAGCTCCAAAAGGCCTAGCGGGAACGTGGCCTTTCCCGCGACCCCTCGCGCAGTCGGCGTCTTCTGCGCCGCCGGCGTCCTTGGTGACCGTTGCGGTCTGGCTGCGCGCTGTCGACCGCACTGACCTCGACCTTGACATCAAGGGCGTTGGCGTCGGTGTAGTAGAGGCTGTGCTGGTGAGGAGTCTGGACGGAGAGGTGGGGCCCGCTGCCTGTGGCAGCGGGCCCCACCGGTTTGCCGACGAATGGCGGTTCAGCGACCTACACGGGGGATCGATCGCCTACTTGGTCTCGCCGGTCTCGTCGGCGTCTTGGTGGCCGGGCTCGTTGGGGTTGGCGTCGGGGCCCTGGTTGGGGCCGTCCTCGGCGTCCTCGGACTCGGTGCCCTCGGCGCCTTCGGTCTCGCCGGTCTCGTCGGCGTCTTGGTGGCCGGGCTCGTTGGGGTTGGCGTCGGGACCCTGGTCGGGACCGTCGTTGGCCTCCTCGACCTCGGTGGCGTCGTTGACCTCGCCGTCGCCGTCCGACTGCTGCACAATCGGGGCCGGGTTGTTGGTTGAGGCCTGAGCGGTGACCGCGCCGCCGATGCCGAGTGCTGCCAGGATCGCGGCGGCGCCGGTGATCGCGGCGTTCCTCTTGAGATTCCTCATGGTGTGTCTCCTCGGTCGGTGGTCGCTGGTTGCGACCTCGTGACTTCAGGTTGCCGCGGGGCCACTGTGAGGAGGCTGAGAGACCCTGAGGGCCTTCTCAGCACAGCTCCAAACCAGGCCGCCGGGTGGTTACCGGGACAGCTCGAAGGAGTCGAAGAGCATGCCGGATTGGTCGATCGCCCGGAGCGTCAGGCGGTCGTGCTCGACGAGGAGGTCGACGTAGTGGAGGGTCGATGTGCTGACTTGGGTGAAGGCCTCATGCCCGGTCGGGCGGAGGGTGGCAGCGCCGCCGGAGACCATGTAGGTGACCCCATCGATTGGCTTGGATCGCTGGTAGTCGTGGTCGTGTCCGGCGAGCACCAGCGGGACGTCGTACAACTCGAAAAGGGGTACCCACTGTTGTTGGATTTCCTCGTCTGAGCCGTGGACGCCGGCGGAGTAGGCCGGCTTGTGCATGGCGACGATCGACCAGGCAGCATCGGTCGGCGAGGCCAGTGTTTCCCGCAGCCAGGTGGTTTGCGCGGGATTGTCGACTTGCTCGGTGTCCAGCACGAGTATGCGGACGATGCCGACCCGGTCGACGTACCAGGTCCGCTCGCGCCCGAGTTCGGTGAGGATGGCGGACTGCTCGTCGCTCATGTAGTCGTGGTTGCCCAGCACCGGAACGAGACGAGCGCCGTGACTGACCATGGGCTTGAAGACGTCAGTGATCCTGCTGGCGGCCAAATCTGCGTCGCCCTCGGGGTAGACGAGGTCGCCCAGCAGGACGAGTCCGTCGTAGTGCCGCTGCCGACCCTGGTCGACCATGGTCTTTACGGTTCCCTCGATGGCGCTGCCAGGCCCGGTACCGGTATCGCCCGCGACGGCGATGCGTGTGACCGTCTCTGTGGAAACCGCAGGGGTCGGAGATCTCGGGGGCTCTGCAGCTGGCGTACTACCTCCCACGATCCCGAAATGGAGCAATACGGCTACACCACAAGCCGCTGCGGTCACAGCTCCGGAGAGACCAGTTGCGACGGCTCTTCTGTTCACGGGGCGGTCCTTTCGCTGAACGGCGGCGGGGAGCACTGGCCTCCCGAGTGTTGGCGGAGCCCTTCGCTCATGCGGACGCAACTTGCCCTCAGGCTGCGCCTCGTCCGCTGAGTGGAGGCTGAGAAGGTGGTAGGCGTCTTGGCTCTCAGCGTGCCCTCAGTCGCTGCCCGCCAAGGTCGGAGCCGACGAGGAAGGTGGGCGAGCCGGTGCGGGTACTGATGGTCGAGGACGAGGTTCGTCTCGCCGAGACGGTGAGCCGAGGCCTGGTCGCCGAGGGCCTTGTCGTCGACATCGTCCACGACGGGGCTGAGGGACTCTTGGAAGCGCAGGCGCGGGACTACGACGTGATCATTCTCGACATCATGCTGCCCTCGCTGAACGGGTACGACGTGTGCCGGGCGCTTCGCGAGGGCGACGTGTGGACGCCGGTGCTCATGTTGACG
>Ga0136614_10003421_pt1 | contig 10151 bp, 11 predicted proteins | sample AntDrymUQ2792106_2_FD_106643 | JGI IMG/M metagenome (GOLD analysis project Ga0136614, IMG submission 106643) | Polar desert sand microbial communities from Dry Valleys, Antarctica - metaG UQ279 (21.06) | ecosystem: Environmental > Terrestrial > Soil > Desert | place: Antarctica: Dry Valley... | reverse complement strand
GTATCTCGCTCATTACGTGGCGACTTACGAGACGATGACCAACGCCAAGCAGTTCACGGCTGCGATTCTCCAGCGGATGTGCTTCTCTCAGTCAGAGCCGCAGTCAAAGGAAACATGAGCCAACAAATTTTATGGCAGGTCAAATAAAATGAGAAAAGTAATTTTGGTTTTAGTTATAGGTTTAGTTTTTTGCGTTTCAGGACTTAAAGCGCAAACAACCGATTCCGATGCTGACAAAGCGGCAATCAAACAAACCGCGCTCGATTATATCGAAGGCTGGTATGAAGGAAACGCCGAACGAATGGAACGCGCTCTGCATCCCGATTTGGCAAAGCGCATCGTGCGTCCGCATCCCGACAACAAAAATTTTAATCGTCTCGACCAGATGAGCGTAATGTCGCTTGTTCAGGGAACGCGGCGCGGCTTCGGTAAACAAACGCCGAAAGAAAAACAATTAAAAGAAGTTGCGATTCTCGACGTTTTTGAAAACGCGGCGAGCGTCAAAATCGTCGCGTCCGACTGGATTGATTATCTGCACATCGCAAAGTTTAACGGGCGTTGGGTGATTGTTAATGTTTTGTGGGAACTGAAACCGCAAAAATAGTTTTTGATTGAGAGATTTATGTGTTTTGAGTGTAATGAAGTTGATAAAAGCAAACGCTCTTTTTTGAAGGGCGCGACGGCGGCAATCGCCGGCGCAGCGTTAAATGCTCAGGCATTCGGGCAACAAATGTCATCGCATGGTGTTTCTCTTAAAGAGCCGATAAGTTTTCTATGGAGGATTATGTCAACTGTGAAAGTATTTTTCTTTTTGGGATTTTTGTTTGCATTAGTTTTGTCTTTGGCAGTTTCTCAAACACAAACAGCGACTGCTCGAGCGAATTCCGCGCAAGAACTTAACAATTCTGGACGCGAGGGCGAAACAGCGACTTTGTAATCGAACTCGGTTTTTGCATTCTACTTATCATTACTCGGTTTACCCTCGTCTCAACTTAATTAATAACAATCTCTGAAGGCAAAAATTACAAATTGCGCGAGCAAGTCCTACTTTAGTAGTTGACTTCTAACTTAAAATCCTTATATTAAGTAATACTACTTTAGTAGTAGATGAATATGAAAAATAAAATCCAGCCCAAACTCGGCGAGCGCGAACTCGATATTATGCAAGTGTTGTGGCAGCGCGGCGCGGCGACGGTCGCCGAAGTGCAGCAGGCTTTGATTGATCAAGGCGAGAAGATCGCTTATACGACCGTTCAGACGATGCTCGGTCGGCTCGACGCGAAGGGTCTGGTCGAGCGCGACAATTCCGACCGGGCGCACAGTTACCGGGCGGTTCTCGAACAGCCGAGCGCCGCTGACAATGCGCTTTCTCGCGTTATCGAGCGATTCTTTAGTGGTTCGACCGAAGCGCTCGTGACACGCCTGGTCGAGAAAGATTTGTCCGGCGACGAACTCGAACGCACTCAATCGCTGATTGACGAGCAGCGGCGGCGAAAAGGTGCGGGAAGACGAAAAGGAGCGAGAGAATGAATTTTTATACGGACGTTTCAATCGCCGCGACGAGTTTAGCCGTCAATTTGCTGCTGTTCGGATTTGCGGCGGCAAGCGGCGCGTGGTGCGCGCTGCGCCTAATTCCCGGCGCGCCGCCGCGAGCGCGTTACTTGATTGTGGCGGGCGCGTTCGTCGCCGCTTCGATTCTGCCAACAATCGTCACTTTGCGCGGCGCTTTCGGTTATGAATCGCCGTCAATAAAGATTTTTGAAGCTCCGCCCGGAAACCAAAGCGAAACCATTTTAGTCCCGCTGGCGGCGGTCGCACAGTCGGATCCAATCGGGGAAACGAATGCGCCGCATTTCGATTTGCTCAACGATTTTGTCATTCTCGTCGGCAAAAGTTCGGCGGGAATCGTTTTTATTGTTTTGTGGCTGGTCGTTTCGTTGTTGCTGCTCGTTCGAGAGGCGGTCGGTCATCTGCGTCTGCGGCGGGCGCGCAAGAATCGGTGGCAATTGGCGAGCATCCAGCAGCGGCGAGAACTGCAATGTCCCGACCGCGTTCCGCTTTATTTTGCGACGGACGAAAGCCCGTGCGCGGTCGGCGTATTTCGTCCGGCGATAGTTTTGCCTGCGAGCTTTGCAAACGATTTGCCGCTCGGCTCAAGGCAATCGGTTGTCCGGCACGAAGCGGCTCACGCGCGGTGGCGCGATCCGCTCGTCGGCGCGTTGATGCGAGTTGTCCGAGCGGCGTTTTGGATTAGCCCGGCTCTGTGGTTTCTCGAACACGCCGCGCGCGCCGAACGAGAAGCGGCGGCGGATTGCTCCGCCGTCAATTCCCTTCTGGCTTTTGAACGAGAAAACGCCGCCGTCGAGTATGCGGCGACGCTCGTCGCCGTTGCCAAACTTTCAAACACGGTCGCCGTGCAAAACAGTCAGGTCAAATTGACAGCAATTCATTTCGGCGGCAACTCATCGCTCGAAAACCGCGTTCGACGGCTTTTTGTCGGCTACTCCAAACCGACATTTATTCGCTCGTCTCTGGCAATGCTCGTCGTCCTGATGAGTTTGACGGCGACAAATTTTCTGCCCGTCGCGTCGCAGCCGCTCGAAATCTTCGGGCAAAAATCAATCGAGAATCAAAGCGGCGGCGACGTGAACGCGAGCGCGTCAACGCTTCTTGAGTCGAGTTCGGACTTGGATTTCAGGAAGAACTTCGACTTTGCCGAAAACCGATTCACGGCGGCGAATCAAGGCGTCGCTGACGACAAAGTTGAAAGCAAAAAACCGGGCGAAATCGCCAGCGCGCGGAACATTGTTTTAGCCCAACCAACACCGCCCGCGAATAGAGCACAGGAACAAAAGAGCGCAGCGCAGCAGAAAAGCGAGGAAAACAAAACCGAAGGCGACCGAGTGATTTTACCTCAGCCAGCGCAAGCGGTTGAATTGCCGCAGCCAGCCGTGCCGCCGACGCCTGTCGTGCCGCCGTCGCCCGTCGTGCCGCCGAGCGTTGTCGTCAAGCCGCAGCCGTAATGAAAAACAAGCCGAAGATGCAGTTGGATATTAAGCCGGAAAACGCAATCAAGCCAACGGCGCGGTTTAATTTTCAGTTGGGCAGCGTCTGGTAAATTCAAGTTGCGGAATCAGAGCGGGCGGCGTTTTTTATTGCGGGCGGCGCGTTTCCGCTCAACGTCAAATTTTAAGCAATCACAAACGAGGAGATGCGCTATGAAAGAACGATTGTCCGTCCTTTTAGCATCCGTGTTAGTCATCGGGTTAGTTTCAATGCCCGCTCGTGCTGATGCCGCCAAGAAAATACGAAAACAACTAAAAGCCAAGGGTCTCTGGTAGTTAAGCAGACTATAAAGGATGATGCCGCAAGAGTGTCAACAACTCTTGATACAAGTTCTTTGAACGATTATTGAATCTCCACTCACATTCCTTCAAATGCAGATAGAAAGTGTGAGCCGGTATGCCATTGAACTTCTGAAGCCTGCGCTTGGCAAAACTCCAGAAGCTCTCAATGCCGTTGATGTGTGCCGTGCCCCTAGCAAACTCATTCGCCCCGTGCGCGACTCTGAAGTGTTTCGCGTAGCCGACATCAACCAGTCAATCATAGCCGCGCCAACCATCCGAATGGATGACCGCTTCGGGCGCGACGCGACCACGAATAATGGACTGTAAAGTAGCCTTTTTTTGCAGTCCGGCACGATCTCCGTATAGACGTACTCATCACGCTTGAGCAACCCGAAGACGATGGTCTTGCCCGACGCGCCACGGCCACGCTTACCGCGCACTCGTCGAGCACCGAAGTAACTCTCGTCCGCTTCGACTTCGCCGCCAGCGAAAGGCGACTGACGCGCGCAGTCTTCAGCCAAGCGGCGGCGAATGTTGAGAAAGATCGTGTTGACTGTCTTGTGCGTCAAGCCGGTCAACTCGGCTACGTCAGCGGCAGAAAGATCGAGTGCAACGTAGCGGACGAGAAGGCGGAATCTGTACTCTGAAATTCTCGAACGCCGGTAATAGCGATTGCGCCTTTGCACTTCAGTAGTTTAGCACCGCTCAAAATGTGCTTAACTACCAGAGACCCAAGCCAATTACGCCAAAATCGTAGATGGTTTTCGGAGGAATGACATATCAACAAGGAGAATTCTTATGCAGTACAACTACAACTTGAGAGCCGTAGTCAGGACTTTTCAATTACTTGCCATTAGTAAATTATCCGCCATCATACTTGTTGTCGCGGCTCTGGTCGCGGCGCAAACGGTTGTACCGGTCGCGCAGTTCCGCTCGATTGAGCTGCATGACGGCGGACACGTAACCCTTCGCCACGGACCAACGCAGACTGTGACTTTGCTCAAAGGCAGCACGGACTGTGGGCAGTTCACGGTGTCTGACGGAGGCTGGCTGGTTATCGACAAATACAAGGGACGATGCCCGCGGAAGTATGAACTTGAAATCGAGATCATCACGCCATACATCGCCGAAATTTTAGTAGCGGATGGGGGCAGGATACAAAGCCGCGGCAGCTTTCCGCGCCAGGCAGATATCAAAACGGTCGTCCGCAATGGAGGCACGATTGATGTCCGCACAATCGTGACGGACAGGGTGACTGCCTCGGTGGAGGAGGGCGGTGGAATCTTCGTGATGCCGCAGACCGTCTTGTTCGCAAGCGTGGTCAGCGGCGGACAAATCACCTATTGGGGCGACGCACGGCTCGAATCGTCCGTCCGTCATGGCGGCGCCATCACCAAAGGAACCGCGGACAAGACAGACAAGCCGCTTTCGGAATTGAGCCCTCCGTGAAAAGGATTGAATTTTATTCGTGGAGGTTGTGTCGGCTATGAGAACTTTTCTAATTTTAGGATTCGTCGCTGCGTTAGTTTTGCTTCCCGATACTTCGCTAATACGAGCGGCAAACGCGCAAGCTGGTTCGGCAAAAGAACTCGTCGGACTTTGGGAAGCCAAGCGTCGTTTCGGTCCCGATGTCCGCGGGACTCTGCTTATCAGGCAGACGGGCGGTGGATGGCAAGCGGAAATCGCCGGACGTTTTGCGCCCGTGAAACTTGACGGCGATTCAATTTCCTTTGAGCTAACGGACGGAAAAGGCAAATTTCAGGGAAAATTCGACGCGCGGCGGACTAAAGTTGTCGGGCATTGGATTCAACCGCAAGGCGTGGAAATCAGCGCTCTCGCGTCGCCCGTCACGCTTACGAAATACGGGCGCGACGGCTGGCGCGGAAATGTCACTCCACTGGATGACGCAATAACTTTCTACCTGGTGGTCAAGGAGAGGGACGACGGCTCAACGGGCGCGTTCCTGCGAAATCCCGAACGCCATTTCGGCTGGTTGCGCTATCGGGTTGATTATATGGAACGTGAGGGAAAATCAATAAAACTCTTTGCGGCGAATAAGGGCGATGAAAAAGGGCGCGTCATAGCGGAAGGCAGTTACAATGCCGACGCCGGAATATTATCAATTTATTTAGATCGCGGAGGAATTTACGATTTCAGGCGAGTGGCGGCTGACGGCACAAGCGATTTCTACCCGCGCGATCGCCCCGCAGTAACTTACCGATACGCGCCGCCGCCAATGTTAGATGACGGCTGGCAGATAGGCACGCTCGAAGAAGCGGGAATCTCCCGCGCCGCGATAGAAAAATTTATCCAGACGATTATTGACACGCCGATTGATTCGGTTAACTCCCGGGAAGACCACGGCGTTCTAATCGCGCGGCGCGGAAAACTCGTGTTAGAAGAATATTTTCACGGCGAGCATCGCGAAAAGCCGCATGACACGCGGTCGGCTTCAAAGAGCGTGGCTTCCGACATGATCGGCGCGGCGATTTATTCGGGCATTCCCGTCAATACAAACGATTTTGTTTATCAAGTTATGAATGGCGGCGAATTTCCGCCCAATCTTGAGCCGCGAAAAAAAGCTCTCACCCTCAAACATCTGCTAACGATGTCGTCCGGCTTAGACTGCGACGATTGGGACTCGCGGGAGAACTCGCCCGGCTACGAGGATAATATGTGGAATCAAACCGAGCAGCCGGATTTTTACAAGTGGACGCTGGCACTAAATATGGTTCGACAGCTGGGCGAAAAAGCCTTTTATTGTAGTGCCAGCGCCAATTTGGCAGGCGGCGTTGTGGCTCGCGCAGCCCGTCAATCTGCACAAGAACTGTTTCAGAAACTTCTCGCCGACCCGCTCGGCATCAAGCGGTATTATCTGCTGGTTTCGCCTGCGGGCGATTTCACTATCACGGGTGCCGCGAGATTCCCGCCGCGCGATTTTATGAAAATCGGACAACTGCACCTGAACGGCGGGACGTGGAACGGGCGCAGAATTTTTACGACGGAATGGTCGCGCCGCGCTACTTCTTCTCTGGTGACTGAGATTGGCGGTCGCAAGAGACAATACGGCTATCTTTGGTGGATAAATGAATATCCTTACAAAGGGCGAACCGTCCGCGCTTATTATGCAGCCGGTAATGGCGGTCAAATCGTGATGGCGATTCCTGACCTTGACTTGGTGATGGCATTTTATGGCGGCAACTACAATGATGTCGGCGGTTTTACAGCCACGAACGAATTTGTCCCGAAATACATCCTGCCGGCAATTGAAAAATAGCCTGAAGTTTAATTGCAGTGCGAGACGCTTCGTGATGAAAACAAACGGCATGAATTGGCGGAAATAGAAACGGGATTTTTGGCTTACAAATCCGGGAGTCTATAACAATTATGAAAACATTTTTCTTGTTACTATTAATGGCTTTATTAGTGTTGACTTCAGCGACTTTACCGACACGATTAACAAATGCTCAAACAAATTCCGCCAAGGAACTAGTTGAGTTGTGGGAAGCGAAACAACGGTTCGGTCCTGATGTTCGAGGAAATTTGCTCATTAAACAAACCGGCGACGGATGGCAAGCGGAGATCGCCGGATATGTATCTCAGGCAAAAATGGCAGGCGATACAATCTCATTTGAATTGTCTGATAGTAAAGGCAAGTTTCAGGGTAAATTCGATTCGCGTCGCACGAAGATTGTCGGACATTGGATACAGGCAGAGAGTGTGACGTTCGGGCGTTACGCTTCTCCGGTAATACTCACAAAAGACGGACAAAACATCTGGCGCGGAGATGTTTCGCCGCTCGATGACGCCTTCACGTTTTATCTGATGATAAAGGCGAGAAACGACGGCTCGGTTGGCGCGTTTCTCAAAAACCCCGAACGCAATCTCGGCAGATTTATTCGCGTTGACCATATCGAGCGCGAAGGCGAGACGGTAAAACTTTTCGCGGCAGATACAGCCAAAGAAAAAGGGCGCGTTTTGGCGGAAGGCAAGTATGACGCTGCCAGCAAAAACCTTTCGATATATCTTCCGAGAGGCGGCGGGACTTTCGATTTCAGGCGCGTCGGCGAATCGGAAGCGAGCGATTTTTACCCGCGTGGTCGCCCGACTGTTCCTTACGTTTATGCGCCGCCGCTTGCGACGGGCGACGGTTGGCAAACCGCTTCGCTCGAAGATGTCGGAATCTCGCGCGAAGGCATCCAGAAATTTATCCAGATGCTTATTGACACGCCGATTGATTCGGTCAGTTCGCCGGAAATTCACGGCGTTCTTATTGCGCGGCGCGGGAAACTGGTTTTAGAAGAGTATTTTCACGGCGAACACCGCGACAAACCGCACGACACGCGCTCTGCCGCAAAGAGTTTGACCGCCGATTTATTCGGCGCGGCAGTCAAAGCGGGCGTTCCCGTTTCGGCTTCGAGTCCGGTTTATCAAGTGATGAATGGCGGTTCGTTTCCGCCCGACCTCGAACCGCGAAAGAAAGCTCTGACGGTCGAACATCTGCTCACAATGTCTTCGGGATTAGACTGCGACGACGGCGACCCGAAATCTATCGGCAACGAAAATACGATGCAGGAACAGACCGAGCAGCCGGATTGGTACAAATACACGCTCGACTTGAAAATGGTTCGCCAGCCCGGAGAAAAACCAGTCTATTGCAGTGCCGGCGCGAATTTAGTGGGCGGCGTTTTGCAGCGCGCTGCCAAACAAACTCTGCCCGTGTTGTTTCAAAATCTTCTCGCCGAGCCTTTGCAGATTAAAAAGTATTATATGAATCTCACGCCGACGGGCGACGCTTTTATGGGCGGCGGCGTGCGGTTTCTGCCGCGCGATTTTATGAAACTCGGTCAGCTTCATCTAAACGGCGGGACGTGGAACGGGCGCAGAATTTTATCGCCGGAATGGTCGCGCCGCTCAACATCACCTTTAGTCGCGTCACCCGAATCGTCCGCTACCGAATTGATATACGGCTATTTATGGTATACGAGAGAGTATCCATACAAAGGGCGAACCGTCAGGGCGTTTTTCGCGGCTGGCAACGGCGGTCAGGTCGTCATAGCAATTCCCGAACTTGATTTGGTAATGGCATTTTACAGCGGCAATTACGCCGATGCGGTTGCTTCTACTTCGGGGCGAATTTATGTTCCGCAATATATTCTGCCAGCAGTTAACAACTAACGCGCCGCCCAATAATTCAGCCTCTCAGAAACCGAGCAGTGAAAATATAGAAAAGACCCCATCATTGGATGAAGCGCGAGAGCCGGAGGCGGTCGTTTGTTTCGTCATCGCAAGCAACGCCAATTGCGACTGAGTTGGGATTTCTCTCACGAGGCTCACTTGGTCAAGTTTGAGAGCCGGACCCGTCCAGCGTTCAACCCGCTCCGGCGTGATCGCCCAGAAATGCGTAGCGGCTTCTGAAGCCCGTGCTCCCGTCGGTACAGCCCACACGCACGCGCGTTCCGGCGCGACCGTATGCAAGGTGTAATGGTAGTTATTCGATAGCGATGACAGCGACCTGCCGTCGTTTGCGATGCGCTCGCGTCTCGCGTGCTGCCACAAACGCTCGTCGAGTTCGCTGAAGTCACGCGGAAAACGTCCCGTCTGCTGGTGATATTGCCGTAAGTCTCTAACGATTGTTTCGAGATTCGGGCGCGGCAGTTGTGATTCAAGTCTTTGGTGGGTCGTGTACGCGCCGTAACAGACGCTTACGATCAATGACAGAAACACGCCGATGAATATGAGATAGGTCAAGCGCAGCTTGCCGCGCGCTGCTTGCTGCGGTTGGCGTGTTGTGGGTTGCATAGAACGATTACTCATCGGCGCGCACCTATCTCTGCCCGGATTTCATCAAGGTCATAAACGTCCGTCTCACCAATGCCGAACAAAGGCTTTTGCTCTTCTCCCGTCAATCGCGCTTCCATGCGCTCAACTTCCGCGTAGGCTGCATCAGCACGTATCAAATCGAAGTAGCTGTTAGCGGTGCGCTGGAGCCTCTTATAACGCACAGCTTCACCCTCGCCGAACAACTCTGTGAGAAGTGCGTCATCGGCGGCTTTAACTGTCTCGTAAAGCGTTTGCAATTCGTCGCGTGACATTTCGCTGAGAGATTTCTTCATTACCGATTTGCCCTATCATTTTCAAGCAGCAGGCTGATTTAGGTATTTCTCTGTTCGGTCGCGGCGTGCGCCGATGCTCGCGGAAAGTTGGTTTAAGCCTCTCTCGGTAGCCGCTTCAACCACCTGCTCGCCCGTAACGACTCGCGTGAGCGTCAACGACGTTTGAGTTTTCGCTGCCGGTGCTCCGTCAGCCGTTGCCAGCGCGTCCGGCTTTGTGTCTTGCGGTGGCTTCCTCACGGAATTAGCTTGCTCGTTGTTCGCTGAATCTTTCGCCGTCGAACTGTTGTTTTCTGTCATTGGCTGCGGCGCGGCAGCATTCGATGAGACGTTTTCGTTCGGGGCGGAAGTCTCTGCTTCAATCTGTGCGACCTCGCCTTGTCGCTTCGCATTCGCGTCTCGCAGTTCGCGCGCGGCGGTGAGCGTTTCGGCTTCGGGAAGATTGATGATGCGCGGGTAGCCGAACAGGGGCGGCAGCTTGCGCGGCGGCGTTTTCGCCGATGGCGGGAACGTCCACTTCACCGGCGGCATCGTCTCCGTAATCGTGATCGCTTGTTTGTGCTTGAGAAGCTGGCGCACTTCCGCCGGATCAATGAGTGGGCGGGCGGCTTCGGTCGTGCGCGTCTTGTCGTACTGTGTGCCGGGCGCGTCGTCAAAAGAGTGTCCCCAGACGGTCGTTTGCCCGACGAGG
>Ga0136614_10003420_pt1 | contig 10152 bp, 10 predicted proteins | sample AntDrymUQ2792106_2_FD_106643 | JGI IMG/M metagenome (GOLD analysis project Ga0136614, IMG submission 106643) | Polar desert sand microbial communities from Dry Valleys, Antarctica - metaG UQ279 (21.06) | ecosystem: Environmental > Terrestrial > Soil > Desert | place: Antarctica: Dry Valley... | reverse complement strand
ATATCACGGCAGCTCATGCCAGCGCCAATGAGCTGGAAAACGTGGAGCTCGCGATCGGAGAGTGAAGCAATGCTTGCACCCTCCTGCTTCTCGCGGGCGTGCAGGCCCTGGCGAAACATCAGAACCGCGACCTTCCGACTGATGTAACCTCGCCCTGCAGGACCATGCGAATAGCGCTCAGGACTTCCTGGGGCGCTTCCTGTTTCATGATATAGCCGTCGGCGCCCGCGGCGAGGCAACGCTCCGCGAAAATGGTCTCGTCGTGCTGTGAGAGCACCAGAATGCGCAGGTTCTCGTACCGTGCTCTCAGCGACTTAATAAAGTCGAGCGGGTCTCCACTTCCGAGCCGCAGATCAAGAACAAGCACATCCGGCTTATCCCGCGCGATGGCCGCCTCGGCCGAGCTAATCGAGTCAGCTTCGCTGCAAGCACTCAAATCCGGCTGACGCCCGAGCATTTGCACGAGCCCTTCGCGCAACAGCGGGTGATCATCCACCACCAGGACGCGCGCCTTTTCCGGAGAGTGGGCCGGCTCGCTCACGGCGCTCCATGCCGTTCCAGGACGAGCTCCGCCGCCGGCTGAAGAGACCTGCCAGGGCCCCGGAAACTTCCACCGCCGTGCCTTTATCTGGCTGCGAAGTGATGCGGAATTCTGCCCCCAGCAAATCGGGGGAAACTGACTCCCGTCAAGCCTCGAAGGGCCCTGGCGCGTTCCCGCCGCCACGGGGAAAGTCATTCGGCCAACGCGGCTTAGCCGCCGCCGGGCCTGAAAACCCGCGGTGCTCGTCGTTGAAACCGCGTTGCCGCGGGTTTTGCCGCTGCTCACGGTGACGGGCATCAGCTATCTCAAGACGCCGCTCGCGCCCGACGGATGATTCGCGTAGAGCGGCGACGGTGTTTCCTCGCCGCGGTGAGCTCTCGTCTAGTGGCAGCCGCAATGACTGCCGCACGAACCTACCGAGGGGCCGGCTGAACTTCCGGGAACCAATACTCCTGATCCGCCAGTGATGACACGTCGCACCGGCTCGCCGGTTTCCGGATCGAAGCGCAGCGGTTCGTCTTTCATACTCTGCGTTACTTCAAAGCGGCGCGCCGGCTTGTCTGGATTCGTGGTCTCGTAGATGTAGATCATAAGTCAGTCACTCTCCAGCACGCTGCGCTTTCTTCGGTTCAGCCGGTCGTTCCGCCGGCTCCTCACCAGACTGGAGCCATTCCGTATGGAAGACACCCGGTTTGTCGATTCTCTCGTAAGTATGTGCACCGAAAAAGTCACGCTGAGCCTGAAGCAAATTCGAAGGGAGCCGCGCCTGCCGATAACTGTCGAAGTAGGAAAGCGAGGCCGCAAACGCAGGAACGGCTACGCCATGAGCGATGGCGGTGGAAATCGCCACGCGCCAATTCAGCTGGGTCTTCGCGATGATCTCGGTGAAGTAGGGATCGAGGAGCAGGTTGTGGAGCGCAGGATTACGCTCATAGGCTTCGACGATGCGATTCAGGAACTTTGCGCGGATGATACAGCCGCCTCGCCAGATCGTGGCGATGTCGCCAAAATTCAGATTCCACTTGTAGCCCATCCCGGCGGCGCCGAGCAGCTCCATCCCTTGCGCATAGGAAACGATCTTCGACGCGTAGAGCGCATCATGAACTGCGCGAATTAATTCATCGCGGTTCCCGGAGAATTTTTGCGGTTTCGGTTGCGGCAGAATTTTGGCCGAGTCGACGCGTTCCTGTTTCCGCGAAGAAATCACACGGGCTTCAACCGCCGCGTTGATTGTCGAGATAACGACAGACTGGCTCAGAGCCGACTGTAGCGTCCACAGTCCGGTCCCTTTCTGGCCGGCCTTGTCGAGAATAACGTCCACCAGCGGCTTGCCAGTGTCCGGATCGGTCTTGCCGAAAATTTGCGAGGTGATCTCGATCAGATAGCTATCGAGCGGGCCCTTGTTCCATTGCGTGAAGATGTCGGCCAACTCCGCCGCCTCGCAACCGAGGACATCCTTCAATATGGCGTAGGACTCGCAGATGAGCTGCATGTCGCCGTATTCGATGCCGTTGTGCACCATCTTCACATAATGGCCGGCACCGTCCGGGCCCATGTAACGACAACACGGCTCGCCATCCACCTGCGCCGCGACCTTGCGAAAGATAGGAGCGACGATTTCGCACGAGGCGCGGGAGCCGCCCGGCATCATGGACGGCCCTTTCAAGGCGCCCTCTTCACCGCCCGAGACACCGCAACCGACAAAGTGTAGGCCAAGCGGTTCGACTTCCTGGCAGCGGCGTTGCGTGTCGGTGAAGAGAGAGTTACCACCGTCGATGATGACATCGCCCGGTTCAAGAAGCGGGGTTAGCTGAGCGATGACGGCATCGACCGGGCCCCCTGCCTTCACCATGATCATGGCCTTGCGCGGACGTGCGAGCGAACCAACGAACTCTTCCATGGTAAACGTGGGTTGGATGTTTTTGCCCATCGCTTTACCCGCAGAAAATTTCTCAGTGACCTCTGTGGTGCGGTTGAAGACGACTACGGAGAAGCCTTTCGACTCCATGTTGAGGACGAGATTTTCGCCCATAACGGCGAGACCGATGAGACCAATATCACATTGCTTCGAGTTCAATTTGCGTATCCTGATTGAGGCGAACGGCGTCGTCACCCCGTACTTAACACGCATGGTAAATCCCGTCTGCGAAGTTTTCCTGACTGATTCGCACATCGCGGCACCGGCGGAATCGGTTCCCGGGGAGACGGGCGCAGTGGTGGACTTCTGGGGTGTCGTGCGTGGTCTGGAAGGCAACGCGGAGATAACTGGGATTGAGTACGAAGCCAACCGCGCGATGGCGGAATATCAACTGCGCGCCATTGCGGAAGAAGCCGCAATTACCTTTGAGTTGAAGCAGATCATCATCTGCCACCGGATTGGGTTCGTGGCGACAGGCGAAGCTTCTCTGCTCGTGCGCGTCGGCGCCGGTCATCGCGTGGCCGCGTTTCGCGCCATCGAGGAGGTGGTCGACGAACTGAAGAGACGCGCGCCGATCTGGAAGCATCCGCAGTTCCGCGTGGGCTCATCGGGCGAATCGGGTGCTCGAAGTTCGTCACTGGTTCTGGCAGACTCGCCCCCGGCATGAACTGGGCGAATCGTCTGACGCTCAGTCGCCTGGGGTTGACGATCCTGTTTGTGATCGCGCTCAACTCGCAGTGGCCTTTCGGCCGAACGCTGGCGCTGATTCTGTTCATCATCGCGGGCATCACAGACTTTTTCGATGGCGAGATCGCCCGGCGTTATCGTTTCGTGACAAACTTCGGCAAGCTGATGGATCCGCTGGTCGATAAGATCATGATCGCAGCGGCGTTCATCTCGCTGGTGCCGCTGACCGCTGTGCCGGCCTGGGCGGCGACGATTGTTGTAGCTCGTGACTTCCTGATTACGGGGCTGCGGCTGATGGCTAGCTCAAAAGGACAGGTTCTTCCAGCGGAGAGCCTCGGGAAGCACAAGACATCGTGGCAGATAGTGACTGTGCTCTTCTTCCTTTTTCTGCTTGCGGCGCAGGAGCTTCGTTACGCTGATGGCCAGAGCACCTGGTGGCTGCGCGCCTGGAATGAAGGAGGCGCGGCGCTGATCTGGATCACAGTAGCGCTCACGCTCTACTCGGGCCTCGGTTATGCGTGGCGGCACCGCGCCTTAATCGCCACCGATCAGTAACGATCGGCCCCGGGGAGGGCTTAAAAGAAGCTCTGCGGAACTTCGACCCTATCGCCCGGCTGGAGCTTGATGTCGCGGGACGGATCACGTCGGGATTCACGCACGTCATAGACTCTGACGTTGCTCCCACGCATGACACGAACCTTGCGTTGATCGGCGAAATCGTTGAAACCGCCCGCGGCATTAATTGCGGTGAGCAGCGTCATGTCTTCCGTGAAGGGGACACGTGACGCAGTGCGGACGGCGCCGCCGACATTCACAAAGCGGGCGTTTGGCTGCATCACGATTGTGATGGTGGGATTCGTATAGACCTTGCCAGCGCGGTAACTGCCCTCGATGGAACCTGCCAGCTGGGCGGGTGTCAGCCCGTCGGCTCTGACCTTGTTAATATAAGGCAGGTTGACAGTGCCGCTGGCGTCGACGGTGTAAACGTTGTTAACCTGGGCCTGTTCCTCGGCAGGTACGCCGGAAATCTTTAACTCGACTGGGTCGCCGACACGCAGCGTCGCCTGGGCCTGAGCGGAAAATGCTGACGCGACCAAAACCAAAAAAATTACGGAGGAATAACGCATCAATATTCCTCCGGACCTGAGGATCCGTTGCTCGCGGCGGTGGAAGCGGGACGCCGGGAATCGTGGCGTGCTTCCTTATCGCGGGGAGTGTAGTAGCCGTAGTAGTTTGTGTAGTAGTAGTAATTCTGGTCGTGCTTCAAATCGACGTTGTTCAAGACCACGCCAAGGACGTTTCCGCCTACTCCGAGGATAGCCTGCTTCACACGGGTCAGCATGGCGCGAGGAAAACGACGGTGTTGCACGACGATAATAGTCTGGTCGACTTCGCTCGCCAGAACCGATGCGTCGCTAACGCCGAGCATCGGCGGAGAGTCGAGGAAGACGATGTCGTAGCGCGTCTTAAGCTCTGCGATCATGTCCGACATTCGCTGAGAGTTCAAGATCCCGACCGCATCGGAAGGCAGAATCCCACTGGGTAGCAAAGAGAGGTTCTCGACGGATGTCGGGAGAATAACATCCTCCAGAAGCATGTTCGTGGTGAGATAGTTCGTGAGGCCAATTTTGTTACTGACATCGAACATGGCGTGCTGCACGGGCCGGCGCAGATCTGCGTCTACGATCAAGGTGGTGTAGCCGCCCTGCGCGGAGGTGAAGGCGAGATTGGCCAGGGTTGTCGACTTACCCTCGCCAGGGCCACCGCTCACCAATGAGATGGCGTTGGCTTCAGGATTCTTGCGGTTGAACTCGATATTGGTACGCAAAATCCGATAGGCCTCCGCGTCAGGGGTATCGCCCGGCTCCTTGTGCAGGAGCTTGATGTTCTTGGGAATGATCGCCAGCACGGGCACGCCGAGGAGGCTTTCCACGTCGTCCATCGTCTTCACGCTGGTATCGAGATATTCGATAAAAAAAGCGAGGCCTAGCCCCAAAACCAATCCGACCAGAGCGCCCAGAGCCAGATTCAATCCAACGCGTGGACGGGCCGCAAAACTAGGCGGCTCCGCGACCTGTTTCACACTGACGGCCGTGCGCGGCATGGCCATTTCCATCGTGTGCGTCTGCGCACGTGTCCGAACACCATCGAGCAACAACTTCTCTTTAATGTAATTGTTCTTGGCCCGGGTATAAGTGGCGCTCAGATTTTTTGAGGCGAGTTGCTTCTGATTAATCTGCTCGAGGCGTTTTGCCAGCTCGTCGCGTGTCGTCTGGGCGCTGCGGAGGTTTTTCTCGAGCGCGCTCCGGATGCTGGTGACCTGTTCCTCGAGCTGTTTTACGTAAACTTCCTTGGTGGCGCGTAACGCGCGTACTTTCGGGTGATTTTCCCCAAGGCCCGAATTCAAGAGGAGCGCCTCTTGCGCAACCGTCTCCTGATAGATCGGCTGAATCTTCTGAATTGTAGGATCCTGAATCTGAAGGGTTGGCATCATGCGCATCAAATCTTCGCCCTTTAGTCTTTCGATCTGCTGCAGCTGATTCGACAAGACAGCGACCTTGGTCTCGGCGTCGTTCACCTCGCCCTCCTGCTTCACGACCATGGTATTAACGGCCGTTTGAGTGTCTTCCGTTCCTTCCTGATTCAAATCAACAATTCCTTCCTCCTCACGAATGCGGCTTACTTCCGCAGCCGCGTCGTCGACCTTCTTTTGTTGCTTTGCGACCTCTTCATTCATGCTCGCGACAGCGCGATTCATGATCTCTTTCTCCTCTTCGACGCGAGTGCTCTGGTAGACCCCGACGATCTTGTTCGCGATGTCTGAGGCCTCCTGGGGATCGGTACTAAAAACGCTGATTTGCAGAAGATCAGTGTTACGGACTTCCTGGACGTCTAGTTTGCTCCGGAGACGCTGATAAGCCTGCTCACGAGAAGGCCGGTAGCCATTCGCCGACCATTTTTCTTGCAGGTTCAGATCCTCGATCACGGGATAGAGAATACCAGTGCGCTGGATAATCTGAAAAACAGTTGGCGCGAGCTGCGGATCGTGGACCGGCATATTCGGATCCATGTTGCCAAAAATGCGAACGTTCTGCGCGGTGGACTTTACCTCGATCACGACCGAGGACTGAAACTCGCGCGGCTGGAAGTAGGTCACGACTGCCGCCGTTAGCAAAACGAGAAAGAAGGCCAATAGAATCAAGACCCATCGGACGCGGATGACCCGCCAGTAGTCGAGAAAGTGAAGTTTTGCTTCTTCAGTATGCGCCATAGAAATCCCCGAAGGAGGGCAGATAGGCTACCTGAAAACGCAGCAGAAGCAAAACCGACTGCGCGTTTAACTTAGAAAGTGAATGTCGCGCCGGCGTAGATCCGATTGCGCGAATATTCACGGAAAAAGGAGCTATCGGAAATCACCTCGGTATGGGTATAGCCCACGTCGAGCGCAAAGTTTCGATTGATCGTATAGCGGGCGGTCACCGCAATATCAAAGGAGTCTTCGGCGAAGCCAGACATAACATCGTTGCCGTCATACTCGTCATGCTGATAGGCGACCTGCAGGCCTACACCAATGCGGGCCGTGAACGCATGCCGCAGCGCCAGCGACGTGCGATAGGTCTGGCGGTTCAGAAACTCCGGCACGTCCGACTCCTCGATCGAGTAGCGGTTGCTCCAGGAAACCGAAGTGTTTTGGGCGATCGCGTAGTTGACCGTCAGTTCGGCGTACGGACTTGTCTGGTCACCTCCCAGGTCGTTATCAACAGTGTCGTTCCCATCGTTGTCGTAACTCCGGACCTCCACGCCGCCACGCACCGAGATGTTGAAGCGGGGGCTGAAGCTATGATCAACACCGGCTAGGAAATAGTGAGAAGTTGAATTACGAGCGTCGGTCTCGGTGAAGTCGACGATGCCGAAGCGGTACTCCCCGACAACGGTCGTGGTAGGCAAAACCAGGAAGCGAAATTCGTTGCCGAACGTATGCTCAAAGCGGTCTTCAAACTCGCTGACCCTTTCATCGTCAAAGTCCGTCATGCCAAACGTATAACTCGACACCGTCGCGAAGCGGGGCGTCCAGGCGTAGGCAACCGAAAATTTGTTAACGGAAAAGAAGAAATCCTGACTCTGCCGGCCCACACTGATGGAGCTGTTATTGAACGTTTGGAAATCAGGCTGCGATTGATATGTCGCGAAAAGGTTAGCGGCCAGAGTCAACCGCGGCGTAGCTCTATGCGTGATTCTGAATCCGACGTAGGCGTTGACATCGTAATCGTCCGAATCGCCGTCATCTAAACCATCCTCACTTCGATCGAAATAGTAAGTCAAACCAGCACCGGCATTGAGATTGATTTTTGTGCGTGGACTGCCGAAGTCGTAGGTAAAATTGATCGCGCCGTTTGTAAAAAACGAGTCCTGACCGTTGGAACTGCTTAGATTGACGTTGTCGTCGTAGCCTCCACGGACCGACACCGAGACCTGGAAGGGGAAAGCTTTGAATTTGCCCAAACCAATGTCGCTGCTGAGCGACTCCTTGCCGTCGATCACTTCCTTGGAATCACCCACAACCTCCTGGCTGAACCGATCTCCGCCGGCCTGTCCCGATCGTGGCATCGAAGACAGAAGCAGTGCCGCGAAGAGCGCGCGTGCGAGTATGAGGCGTTTCAAAATGTTATACGTTCAAGGCTGCCGCTACCTTGCCTCTCGAGCGCGCCAAATCGTTAGGCGAAGGCGGCATGTGGCGCAGGGTAGTCGTGAGAAAATTGGTCAGCAACGCTTTTTTGCGTTCGTTTTAAGCTAAGTTTACGAACCTTCGTTGTCGTTAGGAGCAGGCTCTGAACCACCTTCCAATTGATTTTCCGGAGCCGGCGTCCAGTTCCGCCATGTGTTGAGGTGACTCTGGTAGTAACGCCGAAGCGCCTCCGAATTAGGGTCCATTTGCAGGACGTCGTAGAAGACAGCTTCGGCTTCGTCAAAACGGGCTGCGCCGTCCAAAGCCGCAGCCAAATGAAGGCCGTAAATTTCGTCCCGAGGTGCGATTCGGTATGCTCGCTCGAATGCCAGCGCTGCGTCCGAATAGAACGATGCCGCAGCTCTCGGACTTTCCATGCCGTCCCCAAACAGCATTTTGGCTAAGCCGAGGTGAAAATGGAGATCGGGGTTCCCGGGCGCGTAGGTCAGCCCCCGGATCGCGTGCAACGTTCCGATGGCGGCCTGCCCGTCGCGGACGGCAGCACGGGCTTTCTCCGCAAAGAATTCACCCGGGAAGAGACGGCTGCTCTGGATGAGCAGAACCACTCCGAGCAGCGGGAGCAAGAGACGCCACCCCGAAAAAGAAATCGTCCTGGTCGAGGGTTCGCGCTCACGGACGACGCCATCGTTCGCGAGCAGGCCAAAGACGAATGCCATCAGCAGAGCGTTTGCCGGGATGTGTAAATTAAAGTCGAAGGCTGAGTGAACAAAATAGCTCGAGAGCGCGGCGATGGCGCCAAGGTTTAAGGCCAGCGCGTTGCTCTGGATTCGGTGGGAAACAGCCACCCGTTTCGGCCCAAGCCGCTGAAAATTTTTCCCGCCATGCCAAGAGTGAATCCCAAGCAGCAGCGCCAACAACCCGGCGCCGAGTGCACCATATTCCGCCAACAAGTGAAGGTAATCATTGTGGACGTAAATAGGATCTTGCTGGACGCGCGGCGTGCGAAATAACCGGCCGTAATACGCGAAGGTGCCCGCCCCGGTGCCGACGAACGGCTGCAATTTCCATTGCCGCAGGGCCGAGTCCCAGAGATCCACGCGCATGTTACTCGTCTCAAAGACGGACTGCGCCCTGTTCGTCAGAAACTGGCTTTGGGCAACATAGTAAACTGCCAGACCGCCAAGAACGACGGCAATCAGGATTCCCGCGCCGCCGATTTTCCAGAACAGACCTCCTTCTGCCCGCCTAAGGATCGCGAGACTCAGGAGGCCAAATACAAACAGGCTGGCCGCTGTGCTGAGATACCCGCCGCGGCTGCCGGTTAGGATAACGCCGACATAACAAACGCCGACCCCGTAGGCTAACAACATCTTTGCCCACACCGGCCAGCGGCTCCAGCAAGCCATGCTCAGTCCGATGATGCCAATCACCTCGAGCAATCCAGCCAGATGGTTTGGGCAGACGTAAAAGCCACTCGCGCGAGTGCCGTAGTCATAACGCTGCAGCCATGAGATCGGCATAAAATTATTGCCGTCGCGGAATTGCAGAGTTCCCACAAAAACGTGACACGTGCCAAGCATCAGCAGGAGCGTAAGGAGAATCATGCGCTGTCGGGCATCCGTCAGAATGCACGCGACAAAAAAATAGACGATGAGCGCGGCGAGGGCCGAGTAGATGTCGCTCTGCGCGATATACGGGACAGGCGACAGGCAGGCGCGGATTAGGATCCAGGCAACAAATGCCCCGGTAATTGCAAGGCAAAATCGAGACGGGAACGGCTTCGCCACTCTCAACAGCGGGAGCGCAGCTACTCCCAGGAGCCCTAGAATGGCATATGAGGGGACGCTGAAAACCAGTCGCGTGCCCCCGATCAGGAGCTGAATGGTCGCGAAGGCCGCACCGAGAAGAAGTAGACAGACCCACTCCATCACGGGCGGATGGCGGGCTGTTTTATCCATGCGGAAAAAGGCCTTCCGGGTCCACAACGGTTCGGCTTTCCTGGGGCAAAAGAAAAGCCGTTGCGGTTCCATCCGCAACGGCCCTTCAGAAAATGGATCGCTTACCTATTCGTCACCGGGGTCACAGTGCACGGTCCGGCGCTGTCGCCCGAATGTACTCGAAGGTGGTTCGCCGCTCCTTGCGGCGAAACGAAGATCGTGCGCCCATTGTGACAGATTGCGACGACGTTGGCCTGCCCACCGCCGCCTCCGATCGAACCCGGAGGAGGATTCTGATTGCCCGGAGCGTTGCCGAAGTTGCCGCCATCACCGTCGCCAGCACCGGCACCTGGGAAATTACTGGCGCAACCCGGTGCTAGGT
>Ga0136614_10003417_pt1 | contig 10156 bp, 8 predicted proteins | sample AntDrymUQ2792106_2_FD_106643 | JGI IMG/M metagenome (GOLD analysis project Ga0136614, IMG submission 106643) | Polar desert sand microbial communities from Dry Valleys, Antarctica - metaG UQ279 (21.06) | ecosystem: Environmental > Terrestrial > Soil > Desert | place: Antarctica: Dry Valley... | reverse complement strand
GGTTATCCCATGGTCGACGGGCCCGGGTCCTAGATCCAGCGCTTCCTCTTGAAGAAGAAGTACAGGAACGTCCCGCTGAGCACCATCATTATGAGAGCGAACCAGAATCCGAAGATCTCCCCTTCGTTGGGGATCAGGGCGAAGTTCATCCCGTAGAAGCTCGCGATGAAGGTTGGCACCGCGATGATCGCGGCCCAGCCCGTGAGCTTCTTGGTCACCTCGTTGAGAGCGGTCGACTGCTCCGCCCGCATGTAGTCGATCACCGCGTCGGAGAGGTCGTCGACGTTCCGGACCTGGTCCCCCAGGCGGATCACGTGGTCCTGGACGTCACGGAACAGGTCCGCGCTAGTGCCAACGAGCAGCTTGCTGGCTTCGTCGTTCAGGATGGAGTCCAGGACGCGTTGAAGAGGGAGCGCATAGCGCCGGAGCCGGGATAGCTGCTGTTTGAGCGAGTAGAGCTGACGTTGCACGGGGGCCAGGGGGGATCCGAGCACGACGTCCTCGAGTTCCTCCACCCTCTCCTCGAGCCCGTCGCCGATCCTTTCGTAGTCGTCCACCGCCACATCGAGAAGCGTGTGGACCAGGTAGGGGGGTTCATCGCGTAGCCGGTCCTCGTTGTCGCGCCACCGTACCTTCGCTTCCTCGAGGATCCGAGTGCAGCTCTCGTGGATCGTGATGACCCACCGGTCGCCGGCGAATATCGCTATCTGGGATGCTTCGATGTGCCCGTTCTCGTCATGGCCGTTCTCTTTGAGCCCGCTCTCCTCGTGCCCGTTCTCTTCGTTGAGCTCATGAAAGACCAGGAACATGTGTCCCTCATACGCGTCCAACTTCGGACGCTGCTTCGCGCGGATCGCATCTTCGACCGCCAATGGGTGAAGACCGAACTCTTCGGCGATCGTCTCGATGTCCTGCGGTGAAAGGTCCTTCACATCCACCTCGGCCCACAGCAGGTTGCCGGGCTCCTTGCGGAGCTCGGAGAGAGCATCGAGGTTTTCCACTTTCGTCCAACCGCTTGCTTCCGAGTGGCAGACGGCCATTAGCATCGTTAGACAATAGGGCCAAGCGGCCCCCCGCGCGGTCGATTAGCCTCCTATCAGCCGAACGCATCTACCTAAGCAACAGGAGGAACTATGCCCGTCTCGAGCGGGGCCATCGACGAGCGCGCCAAGAAAGTGCTTGACGAAGAGGTCGTGACCTATGAAGAGCGAACCCCCAAGTCGAAAGCGCTTTACGAGCGCGCCGAGCGTTCGATGCCCTTCGGTGTGACATCCTCGTTCCAGGCCGGGGACCCCTATCCGATCTATCTCGCCAGTGGACAGGGGAGCCACGTCACCGACGCCGACGGGAACACCTACATCGACTACCACAACGGGTTCGGATGCATGGTCGTCGGGCACGCGCACCCGAAGGTCCGTGCGGCTATCGAACATGCGGCGGCCCACGGAACGCACTTCGCCGCTACCACGGAAACGGCGGTGCTCTACGCGGAGGAGCTCAAGAAGCGGTTCGGTCTCGAGAAGATCCGCTTCACGAACTCGGGCACCGAGGCCACCATGGATGCGATCCGGGTGGCGCGGGCGGGCACCGGGAAGGACGTGCTGCTCAAGATCGAGGGCTCCTACCACGGCCATCACGACGCGGTGATGTACTCGGTCATCCCGTCGATGGATTCGGCCGGTCCCACGGAGCGGCCGTGGACCGCTCCGTTCTCACGCGGTATCCCGCCCGAGACCGCGAACTCGACCATGATCGTTCCCTTTAACGACGTCGAGGGGCTCGCGAACATCCTGAACGAGCACGGCGACCGGATCGGTGCTCTCATCATGGAGCCGGTGATGATGAACATCGGGATCGTCGTTCCACTGCCCGGCTACCTTCAGAAGGTCAGGGAGCTCTGCGACAAGCACAACGTCGCCCTGATCTTCGACGAGGTCAAAACGGGCGTGACGATCGCGCCGGGGGGCGCCACCGAGTACTACGGCGTCCAGCCCGACCTGGTCTGCTTGGCCAAGGCGATCGGCGGCGGCACTCCCGTCGGCGCTTTCGGCGGCAAGGCCTCTCTCATGGACGAGATCATGAACGGGGTTGCGGCGCTCGGAACGTTCAACGGGAACCCGCTCTCGATGGCGGCCGGATTGGCCACGCTCACCGAGGTGCTCACGCCGGACGCGTACGAGAGGCTCGCCGTGCTCGGCACCCGCCTGGCCCAGGGTTGTCAGAAGGTCCTCGACCAGTACGGCATCCCCGCCGTGACGACCGACCTCGGCTGCAAGGGATCGATCACCTTCCGAGACAAGCCGCTCGAGCGGTATCGCGATTTCGCGGAGGTCGACGACGAGGTGTTCGACGCCTATTGGTACTGGGTCGTGAACCGCGGCATCTATCAAACGCCGGGCAAGGAAGAGCAGTGGACGATCTCGGTCCAGCACTCGGAGGAGGACATCGACCAGACGGTCGAGATCCTGGCCGACTACTGCGAGAGGGTCGCTTCCTGACTATCCGGCTTTGACCGGCGGCGACGGAACGGCGCCCTGACGGCGACCCCGGAAGATGCTCACCAGGACGTAGATAACTCCTATCCCGAACAGCAGGGTGCCCATCACGTTCACCTGCGGCGGCACGCCGATGCGTGACGCGCCGTAGACCCACAGCGGGATCGTCACGGTGCCGCCCGCGTTGAAACTCGTGATCACGTAGTCATCGACCGATAGCGCGAAGGCCAGAAGCGAGGCGGCGAGGATCCCCGGGAAGATCAGAGGGAACGTGACGGTCCAGAAGGTGGTCCACGGATCCGCGCCGAGGTCCTTGGCCGCGTCTTCGAGGCTCCGATCGAAACCCGACGTGCGGGCCTTCACGGTGACGACGACGTAGGAGATGCAGAACATCACGTGAGAGATCACGATCGTTACGAAGCCGGTGTTCACGTTCAAGCTGACGAACAGCGCCAGCAGGGCGACGCCGAGGACCACCTCTGGTGACGCCATCGGGAGGAAGAGGCCGAGGTTGAGTCCGGCCCGGCCCCGGAACCGGTGGCGGGTGAGGGCCAGCGCGATCAGGCTCCCGAAGACGGTCGAGACAAAAGTGCTGATCACGCCGATCAGCAACGAGTTCTTCACGGCTTCGTTGAGGTCCTCGAACTCGAGCAGGCGATCCGGGTTGTACCACTTCGTCGTGAAGCCCTCCCACTGGAAGTTGTAGCGACCGGCGGGCTCGTTGAAGCCGAACATGATCATCACAAGGATCGGGATGAACAGGTAGGCGATGATCACCCCGGTATATGTCGGCAAGATCCACGCGCGCTTCTTCCGTCGCTCTTTGTGAGGGCCGGGCGCGGGGGGGGCCGTGGGCTTGGTCTCGACCTGGGTCGCCATCAGCCCGTCAACTCCTCGGTGCCGAGGACGCGCGCGTACAGGAACACGCCGATAACGATCATGCCCATCAAGAGGAACGACAGCGCGGCGCCCTCCGGATAATCGAGGTTGGTGACGAACTCGCGCTGGATGACGTTGCCGATCATCACGGTATTGACACCGCCGAGGAGGTCCGCGTTGATGAAGTCACCGACGGCGGGGATGAAGGTCAGAAGCGACCCCGCGAACACCCCCGGCAGCGACAGCGGCAGCGTGACCCGCAAGAACGCCTGCCTGCGATTGGAATACAGGTCCGTTGCGGCGTCGAGCAGAGACGGATCCATGCGCTCGAGCGCAACGTAGAGAGGAAGCGCCATGAACGGCAGGAAGTTGTAGATCAGACCCGAGAGCACCGCCGTTGACGTGGCGAGCACCTGGTAGCTCTCAGGTAGGAGGTTCCATCCCTTCAGCGTTCCCAGGATGATGCTGTTGTCCCCGAGCAGTTGTTTCCAGGCGAGCGTCCGGATGATGAACGGCGTGAAGAACGGCAGCAGGATCAGGAGCAGGAACAGGTTCTTGTTCTTTCCTCCGCGCCGAGCGATCCAGTACGCCATCGGATAGGACAGGCACAGGGTCACGAGGGTGACGATCAACCCGTAAGCGAGGCTTCGGAACAGTTGGGTGTCGTAACGTGTCAGGACGTTCGTGTAGTTCTGCCAGTACCCCGTGAACACGAAGCCTTCTTCGAAGTTCCCCTCCTGGAACGACACGGAGAACATCGTGAACATCGGGACGATGAAGAACACCGTGAGCCAGAGAGCCCCCGGAAGCGTCAGCAGGTAGGGGACCGGCGACCAGCGGCGGCTCCGTCTTGCCATCCGGCTAGGTCCGCTCTCTCAACCCTGGATGACCGACTGGAAGAGGTCCTGCCACTGCTCCTCCTCGTCGGCGGTGAGGTCCTTGTAGCCGTGGAGATTGGCCTCCATCTCCGGCGTCGGGAACACCAGCGGGCTCTCGGCCACTGTCTTGTAGTAACTGTCCTTCTCACCTTGCTTAAGGAGTAGATCCTGCGCCTCGGGAACGGGGCAGATGTAGTTCACCCAACCGGTGATCTGCGCTGCGATCTCGGGGTCGTAGACGAAGTCCATGAACGTGTGGGCGTCGATGGGGTTGGCCGCGTTCTGGGGGATCGCCATGTTGTCCACCCAGAGGACCCCGCCCTCGTCCGGCACGACGAACCTCAGGTCGGGGTTGTCGAACTGAAGCTGGAACACGTCTCCCGACCACGCCATGGTTGCCGCAAGGTCACCTCGGAGCAGTGCGTCCGCGTACTCGTTGCCGTAGTACTGGCGGACGATGCCCTGCTCGCGCTGCTCGATCAGCTTCTCGGTCGCCGCCTCGATATCCGCGATGCTCGCTTCCTGCGGGTCGATGTCCAGGCTCAAGAGGGTCAAGGTGAAGGTGTCGCGCATCTCCTTGAACATCCCGACCTTCCCCTCCAGGGACGGGTCGAAGAGTTGATTGAAGCTGGTGATCTCGCCACCCGTGAGCTTCGGGTCGTAGCCGATGCCGGTGATGCCCGATTGCCATGGGACGCTGTGTGCATTGCTCGGGTCGTAGACGGGGTCCTTGTAGATCTGGCCTGCATGCGCCTCGAAATTCGGGAGCAGCGAATGATCCAGCTCTTCCAGGTATCCGAGCCGGATCATGCGGGCGATCATCCAGTCGGTGAGGACGACGATGTCCCACTCGATCGCCTGGTCGTTGGCGAGGGGCTCCTGGATCGTTCCGAAGAAGGTCTCGTTGTCCTGGATGTTCTCCTTGTAGTTGACCTGGATCCCACTGGCCTTCGTGAAGTCATCGAGGGTCGGTCGACGGCCCTTCGCGCGGTCGATGTACAGGGGCCAGTTGGCGAAGTTCAGCTCGCCGTTCTCCTTGGTCGTCGTGAGCCCGTCGTCCTGGTTCTGATCGCCGGTCTCGTTGCTGCCGCCGACGCCGCAGGCGGCGAGGAAGGCGCTCATCGATACCGCGCCCGCCCCGATACCCGCGCGTCGCAGTAGCTCTCGCCGGCTGATGTCGCGGCGATCTCCGGCGATCGCTGAAAGGTCGTAGCGGTCGCTCCTGTGGTGCCCCCTCGGTCGCTCATTTCGTTATCCCCACCTTCCGTCGACGAGTTCTTCTCTACTGCGAATGTGTGCTCGGGATGCCACGACAGGCGCACCTTCGATCCGGGGGCCAGCGCGTCCGCCGATGCCCCCATGTTCTGGACGTACACCACCACCTTGGAGCCGTCGGTCGTGCTGCATTCGTAGGACGTGGAGACGCCGGTGTAGATCGAGATGTCGACCATCGCCTCGATCGCATTGTCTCCCCGGTTCTCCGTGCCGCCCCCGCTGCTGCCGGCGGCCTCGATGAAGATCTTTTCGGGGCGCACGCCGATCCGAACACTGCCGCGCTCGTTTGGCAACCTGGCGGCGGGAAGCGCGATGGTGCTTCCCGCCGCCAGGGCCACTTTCGCCGAGCTGCCATCGGCGCCTTCGACCTCGCCGTCCAGCAGGTTGGAGGCACCGAGGAATCCCGCCACGAACGCGGTTGCGGGCAACTCATAGACGTCTTGTGCCGCACCCACCTGTTCGAAGCGCCCGGCGTTCATCACGGCGATGCGATCGGACATCCTCATCGCCTCTTCCTGGTCGTGCGTTACGTAGATGAAGGTGATCCCCACCTCGCGTTGGATCCGCTTGAGCTCGAGCTGCATCTGATTGCGAAGCTTGAGGTCGAGAGCCCCGAGCGGCTCATCGAGAAGGAGGACGGCCGGCCGGTTCACCAGAGCGCGGGCCAGGGCAACGCGTTGCTGCTGCCCACCCGACATCTGATTGATCCGGCGGGGTCCGTAGCCCTCGAGGTCGACGAGCACCAACATGTCTTCGACCCGCTTCTTGATGTCCGCCTGGTCCACCTTCTTGCGCTTGAGCCCGTAGGCCACGTTGTTGTACACATCGAGGTGAGGGAAGAGGGCGTAGGACTGGAACACGGTGTTGACGTTCCGCTTGTACGCCGGAAGGTCGGTGACGTCGTCGCCCCCGAGATAGATCGCCCCGCTGCTCGGATCTTCAAAGCCCCCGATCATCCGCAGGGTGGTGGTCTTCCCACATCCGGAGGGCCCGAGCAGTGAGAAGAACTGGCCCTCCTCGACCACGAGGTCGATGTGGTCGACCGCGAGAGTCTCTTTGAATTCCTTGGTCAGTTTCTCTAAGCGGATCTCGGCCATGTCTCCAACCTATCCGGGTGCGGTTCCATACTTTTCCTGATGCCGTACGTAGTCTGCGTACGGATACCACCAGGACTTGGGATCCATCTTCGTATCGATGTGGATGTGCTTCGAGTAGCGGAACTCGTCGAGGCCCTCGGGACCCAGCTCGGTTCCCATCCCAGATGATTTCACGCCCCCGAATGGAGCCCCTTCGTTGTCCGTCAGGGGGTCGTTGAACCACACCATGCCCGACTCGATCTCCTCCATCGCCTTCAGCATGTGATCCAGACGGCGCGTGTAGACGTTCGCGCCCAGACCGTATTCGGTGGCGTTGGCCCGAGCGATGGCCTCGTCCAGTGAAGCAACCTTGGCGATAGGGGCAACCGGGCCGAAGGTCTCGCGACTCATGAGGTCCATCGACTCGTCCACGTCCACCACCACTGCCGGCGTGAGGAAGTAGCCGCGCTCGAAGTCCCCGCGGTCTCCACCGTGGAGAACCTTGGCGCCGGATGCGCGCGCCGTCTCGAGCTGGGATTCGACCTTCTCGCGTTGGATGTCACGAACCATCGGCCCGATGTCGGTCGCGTCCTGCATCGGATCGCCGATCACGAGTTTCTTGGTCTCGTTCACGAAGGCTCCGACGAACTCGTCGTAGACCTCGGGGAGGACGTAGAAGCGTTCGGCCGAGGTGCACACCTGGCCGGCGTTGAGGTAGGCGGCCCATACGGCACCGCGCGCCGCAACCTCGAGGTCGATGTCGTCGCAGACGATGAACGCGTCCTTGCCGCCGAGCTCGAGGTGCACCTTCGTCAGCTGGTCCGCAGCTGCCTTCATGATGTGCTTGCCGGTATCCACCGAGCCGGTGAACGCGATCATCGAGACCTCTTCCGCGGTGACGAGCGCCTGGCCCGTTTCGGCCTCGCCGGTCACGACGTTGACGACGCCGGGCGGGAAGATCTCAGCGATCCCCTCGGCGAGCTCGAGGGTGGACAGGGGAGTCCACGGCGACGGTTTGACGATGACGGAGTTGCCGGCGGCGAGGGCAGGGGCGAGCTTCCACATCAACAGCAGCAGGGGATAGTTCCACGGAACGATCGCGCCGACCACGCCGAACGGTTCTTTGATGACCAGGTTCAGCTGACCCGCTTCGCCCGAAGGGACCACGCGCCCGCGCTCGAGCCGCCCGAGGGTCGCGTAGAACTCCAACACCCCCGCGCACCAACCCATCTCGTCCTTGTTCTCGACGAGCGGCTTGCCCCCCTCTCGGGTAAGCGTGGTGGCAAGTGATCCGGTGTGATCCGTTATCCACGCAGCAAGTTCTTTGAGCATCTCGCCGCGCTCCGGCGCGGGGAGCCGTTTCCACTCCTTGAATGCCGAGCGACTCGACCGCGCCGCCTCATGGACCTGCTCTGTCGTGGCCGAATGCACCTCCGCCAAGGTCTCCTCGGTCGCCGGATTGATCACCGCCACGGGTGCGCCCTGCCCGTCCACGGGCTGTCCGTGGATCAGCACTCCGCTACGTTCCCCCGTCGGCCCAGCGGAGAGCCTCGATCAGAACGTCCAGGCCTTCATGCAGGTCCTCGTTGGAGATCACGAGGGGGGCCAGCAGGCGCACCACGTTGTCGTAGGTCCCGGCCTTCAGGATGATGACGCCGTTCTCGTGGCAGCGCTTGATTACGGCGGCTGTCTCGCGCTTCGCCGGCTCTTTCGTCTTCTTGTCCGTAACGAGCTCGACCCCAACCATGGGTCCCAGCCCCCGGACCTCGCCGACGATGCGAAGTTCGCTCGCCAGGGGGTCCAACCGGTCGCGGATGATCTTGCCCTGGGCGCGGGCGCGGTCGAGCAGGTCGGTTTCCGTGAGCTCGCCCAGCACGGCGAGCGCGGCGGCGCATGACACGGGGTTTCCGCCGTAGGTGCCGCCGAGGCCCCCGACGTGCGGTGCTTCCATGACCTCCGCCGTGCCGGTCACCCCCGAGATCGGAAGACCCGCGCCTAGAGACTTCGCGGTGGTGACGATGTCGGGGGTCACGTCGTAATGCTCGATAGCGAAGAGGTTCCCCGTCCTGCCCATCCCGGTCTGGACCTCGTCGTCGATAAAGAGGATGTCACGTTGCTCGCACACGGACTTCAGGGCCGGCAGATAGTCATCCGGAGCGACTACGAATCCGCCTTCTCCCTGCACCGGCTCGACGACCATGCAGGCGACGTTCTCCGAGCCGATCTGCGAGTCGATCATGTCGGCGGTGTGCTCGACGCAGGCCAAGCCGCAACTGGAATGCTGGAGCTCGAGGGGACATCTGTAGCAGTAGGCGAAGGGGGCCCGATAGAACTCTGGCGCGAACGGACCGAAGCCGTGCTTGTAGGGCATCTCCTTCGCCGTCAGCGTCATCCCCACGAGGGTCCGCCCGGAGAAGCCGTTAGTGAATCCGATCACGGCGTCTCGCCCGGTGGCGTAGCGCGAGATCTTCACGGCGTTCTCGACGGCCTCGGCCCCCGAGTTGGCGAGCATCGTCTTCTTCGGGTGATCGCCCGGGGTGACCCGGTTCAGCGTCTCGGCCAGCTCGACGTACTCGGGATACATCGCCACGTGGAAGCACTCGTGAAGGTAGTTCTCGATCTGCTCCTTGACGGCGGCCAGGACCCGAGGGTTGGAGCGACCGACGTTCAGACACCCGAGCCCCCCGGCGAGATCGATGAACCGGTTGCCGTCCACGTCGATGAATCCGGCGCCCTCGCCGCCGTCGGCGAACACCGGGACCGTGTTGAACACGGCCCGGGGCACCGCCTCATCGCGGCGTTTGCCCCACTCAGTCGAGTTGGGGCCGGGAATGCCGTTGGACATCTGACGACTCATGCGCGTCCCCCGGGCAAAGGTCGATGACTAGCTCGTGCGTGGTCGGTGACAGTCGGGCGTGATCGGTGACCACGGGTCGAGGCGCGCCGGATGGCGCGACCTCCCCCGCGCCGCGACGCTAGCACCAGACTTTCCGTGCGACGCAGGTGCGACGAGGCGAAGCGGCCGTTCTGGCTTATACGGATTGGATAACGCCCGCCCCTGGCCCCATGCCTTCGCCGGGGGGGGGCCAACGTAGCCTGGCCCCATGCCTTCGCCGGGGGGGCCAACGTAGCCTGGCCCCGAAACCTCTAGCCGCCCGGCGCGCTCGAGGGCCCGGGGAGGCTCATGGGCCCGCCGGGGTAGGGGCTCAGAGTAGGCTTCGTTCGCCCCCACCCCCCACGGGCTGGCAGGTGCTTCGTTTCGAAGAGGCTGATCTCCGTGCTCCCAAATTGCGTTTCCTCCACCGACAGAGTCTTGCGCTAAACCCGGTGCATGTGGTGCATGCGGTGCATGAGGTGCACGCAAGAGTCTTGCGCTAAACCACTGGTGCACGTGGTCCACGTGGTGCACGTGCACCAGTTGCACCACGTGTACCGGAGCTTTTCAAGAAGACTCCTAAGCCGGCGCCCGCAGAGGCCCGGCGCCCGCAGAGGCCCGGCGCCCGCAGAGGCCCGGCGCCCGCAGAGGCCCGGCGCCCGCAGAGGCCCGGCGCCC
>Ga0136614_10003416_pt1 | contig 10157 bp, 6 predicted proteins | sample AntDrymUQ2792106_2_FD_106643 | JGI IMG/M metagenome (GOLD analysis project Ga0136614, IMG submission 106643) | Polar desert sand microbial communities from Dry Valleys, Antarctica - metaG UQ279 (21.06) | ecosystem: Environmental > Terrestrial > Soil > Desert | place: Antarctica: Dry Valley... | reverse complement strand
TGACGCCCTCTTCGGGCCTCGTCGACCTCGACGTGACTGCCGACGCCTCAGGCTCAACTGACAACGACGTCCTCTCCCCGATCGCCAGCTACACCTTCGACTTCGGCGACGGCTCAGCGGTGGTCGGGCCGCAACCCCAAGCCACCGCCGCCCACACCTACACGTCCGCCGGCACCTACACCGTCACCGTGACGGTGACAGACACCGCCGGTCTCTCCTCCACCGCCACGCAAGACGTGACCGTGACGGACGATCCGCCGGTCGCGGTGCTCACGGTGACGCCCTCTTCGGGGCCCGCGCCGTTGCTTGTCACCGCCGACGCCTCGGGCTCCAGCGACACCGACGGGACCCCGATCGAGAGCTACACCTTCGAATTCGGCGACGGCTCAGCGGTGGTCGGGCCGCAACCCGAGGCCACGGCCGTCCACACCTACACCGGAGGCGGAACGTTCACCGTCACCGTCGAGGTCACAGACACCGCCGGCCTGTCCTCCACCGCGTCTACCCAGGTGACCGTCCAGCGCAATTTCGTGGAGAATCCAGGCTTCGAGACGGGCCTCTCTGGATGGAACACCTCAGGAGGCGGTGCCAACATCTCTCTGTCTCGGGTCGCAGGCGGTCACTCCGGCGGCTGGGCGGCCAAGATGACCAACACCGGGACGACCGGCAGCACATGCACGCTCAACGACTCCCCGAACTGGGTCTCGTCGACGGCGGCCGGCACGTACACCGGTACGTTGTGGGCCCGTGCGGACCTGGCGGGCGCCATGTTGAAGCTCAGGTTCCGTGAGTACAGCGGCAGCACACTGGTCGGAAGCGCGACGATGCTGGCCACGCTGACGACCTCCTGGCAGCAGGTGACCGTCACATACACCGCGGCGTCCCCTGGGTCTTCGACACTCGACTACAACGCCTACGTCGTGAGCGCCTCTCCCGGCACGTGCTTCTATGCCGACGACGTGTCCATCTACCGCGGGTGACCAACACCACACGCTGTGGCCGGCGACGGGAGAGCGCGCTCGTTTTCCGCGGCCCGAGGGCGGCTGTGGACCGAGACGAGCCTGCGACAGCTGGCGCAGGCGCGCGCTCGATCGTGCGTGCAAAGCGATCAGGCCGAAGGCGCGCGCCCGTACGATCCGCGCCACAGTTTCGCCTCGCTCCTCTTGCACGAGGGTCGCTTCGTGATGTACGTCGCGCGCTCGGCCACGACGCACCCTGACACCCACCACCTACGGGCACGTGATCGACGAGTCTCGACGAGCCCGGCGCATCGCCTCGGAGGACAGATCCGGGCGCACTTGCGCGGACGGCCGTCGTGATCTCCGTCGCGACTCGTTCTGGCCATGCAGGTCCTGCGCTGCCGGCGGCCCACGGGCGCCGGGGTGTGGGGGCGGTCTCGAGGAATCAACGCGTTCAGGTGCGTCACGCTTGCGCGGCGCCGTTGAAGCCTTCTCCTTCGGCCTCGCACGGAAGCGCAGCGGGGCCGTGAACGTTGCTCGGTGGAGAGCTCGTGCTTCGGCTTGATCCCTACACGTACCCCTGCGCGCATCGCGTCGCCTCTCGGGTACGCGCCCTTCGCGCCCGAGAGACAAGCGCTGGGTGCAGTACGGGACAAGAGGCGAGGCCAGAGCGGCGTTGACGACTCGAGCCAAGGAAGGCTGGACACGATGAAGGTGACGATCACGGGCGGTGCCGGCTACATCGGCGCCACTCTCGCCGAGCAGTTGCTGGCGGCAGGGCACGAGGTGCGGGTGCTCGACCGCCTCCTGTTCGGGCAGCAGGCCGTGGCGGACGCGCTTGGGGCTATGGGAGCCGAGGTGCTGATCGGCGACGTCCGCGACGCCGCCGACCGCGCGTCGGCGCTCGCCGGCGCCGACGCGCTTGTCCATCTCGCGGCCATCGTCGGCGATCCCGCGTGCGCGCGGGAACCCGCACGGGCGGCGGAGACGAACGTTGACGCGACGTTGGCGCTCATCGAGAACGCTCAACAGACTGGCCTCGAGCGGATCGTCTTCGCCTCCACGTGCTCCAACTACGGCCGATCGGCCGACCCCGCGATCGCCCTCGACGAGGCCGCGCCACTAACGCCCGTGTCCCTCTACGCCACCCAGAAGGTCGAGATCGAGAAGGTGCTCCTGAGTGGTATCGCCCCGGCCACCTGCCTGCGCTTCGCCACGGTGTATGGCGCGGGCCGCCGAATGCGCTTCGACCTCACGGTCAACGAGTTCACCCGGGACCTGTGGGCCGGTCGCCTACTGGAAGTCTTCGGCGAGCAATTCTGGCGCCCCTACGTGCACGTGGCCGACGCGGCGCGTGGCGTTGCGCTGGTGCTGTCGCAGCCGACCGAAGCCGTAGAGGGACAGGTCTTCAACGTCGGTCACAGCGACGAGAACTACACGAAGAAGCACCTGGTCGAGCGCATCACCGCCCGCCTCGGACGTGGCGATGTCTCTTACGTGCACCGCGACGAGGACCCACGCGACTACCGGGTGAGCTTCGCGCGCATCCGCGACGAACTCGGCTACGAGCCGCTCCTGCGCGTGCCGGACGGCATCGACGAGATCATCGACGGCCTGGAGGCGGAGCGCTTCGGTGACCCCTTCTCCCCGGCGTGCTCGAACATCGGCGTGCCCGCGTGACCAGCGAGGACACTATCCCGCTGTTCGACCTCGAGCTGAGTGAGCGCCACCGCGAGGCAGTGGACGCCGTCCTGCGCTCGGGCTGGTTGACCATGGGTCCGCGCATCCAGGAGTTCGAGGAGGGGTTCGCCGAGCACCTCGGCGTCCCCCACGTGGTGGCGGTCAACAGTGGCACGGCGGCCCTGCACATCGCCTACCTGGGCGCGGGGATCGGCCCAGGCGACGAGGTCGTCGTCCCTGCGATCACCTTTGCGGCCACGGCGGCGGCCGTGCGCCACTGCGGTGGCGTGCCGGTCCCTGCGGACATCGTGGGCTCAAACGATCTGAATCTCGACCCTGCGGACGTCGAGGCGGCGCTCACCGAGCGGACGAAGGCGGTTTGCGTCGTGCACTACGCGGGCTACCCCGCGGCCGTCGAGGCGCTTCGCGACCTCTGCGACGCACGTGGGCTCGCTCTCATCGAGGACGCGGCCCACGCGCCGAGCGCGCGCACCGCCGACGGCAGTCAGGTACTCGGGACGATCGGACTCGCCTCCGCCTTCTCGTTCTTTTCGAACAAGGTGCTCTCCTGCGGCGAGGGTGGAGCCCTGGCCACGGGCGACGAGGAGGTCGCCAGGCAGGCCCGCCTGTTGCGCTCCCACGCGCTGACAGCCACGACCTGGGACCGGCACCGCGGGCACGCCCCCGGCTACGACGTGGTGGCCACCGGCTTCAACTACCGCCTCGACGAGGTGCGAGCCGCTCTGCTGACTGCGCGGCTCGAAGATCTCGAGGAGGACATCGGGCAGCGTCGCGTGCTGGTGCGCCGCTACCGCGAACTCCTCGCCGACATCCCCGGCGTCGTGGTCCCGTTCGATGAGGGCCTCGTGGAGCGCAGCTCCTGCTACGTGATGCCGCTGGTGCTGGACGACGCCGCGCTGCGCGATCCGGTGCGCGAGGTGATGCGCCACGACCACGGCGTGCAGACGAGCGTCCTCTACCCCGCCCTGCACGAGTTGAGCGCGTACGCTGAGGAGTCTCGGCGGCCGTTGCCGCGCTCGGAGCACGTCGGACGGGCCCAGCTGACGCTGCCGCTCTTCCCGCACCTGGGAGAGGATCGGCAGGACCGCGTGGTCGAGGCACTCCGGGCGGGACTGGCAGCGCTCCGTGACGGATCGAGCCCGCCCGGGCGAGGATCCGTGTCCCGGCGTCGCGGTCGAGTGGCGCGCGTCGGCGTCGAACCGCCCTGAGGCGGCACCGGCCACGACGTCCGCCGCCGTGGCGCAATTGAAGTCGAGTGCGAGCACGCGGCGGGAGCAGAATCCCTGCCCGGAGACATGCCTCGCGCTACTGCGCCGCAAGACCCGCACCTGAGTCGCGGTGGTCGCAGCGCTCTGGCGCTGTCGGTGGCCGGATCGATTCCGCTTGCGCCGCCGGCGTCGGCCGACTCGGCCGGGACGTCCAACGAGGCGAGCACGGTGAGCTTCGGCGCGGTCGACCATGGGACGGCTGGCTTCTGGGACGCCACGCTGCAGACTGGCGGTTCGGAGTTCCTCGCCGGCGGCAGCATCGTGATCTTCAGCGTCTACTTGCGCCGCGCGGCTCGTCGCAGTCCAAGCCCGTCGGCGCTCCGCATCACGCGACGGCCGAGGAAGCCTGACGCCTACTCGACCGTGACCGTCTTCGCGAGATTGCGCGGCTGGTCGACGTTGAGGCCACGCAGCCGCGCGATTCTGTACGCGAGCAGCTGGAGCGGGATCACCGCAAGGATCGGCTGGAGCATCCAGTCGGCGTGCGGGACTGTCAGGACCTCGTCGGCGTGCGGCGCGACCCGACCGTCATCCTCGGTGGCGACAGCCACCACGTAGGCGCCGCGCGCGCGGACCTCCTGCATGTTGGAGACGACCTTCTCGAGCACGGGCGACCCGGTGGCGACCACGACGACCGGCGTGCCCTCCTCCAGCAGCGCGATCGGCCCGTGCTTCATCTCGCCGGCCGCGTACGCGTCGGTCGAGATGTAGGAGATCTCCTTGAGCTTGAGCGCCCCCTCGAGGCAGACGGCGAGGCCGACGTGGCGGCCGAGGTAGAGGAAGAAGTCCTCGCGGTGGACGCGCTCGGCCACGCGGTCGATCTCCTCCGTGCCGTGCTCGATGATCTCCGTGATGGCGTGCGGGAGGCGCTTGAGCTCGCCGACGAGCTCGCGCCGGCGCGCGGCGGGCAGCGTGCGGCGCAGCTCGGCCATCCGCAGCGCCAGCAGGTACATCGCGGCGACCTGGGCGACGAACGTCTTGGTGGCGGCGACGGAGACCTCGAGCCCCGCGCGCGTGAACAGGACGCCGTGGGCATCGCGCGTGGCCTGGGAGCCCATGATGTTGGTGACGGCCAGCACCGTGGCGCCGCGCTCGCGCGCCAGCCGCATCGCCGCAAGCGTGTCGGCCGTCTCGCCGGATTGCGTGATGCCGATCACGAGGTCGCCGGGGCCGACGACCGGGTTGCGGTAGCGGTACTCGGAGGCGACGTCCATCTCGACCGGCACGCGCGCCCATTCCTCCAGCGCGTAGCGGCCGATCAATCCGGCGTGGTAGGAGGTGCCGCAGGCGACGATGACGATCCGGCGGCAGTCGCGCAGCAGGGCGTCGTCGAGCTCGGGCAGGTCCACGCCGTCGGGGCGAACGGTACGGTCCGCGATCGTCTCGGCCACCGCGTCCGCCTGCTCGTGGATCTCCTTGAGCATGAACGTCTCGTGGCCGCCCTTCTCGGCCTCCTCGGCGTCCCAGTCGATCTCCTCGATGGCGCGCTCGACGGGCCGGCCGTCGGCGGTGAGGAACTCGACGCTGTTGGGGCGCACGGCCACGATCTCGCCGTCCTCGATGTACTGGATGCGGCGCGTGTGGGCGAGGAACGCCGGGATGCCGGAGCCGAGGAACTGCTCTCCGTCGCCGCGGCCGACGATCAGCGGGCACTCCTTGCGGGCGCCGACGATCAGCCCCGGCTCGTCGGCCGCGACGGCGACGAGCGCGTAGTGGCCGCGCAGCAGGCCGTAGGCGCGGCGCACCGCCTCGGTGAGGTCGCCGGTCTCGTCGAGCTCGCGGGCGATCAGGTGGGCCATCACCTCGACGTCGGTCTCGGAGGTGAACTCGGCGCCCTGCGCGAGCAGCTCCTCCTTGAGCTCCATGTAGTTCTCGACGATCCCGTTGACGACGATGTGCACGCGGTTGTCGTCGTCGAAGTGCGGGTGGGCGTTCTCCTCGGTCACGCGCCCGTGGGTCGCCCACCGGGTGTGGCCGATGCCCGCGGTGGCAGGGGGCGCGGCGACCGCGACGGCGCCGCCCTGCTCCGCCTCCGCCGCTCCCGCGACGGCCGCGCGCAGCGCGCTGAGGTTGCCGACGGCGCGCACGGACTCCAGGCCCTCCGTCGACTGCAGGGAGATGCCCGCCGAGTCGTAGCCGCGGTACTCGAGCTTCTCGAGGCCGGCGAGGAGGATCTCCTGCACCGGCTGATATCCGACATAGCCGACGATGCCGCACATGCGGTGCGCTCCCTTTCCGGTGTGAAGAACGCCCGCGGGCCGCTCCACGCGGCCCGCTGGGAAGTGGAGTGTAATGGCGCGCGGGTGCGATCGCACCCGTACGAATGTCTAGAGCACGGGGTCGCGCAGGCGCAGCGCCTCCTTCACGGCCTCCTCGCGCGAGCGGACGCCCAGCTTGCGGTAGAGGTTCTTCAGGTGCGAGCGCACGGTCTCCGTGGAGAGCACGAGCGCGCGGGCGATGTCGTCGGTCCTGGCGCCGGAGGCGAGCAGGTCGAGCACCTCCCACTCGCGGTCGGTGAGCTCGCTGCGGACGGGCCGCAGGCCGCTGCCGCCGCGCGACGTGCGGCGGTAGGACTCCACCAGCGTCATGGCGAGCCGGCGCGAGATCGCCGCCTCCCCGCCCAGCGCGGCGCGCACCGCGCGCGGGACCAGGTGCGGCTCGACGCCCTTGGACAGGTAGCCGGCGGCGCCGGCGCCCAGCGCGCGCAGGCCAAGCGTGTCGTCGGGCGCGCTGGCCAGCAGCACGATGCAGATCGTGGGCACGCGCTGGTGGATCGCCCGCGTGGCCTCGATGCCGTCCATTCCCGGCAGGTTGGCGTCCATGACGACCGCGTCTGGCCGGTAGAACGCGCAGAGCTCGACCGCCTCGCGGCCGGAGGTGGCCTCGGCGACGACGGCGAAGCCGTCGCTCCGGAGGGCGTCGCGCAGCGTCCGCCGCGCGAGTGGGTCCCCGTCGGCGAGCACGCTCCGGATCGCGGCGTCCTCATCGCGGATCGCGGTGTCGTCCTCGCTGTTCCTGTCGAGATGCAAGGTGTTGGTCCCTCCTGAAGAGCGCTGCCCATCCGTGAGCAGCGACGCGGGCAAGTATGCACGCCCGGAGCCCGTAGGGCAATTTTGTGCCCGTCCGTCGCAGGAATGCCACCTTTACCAGGCATTTCGGCTGGCTGATAGTCCGTGGGAATGAAGACTCTGCTCGTCGTGGCCGACCACCCGGTGGTCGTGCAGGCCATCCGGCTCGCACTGCGCCACACCGCGGGCCTGCGCGTCGTCGCCACCGTGGACGGGCGCTGGTCCGCGCGGGGCAGCCTGGCCGAGCTGCGGCCCGAGGTCGTGCTCGTGGACGAGATGTGTCAGCGCACGAACGCGCTGGCCCGTGTCAGGGAGGCCGCCGAGGAGGCGACGGAGGCCACGATCGTGCTGCTCTCCTCCGGCCTGGACGGCGCCGCGCTCGACGACGCCTTCGAGGCGGGAGCCCATGCGGTGATCTCACGCCGGCTGCATGCCGTGACGCTCGGCACGCTCCTGCGCGAGGTGGTCCACGGCAACGTCGTTCAGGCCCCGCGGGCCCCGCGCGGGGACCCTGACGCCGCGAGCCACGCGCTGACGTCGCGCGAGCTGGAGGTGCTGCGGCTCGTCGCCCACGGTCAGACCAACGCCCGAGTCGCGGAGGCGCTCCGCGTCTCGGAGCAGACCGTCAAGTTCCACCTCTGCAACATCTATCGCAAGCTCGGCGTCGGCAACCGCACCGAGGCGTCGCGGCGGGCGCACCTGCACTCGCTGCTCGATCAGGACGAGCCGGGCGCGCGCACGAGCGCGTAGTTGGCGACCAGCGCCTCGGCGATCCGCTCGCCGGCGCGCCCGTCCCATAGCGGGATCGCGGCGGGCGTCGGCGGTCCGGCCGCCAGCCGGACCTCGGCGAGGTCGCGCGGGTCGTCGCCGAGCAGCGTGTTGGTGCCGTGGCTGACCGTGATCGTGCGCTCGGTGACGGAGCGCAGCGTGAAGCAGCGAACGCCCAGCGCCGACGCCTCCTCCTGCACGGTGCCGGAGTCGGTCACGACGGCGCCGGCTCCCGCCTGCAGCGAGAGGAAGTCGAGGTAGCCGAGCGGTGGCCCGCACAGCACGCCGGCGGCGAGCAGGCGCTGTGCGTCGCCCATCGGCTTGAGCCGCTCACGCGTGCGGGGGTGCAGCGGGAGGATCACCGGTACGCGCTGGGCGAGGGCGGCCAGCGCCTCGACGATCCGCGCCAGCCGCTCGTCGTCGTCGACGTTGGCCGGGCGGTGCAACGTCACGAGCACGTAGCCGCCCCGCTCGGTGCCGAAGCGCCGCCACGTCGCGCGCGCGACGGCGCGCCCCACGAAGCGGCGCACGGAGTCGACCGCGGTGCTGCCCACCGGATGCACCCTCCCCGCGCCGGCGCCCTCGCGGTAGAGGTTCTCGGCGGCCTCGTGCGTCGGCGCGAGCAGCGTGTCGGCCATCGCGTCCAGCAGCATCCGGTTGAGCTCCTCCGGCGCGCTCCAGTCGCGCTCGCGCAGGCCGGCCTCGACGCGTGCGACCGGGATGCCCAGCTTCGCGGCTGCGAGCGCGCAGCCCAGCGTGGAGTTGGCCGCACCGCTGACCACCACGGCGGCGGGCTGCAGCTGTGCCAGCGCCGTCTCCCCCGCTTCGAGCGCCCGGGCCGTCTGTGCGCCGTGCGTCCCGGCTCCGGCGTCGAGGCGGCGAGCCGGCGACGGGAGCTCGAGGTCGGCGAACATCTCCGCGACCATCGCGGGGCTCGTGTGCTGGCCGGTGTGCAGGACGAGTTGGCGGAAGGCGCCGCGCTCCTCGAGCGCCGTCACCACCGGGGCGAGCGTGACGGCATCCGGCCGCGTGGCGACCACGTGGACCAGCACGGGCGCTGCAGGCTGGGCCGGCACTTCGCCGACCATAACGCGGCCGGTGGGGCCGGAGCCTGGCCGATCGGCCAGGCTTTGAGAGCGGCGGCGGCTCAGCCGAGCTCTGCGCGGACCAACTCGACGAGGCGGTCGCAGACCTCGTGAGCCTCGGCGGCCGTCGGCGCCTCGACCATCACGCGCACGAGCGGCTCGGTCCCGCTCGGTCGCAGCAGCACCCGCCCGCGCCGGGCGAGCGCCGCGGACTCCCGCTCGACGGCGGCCTGGATCCCCGCGGCACGCTCGACCTCGTCGCGATCGCGAACGCGCACGTTGACCAGCCGCTGCGGCAGCTTCTCCATCGCGCCGCGGTCGGCCAGATCGGCGCCGCCCAGCGCCTCCAGCGTCAGCAGCGCGGAGGCGATGCCGTCGCCGGACGGCACGAAGCCGGTCTCGATGATGTGCCCCGACTGCTCGCCGCCGAGCGTCCAGTTGCGCTCGCGCAGCGCCTCGAGCACGTAGCGGTCGCCGACCGGGGTGGTGGCGACCTCGATGCCCGCGTCGCGCATCGCGGTGTGGAAGCCGTAGTTGGTCATGACGGTCACCGCCACGCCGGGCACGCCGAGGTGGACCGCGGCGAGCGCGATCAGCTCGTCGCCGTCGACCACGACGCCGTTGCGGTCGACCGCGAGCACGCGGTCGCCGTCGCCGTCGAAGGCGAAGCCGGCGTGGTGGCCGCCGTCGCGCACCGCGCTGGCGAGCGCCTCCACGTGCGTGGACCCGCAGCCGGCGTTGATGTTGCGCCCGTCGGGCTCGGCCGCGATCACGTCGACATCGGCGCCGAGCCGGCGGAAGACGGCAGGGGCCGTCTCGAAGGTCGCGCCGTTGGCGCAGTCCAGCAGCAGCCGCCGTCCGCTGAGATCGAGGTCGGCGAAGCGCTCCTCCAGGGCCGCCTCGTAGCCGTCGAGCGCGCCGTGGAAGCGCCGTATCCGGCCCGGCCGCGCGGGTCGGGGCGGGGTCTCGAGCATCTGCTCGATCTCGAGCTCGGTCGCGTCGGAGAGCTTGTAGCCGTCGCCGCCGAAGAACTTGATGCCGTTGTCGGCGTACGGGTTGTGCGAGGCCGACAGCACGACCGCCAGCCCGAAGCCGTGGCGGCGCACCAGCAGTGGCGCTCCCGGCGTCGGGAGGATGCCGCCCAGCAGCGCCTCGCCGCCGGCCGCGGCGATGCCCGCGGCGACCGCCGCCTCGAGCATCTCGCCCGACTCGCGGGTGTCGCGGATGACGAGGACCCGCTGCGGCGCGTCGTGCTCGGCGGCGGACGTGACCCGCGCCGTCGCGGCGCGGGCGAGCGCGAGCGCCAGC
>Ga0136614_10003415_pt1 | contig 10158 bp, 12 predicted proteins | sample AntDrymUQ2792106_2_FD_106643 | JGI IMG/M metagenome (GOLD analysis project Ga0136614, IMG submission 106643) | Polar desert sand microbial communities from Dry Valleys, Antarctica - metaG UQ279 (21.06) | ecosystem: Environmental > Terrestrial > Soil > Desert | place: Antarctica: Dry Valley... | reverse complement strand
CTGGACGGCCATTCGGTGAACTAACCGTCGCACCGTGACGCCCGTCCTCGGCCACGGGGTCGGCAGCGTCCGCGACCTGCCGGTTCCCCAGTGGCTCGTCGTGCTCTGGCGCAGGCCGTTGCTCGACCGCCACCGCCGGGGTCGCCCGCTTCCGGCCTCGACTCAGCGGGTCGTCCTCTCGGGGCGCGCTTCGTGCCCTCCTCGGCCTCCTCGCGTTCGGGCTCTTGGTTCTCGTCATGGCCACCGCACTCGTCGGCGACCGCTCGGCCGTGACGAACATCGCCCCGACCTTCGTCTACATCGCCTTCTGGCTCGGGCTCGTCCCCGTCGTCGTCCTCCTCGGGAACGTCTGGCCCGCGCTGAACCCCTGGAGGGCTGCGGCGGACGCCGTCGAGTGGGTGCTCGCGCGGGCCGGGGTGCGTTCCGAGCCGTTCGCCTACCCCGAGCGCGTGGGCCGCTGGCCGGCTGCGGTGCTTCTCCTGCTCTTCGCCGCGCTCGAGCTCGCGTACTTCGACCCGGCCGACCCCCGCATGCTGGCCGTGGCGATCTTCCTCTACAGCGGCGCCATGTGGCTGGGCGCCCTCGTCTTCGGAAGCGAGCGCTGGTTCCCGAGCGCCGAGGCATTCACCGTCTACTTCGAGCTCCTGTCGCGGATCGCGCCGCTCGGCGTGCGCGCGAGCGAGGAGGGGCGGCGCGAGGCGATTGTGCGCGTACCCGCGACGGGGCTGGCCGGCCTGCGCGACCCGCGGCCCGGCACGATCGCCTTCGTCGCAGTGATGCTCGGCTCGGTCGGGTTCGACGGGTTCAGCCGCATCTCGTGGTGGCAGGACCGCCTGGTCGGGATGGGCGACGCAGGAACGACGCTCTTCAGCCTGGGCGGGCTTGTCGCCGCCGTCCTCCTGGTCGCCGCCGCGTATCACCTCGCCGTCGAGTCAGCCCGCCGCCTTGCCGGTGCGGAGCGCCACCTCGCGAAGGCCTTCGTCGCGAGCCTCGTGCCGATCGCGCTCGTCTACGCGGTCTCGCACTACTTCTCGCTCCTCGTCATCCAGGGGCAGTTCCTCATCCCGCTCGCCTCCGACCCCTTCGGCTGGGGCTGGGATTTCTTCGGGACGCTCGACTACCGACCGAACCTCGCGCCGTTCTCGCCGAACACGATCTGGTACGTCCAGGTCGGCACGCTCGTAGGGGGCCACGTGCTCGGTCTCGCCCTCGCGCACGACCGCGCGCTCGAGCTCTTCGGGGACACGCGGCGCGCCCTCAAGTCGCAGATCCCGCTCCTGGTGCTGATGGTGCTCTACACGGTGGGCGGGCTCTGGCTCCTCTCGCAGGCTAGGCGGCTAGGCGCCGCCTGCCTTGTGGAGCGCGGCGTAGATCTCGCGGCCCGTCTTGGCCGGCACGCCGGGAACGCCCTCGAGCTCCTCGGATGGAGCAGCAAGGAGACGCTCGGGCGAGCCGAAATGGCGAAGCAGTGCACGCTTGCGCGCCGGTCCGACCCCCGGAAGGGCATCGAGGATCGACTCGCGCGCCTGGGCGTCCCGTCGCTGCCGGTGGAAGCCGAGCGCGAAGCGGTGCGCCTCGTCCCTGATTCGCTGGAGCAGATGGAGGCCCGACGACGCTGAGTCCAGCACGATCGGGTCGGCGCGGCCCGGGAGGAAGACCTCCTCGGCGCGCTTGGCGAGCGCGATCACGGCAACCCGCGGGAGGTCGTAGGCCTGCATGGCGGTGAGCGCAGCCGCGAGCTGACCCTTGCCGCCGTCGATCACCACCAGGTTTGGCACAGAGGCGAAGCTCTCGTCCCACTCGTCGGCCGTGACCGAGCGGGCTCGCGCGAACCGGCGGGAAACGACCTCGGCCATCATCGCGAAGTCGTCCTGGCCGCCCGCATGCCGAACGCCGAACTTCCGGTAGTGCGCCTTCTTCGGCAGTGCATCCTGGAAGACGACCAGCGAGCCAACGGGGGCGCGCTCCTGGATGTTCGAGATGTCGAAGCACTCGATCCGGATCGGGAGGCTCTCGAGGTTCAGCGACTCGCGGAGCTCCTCGAGCGCTTCGACCCGGCGCGTCCGCTTCCGCTCGGTCTCGGCGGCATCTTGGACGAGCGCCAGCTCCGCGTTCTGGCGGGCTAGCTCCTGGAGGCGCCGCTTCTCGCCCCGCTGCGCCGTCCGGACCTCGACCCTGGAGCCGCGCAGCTCGGAGAGGTACTCCTCGAGCGCCTCGGTCGGCCCTGCGTCAGGCGGGATGACCACCTGTGGCGGGATGGCGGGTGCGCTCCCGTAGTACTCGAGGCAGAACGCCTCGAGGAGCTCCGGAACGCCCTGGCCTTCGACGTTCTCCAGGTGGAAGGAGTGGCGGTCGACGAGGCGCCCGCCGCGAAGCGGGAAGACCTGGACGGCCGCGCGGTCGCCCTCGGCCGCGATCCCGACGACGTCGATCGTCCCGATCGCGCGCTTGTCCGCCGCCTGCCGCTCGGCCAGGTGTCGCACCGAGAAAAGCCGGTTGCGGTAACGCGCCGCCTCTTCGAAGCGCTGCCCCTCGGCCGCCGCCTGCATCTTGTGCTCGAGTTCCCGGATGATCGGGCTCGTGTCGCCCGAGAGAAAGCCGATCACGCTGTCGACGATCGTCCGGTAATCCCCCTCCGAGACGTAACCGACGCACGGAGCCAGACAGCGCTCGATGTGGTAGTCGAGGCAAGGGATCCCGCTGTGGCGGCCGGGTTGCGGACCCTCACAGGGCCGGTAGGGGAAGACGCGGTTCAGGACGTCGAGGGTCTCGCGCACCTTCTTCGCGTTCGCGTACGGGCCAAAATAGACGACCCCACGGCGGTGGCGTTCGCGGGTGAACATGACGCGCGGGAAGTCGTCCTCGACCGTGACGGCGATGTACGGGTACGACTTGTCGTCGCGCAGGCGCACGTTGAAGGGCGGCCGGTGCCGGCGGATCAGGTTCTGCTCGAGGTGGAGCGCCTCCACCTCCGACGTGGTCACGATCACCTCGAGCCGCTCGACGCGCGCGACCATCCGATCGAGCCCCTGGCGGGAGTCCCCGCCACGGAAGTAGGAGCGGACGCGCGGCCGCAGTGACTTCGCTTTCCCGACGTAGAGAACGGCGTCCCCGGCGCCGCGGAAGAGGTAAACGCCCGGCTTCGCCGGAAGACCCTTGAGCTGTTCCTCGATGCGCTCGTCACGCAACCGTGCGGCCGCCGTCGCCATGTCGACTCAGCCTAGCCCGCGCACCCTCGCGCGCCTCGGGCCGCATGTCCCATCGCGCACCCTGCGCCCACAAGGTCAGATGCCCGGCGGGCGCTCGCGGGTTCCGTACCAGGCCCAGGCGCGGTGGAGGAGGGCGTCCACGTGGGGCTTCTTCACCTCCCAGTACTCGGGTGCGGTGAGGTCGCGGGCTGCAGCTCGGCGCTTTTCCGCCGCGTAGCGCTCGGCCTCATCGGGGTGCGCGCGCAGATAGTCGCGGAACGCGAGATGCCGACGCCAGAGCTCGCTGCCGTGCTTGACCGCGTGGAGGTGATGCGTCCGCCGCCCGCCGCCCTTTCGGAAGAAGAGCCGGCCCGGCAGGCCGTACTCGCCCTTGTACTCGTACCCCAGCCGCTCGACCGCGGCGATTCGCTCCGGCGGAAGGCCGAGCGTCCGCAGGCCGGCAAGGAGATCGAGCACCGGTTTGGCCGCGAGGCCCGGGACCGCGGTGGAGCCCATGTGCTGAATCTCGAGCGCGAGGTCTCCGAGCGCCTCCGCGACGTGAGCGCGCTCGGACTCGAACGCGGCCGGCCAGCCGGGGTCGTAGTCGACGAGGCGCGCCGGCGTCAGCTGGGCCACCGCTTCGGCCAAGACCGGACCCGCGCGCCCCTCGATCCGGAGGGTGGCCCGCCCGTCCACCCGAGTCGGCCCCTCGTTCACGACGGCGACGCGGCCGCCCGCATCGAGCGTCTCCTCTGGCAGTTCGGCAACGGGATGGACCTCGAGCGACGAGCCGACGACAAGGAGCAGGCGAGCCTCACGGGCGAAGGCGAACGCCTGGTCGATCGCGTTCGCCGACAGAGGCTCGTCGAAGAAGACGACGTCCGGCTTGAGGACGCTCCCGCAGTCCGGGCAGCGCGGCGCGCCCCGGCCCGTCTCGATCAACGCGACAACTTCGGCGAGCGGATAGGCCGACGCGCAACCGGGGCACGACGACGTTCTGATGGAGCCGTGCACTTCGACCACCTCGCGGCTCCCCGCCCTCCCGTGCAGGAGGTCGATGTTCTGCGTGATCACGGCGCGGAGTAGGCCGAGCTCCTCGAGATCCACGAGGGCGCGGTGGGCCCGGTTCGGCTCGGCGCTCGCGAGGATCGAGAACCGCGGCGCGTAGAAGCGCCAGACCTTTTCGGGGTCGCGGCGGAACGCGCCGAGCGTCGCCAGGTCGCGCGGGTCGAAGTCCGCCCAGATCCCAGTCGGGGAGCGGAAGTCCGGGATGCCGCTCTCGGTCGAGACGCCTGCGCCGGTCAGCACGACGCAGGGCTGGTTCGTCCGGATGAGCTCGGCCAGGTCTTCGGGCGGCGTCGGCATCCGTCGAACGATAGGGAGCCGGGCGCGGAGGCTCGCCCGCCCAGCGTCCGCGCCCGGCACACCCGAGCGTACGGGCCTTGCGCGCGCGAGAGGCGCACGGATCGTCAGAAGGGTGAGACGCGGCGGTTACGATTTCCCCGTGGCCGCCGAGAGCCAGCCCGACCAGTACGTCGCCTACACGCTCTACCACGTCGATCCTGCCTGGCGCCGCCTGCCGGTCGAGGAGCGCATGGCCGGCAAGGAGGCCTTCGTCGAGGTGGTCGAGGACTGGGCGGAGAGGATCGACCTCCGTGCGTACAGCCTCGTCGGCGTCCGGCCCGAGGTCGACTTCATGTTCTGGAAGCTGACCGAGCGCTACGAGGACCTGCGCGAGCTTGCGACCGACCTGAACGCAACGCCGCTCGCGGGCTACCTCATCACGCCCTACTCGTACCTCGCGGCGGCCCGTCCGTCGAAGTACTTCGAACGCGACTCCCGCCGGCCGCCTCGCCGCGTGATCCCGCGCGGCGCGCCCTTTCTCGTGGTCTATCCGTTCGAGAAGAAGCGAGCGTGGTACTCGCTGCCCATGGAGGAGCGTGCCCGGGCGATGCGCGAGCACGCCGAGGTCGGGAGCCGGTTCGTGACGATCACGAACCACACGACCTATTCCTTCGGGATCGACGACCAGGAGTTCATGACCGCCTTCGAGTGCGAGAGCCCCGCCGACTTCCTCGAGCTGATGATGGCCCTGCGCGAGACCGAGGCAAGCCGCTACACCGCGCGCGACACGCCCATCTTCGTCGGCGAGGCGGCTGAGATCCGCTCCATTCTCGACTCGCTCGACGGCGCGTCGGCCCGCATCGGGACCCGCTGACGCAGCGAGGGCGGCCGAAGCCGCCCTCGCGCATCGACTGACAGCCCTAGGCCGTCGGCTGCAGCCGACGGTTCCTGACCGCGAGCGCGGCGGCCGCGAGCAGGAGGACGAGAGCCACGCCGGCGGCGGCGAACGGCCATGCGGGCAGCGAGTCGTCGGCCGCTGCGGGCACGGGCGTCGGATCCGCCGACGCGGGCGGCGCAGCCTCGAGCGGTGGCTCGCCGACCCGGACCACCCCGCCCTCGTAGAGTCGCTCGGTCACGCTGTCCGTGAGCCCCCACTCCCAGAGCCCTTCAGGGAGGACGACGCGGACGCGGTAGATCAGCTGGCCGTCCGGGGCGCGGCGGCCGGTCGCCTTGGCATCGAAGCTTTTCGTCTGCCCCGAGTCGTTGTTTCGGAAGGTCATCCCCGGCGTCGCCTGGGCCAGCATCTCGGGGACTCCGTGTACGAGAAGCTTCGCGTTCCACGGCTCGCCCGCATCCATGGTGGGCGGGCCTGTCGCGAGGCTCACGCTCATCTCCTTCGCGAGCGCAGCCGTGGCCAGCGCGGCTGCCGCCAGCGCGACGAGGAGTAGAGAGGTGAGGAACCGGCGCATCGAGTCTCCTTCGGTCGTTTCCGCCCTTACACCGCCGGGGGTCGAGAGGTTCCCTAGCCCGAGCAGGTTGCGCGGCCCGGGCACGTCGCCAGGATCTCGATACGCGGTCGCCGGCCAGACGGGCGACTCAGCCGGAAGAGCACCGAGGCGGAGTTGTTCGCTCGCGTCACCTCGCGCAGGTACGCGCGCGGATCGGCCGTGTGGACGAGGAGATAGCGGCCCGGGATCAGGCCCGCGAGCGAGACGAACTGGCCCTCGAGGTACGGCGCGTAGTCGTCGCCGTAGCCGACCGAGATCCCCTCTTCCAGCCGTTCTAGGCCCGTCTGTCCTCGCCCACACTCGTGCGTCCACCGCGGCGAGCTGGGCTCGCCGACGAGGCGGGTGCGACGATTCGTGTTGTAGCGGTCGCCGAGGCAGAAGCCCATCTTCGTGCCCCGAATGACCTGCGACGGGCTCGTGGCCGAACGGATCTCATACCAGTCGAAGCGCTCGAAGTGCCAGTGGGAATGGGTCTCCGCGCGCTCGTAGTGGAGGAGCGGGCCGAGCTCGCGGGCGACCGACGACCCGTCGCTTCGGCGGATCACCTGGCGCGCTTCCATCGCGTGCGCGCCGTCCCGCCGGCCGCGAACGAGCAGCGGGCCGCGTCCGACGTTATCGACCGCCGAGGCGAAGGCGAGCACCCAGCGGCCCTCGTTCCGTCGCACGGAGAGCGCCGAGGGAGCGGCCTGGTCGAGGTCGGGCAGGAGCGGCCGTGGCTCGCCGGCGGAGCCCTGCCCGAGCCAGACCCCGAGGGACCCCGCGACGGAGACGATGACGATGAGCACGAGCCAGCGCACCTTCCAGGGGTGGTACGCGGGCCGTCGCCCTCGGGTTCCATCAGTACGCATAGGTGTGCTGGTCGTGCCAGACCCGCCAGATGGCGAAAATCGAGGCGGCCAGGACGAAGAAGAAGACGAGCGCCTCGAGCCCGCCCGTCGGCCAGGGGGTGATAATCGTCGCGGCCACGTCAACGAGCGCCAGGAGTGCGCCGCCGTAGAGGACGACCCGTGCGCGAGTCGGCCACATGGAGATCTCCTCCCGATTGGAGCGCCAGAGGCGGTAGACGAAGATCGCGATCACGACGATGAAAGCGATCCGCAGGACGAGAAAGACGACGCTGAGCCCGACCGCGCCCGCCTGGCCCGCCGCGGTCAGGGCGGCCGCCAGCGCGATGATGATCAGGAAGCCGCGCAGGGTGCCGTTCGTGCGGGGATTCCAGTCGGTCATGCGGTCGTGTACGCGCGAATGGAGAGCGCAGCCGCCAGGAAGCTCGCCCCGACGAACCAGAGCAGCCGGCGGGCGGGGACAGGTGGCGCGTAAAGCCAGGGCGAGAGCACCGCGCCGAGTGCGAAGACACCGTAGGCGTAGTGGAGCTTGTCGGTCGTCCGGAGCTCGTCCGAAAGGAGGAGGAGGCCGAGGGCGACCTGCGCGATCACGAGGGCCTGCGCCGCGGCGAGCAGGTGCGCGTACAGGCGGCCGGGCAGTCGCTTGCGCAGGGCGTAGGAAGCCCCCCAGCCGAGCGCGAGGGCATTCGCTGCGATCACGATCGCTCCGTTGACGGCATGGAGCTCGAGCACCGACGTGAGCGTAGCGGGCGGCCCTGCGACCAAGGTCGAGCCATGGTTTCCGGGCTAAGCGGGGAACGCGCGCAGCAGGCCGAGCCGTCGGCTACCGAACCAGGCGGCCGCAAGAAGCACCACGACGGCCCCCACGGCGATCGCGAGGGCCTGGGCGGCAACCGCGAACGCGATCGCCTCGGTGGTCGAGATGCCGCTCGCGGCGAGAACCGCCGCTCCTGCGCCAGCCTGGGTCGCCGCGCCGGCGGGCGCGATCGGGAGCGCACCCGAGGCGGCGGTCGCCGAGAGGAAGACGAGAGCGAGCGGGAGCGAGAGCCCGATCCCGACCGCGCTGAGGAGGAGGCAGAGACCGGCCGCGCGGACAAGCCACGAGAGCGCGACGACAGCGAGCCCGATGCGCAGCGCGAGCGGCAGGTCGCCACTCGCCGCCGCCGCCGAGGCGAACGGAGTGAGCGCAATCGTGTCGATCAATCCCAGCATGAGCAGCGAGAAGCAGAGCGTCCCGACACCGGCACGGCAGCCGGGGACCCGGCGAAGAAATGCGATGCGAACGGCGTCGTCAACGCGCCCAGGCAGGGCTGCGCCCGCCACGCAGGCGGCGCCGCTCGCTGCGGCAAGCCCGAGCGAGCCGGGCCGCTCCGCGGGGGCGATCAGCCGCTGCCAGCCGAACGCCTTGAAGGCGTAGGCGGCGAGAAAGAGGAACGCGGTCGCAACGACGAGCCGCGGGTCGGCCCCTGCCAGGGGCCAGCCGGACCGGGCGAAATGACGCGCGACGAGAACCGCGATCGTCAGCGCAACGCTCGCGGAGAGCGCGCGCAGGACAACCCTTGCGCGCCCCGACCCGCGGATATACCGAACGACCCCCACAGAGGTCGCATCGGACGGGAACGGCGCTACCGCGACCCGCTAAGGGGTGAGGTCATGGGCATGATCGCTTCTGCGAAGATCGCGACCCGGCGGACCCGACTGGAAGGAGTGACCCATGTACGTCCGGATCGCACGATTTGAAGGCGGGAGCGGAAACTGGGACGAGCGCATCGAAGAGGTGCGGCGACGCATCGAAAGCTCGCCGCCCGATGGTGTCGAGCGGCCGCAGGGGATCAAGCGAGCGATGATGCTCGTCGACCGCGAAGCTGGACGAGGCGCGAGTCTCCTCTTTGTCGAGGATCAAGACGCTCTTCGCGCGGCCGACGAGATGATGAACCGGATGACGCCGCTGCCAGGCGGTGGAAGTCGCACCTCGGTCGAGATGTACGAGGTGGCGGTTGACGCCGAGCCTTCGTCCTGAAGCCGAGGCCCAGCCGAGGTAGCTGCATTCGGGGCAGCCGGGGTTCGTCTCGACCGTTCCCCTTCCCTCCGGCTTCGAATAGGTCGCGCCGCAGGAGAGGCACCTGACCGTCACGGCGCCGTCGGCGTTTCGTCGTCCCGAGAAAACCGACTGAGGTAGTGCAGGAGCGCCAGTGACCATCGTTGCAGCTCGCTTTTAGGAAACTCTCCAACAGGCTGAGGGCGCCCTTATACCACTGAATTGTAACGGACGGCTCAAGATGCGTCGCTCGCCATGCCACGGGCGAACCACTCCGCGCCTGCGAGAACCGTTCCTGTCCGGGCCCCGAGTAGCGCGGATCGGGAGAGAAGGAGCCGGGGCTCGGGCCGCTGCGGCCAACAAGCCCTTTCCTCCGCGAGGGAGAAGCCCCGGCCCCGGCAAACCGTACTCCCTCTCCGGTCCTCAAGGCATCTGCTCAGTGAAAGTTCTCGCAATTTGCGCGCAGACCTGAAAGCATTCGGGTCTGCGGGGGTACGAGGCTTTGCGGCCCCTCGTGCCCCCGTTCTTCGCATCTGCCCCGCTTTCGGGGGCTCTTGTGCCGGATGATGTGGCCGATACCTGAACGGGGAAAGCCATCCCTCTTTGGTCTGCGGCCATGTTCATCGAAATCAGCGACTCTGCGCTCACGAGCGACTTGATCCAGTTCCTCCGGGGGAGGAACTACCTGGCGATCGAGGAACGGGGCCAGATCGTTGCCGTGCCGCTCAACGCGCTCAGCACAACGGCCGACCGCCACCGAGGCGAGCGCGATCTTGACGAGTGGCGGCAACTGCACCCCGGCGTCCGGGTTGGGGTGGTCGCGGACTAACGGCTTTGCGCGGCTGAGGCGAATCGCGCCGAGCTTGAGCATGACGGCGTGATCTGGCGCCTGTCGGGGATCGACGGCCCGGATCGCCCTACATGCGGATGAGAGGACTTGAACCTCCACGGGGTTCTCACGGGGCTGGCGGCGAGTGGACCGAAGTGGCGGGAAGGCCGTGATTAGCAGGCGGTTCCTGCCTCTCGGTACCGCGAACCCGCTTGGCTGCGTCAGCGACTTTCGAGGGGTATGGGGGCTGATTGGGGGCGCGCCCCACCCTGCTCGCCTCGTCGTCCGGCCGACGCCGACGAGTTCTGCTGCCTTCTCGTCAGACCGACCTAGAACCCCTTCGTCCGTTTTCGGACTAGGAATATGCCGCAATCGCTCTTCTTGGTCGTGCGTAGCCGATAAAGGG
>Ga0136614_10003414_pt1 | contig 10158 bp, 11 predicted proteins | sample AntDrymUQ2792106_2_FD_106643 | JGI IMG/M metagenome (GOLD analysis project Ga0136614, IMG submission 106643) | Polar desert sand microbial communities from Dry Valleys, Antarctica - metaG UQ279 (21.06) | ecosystem: Environmental > Terrestrial > Soil > Desert | place: Antarctica: Dry Valley... | reverse complement strand
GTGCTCGTTCTCGCCGCCGACATCGCGATCCGCCTGATTCCGACCGGGCCCGAGCTGAAGCTGGGTGTTGTCACTGCGCTGATCGGCGCACCGTTCTTTCTGGTGCTGGTGATGCGGCTGCGGCGCGAAACGATCTGATGCGAATCAACGCAGACCACATCACGGTGACGGCTGGCAGCGCGTCGCTGTTAAACGACGTCAGCGTGCAGGCGGACCCCCGTCAGTTGCTTGGAGTGGTGGGACCCAACGGTGCGGGCAAGTCGACGTTGTTGCGTGTTCTTGCGGGATTGCGTGACGGCACGCGCGGGGAGGTCCGCTACGACGGCCGCTTGCGTGATGAACTGACATCGCAGCAACGGTCTCAACAACTGGCGTACCTGGCGCAGCGAGGACCGGTTGCGTGGCCGCTGACGGTAGAGCGGCTGGTCGCGCTGGGTCGGCTGCCGCACTTACAGACTTGGGGCGCGCGCGATGTGCACGGAGCGCAAGCCGTCGACGCGGCGCTGGCTGACACCGACACGCTACATCTGCGCCAGCGCATCGTCGATACGCTATCCGGCGGCGAGCTCGCCCGCGTGCTTCTCGCGCGCGCGCTCGCGGTAGGCGGCGCGGCGCTGCTGGCCGATGAGCCCGTGGCAGAGCTCGATCCGTATCATCAGTTGCAAGTGATGGATATTCTGCGCGCGCGCGCGGACGCAGGGCAGACGCTCGTGGTCGTGCTGCACGAGATCACCCTGGCCGCTCGCTACTGCGATCGGCTCGTGCTGCTCGATGGCGGGAGCATCGTCGCAGCGGGATCGCCGGCGCAAGTGCTGACCGATGAGCATCTGCAGACAACTTATCGTGTCAGCGCGCTGCGCGGGCAGAGCGATGGCGCCGGTTACCTACTGCCGTGGCGCCGTCTAACTTAACGATTGAAGGCTGGGCGCGCGCAGTGCATGCGCTGACTGCGGCGGAGCGACCGCGCCGTCAGTATCCTTTACTGCGATGATCCCGAGACTCGAACCTGGCGACAACCCGTGCAACCCGCACCTGTTCAGTGTCGCGCCGATGATGGACTGGACCAATCGGCACTGCCGGTATTTCCATCGGCAACTCACTCGGCGCGCGCGGCTTTACACCGAGATGCTGACGACCGGAACGCTGCTGCACGGCGACGCCGGGCGCCACTTGTCTTTTGACTCTGCCGAGCATCCGGTTGCGCTGCAACTGGGCGGCAGCGAGCCCGATGAACTGGCGCGTGCGGCCAAAGAGGGTGAGCGTTATGGCTACGACGAAATTAATCTGAACTGCGGCTGCCCATCGGAGCGTGTGCAACGCGGCGCGTTCGGCGCGTGTTTAATGGCTGAGCCGTCGCTGGTCGCCGATTGCATCAAGGCGATGCAGGATGCGGTTTCGATTCCGGTCACGGTCAAGCACCGGATCGGTGTCGATCGCCGCGACGATTATGGATTCGTGCGCGATTTCGTCGGCACGTTGCACGCCGCAGGTTGCCGTGTGTTTATCGTGCATGCGCGCAGCGCGTGGCTGAAGGGACTAAGCCCGAAGGAGAACCGCGAAGTGCCGCCGCTCGATTACGCGCGGGTGCGTCAATTGAAAGGCGACTTTCCGGCCGCCACGTTCGTATTGAACGGCGGCATCGTGTCACTGCCGCAGGCGAAGCAGGAGTTGGCCGAAGTGGAGGGTGTGATGCTGGGCCGAGCCGTCTACCACTCCCCGTACCTGCTGGCCGACGTCGATCGCGTGATGTTCGGCGACGCAGCGCCGGCCCTCACACGCGAGGCGGCGGTGCTGCGCATGAGCGAATATCTTCGGAGGCAAACGCGCGCCGGAACCGCACCGCGGCATGTCGTGCGCCATATGCTCGGACTGTTTCAGGGGCTGCGCGGCGCGCGCCAGTGGCGCCGCACCTTGAGCGACGCAGATGCGCTGCAGCACCACGGCGCCGGCGTGCTTCTCTACGCGCTCGAAGCCGTGAGTGGCAATATGAGCCGGCTACCCGCTGCCGCTTGACGAAGGAAGCACGTTACGTGGGGCAAGACTTGGGCAGCTCGGCGTCGCGCTTACTGACTTCCTGCGTTGCCTTTTGCATCTGCTCAACAGTCGCCGCTTTCGTATCCAACGAGTTGCGCGCCTGGATCGCACGCGCAAGATCACGTCGCGCGCGCTCGCACCGGTCCGCCACTTTCAATTCGGCTTTTTCTCGCTTGTCCGCGGCGCGCTTTTCTTCCGTGGCCTGCTGCTTGCGCTCCTTGTCGACTTGCTTGACTTCCGCCACGTCTTTTCTCGCGCGATCCTTGGCGGCTTTTTCATCAGGCACGCTGACCGGCGGCGCCGTGTTGACTTTGCGTACCGGCGACGTTCCCGTCGGGCATTCCCGGTTCGAATACGTGACGGTGCCGTCTTTGCTTTCGCAGCGCGAAACTTGGATCTGTTGCCCGAGCGCGCCGCTGGCGAACATCGCTGCGGCCAATGCGAGCGCTATGCGCAAAAACGTTGTCTGCAATGTCATCTGCGATCCTTGTTCAGCCGCAAACGCGGCGATATTCTGCAATCAGTTCGTTGGTGCGGGCGTCGGCGTCGTCGACGTCCTCGGTCGAGTAGTAGGGACGCGTCGTCAGCACGTTGCGCAAGCGGCGCGACGAGTCGATGCCGGCCTGCAGGTAGCCGCAATCGGCCGCTTTCTGAATGGCGCCGTCGGCCGCTGCCTGCGGGCGTTGCTGTTTCGGTTGAGCCTTGGCTTGATCGCGCGCACGTTGCAACCGAGCCTGCGCCGCGGCACGATCCTCTGCCGATAGCCGAGGCGCCGGCGGCACGGCTTTGACTGGCTTGGTGCCGGCCGGACACTCTGCGTTCGAATACGTGATGCGCTGATTGGCGCCTTCGCAGCGCTGAATCGTTTGCGCGAGCACGCTAGCCGGCAGTATCAGCAAACAGACGGTCCAGAGGTACGCGAGGTTCATCGCGCACCAGTTTATCGAAACTATTGCGCGGTTACTGAGCGCCGAGCGCGCTACGAACGGCGTCGGCGGCGGTCTTGTTGAACCGGTACTGGTAGTCGTAGATCTTGGCGCCGGCCTGGTACAGCTTGCCCGGACGCACGCCCGGCGCACCCTTGCTCGGTTCGATAAACGCGATCTTGGCCGATTCGCGTTCGACGTTGGTCACCCCCGTATCGAGCGGGTCGACGTTGGCCGGAAACGACAGCACAACCGCCCGTGTGCCGGAGATCGTGCGCTCTTCCCATTCGCCCTCGTCGAGCGCCTTGGCGCCATCGCGATCGCAGAACAGCGTGCCGCTCTTGGCCGGATACAAATCGACCGTTCCCTTCTTGCTTCCGCCCGCCTTGAACATCATCGCGTATGGCTTTGCGCCTTTGCGATCTTCGTAGGCGAGGCAATACGGAATCTGTTTCGAAAAATTGCCGACGAACTGGCCGGTATTGGTAGCGCCCGTAAAAGATTCACGCGCCGGTAGCATCAACACATCGTCGATAAAGCGCGCAGTCACCAGGTACGCGACCGAACCCTTGGGGAAAGCAGCGCCGCCGATCTTGGCTGCTTCCTGCTTCTGATAGTTATCGGGCGTGCGCAGGAATGGCTGCATCTGCAGGCCGCCCACATCGAACGCCTGCAAAGTCACAGCAACCCGCAGCGGGTTCTGGCCAGAAAAAATCAGATACACGGTGCCGTCGGGCGCCGGAATCGCAAAGTTGGGCCGGCCGACCGGGCGGCGCTCGCCATTGAGCACAAAGTTGCCGGCGTCGATGTTGCTGTGGACCGCCCCGGTCTTCGCATCATTGGTGGTTTCGGTCAACGCGTAGCGATCTTCCTGCACCGGCTTGTCGCCGGCGCGCAGATTGGCGACGCGCGGCCCATAGATCAGGTAAAGGCCATCGCCGCGCAAGGCGTCAATGCCGGGATTGGGCAGAGGCTTGGCACCTTGCACCGGGCGTGGCTGTTTGAGCGGGCCATAGGTCTGAAGCTCCATCGACTGCTCGGTGGCGCCGACGCCGAACGAGGAAGCCAGCGCGGCAGCGGCCACTACGCGTTTTAGGTTGGAATGCATTCGTTGATCTCCCGATACAGGTTTCAAACTCTGCGGATCGTAGCGAATGGCGCAAGACGCGATGATCCGAGAAATGGCGGGAATTCTCCCGCCAAGGTGGGACTTAAGTCAGTCAGACGACTTTCCCAGGATTCATGATGTTCAACGGATCGAGCGCGCGCTTGATCGCTCGCATCAAATTCATTTCGACCGCGGACTTGTAGCGTGCGTTCTCTTCGCGCTTGAGTTGCCCGATGCCGTGCTCCGCCGAGATTGAGCCCGCAAAGCGCGTGACCTGGTCGTGCACGCATTCGTAGATCATCGGCTGTAACGCAAAAAAGCGCTCCTCCGTCATCTGCGGGGGCGGACCGACGTTGTAGTGAAGATTGCCATCCCCCAAGTGCCCGAACGTGATCATGCTGACGCCGGGGAAGCGCTCGGCGAGCTGTGCATCGGTTTGGTCGATGAAGCGCGCGATCGACGAGATCGGAATCGAGATGTCGTGCTTGATGTTGTGCCCCGCGCGCGACTGCGCTTCAGAGATGAGCTCGCGCAGCGCCCAAAGCGAAGCGCTTTGAGAGACGGACTGTGCGACGACCGCATCGGCGATCAGCTCCTTCTGCAAAGCGACCTCGGCAAGTTTCTGCAGCAGCGTCTCCGCGTGCTGCTCGTCTTCGTGGTCGCTCAGTTGCATCAGTACGTATTGCGCATGCGGCGCGGCAAAGGGCGAGCGCTTCTCGGGAAACTGGCTTGTCACGAGCTGCAGGCACACGTCGGAGAAAAACTCGAATGCCGTCAGCGTGGGGCCGGCCGAAGACTGCGCCAGCGTCAGCAGCGCCAGTGCATTTGAAACCGAATCGAGCGCAAACAAGGCGGTGGCCTGCGCACGCGGCAGCGGAAACGTCTGCATGCACGCTGCGGTAATCACACCGAGCGTGCCTTCGGCGCCGATGAACAGATCGCGCAGGTCGTAGCCCGTGTTGTCTTTGCGCAGGCCGCGCAACCCATTCCAAGTTTCGCCGGAAGGCAGTACGACTTCCAGTCCCAGTGTGAGCTGGCGCGCGTTGCCGTAGCGAAGTACCTGTGTGCCCCCGGCGTTGGTGCTGAGATTGCCGCCGATCGTTGCGCTGCCTTCCGCCGCCAGCGACAGCGGAAACAGCCGGTCGGCATCGTGTGCCGCCTGCTGCACGTTGCGCAGCACGCACCCAGCCTCGACGGTGATAGTGTTGTTCAGCGCGTCGACCTCGCGCACTTGAGTCATGCGCTTTAGCGATAGCACGACCGCCTCGCCCGCGGCGTCGGGTGTGGCGCCGCCGACCAGGCCCGTGTTGCCGCCTTGCGGCACGATGGGCGTGCCGTGCTCGGCGCACGCCAACACGATCGCCGCGACCTCGCTCGTCGTAGCGGGCAATACGACAGCTTGCGCGCGTCCTGTGAAACGCCGCCGCCAATCTGTCAGGTACGGCGCGGTGTCGTCGGCGGCTGTCAACACATGCGACAAGCCGGCGGCGTCCTGCAAGCGACGCAGAAGCATCATCGTGCAGCCAGTCGCAGCGCCGCGTTAGCGAGACGCGTGCCGAGCGCCACTGCGAGCCGTCGCTCCTCGTCGGTCAGGCGTGCAACGGCGCCGTGCGGTGCTACGTGACTCGCGCCGTACGGTGTGCCGCCGCTGGCGGTGCTCATCAGGTCGGGCTCGGTGTACGGAATGCCGAGCACCAGCATGCCTTGATGCAGCAGCGGCAGCATCATCGACAGCAGTGTCGACTCCTGTCCGCCGTGCATCGACGTGGTCGACGTGAACACCGCAGCCGGCTTTCCCACCAGCGCACCCGACAGCCACTGACCCGAGGTCGAGTCGATGAAGTGCTTCAGCGCCGCGGCCATGTTGCCGAAGCGCGTCGGCGAGCCGAGTGCGAGCCCGCCGCACTCTTCGAGGTCTCGCAGCTCGACATACGGCGCACCTTGCGGAGGAACTGCGGCGGCGGCCGTCTCAACGACGGCCGTTACCGGCGGCACGGTGCGCAGGCGCGCGTGCATGCCCTCGACCTGATCGATGCCCTGAGCAACCGCTTCGGCCAGTAGCCGCGTCGCGCCGTTGCGCGAGTAGTAAAGGACGAGGATATCCACGAAGTTGAATCGAACCGTGTGCAGAGTGTGCAAGCAAGGTGGTCGCTATTATCGCCGCACGATGCGTTTCAATATCGCGCCCTGGCTCGATCGCTATCCGTGGCTTAAGAGGGCGCACGATGTCGCGGTGTATGCGCGCCGTCGTGCGCGCGACGTGAAAATGGCGCAGGTGGCGGGCAGTCTGACCTTCACGACCACGCTGACGATTGTGCCGCTGTTTGCAGTCGCGCTCGCGCTGTTCATCGCGTTTCCGCTGTTCGTCGAGTTTCGCGGAGCGGTCGAGAACGCAGTGTCGAGCGCGCTGCCCGAGCAAATCTCTAAAACGGTGCTGACCTACATCAACGAATTCGCTTTGCAGGCGACGCGCTTGACGGCGTTCGGCCTGATATTTCTGGCAGGGACCGCGCTTGCGATGATGGTGACGGTCGAGCGCGTGTTAAACGATATCTGGCGCGTAAGCATTCAGAGGACGCTGGCCAAGCGGGTGCTGATCTACTGGGCGATTCTTACGCTCGGCCCGCTGCTGATCGGCGCCAGCCTGAGCGCGACCTCTTATTTATGGTCGCAATCGGGCGATGCGATCGAACAATTGCCGGCGTTGCTGCGCGGCGCGCTCGACTACGCGCCGGTCCTCGTCAGCGGGTTTGCCTACGCCGCGCTGTACGTCTTCGTGCCGAATCGCTCGGTCGCGTGGCGTGACGCGCTGATCGGCGGTTTCATTGCAGCGATTCTGGCGGAGTTGCTGAAGCTGTCATTCGGCGAATTCGTGTCGAGTGGCACCACCGGTTCGGTGTACGGCGCGTTCGCTGCGCTGCCGCTGTTCCTGATCTGGATCTATTTGTCGTGGTACTCGATTCTGTTCGGTGCGGCAATTACCGCCACGCTGCCGCGCCTGCGTGCGACGCGATTTTCCGATGAGCTGCGTGCCGGCAATCAGTTCGTGACCGTGGTCGCGATGCTGAAGCTATTGCTGGAAGCCAAGGGCGGCAATCAGCCCGCCATGCCGCCGAGTGCGCTGGCGCGCCAGGTTCGAACATCGGTTGATGAAACCGAGCAGCTCCTGGAAGCACTCGGGCGCCTCGGTTACGTCAGGCAACTGGCCGGTACGCGCGCAGGGCGCTCGGGCGAGCACGATTGGATGCTGATTTGCGACGAGAACGAAGTAACACTTAAGCCGGCGTTCGAACACTTCGCGGTCGACCCGGCCAATAGCTTGATGGGAGTCGAAGCGCTCGGGTTGCGCGCACTGCGCACGCGCTGGCTGCAGTCGGACTGGCTGCAGGAGCCAATTGCAAAGGGTCTTGCCGGCAAGAACTAGAGTCGAATCTTGCCGGTCCAGATGTCGCGATACATTGCCCAATCGCCGATAAAGCTCAGAAGCGGTTGCTTGAACGACGCAGGTTTGTTCTTTTCGAATACAAAGTGGCCGACCCACGCGAATCCATAGCCGCACAGCAAGCCCGCCAGCAGCCACCAGGCATTGCCTGTCGTAATGGCGACAATCAAAAAAATGAGGGCGAGGGTCGAGCCGGCGAAATGCATCCGGCGGCACGTACGATTGGCATGCTCGGACAAGTAGAAGGGATAAAACTCGCGAAAGGTTGCGAAGCGATGCGGTGAAGTTGGAGTTGCGCTCATGGCCACCCCAATGTAAATCTTCTTTGCGCTTGACTCAAGATGGCGCCACGGTCAACACCAGCGTGGCTGCTCCGAGGACGAGTACGCCGGCCACGCGATCCGTCAGGCGTGCATAGCGGGGATTGGTTGCTACTTGCGCTGCGCGCGATGCGAGGTAGCCGTAGCCACCGAGGATGATGAGCTCAGGCACGATCGATCCGAGCGCAAGCCAGATCATCTGCGCCCCGATCGGCAGCGCCGGATCGACGAACTGCGGCAGGATCGCGACGAAAAAAATCAGCGTCTTCGGATTGGCGAGCTGTAGTGTCAGCCCCGAGAGGTAGATTGAGCGCGCAGAAGCGTTGCGCGCCGCCGCGTTCGAGACCGTGATCGGCGAGGGGCGGCCGAGCACGGCGGACATTCCGATGTAGACGAGATAGGCCGCGCCGAACCACTTGACGGTGACGAAGAACGGCCTCGAAGCGATCAGCACTGCGCCGAGTGCGGTGGCTGAGATTGCGAAGTAGAGCGCATTGGCAGTCAAGACGCCAAGCGCCGCGAACATCGCGCGCCGCGCGCCGTGCGTCAAACCGTAGGCAATCACCAGCATCACGGCCGGCCCCGGCGACAGCGACAATGCCGCCTCGGTCAGAAGGTAGAGCCAGTAGGTGTCCCAGTTGACGGCCGATAGCCAATGCACGTCGGCGTCAGCCCGTCGCGCGCTCGAATGCACGCGCGGCAAAGTGCAGCAACGCGTCGCGCACGCCGTCAGGACTCTCGGCCATCAACGAATGGCCAGCGCCGGGCAGCGTCACGACGGTTGCATCGCTGCACGCATCGATCAGCGGCTGCGCCGCGCGCGCCGGCGTCATCGAATCCGACACGGCGAGGATGAACAACGCCGGACATTTGAGCGCGGCCGCGGCCTGCGTTCCGCGTTGATAAGCATTGCACGCGGCAAAGTCGGCGTGCAGCACATCGGCGCCGTTGCGCTGTGCGATTCGCTGCATCAACCGCAAGTTGCCCCACACGTTCGAGAAGCCCGGTCCAGGATTCGACGGCTTGCGATCGAATGCGGCGATCGACGCGCTGTGAGACCACACGTTGATCATGTCCATCGCGGCGGGCGGCGAACTTCGGGTCGCCTCGAGCAGCGCATCGGACACGCGCATCGGTGACGCGGTCGCGATTAGCACCACACCGCGCACCTTCTCGCGCAGTCGCGTGCCGAGCTCGAGCGCGATCAGCGAGCCCATGCTGTGACCGACCAAGATCAAGTTCTGCGCGCCGGTCTTGTCGAGCGCATCACCAAGGCAATCGGCAATCGCTTCGATGGAGGTCAGCGCAGGGCCCGCGCTGCGCATGTGTCCCGGAAGATCGAGCGCGAGTACGCCGTAGCCGTGATGCGCCATGTATCGGCTCTGCAGGATCCAAACACTGTGGTCATGCTCGCCGCCGTGCAGGAACACGATCGCAGGCAGCGAAGCATCAAATGGCTTGCCGCCGGTGTAGGCGTACAGGCGCGGTGTGTCGACCAGATCCATCAAGACACTTTCGACGCGCGTTTCAGCGCCTGCGCGAGGTCGTCGAGTAGATCATCAGAGTCTTCCAGCCCGACCGAGAGCCTGATTGTTCCCTGCGTGATACCCGAGGCTTCGAGCTCATGATCGGGCACGCGAAAGTGCGTGGTCGATGCCGGGTGAATCACCAGCGATTTCGCGTCACCCACATTGGCCAAATGCGAGAAGACGCGCAGAGCCTCGACAAACGCGCGGCCGGCCGCGCGGGTCGCTTTTAGGTCGAAGCTGAACACTGCGCCGCAGCCGCGCGGCAGCAGCCGCAGCGCGAGCGCGTGGTCCGGATGCGACGGCAACTCGGGGTATGCGACCGATTGCACCATCGAGTGGCCGGATAGAAACGCGACGACCTTGCGGGCATTGTCGACGTGACGCTGCATGCGCAGCGGCAGCGTCTCGAGGCCCTGCAAAAGAAAGAACGCCGTGTGCGGACTCATGCACGCGCCGAAGTCGCGCAGCCCTTCGCGCCGCGCTCGCAGGAGAAACGGTGCCACCGTACTTTCCTCGGCGAAGTTCATGCCGTGGAATCCGACGTACGGCTGCGTCAGAGTTGCAAACTTGCCGCTTTGCAGCCAGTCGAACGTGCCGCCGTCGATCAACACGCCGCCGATCGCGATGCCGTGGCCGCCGATGAATTTGGTCGCCGAGTGGTACACGAGGTCGGCGCCGTGATCGAACGGGGTCATCAGGTAGGGCGTCGTGAACGTTGAATCGACCAGCAGCGGAACGCCGTTTTCGTGGGCGATTGCGCTCACCGCCGGAATATCAAGCACGTCGAGTCCCGGATTAC
>Ga0136614_10003410_pt1 | contig 10162 bp, 7 predicted proteins | sample AntDrymUQ2792106_2_FD_106643 | JGI IMG/M metagenome (GOLD analysis project Ga0136614, IMG submission 106643) | Polar desert sand microbial communities from Dry Valleys, Antarctica - metaG UQ279 (21.06) | ecosystem: Environmental > Terrestrial > Soil > Desert | place: Antarctica: Dry Valley... | reverse complement strand
CCGGTCGACTCCGCGAGCGGCCGGATCGCCGAACCGACCCTTGTCCAACCGCCGCCGCGGAGTCCGGTGTGACCGACGACGTGGGCCATGTCGACCCTGCTCGTCTGAGGCTGACCCCGCCTGGCTCCGAAACCCGGCTCAGCCTCACCATGACCTGGGAGACGACGCAGACATTCCTGGCGGTTTCCGGCAAATCCACCAGCCTGGCGGTTTCCGCCAAAACCACCAGGAACTCGCCGTGACCAACTACGCGGGGGGGACCAGTTCTGAACCCGACCCGCAGCCGGACCCCCCGCCGACCCAATTGATGCCGGCCGTTCCCGCGGCGCTCCCGCCGGTTCCGCCCGTGCCGCCGGTTCCGCCGTACGCGCCCTCCGCGCCCCGCGACGAGGTCCTGCCACCCGCGGCGCCCTCGATGGCCGACGAGCCATCGCCGTACGCGCCACCCGCGGCGCCCTCGATGGCCGAGCCATCGCCGTACGCGCCCTCCGCGGCCGCCGGCGACATCCCCATGTATCCGCCGCCGGTGCCACCGCCGAGACCACTGCGGTCCTGGCAGGTCGAGGCCCCGGAGACCCTGCCCGGGGAGTCGCTCACCACCTACATCCCCGCTCCGGCCGACGAGCGGGAACTCCCCGGCGCCGCCGGATCGCGGCTGCTGCGGGCAACCGGCACGATGGCGGTGGCCACCGCCGTGTCCCGGCTCACCGGCGGCCTCAAGGCAGCCGTGCTCTCGGCGGCCATCGGGATCGGGCTGGTCGGCGATGCGTACACGACGGCGAACAACTTGCCCAACATCGTTTACGAACTGCTCATCGGCGGCGTCCTGACCTCGGTCGTCGTACCGCTGCTCGTGCACGCCCAGGAGCGTGATGCCGACCAAGGGGTTGCCTACGCCCAACGTCTGCTCAGTCTGATCACGGTGCTCGTCGTCGGCGCCACCGCGCTGGCCGTGATCGCCGCGCCGGTCCTTACCTTTGCCTACGGCATCCGCGGGGACGAGTCCCAGGTCGCACTGGCCAACACGCTCGCCCGAATCCTGTTGGTAGAGATCGTGTTCTACGGCATCGGCGCCGTAGCGACGTCGATCCTGAACACCCGGAACGTCTTCGGCGCACCGGCCTGGGCGCCGGTGCTCAACAACCTGATCGTGATCGCCGTCGGGTTCCTGTTCATCATGATCCGGGGGACCGGTCCGCTGACCCCGGACACGATCAGCACCGGCGAGATCTACCTGCTCGGCGCCGGCACCACCCTGGGCATCGCCGTACAGGCCATGGTCCTGATTCCGGCGCTGCGGCGGGCCGGGGTACCCGTACGCTTCCGCCGCGACTGGCGGGGCGCGGGACTGTCCGAGGTCGGCCGGCTCGGCGCCTGGGTGCTGGGCTACGTCGCCCTGAGCCAGCTCAGCCTGATCGCGTTCAGCAACGTCGCCAACACCGCCGCCCGCGCGGGCGGGCTGGGCTCCAATGCCTACGCCAATGCCAACCTGCTCTTCCAACTGCCGTACGGCATCCTGGGCGTTGCCCTGCTGACCGCGCTGCACCCGCGGATGAGCCGGGCCGCCGCGCACGGGGACACCCCCGCCCTGATCCGGGACCTGTCCTTGGGCGCCCGGCTGACCAACCTCGGCCTGATCCCGGTCGCCGCGTTGTTCATGGTCTTCGGCCCGAATGTGGCGATCGTGGTCTTCGCCCATGGTCAGGTCGGCGTCGATCAGGCTCGTACGGTCGGCCTCGCGCTGGCGCTGAGCGGGATCGGGCTGGTTCCCTTCGCGCTGACCTTGCTGCACATGCGGGTCTTCTACGCGATGAAGGACGCACGTACGCCGACCCTGTTGAACCTGGTGATGGTCGCGGTCCGCGTCCCGATGGCCCTGCTCGTGCCGTTGTTGGTCGAGCCGGAGAACGTCGTACCGGCCCTCGGCGCGGTCAATGCGTTGAGTTTCTGTGTCGGTGCGGTGGTGGGTCAGACCCTGTTGCGCCGCAAGTTCGGCCACGTCGACACCTGGCGGGTCCTGCGTACCGGCGCGGTGGTCGCAGGCTTCGCAGCCGTGGGTGTGGGGGCGGCCTACCTGGTGGTGGGCTGGGTGATACCGAACGCGGACAGCCCGCTGCGTTCACTCGTGGCGGTCGGCATAGGTAGCGTCGTTCTGGGCATCGTGCTGGGTATCGCGCTCTGGCTGGTTCGGCTGCCCGAGATCCGGGACACCGTGGCCGGTCTGCGACGTGGGAGACAATAGGGCAAGGCTTGACAATCAGATCGGAGGGAACGGGCGAGGTGCAGGTAGGCGATCCACCGGTCGGGGGGCGGTATTCCCTCGTCGCGCCTTTCGGGGCCGATGAGCGCTTCGCCGGCGGCAAGGTGCAGACCTGGCGCGCCCGGGACACCCTGGCCGAGCGCGACGTCGTCCTGCGGGTGATCACGCCTGGCGGAAACTCGGCGAAACTGTTCCTTGATCGCGCGCTGGAGATGAGCCTCGTCGCCCATCCCGCGCTGGGCATGGTCTACGAGGCCGTCGACCACGGCGAGTACGCGATCGTGGTGTGCGAGTGGATCGACGGTACGTCGCTGGCCGAGACCCTGATCGCCCACGGCCCGCTGAGCCCGACCACCGCCCGCAAGACGTTGGGCGAAGTAGCCGAAGCGATCACCGTCGCGCACCACGCCGGCCTGCCGATCGGCGGGATCACCGCCGAACGGGTCGTGCTACGCGACAACGCAGCTGTCACCGTTGCCGCGGTACCAGCCTTGTTCGCCGACGAGCGCGGCGACATCCAACAGCTCGGAATGCTGCTCTACGCCGCGCTCACCGGAAACCAACCCGACCCCGACGACCCGGATCTGGCCGGGCATGTGCCACGCGGGGTTCCACGTGACCTGGCGGTGCTCTGTCAACGGGCCCTGGACCAGGATCCGGTACGGCAGTTGGGCAGCGCTGCCGCCTTCGCTGCCGTGTTGCGCCCGCGGACCCGGCCGTCGTCCACGACCGAGCCAACCGCCGGCCGCACCGGGGACCGCCTGGGCGGCCTGGATCCAGATTCCAGGCCCCCGTTCCATGACACGGCTCCGGGCCGGGCATCGCAGTCCGGCCGGGATGGCGCCGACCGTCCGGCAACAACCCGATCGATCCCGGTGCCCCTTGTCGGCGCACCCCCCACCCAGTTGATCAGGTTGCCGGTCGTTGGCCCCGACCCAGCGCTCGCTGCCGGTCCGCGTGCCGCCGCGGCTGTGGGTGCTGGCGCTGCTGCGGGCGCCGCTGGTACGCCCGACCGCCCCTCGAAGGCAACTGGCACCCAGCGGATCGAAAGCGGGTCGGCTGCCACCGGCACTACGGCCGCCCGGACCACCTCAGAGATCCCGCTCAGCGGTTCCGCTTCGAGTGCGGCAGCGTCGGCACCTGCCGGCGCTACCTCCCCCGCTGGCCCCTCGGGTTCGACCGCCGGTGCGACCCGTGACCTGGTCGAGGATCGCGACGGCTCGGATCGTGGCGCGAGCAGCCACGCGGCCGCGAACTCGGACAGCTTTCCGCTCGGATACTCAGCCGACGACTACGACCCGTGGTTGGACGACGACAGCGGGACCTGGGGCAGCTACGACGACGACGACGATCCCGAAGCGGGCGGCGCCCACGAGGGCAGCCAAACCCGGCGCAAGATCCTGCTCTATGCCGTGCCGCTGGCCGCTCTGATCCTGGTGATCCTGTTGGGCGTCTTCGTGGGCAAGCAGTTCAGTGCGGTGGTGGCCGACGGCGATGAGGGCGACGTGGTTCCGACTGCGGAGGCGACCAGCGGCGATACGGTCCCGACCGAAGGAGAGGCCACGCAAGCGTCCGAGGAACCGGCGGCGCCCCTTCCGCTGGCGCCGGTCAGCGCCGCTGTGTACGACCCATTCGGCGACGGTCAGCCGGAGAATGTCGACGAGGTCGGCCTGTCCTATGACGGCGATGTCGGCTCGGCCTGGCAGACGCTGACCTATCAGAACAGCCCAGAGCTCGGAAATCTCAAGCCCGGTGTTGGCGTGATCTTCGATCTGGGCGAGGAACGCACGATCACTTCGATCGAGCTGGCCACGAACTTGCCCGGCGCTGCCATCGAAGTCCGGGTGGGCGCGGCGCCCGACGCGGCGCTGGAGAGCTATCCGGTCGTGGGCGGGCTGGATCCCTTTCCGGACAGCGGTTCGGTCGCCCTGGCCGAACCCGTACGCGCGCGCTTCGTGATCATCTGGTTCATCCGGCTGGTCGATTCCAACGGCGGCTTCCGGGGCGCGCTGTCCGAGTGCCGCATCTTGGGTTCCTAAGCGCGATCAGCGCCAGCGCCGTTCGCGCCGTACCGAGATGCACCTTGTCCGAACCGATCAAAGGGTGCAGTGACGACCCGTGACGACGTTGGGCCAGGAACGAAGATCCTTCTCGCGTCAGGCCGTGCTGCCCTCCCGACTAGGGTCGACATTCGTGGCCGCCACCAAACGCGTCGGCGCCGAGGGCAAAGCGTCGGCGCTGGGCACCGCGAGTGACAACGCGCTGCTGGCTGCCCATGTCGAGGGAAGTCCCGATGCGTTCAACGAACTGGTACGCCGGCACCGCGACCGGCTGTGGGCAGTCGCCCTGCGCACCACCCGAGATCCCGAGGACGCTGCCGACGCCGTACAGGAAGCGTTGATCTCGGCATTTCGCAACGCGGCCTCATTCCGCGGCCAGTCCGCAGTCACCACCTGGCTGCACCGCATCGTGGTCAACGCCTGTTTGGACCTGGCCCGCCGGCGGTCGGCCAGACCCAGCGTGCCGATCCGCGAGGAGGAGTCCTTCCAGCCTGCGGATCCCCGGGACCGGATCGCCGAGCGGGAGCTCGGGATGGCCGTCGAGCAGGCCCTCGGTGAGCTGCCGATAGACCAACGGTCGGCCATCGTGCTGGTCGACGTTCAGGGTTTTCCGGTCGCCGATGCTGCCGAGGCCCTCGGCGTACCGATCGGAACGATCAAGAGCCGATGCGCCCGGGGGCGGGCTCGGTTGGCCGTCAGCCTCGGCCATCTGCGAGTTCAGTGACTGCCGAGTTCAGTGACTGCCGAGTTCGGCGGCCGCCGAGTTCAGTACCGGCGCAGGCTGGGGAACCGCAACCGCGCCGCTCACGTCTGAGGTTCGAGTGGTCAATGGAAAGGACTCGTGGGCGTACTAACGTGCAGGTAGTTGTCCACGCACACAACACAGGCGACACACCGGCCGCGGAGGTCGCCGTCGCCGTCGGCACCAGAACGAAGGGAGGGGAGCAGTCATGAGTACCGACGAAGCACTCTTCTCCGCTGAGGAGTCATGAGTACCGACGAAGCACTCTTCTCCGCTGAGGAGTCATGAGTACCGCACCGCATCCGCGCAGCGGCCCGGACATCGACGTGCTGGCTGACCTGTCCGCTCACCTACTCCCCGCCGCTGCCGACCGAACGGCTCGCGCGCACGTCGAGCAGTGCTCGGAGTGCTCGACGGTGCTGGCAGCACTGGAGCGGACGGGCAGCGAACTGCGCTGGTTGCCCCCGCTCGCGATGCCGCCGCACGTGGCGGCCCGCATCGACGATGCGCTTGCCGCTGAGTCTGCCGTTGTGTCGATCGACCAGCTCAGAGCTCGGCGGAGAAGGCGCCAGCAGCTGATCGGGATTGCCGCGGCCGGCGTACTGGTCTTCGGCGGCGGTGGCACCCTGGTGTCCCAACTCGTCGGGAACTCATCCAGCGGCCAGGTCAGCGCCGATGCCGGGAATGGCGACGACTCGCCTGTGCCTAGCGATTCCGGTTTCGACCAGGATTCCTTGCCCGGTGCGGTGAGCGAGTTGGTCTCCGGCGGCGAGGGGGAGCAGCCGCTGCGGTTGGAAGGCACACCGGCGCCTGAGGACTGCGTTCCCAGCCTCCAGATCGAAGGCGTCGAGGACCTGATCGGAGTCATCGAGATCCGGTACGGCGGCCGCAACCGAGACGCCGTGTTCTTCACCACTTCCGACCCCACGGTGGCCCGGGTCTACGTCGTCGACGACTGCTCGTCGGCCGACCAAGAGATCGTGGACCTTCTCGAGGGTCAGATCTAGCCATCGGCCGCCGGGTCTCCGGTCGGTCCGCACACTCCACAGAGGTCAACCGCGCTGTACCTCGTCCGGCGGCCGACAATCGCGGGTCAACCGCGCCGTGCCTCGAGGCCGCCAACCGCCCGCGAGGGGAATGCCGGCCCGTATCCTCACGTTGTGCTGTCAGCAACCACGGAAGCGAGGCTGAAGACAGGTGCCTGACCAGGTACGTAGCGTGATCATCATCGGCTCCGGGCCGGCCGGCTACACCGCGGCGATCTATGCCGCGCGGGCCAATCTCGTGCCGCTGGTCTTCGAAGGCGCCCAGTACGGCGGCGCGCTGATGACGACGACCGAGGTGGAGAACTTTCCCGGCTTCGTCGAGGGCATCCAGGGTCCCCAGCTCATGGAGGACCTGCGCGGACAGGCCGAACGCTTCGGTGCCGAGCTCATACCCACCGACGTGACCGAGGTCGACCTCGCCGCCAACCCCAAGGTGGTCAAGGTCGGCGAGGACACCTACCGCGCCAAGACCGTGATCGTGGCCACCGGATCGAAGTACCGCTACCTTGGGCTTTCCAACGAGACCCGGCTGCTAGGCCGCGGCGTCTCGGCGTGTGCTACCTGCGACGGGTTCTTCTTCCGGGATCAGGACATTGCCGTCGTCGGTGGTGGCGACTCCGCGATGGAGGAAGCCACCTTCCTGACCCGCTTTGCCAAGTCCGTGACGATCGTGCACCGCCGCGAGGAGTTGCGGGCCAGCAAGATCATGCAGGACCGGGCCCGGGACAACGAGAAGATCAAGTGGAAGCTCGGTACGACGGTGAGCGAGGTCCACGGGCAGGACAAGGTCGAGGGCGTCGAATTGACCACTCTGGACAGCGGCGCGAAGGAGCGGCTCGATGTCACCGGCCTGTTCGTCGCGATCGGACACGACCCGCGCAGCGAACTGTTCGCCGGGCAGCTCAAGCTCGACGACGCCGGCTACGTGATCGTGGAACATCCCACCACCAAGACCAACATCGACGGTGTGTTCGCCTGCGGCGATGTCGTAGACCACACCTATCGTCAGGCCATCACCGCGGCCGGCACCGGCTGCGCCGCGGCGATCGACGCCGAACGCTGGCTGGCCGACATCCCGATCGAAGCCGCACACCCCTGATCCGTACGCACGACCGCGCAACCGTACGGACGTACGACTTTCCGCACCGACTAGAGGAGATCCCATGGAGAGCAACACGAAGACCGGCAACACCAAGATCGTCACCGACGCGAGCTTCAACGCCGACGTGTTGGGCTCCAGCAAACCGGTCCTGGTCGACTTCTGGGCCGAGTGGTGCACGCCATGCAAGATGATCGCCCCGGTTCTGGAGGAGATCGCCGCCACGCACAGCGAGAAGCTGACGATCGCCAAGCTGAACATCGACGAGAACCCGCAGACCGCGCGGGACTACAACGTGATGTCCATTCCGACGATGACCGTGTATGTCGACGGCAAGCCGGTGAAATCGATCATCGGTGCCAAGCCCAAGTCGGCCATTCTCGCCGAGCTCGCTGACTACCTGTAGGCAATCACCTCCTCCCACGCCGGGGGGACGGCGGATCGGTCGTGACTTTTTTCCGACCATGACCGAATGCCGTCCAGGTGCCAGAATGACGCGGTGAGTTCACCCTTGGAGGACAGCACCGAACCGGTGCTGCGCCGCGGACACACCGGAGCAGGTGTGGCCGACGTCCGCGACATCCTCGTCCAGTTGGGGCTGCTCGGAGAGCCGAGCCAGCAAGCCCCGCGGGAGACCGGGTCGGCTGAGTACGACTCCACTCTCGAACTGGCAGTGCGACACTTTCAGCAGGTACGCGGGCTCTCGGTGGACGGGATCGTCGGGCGGGAGACCTACGACGCGATGACCGCCGCGCGCTGGCGCTTCGGTGACCGGCTGCTGCAGCACTCGCTGAGCCGGGTAATGCACGGCGACGACGTGCTGACCTTGCAGGAGCGGCTGATCGGGCTCGGATATGACGCCGGCAAGCCGGACGCGATCTTCGGGGAACAGACCGAGCGAGCGCTGCGCGGCTTCCAGGCCGACTACGGGCTGATCGCCGACGGCACCTGCGGTCCGGCCACCATCCGTGCTCTGCACCAACTCAGCCGGGTGGTCAGCGGGGGCCGTCCGCAACTGTTGCGCCAGGAGGCCGCCCTGGTCAACGCGGGCCCACACCTGTTCGGCAAGCGGGTCGTCATCGATCCAGGACACGGCGGTCCGGACAAGGGACACGTCCTCGGCGAAACCACCGAGGCGGACCTGACCTGGGACATCGCCTCGCGGATCGAGGGCCAGCTTGCCGCAGCGGGGGGGACCGCCTATCTGACCCGCGGTCGACGCGGCGGCCCGACCATGATGGAGCGGGCCGCCCTGGCCAACGCCACCGACGCGGACCTGCTGCTGTCGCTGCACGTCGAGTCACATCCCTCGCCGCATGCCAGGGGGGTTGCAACGTACTACTTCGGCACCGGTTCGGGGTCCGGACCTGGTTCGTCGGTCGGCGAGAACCTGGCCGGAATGCTGTGTCGTGAGGTGGTCGCGCGGACCGCGCTGCCGGACTGCGGCACGCACGCCAAGTCCTGGGATCTCCTGCGGCTGACCCGGATGCCGGCGATCCGACTGGACTGCGGATACCTCTCGCACCCGGTCGACCGGCGGATGCTGCTCGACGCCCGGTTCCGCAGCACCATCGCTCAGGCGGTGCTGGCCGCAATCCAGCGGCTCTACCTGCCCGAGGCCGACGACTACAAGACCGGAGCTCTGGACCTGCAACCGCTGCGCCGCTGAACCGTCCCGCCCAGCCCGCCGATTCCCGCCGTTTTCGCGATAACGGCGCCTCCAGCAGCGCCAATCGGGCCGTTATCGCGATAACGGCGGTTCGGACAGCCGCGCCCAACGTGACAGGACGCCCACTTCGTACGACGATGGAGAACCCCCGCGCGACCGTGACCGTCGTGATGACCAGGAAAGCGAGCCGCAACCATCGACGACGTATCAACACCGACGGGCGCTCCGGTGGCATCAGCCGGCCGTACGAGGGACGAGATGGCGACCGAGCAGACCTACATCACCGACCTGTACCGGCGAGTCGACGAACTGCGCGCCCGCGCCCGCGCCGACCTGTCCGACGTACGGCTGACTCGGGTCTCCGGGCTGACCCATCAGGGCCGCTCCGAGCGGGACAGCCGGGCCAGCATGCTGGAGGACCGAGTCGCGCAGCTCGACGGAATCGAGGAAGGCCTGTGTTTCGGCCGGATCGACCGGGCCGACGACGAGCAGTTCTACATCGGCCGGATCGGGGTTGCCAGCCCCACCTACGACCGGCTGCTGGTCGACTGGCGCGCTCCGGCGGCGCGACCCTTCTATGCAGCAACGCCCCGGGCACCACAGGGTGTCGTACGCCGCCGCCACATCCGGACCAGACAGCGGGTCGTGCTCGGGATCGAGGACGACGTGCTCGACATGGACAACGTCAGCGAGGACGACCAGCGGCACCTGGCCGGCGAAGGTGCCCTGCTCGCGGCCCTGAATGCGGGCCGAACCGGCCACATGAGCGACATCGTCGCCACGATCCAGGCCGAGCAGGACGCCGTCATCCGGGCCGGACTCGACGGGGTGCTCGTCGTCGAGGGCGGGCCCGGCACCGGCAAGACTGCGGTGGCGCTGCACCGGGCGGCGTTCCTGCTCTACGAGCACCGCCGACAGCTGGCCTCCAGAGGTGTCCTCGTCGTCGGGCCGGGCGATGTGTTCCTGCGCTACATCGAGCGGGTGCTACCCAGCCTCGGTGAGACCGGCGTCCTGCTGTCGACGATCTCCGGGCTCTACCGGGGAGCGCGCGTCACGGCCGATGAGTCCGACGCCGTGGCCACGGTCAAGGGCGACCTGCGGATGGCCGACGTACTGGGGCACGCCGTCCGGCTACATCAATCGCTGCCGAACGGGACCTTTGAGATCCGGTACGGCAGAACGACTCTGGCGATCGATCGCAACGAGGTGGCGCGCTGCCGCGGAAAGGCCCGCCGGTCGCGCCAGCCGCACAACCGGGCTCGAGCGGTGTTCCTGCGTGAGCTGCT
>Ga0136614_10003409_pt1 | contig 10162 bp, 10 predicted proteins | sample AntDrymUQ2792106_2_FD_106643 | JGI IMG/M metagenome (GOLD analysis project Ga0136614, IMG submission 106643) | Polar desert sand microbial communities from Dry Valleys, Antarctica - metaG UQ279 (21.06) | ecosystem: Environmental > Terrestrial > Soil > Desert | place: Antarctica: Dry Valley... | reverse complement strand
CACTTCGACGGCGAAGACCTCGACGTCCACTTCGCAGCCGGCGGTCCCCGCCACCTCCAAGCGCACATCGCCGCCGCGATCGCCGACGAGCACTCACCCCGCCGACCCCGCTAACGCATTACTCTCACGCTTGGCGGATTGACGAACAATCTCGAGGCATTCACCGTCTCGACGCTTCACGGACCAGCTGCGGCTAGCGCCGAGACGGAGATTGCGCGATGGCTTACGAGATGGGATGAGCACCTCGTGGCGCCAGATGCGACCGAGGCCGTAGCTCGCGCCAAGGAGAACAGTGGAGCCGAACGGTCGTTGAAGCGGCCAATGGCTGCGGAGGATGACGCGCCCGTGGATCAGTTGCCGGTCGCGGAGGATGCCGATGCGCTCGTGCTGGAGATCTCGCGCAACGCCCCTAGGCGAACCCAGTTGGATGTTGGCCGAGAGCAGTTTCGCGACTTCTTCGGAGGTGAACCCGGGAAGCAGAAGCGCATCCGGCTCCAACATGTCAACGCCGGAAGTGGCCTCGCGGAGGTTGAGCCCCCACGCACCCTGTTTCGAACAAGGAGCGACAACTACCGATTCGAGGCGGCGGCTGGCCGCGGGATCGATTATCCGCCTGAGGGGCGCCCGATCGGCGTGTTCATCAGGATGTCTGACGGCATCTTTCGTTATCGGCTGCTTTGGCCGGACGAGGCCGGCCACGCGGAGGTCGAGGCGTTTCTGACGGCGCGGGTCGGCGCGGCCGGACGAAGCATGCGTCGCGCTGCGACGACGACGGTCGAGCTTCACGCAGCCTGGCCGAATGCGCCATTCTTCTCGGCGCAGCGGAGTTCTTTATGCGGCGCGATCGAAGGCGGCCGCCGCTCGATGGAATCTGAACCCGCCGCCACCTTGCCAACCGACTGCTTCGGAAACACCGCCGCTGTCCCCGTCGATGACGCAGCGGAGGCGATGCACGCAGTGCGAGACGGCGTGCTCGCCGCTCTCGATGCCGACCCACCGGCGATTCATCTTGTGCGCCACGGCCGCGGTCGTTCCCGATCCGAGATAGGCGTCGAGCACGACATCGCCCGGGTCGGTGGCGATCTCGATGACCTGACGAAGTAGTTCCTCTGGCTTCGGCGTGTCGAAGACATGCTCGTTCGGGAATAGGCTGAGGATCTGGCGCTTAGCCGATGCCGTGGTTCCCGCGGAGCCCGACGTCCATAGGGTGGACGGGGTCATGCCAGGCACCGTGCCGGAAAGGAAACGCTTCAGCCGCGGAACGCCATTGCCGTCACGCCCGAACCAGACGTCGCCGTCCGCGATCGCGCGTCGCATTCGGTCCTCGGCGTAGATCCAGCAGCGTCCTTTCGGCGGGAGATGCCGCCGACCATTAGGGGCCACGACCTCATAGAACTGCGCTGGTGTCCCATGTCCGGCCTGTGCGTTCAGCGAGATGGATTGCCACGGCCCGCGCGGGTCGTTGTCGGGGTTCTTGTACCGCGCGAGGATCTCCGGCGATGGCCTGACGAGATTGCGAGTGGCCTTGAATCGCTCGGGGTTACAAGCGTAGACGAGCACGTACTCGTGGTTGTTCGAGAAGACGCGCCGGTTCTCGCGCGTCGTGCGGTGTTCCCAGACGATCGTCGTCACGAAGCTGCCCCGACCGAGAACGCGATCCGCGAGGACCTTCAGGTAGTGCACCTCGTTGTCGTCAATCGAGATCCAGAGGCTCCCGTCTTCGCGCAACAGCGGCCGCAACGCGGTGAGCGTACGTTCCATGGCATCAAGCCAGTCTTCATGACGCGCGTGGTCGTCGTAGTGGGTGTAGCGCTCGCTGTTGTTGTAGGGCGGGTCGATGTAGATGCATCTGACCCCGCCGGTAAGGTCGGCTCCCATCGCATCGAGAACCGCGAGGTTGTCGCCGCAGATCAGCGCGTTCTCTGCTAGCGGATCGCCATGAGAAAGATGAGGTATGTGCATAAGACTTCCCACGTGGTTCGAGGTCCTCCAAGCCGTTGCGGACCACGACAATACGGCCCGTCGATGACGGATCAGCACGCTCCCGCGCGCACTGGGGCCAGGTCCACGCACAGGCCTGCGGCGGAGGTGTTTCGGCCGATCCAATACCTCGGGAGCAAGGCTCGCGTGTTGGACGAGATTGGAAGCTCGATCGATGAGGTCGATCCGTCGCGCGGTCCTGTAGTGGATCTGTTCTCGGGATCCGGAGTCGTCGCCGCGAGCCTGGCGCGCGCCCGTTCCGTGACGGCGGTCGATATCCAGGAATACGCACGGGTTCTCTCGTCAGCGCTCCTGTCGCCGGCACGGCTGAGCAACGTCGCGACAATGCGGTTGACGGCGGCAGCGGTGAGCATGGCGAACGAGCTGGCGGAAACAGTGCTTCGTGGTCTATTGAGCTGGGAGCGAGCCGCTGTCGAGGCACTTGAGGCGAGCGATCCCGAGCCGCTCTGCGGGATCATCGAGCGCGGGTCGTTCGCCGCCCTGGACGTCGCCGAGGGACCGTTGGAGGACTCGCTCGTGCATACGCTATCGGAGGTCGCGCCCCAGCTCGGAGAGATTGGCGTGCCACTCACACTGACGCGCTACTACGGGGGCGTCTACTTTGGCTATCGGCAAGCGCTTCAGCTCGACTGTCTGCTGGCCGTGGTCCGGATGATCCCGCAGGAGGCCCACCGCGACACGGCGCTCGCCGCCGTTCTCGGAGCGGCGAGCGATTCAGTGACGAGTGTCGGAAGTCATTTCGCCCAGCCGCTGCGGCCCCGCGACCAGCAGGGTCGCCCGAAGATCCACGCGCTGAGGACGCTCGCACGCCGGCGACAGAGGGATGTCTGCGCGATCTTCCTTGAGCGCCTGCGACGATATGCCGAGGCGCCGGGCACGGGTCATGCGGCCCAGGCCGTGTGTAGCGACTATCGCGACTTTCTGGCTTCCCACCGCGCCGACATCTCGGTGGTATACGCCGACCCGCCATACACGCGCGACCACTACAGCCGCTTCTACCACGTGCTGGAGACAATCGCTCGCGGCGACACGCCGCAGATCTCGACCGTCACCTCTGCGGGGAGGACGTCCCTTAGCCGCGGCCTTTATCGCCTCGAGCGTCATCAGTCACCGTTCTGCATCCGCTCGGAAGTCCTCGAGGCGTTTCGATCGCTGTTCGTCGCGGTTGGCCGCTTCAACGCCCCGTTGGTGCTGTCCTATTCGCCCTACAGCAGTGGCACCGCCGCACGACCCAAGCCGCGACTGATGACGATCCAGGAGCTCGTCGACCTCGCGTTGGAAACATTCGACGGCGTCTTTGTACGGTCGGCCGGTCAGCTCAGACATAGCAAGCTCAACGCCGATCGCCTCAATGGCACTCACCACCCGGAGGCGGAGCTGTTCTTGATCTGCACGCCCTGACCGGCTGGCGTTCGGCCCGAGGTTGCTAGCATCACGCCCCGCATGCCTACGACGTCACAGCTTGTCCGCAAGGGCCGCAAGGTGCCCAAGAAGAAGCTCGCCACCCCCGGTCTGAAGTCCGGCAAGGGACGCAAGAAGAAGGTCGCCGCTCCCCAGCGCCGCGGCGTCTGCACTCGCGTGTACACGACCACCCCGAAGAAGCCCAACTCGGCGCTGCGCAAGGTCGCGCGCGTGCGGATCACCGGCTCGATCGAGGTCACCGCCTACATCCCGGGCGAGGGCCACAACCTGCAGGAGCACTCCGTCGTGCTCGTCCGCGGCGGTCGCGTCAAGGACCTGCCGGGCGTGCGCTACAAGGTCGTACGCGGAACGCTCGACGCCGCCGGCGTCAGCGACCGCAAGAAGGCCCGCAGCCAGTACGGCGTGAAGAAGAAGTAGTGCCGCGCCGCTCTGCCGCAACAAAACGGCCGATCGAGCCGGACCCCATGCTTCGCTCGCGCGTCGTCCAGCAGGTCATCAACAAGGTGATGCTCGACGGCAAGAAGTCGACCGCCGAGAAGATCGTCTACGACGCCCTCGCGATCATGGGCGAGCGCACGGGCAAGGACCCCGTCGAGCAGCTCGAGCTGTCGATCAAGGCCCTGACGCCGGTGCTCGAGGTCCGCTCGCGCCGCGTCGGCGGCGCGACCTACCAGGTGCCCGTCGAGGTGCCGTCCCCCCGCGCCCGCACGCTCGCCGTGCGCTGGCTCGTCGAGTTCGCCCGTCAGCGCCGCGAGCGCACGATGGCCCAGCGGCTGGCCAACGAGCTCATGGACGCCCAGTCCCAGCAGGGCGGCGCCTACAAGCGCAAGGACGACATCTACCGCATGGCCCAGGCCAACAAGGCCTTCGCGCACTACCGCTGGTAGACCCCGCTCCTTCCGGCGCGTCGCTGGGTTCTTGCACAGGATGAGGCTGCGAGTCGCGACGATCGTCTGCGCGCTGGCGTTCGTGCTGGCACTCCTCGGCGTCGCCGCAACCGCTCAGGCGGCGGCCAAGGCGCCGCGGCTGACCGGCCTGCGCTGCGTGCCCACGACGGCATCGGCGTGCCGCCACGGCGTGCGCGTCACCGTCGGCAAGCAGCTGCAGGTCCGCGGCCGCGGCCTCAAGCGCGGCATGCGCGTGTCGTTTCGCTGGCCCAAGGGGGCGCTGGCCGCCAAGCTCGTGCGCACCGCCCGCGCCGGCTGGACCGTGCGCGTGCCCGCGGGCACGGCCCTGGGCAAGGTCGCCGTCACCGTGCGCGATCGCGTTGGGCGCCGCTCGAACCAGCGCCAGATCGTCGTCCTGGCGTCGTCGCCGCTGCCGCCGCGCACGACGGCCCGGCCCGGCGCGCTGCCCCCGATCTTCGCCGGCCACGGGATGTGGATCTGGTACGTGGCAAAGAGCGAGGGCGGAAACCTCGATGCGATCGCACTGCGCGCCAGGGCCGCCGGGATCAGCACCGTCTTCGTCAAGAGCGCCGACCGCGGCGCGCTGTGGCAGCAGTTCTCGCCCCAGCTCGTCGCCGCCCTGCACGCCCGCGGCCTGCGCGTCTGCGCCTGGCAGTTCGTCTACGGCGAGGACCCGCTCGCCGAGGCGCGCGCGGCCGTCGCCTCGATCGCGGCGGGCGCCGACTGCTTCGTGATCGACGCCGAGACCGCCTACGAGGGACGCTACGCCGCCGCGCAGCGCTACCTGCTCGCGCTGCGCACGGCGGTTGGGCCGAGCTACCCGCTCGGGTTCACGTCGTTTCCCTACGTCGACTACCACCCGCGGCTGCCCTACTCGGTCTTTCTCGGCCCCGGCGGCGCGCAGGCCAACATGCCGCAGGTCTACTGGAAGGCGATCGGCGCCTCGGTCGATGCCGCAAGCGCGAAGACCGTCGCCAACAACCGCATCTACGGCACGCCGATGGCGCCGCTCGGGCAGTCCTACGACGCGCCGTCGGCCGCCGACCTGCGCCGCTTCCGCGCCGTCTGGGCCGGCTACGGCGCCGGCGGGCTGTCGTGGTGGAGCTGGCAGGCATCGGGCCCCGCGGCCTGGGCCGCGCTCACCGAGCCCGCGCCCGCAGCGGCCGCGCTGCCCGACCCCGGCTGGCCGGCGCTGAACAAGGGCTCCAGCGGCGACCAGGTGATCTGGCTGCAGCAGCACCTCGCCTCCGCCGACGCGTCGGTCGTGCTGGACGGCAAGTTCACGGTTGCGACGCAGGCTGCGTTGAAGGCCTTCCAGTCGGCCCGCGGTCTGGCGCCGACCGGCGAGACGGACGCCGCGACGTGGCAGGCGCTGCTGAGCGTGCCGCTGCGACCGGTCGACTGGACAGCGGCCGCCCCGCGGGGGTAGGGTCGCGGTCGCCCATGGCGACCGCGCCGCGAGTTCCCACCCGGCGCCTGTCGCGACCGATCCTCGCCGCGTTGTGCGCCGTGACGGCCGGCTGCGGCGGCGGCGACGACGGCGACGCCGAGCCCTCGGACACCCAGGAGATCCGGGGGGCCGTCGAGCGGGTCATGGAGTCCCAGGACGTCAGGGATCAGTGCGAGACGGGCGCGAGCGACCGCTTCGTGCGCGAGGTCTACGTCACGCTGGCGCGCTGCCGCCGGGCCAACCGGCCAGACGAGGACGAGGAGCCCGACAGCGCGACGAGCTCCGCGACGCGGATCGACGGCGACGAGGCCACCACCGTCGTGACGCTGACGAGCGTCAAGGGCGCGCGCGCGACCGGCCGCGTCGCGCTGGTCAAGCAGGACGGGACGTGGAAGGTCGACCGCCTCGGCGTGGGCTTCCTGCGCTCGATCTTCGCGGCGCTGCCCGAGGAGGCGGCCACGGCCGGCGAGCGCCGCGTCCTCGAGTGCCGCGCGCAGGCGACCCGCGAGCTGTCCGACGCCGAGCTGCGCCGCTTCGGCAACCGCCTGATCGGCCAGCAGCTCACGGAGGAGTCCTTTCCGGCCGCCGCCGTGCGCTGCATCCGGCGCGGCGCACCGCCGGCCACGACGGCCTAGTGCAGGCCCGCTGGCGTCATGGAGGAACTCGACGAAGAGGAGCCGCTCCATGCGCGACCGCGCAGCACGTGCGGCGATCGCCGCACGTCGACGCGCGAGCCGCGAAGCGACGAACAGACGCCAGGTCGTGACGCCGCGCGCGCGGCGGGGTACGCGAGTAGTCGCTCTGCCGCCGCCTCCGCCTGCACAGCCGCCCGCGCCCGGCGGCCCCGCCACCTGCACCGCGTCGTCCTCCGCCTCCGCCTCCAGGGCTAAGCGCGCGTCTTTGTCGGGTACGGCTGCGAGATGGCGGCGGTGGTCGGTCTGGTCGGTTCCTATGGCGGGTTGAATGTCGGCGATGAGGCGATCCTCACGGTCGCGATCGCGCAGTTGCGCGAGGCGGTTGCGGGGGTGGAGATCGTGGTGTTCTCGCGTGACTGCGACCACACCGAGCGTCATCACGATGTCGATCGCGTCGTGGCAGGGCGTGAGGCGGTGCGCGAGGAGCTCGAGGTCGAGATCGGGCGGATGGACCTCATGCTGCTCGGCGGCGGCGGCATCCTGTATGACCGCGAGGCCGAGTCCTATCTGCGCCTCGTGCGCTTCGCGCAGGACGCGGGCGTCACGACCGCGACCTATGCCGTGGGCGCGGGGCCGCTGGAGCGCCCGGCGGATCGCGAGTCGATCGCGGCGTGCTGAACGAGATGCAGCTCGTCACAGTTCGCGAGAAGGCGGCGAAGCGATTGCTCGAGGAGACCGGGGTCAAGCGCGACATCTGCGTGACGGCAGATCCGGCGCTGCTGCTCGAGTCCCAACCGTTCACGCAGCGGATGCTCGAGCGCGAGGGGCTGTCCAACGGCGAACGGCGCATTGGGATGTCGGTGCGCGAGCCGGGCAGCGCGATGTCGGAGCTGCAGGCGGGCGAGTACCACGCGTTGCTCGCGAACGCTGCTGACTTCATGGCCGACCGGTTCGACGCCCAGGTCGTCTTCGTGCCGCTTGAGCGCAAGGACATCCGTGAGTCGCATCGGGTTATCGGGCGGATGGCGTTGCCCGAGCACGCATGGGTGCTCAGGCGCCGCTACGATCCGCGCGAGCTGCGCGGGCTGATGGAGCATCTCGACATGGCTGTCGGGATGCGCCTGCACTTCCTGCTGTTCGCCGTGACGGCGGGCGTGCCGGTCGCGGCGCTGCCCTACGCGACGAAGGTCCGCGACTTCCTCGCGTCGCTCGAGGTGAGTTCCCCCAGCGGGGAACGCGCAGGTCATGCCGGCGCGCTCCTGTCGCACATCGATCGCCTCTGGGACCGCCGCGACGAGCAGATCGAGCATGTTCGCGAGCGTTTGCCGAGCCTGCAGGACGCGGCGCGTGAGAACGTCCGCCTGATCGTCGATCTCCTGGACCGCCATGCCCCCGCTGCAGCGTCCTGAACGCCCGGCGCAGATCACGCTGCCGGCGCGGCGTGCGACCGTCGCCGCGCGCCCCGACGTCGTCGTCGTGGGCGGAGGGCCGGCCGGGATCGGGGCGGCGGTCGGAGCCGCTCACGCCGGAGCCGATGTCCTGCTCGTCGAGCGCTACGGGTTTCTCGGCGGCAACCCGACGGCGGCGCTCGTCATGCCGCTCATGTCGTGGCACAACGAGGTCCGCGGCGCGCGTGCGCGCGGCGACGACGAGCCGCTTCGGCTGCTGCCCGCCGACCACGGGCCCGGCGAGCCCGTCGTGGCCGGAGCGCTGCTGGAGCTCATGCAGCGCCTGCTTGACCGTGGCGGTGCGATCGCTCCCAGCGAAGAGACCGGATACACGGTGCCGATCGACCCGGAGGCCTACAAGTCCGCCGCGCTCGAGCTGCTTGACGCGGCCGGCGTGCGCTACCTGCTGCATGCCTTTTCCTCCGGTGTGTTCGGTGAGCCGCGCCGACCCGAAGGCGTCGTACTGGAGACAAAGTCGGGACCGCTCGTCATACAGGCCCCGATGATCGTCGACGCCACCGGCGACGGCGATCTCGCGGCGGCCGCCGGCGCCGAGTACGAGGTCGGGCGCGACGACGGCCTGGTGCAGCCGATGACGCTCATGTTCCGCATCGCCGATTTTGAGCGCGAACGCTTCGCGGGCTATGTCCGCGAGCATCCCGACCAGTGGCGCGGTGTATCGGGGCTCTGGGAGCTGATCGAGCAGGCGCGCGCGGCGGGCGAGCTCGATCTGCCGCGCGAGGAGATGCTGTTCTTCGCCACGCCACACGAGCGTGAGATCAGCGTCAACAGCACTCGCGTGTCCGGGGTGCTCGGCATCGACGTGTTCGACCTCACGCGCGCCGAGCACCTCGCGCGCCACCAGATGGACCAGATCATGCACTTCCTGCGCAAGCGCGTCCCCGGCTTCGACGACGCGTACGTCATGCAGAGCGGCACCCACATCGGTGTGCGCGAGACGCGCCGCATCGTCGGCGAGTACCAGCTCACCGCTGACGACGTGCTGCGCTCGCGCCGCTTCGACGACGTCATCGCGCGTGGCTCCTACCCGATTGACATCCACGATCCCGAGGGCGGCCGCGGCACATTGCTCGAGCGCCTCCCGACCGGCGGCGCGTACGACATCCCGCTACGCTGCCTGATCCCGCACAACGTGGACGGGCTGCTTGTCGGCGGACGCTGCATCTCCGGAACGCACGAGGCGCACTCCTCCTACCGCGTCACGCCGATTGCGCTAGCGACCGGTCAAGCCGCCGGTGTCGCAGCCGCGCTCGCGGCGCACGCCCGCGTCACGCCCCGTGATCTCGCGGCCAGCGACGTACAACAAGAGCTCGTCGCACAAGGCGCGAACCTCGGTGACGCGGTGGCACTGTCCTGGCGCTCGCACACGTAGTGGGCAGCGGGCTCGACGGATCCAAACCCGGGACCCGGCCCAGGACCGGCACGCTCGATCATCATCGGCGCTCCCAGCACCCGTGCCCAAAGACGCCATCGGGAGGGTGCTGGCACGCGCGTCACCACTCACGAACGAGTGCTTCGCACTCATGCCAGCGCCCCGCTAGCCGGTGGGTGTGAACTCTGGCGGTCAGGGTGTTCTCGGTGGTTGCGCGCTGGGTGGATCGCGTGCGACCTTTACGACCTGTTACCGGAAAGACCACATGATCGTCGTCGGGCACTTGACAGAGTGCGACGGCAGCCGGCCCGGACGCCCTCGTCGTCCATCGGCGCGGCTTTCATGCCTCGCGGGCTAGCCGGCGATGGCGTCGGGCGCGGTCACCAAGGCCGGCGAGGCAGCGGCTTGAAGTTGAGCCTGACGCGCTGATGCGCGAGGATGCAGCCATCGAAGGTCCCAACCGTGGGATAGCAGCAGGCAATAGGTCGAGCTCCGATGCATAAGGCGCAGAATCTTGCGACGTTTGCGTGGGGCTTGCTGGCGATCGCGTTGACCGTCGCGTCGGGCTTCGGTGTCGGCGCGCTGGTGGGTGGGTTCGGCAGCGACACCAGCGAGGGGGAAGCCGCCGTGCCGAGGGTCGCGCGCACGACCGACGCCGCGCCCGTCCCGCCTGCGGCCGACGCGGCGCGCCGGACGCAATCCACGGATCGGCAGCGCGCCGCGCTAAGACGTGCGGCGGCGCGTGCGCAGCGGGTGCGACGGGCCGAGCGGCTGCGCCGGCAGCGCTCCCAGGTGGCTCTTCAGCGGCGCCTGCGTGCGCGCGCAGCAGCCGCACGTACGTCCGCTCGTCGTCGCGCGGCCGCGAGGTTTCGTCAGAACACGCCGATCAGGCCGCGGCAGGACAT
>Ga0136614_10003408_pt1 | contig 10162 bp, 6 predicted proteins | sample AntDrymUQ2792106_2_FD_106643 | JGI IMG/M metagenome (GOLD analysis project Ga0136614, IMG submission 106643) | Polar desert sand microbial communities from Dry Valleys, Antarctica - metaG UQ279 (21.06) | ecosystem: Environmental > Terrestrial > Soil > Desert | place: Antarctica: Dry Valley... | reverse complement strand
GTTTTTCTTCCATCAAAAGACGTTTATAACGACGGAAAACCGCTTCGTGCATCGAAGCGTAATCGTCCGCGCCTTCGACGGTTTTGATGATGAAACGACGAAATTCCGAGCGGTTCGGCTTGCCGTTTTCAAACACGACGATTCCCGCGACGTTTTCTGAACCGGAGATGTTGGAAATATCGAAACTCTCGATTCTGGCGGGCAGATGCGGAAGTTCGAGAATTTCCTGTAAGTCGTTCAAAACTTTTTCTGTGTCGGGTTTTAAAACTCTGAATCTTTGTTCAAAAGCGATTTTCGCGTTGTTTTCGACCAACTCGATCATATCGCGCTTTTGCCCGCGTTTCGGGTCGAAGATTTTTACGCGCCTTCCGCGCCGTTCGGTCAAAGCCTTTTCCAGAATTTCGCGGTCGGCAAAATCAGCCGGAACGTGAATTTCCAAAGGAACATAATCGGTCGAATAATACTGCGCGAGAACTTCGCCTAAGAATTCGGAAACATCGAAATTCTCCGCGTCCAAATCTTCCCAGAAAAATTCGCGCCGCCCGACGATTTTGCCTTCGCGCATTGTGAAAAGCTGCAAAGCCAGTCTTTGCCGTTCACGATAAAAACCGAACATATCAATGTCGCGTTCGGCGGTCATCGCCATTTTTTGCTGTTCGGCGAGCGCAAGAACGGTTTTGTGCAAATCGCGGTATTTGGCGGCGAGTTCGTAGTTTTGATTTTCGGCGAAATGCCACATTCTTTCCTGCAAATTGGTGGCTAGTTCCTTGTTCTTGCCTTCGAGCAGAAGTTTTACGTCGGCGGTTGCCTGTTGATATTCATCGGGTTTGCAAAGTTCTTTGACACACGGCGCGAGACATCTTTTAAGATGGTATTCCAAGCAAGGGCGTGGCAGTTTGCCGTCAATTTCTATGTCGCACGTGCGAAGTTGAAAGGCGCGATTGATTAAATCTAAAGTTCGACGCGCTAAACTGGCGGGCAAAAACGGTCCGTAATACGATGCGCCGTCGCGCAGGATTTTTCTGGTGATGACGACTTTCGGAAACGGCTCGTGCGTCATTTTCAAATGCGGATACTGCTTGTCGTCTTTGAGCAGAACATTAAAGCGAGGTTTATGTTTTTTGATGAGATTCGATTCTAAAACCAGAGCTTCAACTTCGTTGTCAACAACGATAAATTCCAGATCGGCGATGCGTTTGACTAATTCGCGCGTCTTGGCGTCGTGTCCGCGACCCGACTGGAAATACGAGCGCACGCGATTTTTCAAATTCTTCGCCTTGCCGACGTAGATGATTTTGCCGTCCGAGTTTTTGTGAATATAAACGCCGGGCGCGGTCGGCAGATTTTTGAGTTTTTCATCCAAAGTCATAACTAAAACATAGAAAGTTTCCCGCCAAGACGCAAAGGCGCAGAGAAAATTTAGCGCGAAACAGCCCGACGACACGAATTAAATTTTACAGTCCGTGATCTTCTTTAAATTTCTCTTTGCGTTCTTTGCGCCTTTGCGGGAAACTTTTTCTCGAATGAAAACGATTTTGACTACATCGCCCACCGAAGCTGCGAAATTTATTAAGCGCGGCGGGACAGTCGCGTTTCCGACCGAAACGGTTTACGGTTTGGGCGCGAATGTATTTGACGAACAAGCAATTAATAAAATTTTCGCGGCGAAAAAGCGCCCGAATGATAATCCGCTCATCGCGCACGTCGGAAATCTGACGCAAATCGAATCGGTGGTTTCCGAAATCAATCATACGGCGCAGCAGTTTATCGAAGCGTTTTTTCCCGCGCCTTTAACTTTAGTTTTGCCAAAGTCAAGAAAAGTTCCGCTCATAGCCACAGCAAATCTCGAAACAATCGGCGTGCGAATGCCGAAAAACGATCTGGCTTTGAAGTTTTTGCGGGCGTGCGCCGCGCCGCTCGTCGCGCCGTCGGCAAATCTTTCGGGCAAACCTTCGCCGACGAGCTGGCTGGCAGTTTATGAAGATTTGAACGGCAGAATTGACTGCATTCTGCAAGGCGCGATGACGGAAATCGGTTTGGAATCTACGGTTGTTGACTGCACTTCGGAATTTCCGTTGATTTTACGAGCCGGAGCGATAACGCTGGAGGATTTACGAAAAATCGTTCCCGAAACGAAAATATATCAAATAAAAGAAAATGAATCGCCGAAAAGCCCGGGCTTAAAGCACCGGCATTATTCGCCGCGGGCAAAAGTAACTTTGATTTCAAATTTTAAATTTCCTATGTCAGAGCGATGCGCGTTTATCGGATTGAGCGCGCCGGATGAAAAATTCGATTTGGTGAAAATTTGCCCGTCGGTCGAAGATTACGCGCATTCGCTGTTCGATTTTTTTCGCCAGTGCGACCGGCGGGAAATTAAAGAAATTTTCTGTCAAACAATCGAAGAAAGAGGAATCGGTCTGGCGTTGATGGATCGTTTGAAGCGCGCGGCGGAAAGCGGAACGCCGCCATCCTGACATCAAAATTGTTGATAATCTACGGTTTTTCGTGCTCACGCGCTCAGTGCCGTCAGGATGATGGCGTTCCCATAACGGCAACAATCGCCAGTTCGCCGCTTTCGCCCAAAACTTTCGATTCAATCAAAACGCTTTCTTTTAATTGGTGAAGATATTCAGGCGGAACTAAAACCAAAACGGTTTTGCCATTCTGCTGTTTTATTTCTTCCAGGATTTCCGTCACGCCGAAATACTTTTTTAATTTGCCGTCGGCGTCTCTGACTAATCTGCCCGCGCCGTAAAACTCGGCGTTGTGCGAAACGGCGTGGAGGTTCAAAATTTTCGCGTCCGCGTAACCGGCGGCGTTTGCCGTTTCGATCAAATATTTCGTCGTATCAGCCTGCGCGTAAGCGGGAACGAAAAATCGCAGAGCGACGGCGACGGCGACAAACGTCATAAAAGCGATGAGTTGGACAGCGTATTTTCTTGGGCGCGATTTTTCCGTGAAACGAGAAATATAATCAGCCGTCAAAACGAGCGCGGCGGGCAGCGCGGGCAAAATATAGCCGGGCAGTTTTGAACCGGAAAAGGTAAAGAAAACAAGCGGCACGAGCAACCAGGCAAAAGCGAAAATGCGAATTGAAGGCGCGGACAGGCGGAGACGTGCAGAGGTTTCCTGACTTTGAACTTTAGACTTTGAACTTTGAACTTTGAGGAAATCCCAGATTGCCGCCAGAAAAAACGGCAGCCACGGCAGCGTCATAAGCGGCAGAACCCAGAAGAAAAACGTAAACGGCTGCGGGTGTTGATATTTGTTTGAAGTATAGCGCGCGAAATGATGCTGAACGAAAAACTCGTCAATGAACCTCCAGCCGTGTGCCTGATACATCGGCAGGTACCAGCTCGCCGCGACGATTAAACTTAAAATTGTTCCCCAGAATAAGCTGAAAATAAAGGTTTTGTTCGGCAATTTTCTGGATAGTAGAAAATAGAAAGCGACAATAGCGAAGGGAAAAACGATGCCGATTAAACCTTTGGCGAGTAAGGCTAAGCCGATGAAAAAGTAAAAAGCGAAAAGTGAAAAGTAAAAAGTGGAAGCGGATTCTTTTTTTGTTTGGTCGAAAATAAAAAACGAAATCAGAGAAGCAGTTAGCGGGAAAGTCAGAATAATATCGAAACTCGCGCCGCGCGAAAATACCAGTAAACCGATTGACGAGGCGGCAATTAAAGCGAGCCAGTTAGCGAAATCGTTTCCAGCCACAGAGTTTATGGAGAAAGCAGGGAAAATTTCTTTATTTTCGTTTTCAGTTCCTCTGTGCTTCACTGTGTTCTCGGTGGCTAAACTTCTTCCTAAAATCCACAAACTGAAAATCGTTCCCAAGCCAAATAAAGCCGAGCCGAAACGCGCCGCGAATTCCGACACGCCGAAAAGTTTATACGCGGCGATTTGCAGCCAATAAAGCAGCGCCGGTTTTTCAAACCAATTCGCGCCGCCGAGCGTCGGCGTCACCCAATCACCGCGCAAAAACATCTCCCGCGCCACCTGCGCGTAGCGCGGTTCATCAGGTCCGAGCAGCGGTAAATCCAGCGCTAAGAAGTAAACGGCGACGATAACGACGGCAAATAATAGCCAGACGATTCGGTCTGCGCGCCGCGGTCTTTGGTCACTTGTCTTTGTAATTTCCGACATCTTCAATGAAAATGATAAGTATTGCTGAAAATCCTGCTCGGTTCAAATTATGGAAGAAATCACAAGTCGCCAATCCCCAATCCCCAATCTTCGAACCGCCGTCATTGGCGTCGGTTCACTAGGACAACATCACGCCAGAAACTATGCCGAAATTGCCCACGCGGGTAATTCGGAATTCCTCGGCGTATGCGATTCAAACGAGGAGAACGCGCGGACAATCGCCGGGAAAAACAACTGTGATTATTTCACCGATTGGCGCGAACTGCTCGATAAAGTTACCGCAGTTTCAATCGTCACGCCGACTGAGACGCATTGCGAAATCGCCTGCGCTTTTTTGGAAAAAGGCGTCAATGTTTTAGTCGAAAAACCGATTGCGAGAACTTTGGCGGAAGCTGATTTGATAATCGAAGCCGCCGAAACGTCCGGCGCCAAACTGATGGTTGGGCATCTTGAAAGATTTAATCCGGCGATGGTCGCGCTTCGCCCGCAGGTGACGAAACCGCTTTACTTTGAGATTCACCGCGTTTCACCTTTTCCGAACCGCTCGCTTGATGTTGATGTCGTTTTGGATGTGATGATTCACGATCTCGACGCGATTCAATGGCTGGTTGATTCGAAAGTTTCGGAAATTCGCGCCGTCGGCATTCCCGTTATTTCCGATAAAGTTGACGCTGCGAACGCGCGTATTGAGTTTGAAAACGGCGCGGTCGCCAACATCACGGCTTCGCGCATCGGGACGGAAAAGATTCGCAAAACGCGCTTTTATCAAACGAATTCTTATGTCGTGCTCGATTATGCGACAAAATTCGCTTCCGTGACGAGTCTTGCGCCGAACGCGATTCATCCGCTTTTGGGAATCAATATCAATCGCCTGGAAATTAACGATGTCGAGCCGCTGCGGGCGGAAATCGAAGCGTTTTTAGATTCGATTTCGCAGGACAAAACGCCGCCGATTACCGCGCATGACGGACGGCGCGCGCTCGATTTGGCTTTGGGCGTGCTGGAAAAAATTGACGAACACGCGAAAAAAGTTTTCCCTAAATGAAATCCGAAAAAGTTTCGACATTTTTACAATCCCGAATTGACGTGGGTGATTTTCCGTCGGCGGTTTATTTAATTGCAGAAAAAGGCGAGATTGTTTTCCAGGACGCGCTCGGCTTTGCCGTCCTCGAACCGGAACGAATCAAAGCGCGAACCAATACGATTTACGATTTAGCGAGTTTGACGAAACCGCTCGTCACGGGTTTGCTGTGCGCGAAACTGATTGAAAGCGGTGAGTTAAGTTTAACAGACAAAATTTCGAGATATTACAACGAATTTAATACAAATGAAAAAAGCGCAATGACGGTTGAAAACCTGCTGACTCATACTTCAGGCTTTCAGGCGTGGCAACCTTTTTATTTGTCGCATGATTCTTCTTTAATCAGCGAAGCAGCTTATTTAGGAGATTCCGACGACGAAATAAACAAATTTGTGCTGCGGGAAATCGCTAAAACGCCGCTTGAAAATCCGATAAATTCAAAAGTTGTTTACAGTGATTTTAATTTTTTATTGTTAGGCTTTTTGATTGAAAAGATTTACGAAAGAGAATTTCATCATACCATCGTAACCGAGATATTTGACCGGCTTAGATTAACGCACACATTTATCGGTGGATTAGATACCTTGAGAAGAGAAATCGCCGCTTCTGAATTTGGTAATGAATATGAAAAGCAGATATGCGTTGATTTAGGATTTGATGTTTCAAAATATAAATGGCGCGATTATCAAATTTGGGGCGAAGTTCACGACGGCAATTGTTATTTTATGAACGGCGTTTCCGGTCACGCCGGACTTTTTTCGACCGCCGAAGAAACATTCAAAATAGCGCAGCAGTTTCTGCCAAATACGACACAACTTCTGAAACCCGAAACCTGCGAATTATTCCGCACAAATTTTACTGAAGAGTTTAATGAAGCGCGTTCGATTGCCTTTCAACTTGCCGCCACAAAAGATTCGACCGCGAGCGCGGCGTTAGCAAAAGACAGTTTCGGGCATCTCGGTTTTACGGGAACGAGTCTTTGGATTGACCCGGAAAAGGAGAGAATTTATATATTGCTGACTAATCGCACGCATGCGCGCTCTTTGCCGTTTGCCAATATCAACAATGCTCGCCGATGCTTTCACGAACTTGCCGCCTCCGAACTTGCGGTTTAAAGCGTTTAGATTATCTATTTGGGGCACCGTTTTCAAATAAAACAACCTAAAACTTACCCTTACAAACTCCGCAGACATCTCATACCGCGAATAGTTAATCAAAAACTCATCTTTCCGAAATGGAAAATTTTGCTTGGAGAGTAAAAGAGTATGAAAAGATTTGTAGTCGTTCTGGTGTGCGTTTGTTTTTTTAGTCTTCAGATTTTGGCTCAGTCCGGCAAAGGGACGCGCCCACGCGTGGCTACCGCGCCAACTCCTGAAACAGATTCGCAGAGTCAAACGTCACTCAAAAGTCCGCCGGTTTTGAAAGGCAACACAAAAACATCCGCTCAGACGAATCCAGCGACGACCGAAGAAAATCTGATTGAAGATGACGATGTAATCCGCGTCGAAACGAATGTTGTGACGATTCCCGTGTCGGTGCTTGACCGTGACGGCAGATTTATTACGGGTTTGCAAAAGGAAGATTTTCAGGTTTTCGAAAACGGAGTCGAGCAGAAAATTGAAGAATTTGCGACCGTCCAACAGCCGTTTACCGTGATTTTGCTGATTGATGTCAGTCCTTCGACCGCTTTTCAAATTGACGAAATTCACGATGCGGCAATCGCCTTTGTTGACCAGTTGCGAAACGAAGACAAAGTGATGGTGATTGCTTTTGACGAGAAGGTGCGCGTTTTAAGCCAGCCGACCAACAATCGTGCGATTCTGCAGAGGGCGATTCAGAAAGCTCAGTTTGGCGACGGCACATCGCTCTTCGAAGCGGTTGATTACGTTATCACGCGTGAATTACAAAAAATTCAGGGACGCAAAGCCGTGGTTTTATTCACCGACGGCGTTGACACGACTTCGCGGCGGGCAACTTATCAAAGCACCGTTCGCGCGTCTGAAGAAATTGACGCGCTCTTTTACCCGATTCGCTATGACACATTTAACGAAATGAACAGCGGTGGCGGCACCACAAATTACCCGCAGCGACGACGCAACAGTGGCAACGTCGTCGCAGACATTCTAGCCGGCATTTTAGGCGGCGGCAACGTGCAGATTGGCGGCAGCGCCGGCGGCAGCCGTCAGGATTATGAAACGGGCAAAAGATATTTGGAAGAACTGGCACGCAACAGCGGCGGCAGAAATTTTGAAGCTAACAATAACCTGAGCGCGGCTTTTTCCGGCATCGCCGAAGAGCTGCGCCGTCAATACTCGCTCGGTTTTTACCCGGAAAAAGTCGGACAAAAAGGCGAACGTCGTCAAATTCGCGTGCGCGTGAAACGGCAAGGCGTCGTCGTGCGGGCAAAAGACAGTTATGTTATCGGTGATGTGAACCGAAAATTCGCGGGGAAATAATTTTTAACTTAAAATTATTAGAAAAAAATAAAGCGGTAACAGGGCAAGCAGAGATTTAATTTTGAAAATCTTTTTGTTCTGTTACCGCTTTATTTTTTTAGAGTTAACCTTACATCTTTTTCGCTTTTCAACTAATCGTTTAATCTAAATGAAGTTTGATAAATGATAAGATTGCCGTCCTTTTTTGTCTGGCGATTATTTGAATTGCTCTTGTGTCTTTTCCAATACGCCGCGTTGCGCCGATAACCTTGCCGAAAAATCATTCGTGTAAATTTATGCAACCGAGCTTGTGACTTTATGGCTAGTTTTATAGAATAAAAGTGGCTTAACTAAAGCCAAATCAGGGAGGACATTATGGCTATTAAAACGCTACAAGAAAAATTTATGCATGTGCTTGGCGACATTTATGATGCCGAGCATCGTTTTTTAGACGCGCAGCAGACGATGCTGCCGAACGCTGATTCTGACTTGGTACGGACAAGTCTGGAAACACATATTGCGGAAACCGAACAGCAAATTGTAAATCTTACACAGGTTTATGAAATTTTAGGCGTAACTCCGCAAAGAGTTTCGTGCGATGGCGCGGCGGGGATCGTTAAGGAAGGCGATAAATTGCTGAGCGAAACCAAAAACGTTCCGGCTTTGGCGGATTTGGCAATCGTCGGCGGCTGCTCAAAAGTCGAACATTATGAAATCGCTTCGTATCGCGGCTTAATCGCCGGAGCGGAGATGATGGGACAAACCGAAATCGTGCGTCTGCTGTCGGAAAACTTACAGCAGGAAGAAAACACCGCGCAAAAACTCGAAGCGAGTATGCCCGAATTGCTTCAAAATGCAATGCGGACCGCGACGGCGAAGGCGTAATAAATCTGTGTTTTTCAAATCAAAAGGCGAACTCAAATGAGTTCGCCTTTTGATTTTTTCGTTGATCATAATGCTACATCATTTCGCCGTCATCCAATTTTCACCGGCACCGATTTCGACCGTCAGCGGCACGTCTAATTCAACCGCCGCTTCCATTTCCTTTTTCACGATTTCTTTGGCGCGTTCGACTTCTTCATTCGGCGATTCGAGTAGAAGCTCGTCGTGAACCTGCATAATAATTCGCGTTTTTAAGTTTTCGCGTTTCAACGCATCGTCAACTTTGAGCATCGCCATCTTAACAATATCGCTGGCGGTTCCTTGAATCGGCATGTTAATAGCTTCGCGTTCGGCACGCAGACGCACATTGAAATTGCGGTCTTTAATTGACGGAACGTAGCGCCGTCTGCCGTAGATAGAGGAGACGTAACCTTTCTCGCGGGCGATTTTCGGCGTTTCTTCCATGAAAGTTTTCACGCCTTTGTAGGTGTTGTAATAATCTTCGATAACCTTTTTCGCTTCGTTGCGCGAGATGCCGACTCTTTGGGAAAGTCCGTAGGCTTCGACGGCATAGGCGATGGCAAAATTCGTGATTTTCGCGTTGCGGCGGGCGACTTTTAACTCGGCAGGCGTTTTCGCGCCGAAAACCAGTTCGGCGGTTTGCGCGTGAATGTCTTCGCCGTTTTGAAACGCATCGAGCATTCGTTCATCGCGTGTAATGTGCGCGAGCAGACGCAATTCCAATTGCGAATAATCGGCGGAAATAAGTTTGCAGCCGGTTTCGGGAATAAACGCTTTGCGGATTTGCTGACCGAGTTCGGTGCGAATCGGGATGTTTTGCAGATTCGGCTCGCTCGAACTAAGTCTGCCGGTTGTCGTGACCGTTTGATTAAGATGCCCGTGAATGCGTCCGTCCGCGCCAAGCAGTTTCGGCAGCGCGTCCGCATATGTCGCACGGAGTTTATCGAGCTCGCGGAATTCTAAAATCAAGCGCGGCAGCTCGTAAGTTTCGGCGAGTTCGGTCATCACGTCTTTGCTCGTGGACATTTGCCCGGTCGCGGTTTTTTTCGATGAGCCGATATTGAGTTCTTCTAAAACTTCGCCGACTTGTTTCGGCGAGCCGATATTAAATTCGCGCCCGGCAAGTTCAAAAATCTTTGCACTGAGCGTGTCGGTTTCAGTCGAAATAAAATCTGACAAACCTTTCAAAACCGCCGTGTCAACCTTCAATCCTGCGATTTCCATCCGGTAAAGAAGTGGCACGAGCGGCAATTCGATGTCTGTGTAAATTTCTTCCAAACCGTCTTCCTGTAATTTTCTTCGCAGCATCGGCGCCAGTTGAAAAGCAAAATCGGCGCGTTCCGCAGCGCGATATTGTGCTTCCGTCCAGCCTTCGGGAATGTCCGTCGCCGCCTCCTGGTTAAGATTCTGCATTGCGAGAAGTGACACGGCATAACTGGCGCGGCTTGAATCCAAAAGATAAGCGGCAAGCATCGTGTCGTCCTCGACGGCTTCCGGTTCGATGTCGAGCGTTTTCAAAACCGCGAGATTTCGTTTCCAGTCGTGCGTGCATTTTGCCAGAAAACCGTTTGACAAAATATCTTTCAGCGCCGCGACT
>Ga0136614_10003407_pt1 | contig 10163 bp, 11 predicted proteins | sample AntDrymUQ2792106_2_FD_106643 | JGI IMG/M metagenome (GOLD analysis project Ga0136614, IMG submission 106643) | Polar desert sand microbial communities from Dry Valleys, Antarctica - metaG UQ279 (21.06) | ecosystem: Environmental > Terrestrial > Soil > Desert | place: Antarctica: Dry Valley... | reverse complement strand
GTAGCAGGCTTGCTGTCATTGTCAAGTGGTACTCTGTTGGGCATGGACTTGTCCGTGGATCGCAGCAGCGAGGTCCCGCTCGGTACCCAACTGGCCTGGAAGCTGCAGGCGGCGATCGCCGCCGGAGCGCTGTCGGCGGGTGAGCGCCTGCCCGGCCTGCGCGCGCTCGCGCAGGAGGCCGGCGTCAACATCAACACCGTGCGCGCCGTCTACGCGCGGCTCGAGGAGCAGGGCCTGATCGCCTCCGAGCAGGGCCGGGGGACGTTCGTCACCGAGCGTGCCGCAGGCACCGAGGCGCTCGGCCGCTTCGCGGCCCAGGCCGCGGCGGAGGCGCGCAACGCCGGCCTCGATCCGCGCGAGGTGGCGACCACGCTCTACGCGGGCTTCGAGTCAGCCGAGCCTGAGCTTCGTCCCGAGCCGACGGCCCCTGCGCCGGAAGCGTCTGACGCGCGCGCCTCCGAGTCGCGCGAGTATCGCGCCGAGCTGCGCCGCCAGATCGCCGAGTACGAGCGTCAGATCGCGTACTACACGCGCCACAGCCTCGGCGGTCCGGACGGGTCGGGCGCCGCCCCGGCGCGGCGCCGAGCCGGCGCGCTGCTCAACGCGAGCGAGCTCGAGGCCATCCGCGACGAGCTCGACCAGCGCGTGGCCGAGCTGCGGCTCACCGAACAGCAGACGCGCGAGGAGGAGTCGGAGCTGCGCCAGCTCGAGCGCACGGTCTCCGAGCTCGAGCGCCAGGAGGACATCCACAGCAGCCCGCGCAGCGCCCGCACGACGACCAGCGGCCCGCCTCGGATCGTCTGGCAGCAGGGCTCGCTGCGCTGGAATGGATAGACGCCGCGCTCGAGGCGCTCAGTCCAAGCGTTCGAGCAAGGCCACGCACTCGATATGCGGCGTCTGCGGGAACATGTCGACCGGGCGCACGCTCTTCAGCTCGTAGCCGGCGTCGACCAATTGGCGCGCGTTCGGCGCCAGCGTCGTCGGGTTGCAGGAGACGTAGACGATGCGCGCCGCTCCGGCCTCCAGCACGCGGCGCACGATCTTCTGGGACAGGCCGGCACGCGGCGGGTCGAGCACGACGACGTCGGGCGTGCCCGCCTGCTCGAGTAACGGTCGCAAAGTCGTCCGCACGTCCCCGGCGCGGAAGCGGGCGTTGTCGATCCCGTTCAGCTCCGCGTTGCGCTCGGCGTCGCGGATCGCGGGCTCGATCAGCTCCAGGCCCCAGACCTCGCCCGCCTGGCGCGCGAGCATGAGCGCGATCGTGCCGATGCCGCAATAGAGGTCGAGCACGCGCTCCGACCCGGTCAACTGGACGAGCTCGGCCGCGGTCGCGTAGAGCCGCTCGGCCATCTCGGTGTTGGTCTGGAAGAACGCCTCGGGCGAGATCAGGAGGCGCAAGCCGGAGAGCTCCTCCGCGATCGCCTCGTCGCCCGCGAGCAGGTCGGTCTCTCCCCCACGCGTCGTCTCGGCCACCCCGGCCGCACGCGTCCAGAGCACGCTGTCCGCGACTTCGGCGAGGGCCGCGGTGAACTCCGAAGCCCGGAAGTCGCCGTCGCTCGTAACGATCCGGGCCTGCAGCTGGCCGCTGCGCCGGCCCTCGCGCACGACGAGGTTGCGCAGGAAGCCCGAGTTGTCGCGGCGGTCGTAGGTGGAAAGGCCCTCGGCCTGGCACCAGTCCTCGACCCGCCTGCGCAGCTCGCCGACGCGCTCGGAGGCGAGCACGTCGTCGTCGATCGGGGCGATCTCGGCCCAGCTGCCGGGCCGGTGGAAGCCCAGCACGAGCTCGTCGCGCCCGACCGCCTCGCCGAACGAGTACTCGACCTTGTTGCGGTAGCGCCAGTGCTCGACGGCCGCGAGCATCGGCTCGACCGGCGGGTCGGGGAAATGCCCGATCCGCTCGAGCGCGTCGATCACCTGCGCCCGCTTGTGCTCGAGCTGGCGCTCGTAGGGCAGCACCTGCCACGGCGCCCCCGGATGCTCGGCGCGCGCGGCGATGCGGTCCGGGCTCGGCGCGAGCAGCTCCACCAGGCGCGCCTCGGCGTAGGCGCGCTTGCGCTTGGTGACGCGTGCGCGAACGCGATCGCCGGGCACGCCCCCGCGCACGAACACGACGTAGCCGTCGCTGCGGGCAACGCCGCTACCGCCGTAGGCCAGCGAGTCGATCGTCAGCTCGAGCTCGTCGCCGCGTGCGGGGCGCCGCTCGGGCGCCGGTGCAGTCTCAGGGGTCATCGAGCACCCGTCTCGAGGGCCACGTCTCTGTTGATGTGGGCCCGGTAGGGCCTCAGAGCTTGGCTTCGACCGCGCTGAGCACCGACTTGCGGTTCGCGTTGCGGCGCTCGTGGTCGCGCACCTTGCGCAGCTCGGGCGGGGACAGGTCCCCCAGCCGGCTCTGCACCTGGGCGACGGTCAAGTCCTCGTAGCCGCTGATCGGGAAGCTCGGCCCGACGCCCGCCACCCGCCGCGCGCGGTCGGCGTGGGCGCGCACGGGGTCGGCGGCCTTCGAAGCGCGCGAGCGCGCCTTGTCAGCTGCCTTGCGGGCCTTCTCCGCGCGGTCCTCGAGCTCGCTGCGCCCGCGGCCGAGCAACTGCTCGAGGTCGCGCAGCACATCGCTCGTCTGCTGCTGGCCGCGCTCGATCAGCCCTTGCGCGAGTTGGCGCGCGTCCTCGGCGGTCATCCGCCCGCGCGCGACCGCGTCGCTCATCGTGTCCTCGATTCGTTCGCGCGTGAGCATCACCAGGTCGAGCGGGGCGATCACGCCTTCCGTGAGGGCGTCGCGCAACTCGGCCGCGCTCTTGCCCGTCAGATCGGGTGACGAATCCTGCTTGGTCGAGCGCTTGCGGGCGGGCGACTGCTTGGACGCCTTGGACGCCTGCGCTCCCTTATGCGGAGCCGCGCGTGCCCGTGAGCTGCTTGCTGCCATGACTCTCCATCCCTTCCGGCGACTGGTGAGACAACCTTAGCGCGCGGCGGCGAGCCCGAACCGCGCCACGAGCGGGGCGTGATCGGAGAGCCTGATCAGCTTGCCCTCGGGGACGCGTAGGTCACGCGCCGAAGCCGGCAGACGGGTCGGCGCCGCGGGGACCGTGAGCCCGTGGGCGAGCAGGTGATCGACTGCATCGGCGGCGCTAGGCGCGACGAGCCCATACGCCTCTTCGAGCCTCTTGAAGGGCGCCGGAGCACTCCGCGGGCGCAGGTTGAGATCGCCTCCGAAGAGCAATGGCTGCGCGCCTGACCACTCGGTCGCGGCCGCGGCGGCCAGCTCGACGTCGCGCGCCGCCGCGGCCTCGTCGTGGGCGGTCGCGTGCAGGTTTGCCACGCAGACGGCGCCCGGCGGACCCTCGAGCCGCGCCCAGAGCATTCGCCGGCGCTCGGGGCGGCGGGTCAGCGTCAATCGCCGAACCTCCACGATCCGCCACGGGGGACGCACGAGCAGCTGGTTCGAGCCACCCTCGCCGGACGCGATCAGGTCGGGGTTGACAGCGGCGATCAAAGCACGCCCGACGGCACCGAAGTTGCGCGCGGTCAGCGCCGAGGCGCCGTGCACGCCGAGTCGCGAGCAGAGCGGGCGCAGCCAGCGCGGTGGAGCTTCCTGGAGCAACGCCACGTCCCAGTCGAGGCCGCCGAGCACGCGCGTGAACTCGTCGAGCAGCTGCCGGTTCACCTGCACGTGGGTGGCATCCGACTCGGTCATCCCGAGCAGGCGCGAGCGCAACGTGAACAAGCCCTCGTTCGGTGGCGCGTCGCGGCCGTGGAAGAGGTTCCAGCTGATCGCGTCCAGGTCGCTCATGGCTGAGGGTCCAGATGATGGGTGGAATCAGTCATCTAGGCTTCTCCGGTGCCGCGTCACTTTCTCACCGGTGAGGAGATCAGCAGCGAGGAGCTGGGCCGGCTGCTCGACCGGGCGCTCGAGCTGAAGACGGATCGTGCGGCCTCACAGGCACTCGCGGGGCGCAGCGTCGCGCTCATCTTCGAGAAGCCCTCGACGCGCACACGGGTTTCGTTCGAAGTCGGCGTCGGCGAGCTCGGCGCGCAGCCGATCGTGCTGACCAGCGCCGACCTCCAGCTCACGCGCGGGGAATCGGTACGCGACACCGCACTCGTCCTCTCGCGCTACGTGCACGCTATCGGCGTCCGCACGGGCGCGCACGCGATCGCCGCCGAGCTCGCCGAGCACGCGGACGTGCCTGTGATCAACATGCTCACCGCCGACCATCATCCCTGCCAGGCGCTCGCCGACCTGCTGACGCTGCGCGAGCGCTTCGGAAAATTGGACGTCCTCAAGATCGCGTACGTCGGCGATGGCAACAACGTCGCCCACTCGCTGATGCTGCTCGGGGCGAAGGCCGGCGTCCACGTGGCGATCGCCACCCCGGAGGAGCTGGCCCCGCACCCACTCGTCGCACAGGTCGCCGGGGCCTCGGCGGCGGCAGGGGGGCGGGTCGATCTCACCAACGACCCCGGCGCGGCGGCGGCGGACGCGCACGCGCTGTATACCGACGTCTGGGTGAGCATGGGCGACGAGGACGAGGCCGTGCGCCGCCTCGAGTTGCTCGAGCCGTTTCGGCTCGACTCGGAGCTGCTCGCGCGCGCGCGCCCCGACGCCGTGGCGCTCCATTGCCTGCCCGCCCACCCGGGCCAGGAGATCAGCGAGGACGTCCTCTACGGGGAGCGCTCGGCGATCTGGGATCAGGCCGAGAACCGGCTGCACGCGCAGAAGGCGTTGCTCGAGCTGCTCGCCGGGTAGTCCACCAGGGCCGAACCCGCGTATAGGGTTGGTGAAACCCCCGAGGAGGTCAAACTGATGAAGAGGTTGCTGCTACTGCTGTTCGCTTGTCTCGCACTGGTTGGCGCAGGCTGCGGGGGCGACGACGACGACAAGGACAGCGGCGGTGGTGGCGACACCGGCGCGGCTACCGACACGGCTCCGGCCGACGACGCCGCCAGTGCCGGCAGCGGCGAGACGGCCAAGGTCGACATGAAGGACATCCAGTACGTGCCAAAGGAGATCACCGTCAAGAAGGGCACGACGATCACCTGGACCAACTCCGACCAAGTCGCGCACACGGTCACCCACGACAGCGGACCCGGCGACTTCGACTCGGGCAACATCGAGCCGGGCAAGACGTTCGAGCAGAAGTTCGACGAGCCCGGCGACGTCGGAGTCATCTGCACTATCCACCCGAACCAGACGGGGACTGTGACTGTCGAGTAGCGGCGTTCTCAGGCTCGCGGGCGGAGGCCGAAGCCGCGCACCAGGAGCAGCGCCGTTTCGGAGAGGCTGCCGCGGGCCGGCAGCAGCCCGAGTTGGACCGCTGCGGAGTAGAGATCGAAGAAGCCGCGCGCGCGCCTGACGCGGCCGTCCTCGAGCTCGGCGTAGTGGACGCCGTGCACGGTCAGGAAGCGGCCGCTGGCTGGAAGGTTCGGCAGATCGCCGCGGTGCGTCGCCAGCGCGCGCCACGGCAGGCAGGCGAAGCGCTCGGAGCCGAGCGCCGCGCCGGCGCGCTCGATGCGCAGGTCCGGGAACGCCTCGCGCAGGCGCCCCGCGTGTGCCCCGAGCGCCCCGGCGCCGAGCAAAGGCTCGACGGCGACCGGGTCCTCGTAGTGGACGTCCGGGGTGCAGCAGTCCTCGAACGAGGCCCCGTCGGCGTCGGTCCAGCACGCCTGCCAGGTGCCGGCGAGCTCCTCCAGCGGCGAGCGGTCGAGCGCGTCGCTCAAGGTCGGCTGTGGAGCTCCGGGACGCCCTCCGAGGGCGTCGAGGGCTCGCCGTAGAGGCGGCGCGGGATCCGGCCGGCCTCGAACGCCAGTCGTCCGGACTCGATCGCGAGGCGCATCGCGCGCGCCATCGCCGGCGGGTCCTCAGCCCGCGAGACGGCGCTCGCCAGCAGGACCGCGTCGCAGCCGAGCTCCATCGCGAGCGCGGCGTCGGAGGCGGTTCCGACGCCCGCGTCGAGGATGACCGGCACGCTCGCCTGCTCGACGATCAGGCGGATGTTGTACGGGTTGCAGATCCCCATCCCGCTGCCGATCGGCGAGCCGAGCGGCATCACCGCGGCGCAGCCGACGTCCTCGAGTCGGCGGGCGAGCACCGGATCGTCGTTGGTGTAGGGCAGGACGGCGAAGCCCTCGCCGACCAACGTCGCGGCCGCCTCGAGCAACTCCGAGGCGTCCGGGAGCAGCGTGCGATCGTCGCCGATCACCTCGAGCTTCACCCAGTCCGATTCGAGCGCCTCGCGCGCGAGCCGGGCGGTCGCGACCGCGTCGCGCGCGGTGTAGCAGCCGGCCGTGTTGGGGAGCAGCTCCAGGCCGCCTTCGCGCAGCACGTCGGCGATCGAGCCGCGCGCGGATGGATCGACGCGGCGCAGCGCGACAGTCGCCACGCGTGCGCCGGACGCGGCGGCTGCCTCCGCCAGCACGGACAGGTTGCGAAAGCCGCCCGTGCCGAGGATCAGGCGCGAGTCGAGCGCCCGCCCGGCGAGCTCGAACGGCGGCTTGGGCTCGCTCATCGACTCATCCTCCCTGAACCGCCTGCAGGACCTCGACCTGCTGACCCTCGCGCAACGGCGTCTGCCCCCACTGCGAGCGCGGAACGACCTCGCCGTCGATCGCGACGGCAATCCCACCCGCCGCGGGCTCAGCACCGGCCGCCTCGACCGCCGCCGACACGGTGGCGCCGTCGTCGAGCTCGCGCGGCTCGCCGTTCAGCGACAGCTTCATCGCGCCGCGCCGGTCAGCGTCGTCGTCACGATATCGGCGGTCAGGGGCGCGAGCAGCACGCCGTTGCGGTAGTGGCCGGTCGCCCAGACGAGCCCCTCCACCTCGGCGCGACCGATGACGGGCAGGTTGTCCGGGGTGCCCGGTCGCAGCGCCGCACGCAACTCGTAGAGCTCGAGCTCCGCGACCTCGGGGAGCACCTCGCGCGCTGCCTCGAGCAGCCGGAAGACGCCGTCGGCCGTGACCCGCTCGTCGAATCCCTGCTCCTCGACCGTCGCGCCGACCACGACGCGGCCGTCGCCGCGGTCGACGATGTAGCAGCGCGGCGTGCGCACGATGCGCTCGAGCAAGGGTCCGGTCCCGCGCAGGCGCAGGATTTGCCCCTTGACGGGCCGCACCGGCGGCGCGGGCGCCAGCTCCGGCAACTCGAGCAACGCCGTGTGGGCGCCGGCCGCGACCACGACCTCGGCGGCGTCGATGCGGCCGCCGTCGAAGTCGACGCCGACGACGCGCTCGCCCGCGAGGCGGATCGAGGTCACCTCGGCGCGGCGCAGCTCTCCGCCCGCGGCGGCGAACGCCGTCTGCAGTGCGCGCAGCGTCGCGCGCGGATCGACCCGGCCGTCCTGGGAGGCGACGATGCCGCCCGCGACGCGCGGTGAGAGCCCCGGTTCGAGCGCGCGCAGCTCACGCGGGCCGGCCCATTCCACCTCGAGCCCGAGCCCGCGCTGCAGCTCGAGCAGCCGCTTCAGCTCGCCGACGTCGTCGACCTCCGTGGCGGCCACGAGCGCACCGCATGCGCGGTAGCCGATGCTCTCCCCGCCGGCGGCCTCGAGCTCGGCGGCGAACTCCGGCCAGCGGGCCGCGCCGCGCAGGTTGAGATCGAGCAGCTCGCGCTCGCCGAAATCGGCCTCCGTGACGGGCGCGAGCATGCCGGCGGCGACGCCCGAGGCGCCCGCCCCCGGCTCCGCGCGATCGAGCACGAGCACGTCGAGGCCGCGCTGGGCGGCCCGCCACGCACAGGCGAGGCCGATGATCCCGGCGCCGACGAAGACGGCGTCGTAGCTCTCTTTGCGAGCGGCTGCGCTCACACCCGAGCAGGCTACCCCCAGAGCGCCGCGGCCAACCCGGCGCGGCGTCAGCGCTTGAGCGCCGGGGTCTCGCGGCTGAAGCGCTCGATCGAGCCGTCCTGGACGCTGAAGCGGAAGCTGCGCTTGGCCGCGCTCGGGATCGTCAGGCGTTTCATGAAGTAGCCGCGCGAATTCGTCTGCACCGCCTCGCCGCCGGCCGCGACCGTGAACGGCTCGGTCTCGCCGAGGCGCTGCTCGATCCGCACCTGCAGGCCGGGGACCGGTCGCGCCGCACCCCAGACCTCGACCGTCCGCGAGCCGCGCAGCGTGACGAACAGTGGCAGCCGGTAGGCGTCGTAGACACCCGGCTTGGCGTTGAAGTCCTCGAAGCGCAGGCCGGTCTGGAAGCGCGAGAAGCGATCGTTGCCGGTGCCGGGGTTGAGCACGTCGTCGACGAGCAGGTACTGGGCCCACGACGCGACGCGGTCGTCGCGCCAGGCCATCCACTCGGCCTCGTTCAGGTAGCCCGGAATCTTCGCGATGTCGACCTGGAACGGGTCGGGCGGATTGCTCTGGTAGCCGAACTCCGTCACGTAGATCGGGATCTTCTTGCGCGCCAGGCGGCCCTGCGCGGCGGCCTTGTCGAGCACGCGCTCGAGGCGATCGAGCGATCGGATCGTCGCGTCGTCCTTGGTCGGCTCCTTGCCGCGCGGTCCGCTCGCGCGCGTGTAGGGATGCATCGCGAACCCCTTGACGCCCGTGATCTGACGGAAGTTCAGGCAGCCGCGCACGCTCGCCTGGCTGCCGCGGTAGGGCTCGTGGTTCGCGTCGAGGCAGAAGAACTCGCGCAGGAACTCGACCGGCTGGACGTTGTTGCGCGCGCCGTAGCGGCTCGACCCGATCGGCAGCAGCTCGCCGAACAGGATCGTGTCGTTCTTATGACCCGAGCGGCCGAACGCCAGCACCGCCTGGCGCACCATGTTGCGGTAGAGCTCGGGCGAGATAGCGCGCTTCGAGCTCTCCGAGCCGAGCGGCTGCAGCCACATCGGATGGTTGGGCTCGTTGCCGATCGTCCAGAACGAGACGCGCGGCAGCGGGTTGCCGGCGGGGTCGCGGCGCTTGCCGTCGTAGCGGGTCCCGACGGCCTGGACGAACTTGCCGAACTCGATCGGGTTCGGCCGCGTGACGCCGACCGCATCGCCGCGCGTGGAGGTGGCCCAGCCCGGAGCGGGCGTCGAGGGCGCGACCAAAAGCTGGAACCCGCGTTCGGTGGCCGCGCGGACGAGCCCGTCATAGGCCTCCCAGCGCGCCTCCGCGTAGCTCGCGAGGTCGGCGCCGTTGTAGCCCGCCGGCTTGGTCGGACCCTGAGGAGCGATCTCCGACCACGGGATGTAGAACTTGACCGTGTCGACCCCGAGCGCTCTGAGCTCGTCGAGCTTCTCGTCGCGGATCGCCGGACCGCGCGTGAGCAGCTGCTTGTCGTCCTGGAAGATCGCGCGCTGCTTGGTGCTCGCAGCCGCGCCGGGGATCAGCGGCAGAGCCGCCAAGAGGCAGCTGACGGTGATGGTTGCCTTGATCGTTCGCATGGGCATCTGGATGCGACTCCGGTGCCCGTGCCGCAGCGAGCCGGCCGGGCAGGCCCACCGCCGTTCCAGCGGTACCCGTAGTCCCCGTATCTAACCAGGCCCGACGCCGTTTGTTGTGGCTTTCAGCGGGCTGCCGCCCCGTTGCGCCGCCGGCTGCGCTAGCGTTGCGCGCCGATGCAGCTAGGTCTATCTATCACGCTGATCGCGATCGGGGCGATCCTGAAGTACGCGATCACCGCCGACGTCTCGGGAATCGACATCCAGGTCGTCGGCGTGATCCTGATGGCGGTCGGGATCCTCGGGCTGGCGATCTCGCTGCTGATCCTCGCTATGGACCGCCCGTCGTCGCCCAGCGGCCCCGGGGACGACGACCGTACGCGCCGCCTGCGCTAGACGCGCTACGACGGGCAGGTCGTGATCGTCGCGGTGCCCGCGCTCGAGCGCGTGAAGCTGAAGCGCGCGCGCTTCAGCGTCGCGTCGGTGCCTGAGGCAAAGCCGCCCTCGACCTTCGACGCAACGCGATCGGAGAAGCTGATCCGCTGGCGCGCATCGCCGCCGCCCGTGGAGCTCGTCGAACCCCCGCGCAGGAAGGCCGAGTACTCGTAGCGTTCGCCCGCCTTCGCCGGCCAGGAGATCTGCACGCAGCGCCCCTGTGGGGCGAAGCGGAACGGCACGCCGCTGCGCAGCTTCTTGGAGCCGGCGCGGAAGTCGACCGTCATCGTCACCACCCCGTCGGCGCCCGCGGACAGCTTGCGTCCGTAGGGGAAGCCGTTGCTGCCGTCGCTGAGCAGGATCGGCC
>Ga0136614_10003406_pt1 | contig 10164 bp, 8 predicted proteins | sample AntDrymUQ2792106_2_FD_106643 | JGI IMG/M metagenome (GOLD analysis project Ga0136614, IMG submission 106643) | Polar desert sand microbial communities from Dry Valleys, Antarctica - metaG UQ279 (21.06) | ecosystem: Environmental > Terrestrial > Soil > Desert | place: Antarctica: Dry Valley... | reverse complement strand
GGCGAGGCATCGACATAGAACTTGTAAGGCGTGTCCGGGAAAACGACGGAGCCGATATCGCGTCCCTCCATGACAACGTCGTGGGCCTGGGCATAGGCACGCATTTTCACGACCAGAACCTCGCGCACACGCGGCACGCCGCTGACGAGCGACACACCTTCATTTACGCGCACGTCGCGCAGATGCGGAGCGGGATCATAGCCTTCTACAAGGATGCGCGCCTCCTTTTCAACCAGGTCGGTTTCGAGTCGAGTCTCTGCGACCAGGGCGGCGATCGCAGCTTTGTCTCGCAAGTCCACGCCGCGCTCCAAGACATGCCACGTGATCGCGCGATACATCGCGCCAGAGTTGACGTAAACGAATCCGAGGTTCCTCGCGAGCTCGTGCGCGACGCTGCTTTTGCCAGAGGCGGAGGGACCGTCGATCGCGATGACGCGATGGTAGGGAATGGCGGGCACGTTCAGGGCAGAGCAGGCGCAAGGCGCGAGCCGTGCATGCTATTCGTTATCGACGCGCGACGGCGTCAGCGAACTGATGACCGGCGTAGTCATGCGCTGCCTTTTCGGATTCATGATCTCTTCCAGCGCCTTGCCAAATTCCGGGTAGGACTCGTTCACGCACTCGGCATCCTGCACGACCGTCTCGCCATCCGCGAAAAGCCCAGCCACGGCGAAGGCCATCGCGATACGATGATCGCCGAAGCTGGCGAGGCGCGCCCCACGCAGGGAGCCGCGTCCGTGAATTTCGAGACCGTCATTTAGCTCGATGACCTGCGCCCCCATGGCGCGCAGATTGTGCGCGATGGCGGCAATGCGGTCTGTTTCCTTGACGCGTAATTCCTGCGCCTGCCGGATCGTGGTTGTGCCGCTGGCGAGCGCGCCTGCCACCGCCAGGATCGGCAATTCATCAATCAGCTGCGGGATTTCCTTGCCTTGAATCACCGTCCCCTTCAGCGGGGCGCCCGTGATCTCAACAATGCCGCGCGGCTCGATCTGATCCACGTCTTCGACCGCCTCGCGAACCTGCGCGCCCATGCGAATAAGAACGCCGAGGAGGGCCGTGCGGGTGTCGTTCAGTCCGGCGTCACGCACAAGGAGATGGCCACCGGGTTGCGCGCCAGCTGCCACCAGCCAGAAGGCGGCTGAGGAGATATCTCCTGGGATGGAGAAATCACGCGATTCAGGAGTTTGATCCCCGAAGACGGTGATGCCGGTGTCTTCCTCCCTGGCGGTCCGCACCAGGAAATAATTCAACATCAGCTCAGTATGGTTTCGGCTCTGGGACGGTTCGTTGACCGTCGTCTTTCCCTTTGCGAACATGCCGGCCAGCAGCAGAGCACTCTTCACCTGCGCGCTGGCTAAGGGCGAGTTGTATTCGATGCCGCGAAGCCTGGAGCCGGTAATCCGTAAAGGCGCGCTTTCGTTCGGACCTTCGGCGACGATGTTCGCCCCCATCTCACGCAACGGTTCAATGACTCGCCCCATAGGTCGCTTCGAAAGAGTCGATCCAGCCACGAGGCGGCAATCGAACGGCTGACCGGCAAGGAGGCCCGCGAGCAGGCGCATGGTTGTGCCGGAATTACCGCAATCGATATCGCTGACGGGCTGAGTGAGGAGCCGCTTCTTCCCGTGAACGATCAGCATCTCCGGCTCGGGCTGCTCGATCTTGATCCCGCAGGCCCGGAGCGCGCCCACCGTGCGCATGCAATCTTCGCTTGGCAGGAAACCGCGCAGCACACAAACACCATTCGACAGGCCGGAGATAATGACCGCGCGATGCGAGATACTTTTGTCTCCCGGCACCGTAATCTCGGCATCAATGCGCGGTGCCCGTTTTACGCGAAATTCCATTATTCAATAGTCGGTTCGTATCGCAGGCGCCGGGAGCTCGCGCTCTTCCGCTCAAAGCGCGAGGTCCAGCATCGGATAATCGCCGAGGTTGTCGAGCAAAGGCCACGCAGCCTCGATGCGCTCCCCCAAAGATGAGAGGCGGGGCGAATCACTCGGTCCCAAGTCCGACAGTCGTCAGCTACGGAACGAGAAAAATTTTCTGCGTGTAGGGATCTTTGACTTCCGTGCCCGGGGCGTAACCCCGCACGTCGGTCATCTTGTCCGGAGAGTATGGGCTCCGCACAAAACCAGGCTTACCTTCCACCGGCACTCCGTAGGGATAATCGCCTTTTACAGTCGGCGGCGCGGGAGCTGGCGCGGGGGCAGAGACGATCTCATCGTTCGGATAATTCACCGGCGGCGGAGCAGGCTGCGCCACTTCCTCAGGAAAAGGCTGCTGCGGCGGCGGATACTGCCCCCTCACCTGCGCCGGGTATCGACCCCCGGGCCGACTCCTGTTCGGTGGTTCGTCGATCTCGCAGGCAGCGAAGGCGAAGAAAGGGAGCAGACCAAGTGCAAACGAAAATTTCATAGATGATTACGACGAATCTCATTCCGTTCTAATTCAACGCCAGAAAGCTGACAATGGTTAATTGCGCAGGCCCAGCGGGCTTGCCTCCACCGCGATCAATGACACTGGCACGAACTCGTTCCGGCTCGTCGCATGCTCGCGCTCGGGAGCGACGGAGGCTGATCTCGCTCCGAAATATACGGTTTCGCGAGCGTCTGTTTCCGAATCAACACATAACAACCCGCGATGAGTAACGGCGAGCAGATCCTGGTGACGGACGACGACTCGATGAGCCGGCGGCTACTTGTCCGCACGCTCACTACCGCGGGTTTTCCCTGTGTCGAAGCAGCAGACGGAATCCAAGCCCTGGAGACGTTGCACAAGGAAGCGCCCTCGCTTCTGCTGCTCGATTTCGACATGCCGGGCCTGAACGGTGCGGAAGTCCTGCGGCGATTGCGCGGCGATAAGGACCCCGCGCTCGCGCAATTGCCTGCCATCATGCTGACTGGCCACGGCGGCGAAGAAAGTGAAGTGCTTTGCCTGGAAGCAGGGGCGGATGATTTCGTCACGAAGCCCATTAACCACGCGGTCCTCCGCGCCCGAATTGAAACGCAGCTGCGCCTGCGCTCGATGCGCCGGCAACTGCAACAGCAGAACGACGAGTTGGAAGCCTGGCGGACCAACCTGGAGCGGGACCTGGAAGCAGCGCGCCTGACCCAGCAGTCGTTAATCCCGCAAAAAGCGCCGCCCTTGGAAGGGTGGGACGTAGCGGCTGTCTACCGGCCGGTTATCCAGGTGGGTGGTGATATCTATGGGTGGCTCCGGATGGCCGACGGGCGGACGCTCTTTTGGATTGCCGATGCCACGGGCCACGGCGCTTCCGCCGCGCTTCTCACCACTCTCGCAAAGCTGCTGTTCCATCATGGCTCGGTGGAACACAACATGCCGGCTGCGATCATGCGCGCGGTCAATAATGACTTCCGCAGCATCTTCGGGGCGCGGTCTTTCATGACCGCCATGTGTGTGGCGCTCGATCCGTTGAGCGGACGGGCGACTGTGGTGGGAGCAGGACATCCGCCTCTACTCGTGGCTCGAAGGGGCGGAGTGACAGAAGCGATTCCATCGTCGGCTCCGCCTTTGGGATTGGTCGAGCGATCGAATTTTATCGAAACTGATGTGGATCTGGAACGCGGCGACGCTTTTTTCCTTTATACCGATGGCTTGTATGGAGCGAATGAGTCGACTGACGCGGCACAACTGACGCCGCAGAATATCGGAACCATGCTGCGCCCTGCGGGGTTTTCCGCGCAGGCGCTGGTGGCGCGGGTGATCGCGCAGGCCACAGCGGGCAACGGCGCCAAGCCGCTTCCGGATGATGTCGCGGCGATGGTGGTCAAGCGTTCCGAATAATTCCCAAAAGTTTTCGCGACATTTTATCATTGCCCTGCCCCTAACGACGGACTAATCAGCCTTTATGCCCAAAACGACTTCCACCAAGACCCCTTCCAAACGCAAACCCAACGCCGCCTTCATGAAACCGGTGCAGCCGGATGAAAAGCTTTCCGAGATCGTCGGTTCCAAACCTCTGCCACGTTCCGAGCTAACCAAGAAGCTCTGGGACTACATCAAGAAGAATGGCTGCCAGGACAAGAAGAAGAGAACCCTCATCAATGCAGATGACGCCTTGAAGCCAGTTTTCAACGGCAAGAGCCAGGTCAGCATGTTTGAGATGACCAAGCTTGTCTCCGGCCATATCAAGTCCAGCTAACTCGTCGCTCGCTTTTCTGTTTGGCCCGGCGCGTTGTCGCCGGGCTGACCTTGTACGAAGGTTCGTATTCAGTTCCAGCTTGCATGCGCGAAGCGTGCAAGTTGAACGTTTGCGCTACTTTCAGTCCGGCGGGCGTGCTTGCGCCCGTGGGGAAGCTAACGCAGCTTGCTCCGTGAAAAATTTTCGCGCGTTTTGCGGTGCCATCATGTGCTTCCTGCTGATGGCTTCCCCAGCCTCGGCCAAGCCAGGATGGCTTACCGACTTCAAAAAGGCGCAGGAGGATGCAAAGTCGAATAAGAAGCTTCTCCTGCTCGACTTCACAGGCTCCGACTGGTGCGGTTGGTGCATCCGCCTGGACAAGGAAATTTTCTCGAAGCCCGAGTTCAAAGAATACGCGACGAAAAATCTTGTCCTGATGGAAATCGACTTCCCGAGGGGCAAGGAACTTACTGGAACGGAGCGCACGCAAAACGAGCAGCTCGCCATGCGGTTTGGGATTCAGGGATTTCCAACCATCGTGATTCTCGATAGCGAAGGGAAAAAAGTCGGAGAGCTCGGCTACATGCGCGGCGGGCCGTCAGCGTTGATCGCCGAGCTGGACAAGCTCCGCGAAGGTTAGTGCTCGACCGCTTCGTGACGCCGATTGACCGGTTGCTCGAGCGTCCGCTTTAACGCCTCCGCCAGCTCGGTGCGCGTGAACGGCTTCGGTAACGCTCCGCGGAATCCGTAGTTCAGAAATTCTGAGAGCGCGGCTTCGTCAGAATAACCGCTGCAGATAATGGCGTTAACGTCCGGGTCCATGCCGCGCAGCCGTTCGATCGTGGCGACTCCACCGAGGCCGCCGCGCACAGTGGCGTCCAAAATTACGGCCTGGAAATTCTCACCGCGCCGGAGAGCCCGCTCGTATGTCCGGATCGCCTCAAGCCCATCTGGCACCGCAGTCACCTCATAACCAAGCGTCCCGAGCAGTTGCGAAGTGAGTTCGCGGATAGCGGCTTCGTCGTCCATGACAAGCACACGCTGATGATTGAACTGATACTGGCGACCGTTCTCCTTTTGATCACCTACCGCTAACTTCCGATCACTTGCTGGCAGATAAAACGCGAAGTTCGATCCCTCCGGCGACGTCTTGTCGAGGTGAAGCAGTCCTTCATGCTTTTTGATAATCGAATAGCTGATGGCCAACCCGAGCCCGCTGGCCGCTGGCTTGGTCGTAAAGTAGGGGTCGAAGATCTTCGTCATCATCTCTTCACGAATACCCGGGCCGCGATCGGCGATGGTGACCTTTAGATAGCGCCCGGCGGGGAGAAGCAGCGTTCCGTTCCCGTCCAGCTCCACATTACGAGCGCAAAGGAGCACCGTTCCACCGTGCGGCATGGCTTCGCGAGCGTTCAACATTAACGCGTTCACCACCTGCTCGATCTGACCTGCATCTACCTCCGCTTTCCAAAGATCCGTCGCGATCTCGATGTCAGCGCGCAGGTTTGATCCGTAGAGCGAAAATTCCGCGGAATGCTCGAGCAATTGAGAGACTGAGACTATCTTCTTCAAAGGCGCGCCGCCTTTCGAGAAGGTTAGCAACTGGCTGGAGAGATGGGCTGCATGCTGGGCCGCCTGTCCCGCTCTCGAGAGGAAGGAGAGGACATTGCCGCAGTCGCTCGGGGTCTCGGTTTGCGCGAGGCCGATGTTCCCGGAAATGACAGTGAGAATGTTGTTCAGGTCGTGCGCAATCCCGCCGGCCAGCGTCCCCAGCGACTCCAGCTTGCTCGTCGTCAGACGTTCACCTTCATTACGTTTGCGTTCGGTGATATCGCGAAAGAAAACAGAAACGCCGTTGCCGCTCGGGTAGGCGTGCACCTCAAACCAGTTCTTTCCGTCCGCGGCACTGGCTTCGAACTCGACCGCCACCTGCTCGGCCATTACCTTTCGATAGTTTGCGTCGAAGAGCGATCCTTTTAGGTCCGGCAGTTTATCCCAGAGCTTGGCGCCGATCAGTTCATCTCGATTGCGTTCCAGCAGGACTTCGGCCTCTGGATTGAGGTAGGTAAATTTCCAGTCCTCATCGACCGCGAAGAAGCCGTCGGTCGTGTTCTCAAGGATGTTCGTCATCTTCCGCGCGGACTCCAGCAGCGCAGCTCGAGCGTGATTACGCTCGGAAAGATCGCGGATCTGCCTCTCTGCGACGGAAAGGCGGACGTTGAGCAGGCCCAGATCGAGGGGCTTGGTCAGGTAATCGTTTGCGCCGGCCTCGAGGGCGAGTTGCAAATCCTCCGTATCCGCGCGCGCCGTCACGAGCAGGATGAACATCTCGTCGCCGCCTTCCTGCGCTCGGATCTCGCGGCACAATTCAACTCCGCTCTTACCCGGCAGCATCCAGTCGAGAATCAGAAAGGCGAACGTTTGCGCGCGCAAAGCCGCTTCCGCTTCCTCCGCGCTCGCCACCGCGACCACGGCATGACCACGGCGTTCGATCAGCCGCTGCAAATTGCGACGGCTGTCAGCGTGATCTTCAACAAGCAAAATTTTCATCTAAAGGGAAACGTGCACGAGGCGGGAGAAGCCGTACCTCGATCATAGTGAGCAGGTTGACTGCCAATAGAGCCGCTATGGAGGGATACGCGGCAAATCAGGCCGCGGGATGCCTCATCGTAGTCTCAAATTGGAGCTCCTAGGTTCGCAACAGCCGCCGGTTTGCGTTGCCCAAGCCCTCTGCTAGATACAGCGAAGTTTCGAAAAGTTTCCGCTGCTCATGCTCGTTTCACGGTCCTTCTTTTCCTGCGTTTTATTCCTCTGCATCGCGCACGCTGCCTTCTCACAGGGCGGCACTTCCCTGGGCCCGGAGCCTTCCCGCGCTGTCTCCCAGCCGGCTACCCCAGTGGCCAGCGGTCCGCAGATCACTTTCAACTCCGTCCATGTTGAAGGTCCCTTTGTCGCGATGACTTTCGATGACGGCCCGCATGCCACCCTTACTCCGAAGATTCTCGACCTTCTCGCTGCTCACAAGATGAAGGCGACGTTTTTCGTCGTGGGCGAAAACGTTGCCGAATATCCCGATATCGTGAAACGTGCCGCTCGTGAGGGACACGAAATTGCCAGTCATTCCTGGTCGCATCCAAATCTAGGCAAAATGGGAGATGACGGTGTCCGCCGGGAAATGCAAAAAACGGATGACGCCATCACAGCCGCAATCGGGACGCGGCCCACACTGATGCGACCGCCTTACGGCTCGATTACAGCGCGGCAGAAGGCCTGGATCCACGAGACGTTTGGCTATCGGATCATCATTTGGGACGTTGACCCGCTGGATTGGAAACGCCCGGGCCCCAATGCCGTCACAAGCCGGATTCTGAATGAAACCAAACCGGGCTCCATCATCCTCGCGCATGACATTCATCCGCCCACGATCGAAGCCATGCCCGCGACGTTCGATCAGCTTGAGACGAAGGGGTTCAAGTTTGTAACAGTTTCTGAGTTGCTGGCCATGGCCAGACCGGCGCCGCCGAAATTGCGCGCGGCAGCAACGCCAACAATCGCCCGGCCGCCCGTGACCGCGGCCCCGATCACACGACCTGCCGCTCCCGCTTTGCGGACGCCAGCGCCTTCTCCAGCGCTCCCGGCCCCTTCCCCCACTCCGAACGGATAGAGACGGCATGATTGCCGACAGTTATCTGCAGCTCCGGACCGAGCTCGAGACTGCGCTGACCGCGTTGCTCAAGCTGAGCTCAGAGATGCGCCGGGAAGCCAGCAATCTCGACCTCCTGCAAGGCCTGCTTACGGACATCCGCGAGCCGCTCTTGTTTGTCGTGGTGGGCGAAGTGAAAGCGGGGAAATCGTCGCTCCTGAACGCGCTCTTCGGCCAGGAATTTGCGAAAGTGGATGTCCTGCCGGCTACTGACCGCGTCTACATTTTTCGGTACGGAGACGAGGAGAGCGCAGTGGAAGTTTCGCCCCAGCTGACGGAGCGCTACCAGCCGATCGGTTTTTTGCGCGACTTCAACGTCGTCGACACGCCTGGCACCAACACGATGGTGCCGCAGCATCAGACCATCACGGAAAGTTTCATCCCGCGCGCGGACCTCGTTCTGTTCGTTTTTTCCGTGACGAATCCCTGGACGCAATCCGCCTGGGCCCTGCTCGATTTGGTGCAAAAACGATGGCTCAAGAATGTCGTTTTTGTTTTGCAGCAGGCGGACCTGCGGGATGCCGCCGAGATCGAAGTCATCCAGCGACATCTGGCGGACACTGCGCTGCAAAAGCTCGGGTTCACACCTCCCATCTTTGCTGTCTCAGCGCGGAAAGCCCTCCTCGCCCGCACCACCGGCCTGGATAAAGAGAAGCTTTGGGAGGAAAGTCATTTCGGTCCGCTGGAAGACCAGATCAACCGCATGGTTACGCAAAGCGGGGCGCGCGTTTTGAAGCTCCAGTCCACGGGCCAGACGGCCAGCCTGCTTCTCTGGGATCTCGCAGAGGAACTCCGCGGCAGCTTCGAGGTCATTCTTCGCGATGAACAGCATCTCACGCGGATAACCAGCTTTCTGCAGGCGCGCAAAGAACAGACGCTGCGCCAGGTCGCGGGATTTCTGCGTGGCGTCGAGCGGGCCTGTCTCGATTGCGCGGAGCACGGTACGAGGCTCATCGAAGAGAAGCTTTCCTTCTGGAAGACCTGGCGGCTCATTTGGAGCCGGGAACAATGGCAGCATGACTTCCAAAACGAAGTCGAGCTCAAGCTCCGCGAGACCGTGCAACCGCAGGTCGAGAATGCCGTGCAGCTTTTGGAAGCTGATCTGCGCGGTATCTGGCCGCAGCTTCAGGACATCATCGAAGCGCAATTTGCTTCCGAAGGAAAAAATCGCGTCTCCAAGACGATCCCTGATTTTGCCCGGCAACGCCGCGAGCTTTTGCAGTCCATCCAGCTCACCCTCGTCGAGCGGATTGCTGGCAAAGGCGTGGAAGAAGAACTCGGCCGCGTCTTTCGGGAGAGCGCGGCTTGGTTGCGGTTACCGGCTGGGGTCGCGGCGGCGGGCGGGATTGCGACGGTTCTGGCGGCCATGATTAGCGCGTCCGTCGCGGACGTAACCGGTGTGGTCGCACTCTCCGCCGCGGCGCTGGGGACATTTTTTGCTTTCGGTCAACGTCGAAAGGTCCTGCGCGCCTACGAAAAAGAGATGGAAACAAAACGCGCCCAGCTCACGGGTGCGATCGAAGGCCAGATGGAACACGCAATCGACCTTTTCTACAAAGAGATCTCGATTGCCTTTCAATCTCTCGCGATTTTTTGTTCCACGGAACGGACGCGGTACGAGCCCTTGCTCAAACGTGTCGAAGGGTTGAAGCAAAGCTTCTCTTCCTTGAAGAACCGGCTCGGCCACGCGCAGTAAAACTGGACGGAACACCCCTGGCGCCTTGATCAGTAGACGACCGAAGTCGTCACGTCGCCAGCTACTTCTTCTTCGTAGCGGTCGTGTCCTGAACGACCCGCTGCTGGCTTTGGCGTTGCGCAATCACGAAATGATTGTTGTCGCCAAAGTTCCGCCACGGTCCGGCCGGAACATCGCGCACCTCGACGAATTGCCAGTCCGTCACATCCGTTGATTGCAATCCGAGATAGTCGCGGATCGCCGGCGAGACATCGAGCCCCGCGCCGCGGTTCAGGTTCGGCTTAGGCCGCTCGTTTTGGAAGACATACTGGAAGTGATCGGTCCGAAACGGGCCGCAATCTTCCCACTGCGCATAGCAAACGCGATTGCCTTTTCGGACCGCCAGCCAGCGCCCTTTGCAGACGGTTTTGCCGGGTTCGGTGTATTGCTGCTTGAACCACGGAATCACGAGTGCTGCCTCGGGCTTGAAGTGCCCGCGTGTCACGTCGTTGTAGGGCAGCGCGACGTAGAAGGGGTTCTGGCGCGGGATGAAGCTCGCCGGCAGAAGGTCTTTGCGATTTGCGGGGTTGGGGTCGTCAAAGCCGCCGAAGTTTGCCGACCAGTTCACGTCCCAGGAAG
>Ga0136614_10003405_pt1 | contig 10165 bp, 11 predicted proteins | sample AntDrymUQ2792106_2_FD_106643 | JGI IMG/M metagenome (GOLD analysis project Ga0136614, IMG submission 106643) | Polar desert sand microbial communities from Dry Valleys, Antarctica - metaG UQ279 (21.06) | ecosystem: Environmental > Terrestrial > Soil > Desert | place: Antarctica: Dry Valley... | reverse complement strand
GTCCGGCGCCGCTTTGCAGCCGCCCAGGGCGCGAGTGATTTCCGGGATGGAGCACTAGGTGCGGACGAGGATGTCGTCGGCAGGCTCAGCCGCTTCTCGGGCCCCTGCCGGCGACAGGTGCACGGTGAAGCGGGTCAGGCGCCCGGGATCGCTCTCGACCTCCACCGTGCCGCCCATCCCCTCGGCCAGCTCCTTCACGATCGCGAGTCCGAGGCCGGTTCCAACCGAGCGCTCGCGTCCGTAGCGCGAGTAGAGGTAGAAGCGGTCGAACGCGTGCGGGAGCTCTTCCCGCTGCAGGCCCGGACCGGAGTCCTCGACTCGAATCGCGCACGGCTCGGCGACGATGCGGACGAAGCCGCCTGCGGGCGTAGAGCGCAGGGCGTTCTCGACGAGGTTCGAGACGATCTGTGAAAGGCGGTCGCCGTCGCCGAGCGCCCCGGCGGGCTCGCGGACGACTGCTCCGAGCTCGACCCCGAAGGAAAGCGCCTGGCTCTCGTAGCGGCGAACCGCCTCGCGGGCGGCAACGCCGAGGTCGACCGGTTCTCGGTGGACGCTGAACTCGCTCTTGTTCATCCGGGCGAGGTCGAGCAGGTCGCGGACGAGCCGCTCGAGCCGGCTGGCCTCACGCTGGATCGTTTCGGCGGCCTCCTCCACCGGCACCGCGTGCTCGCTCAGCCCCTCTGCGTAGCCGCGAATGGCGGTGAGCGGAGTCTTGAGCTCGTGACTGACCGAGAGCAGGAAGGAGCGCTCGGCTGCGCGCGCCTTCGCAAGCTGCGCCGCCATGTGGTTGAACGACGCGGCCAGCGAGGCGAGCTCGCTCGCCCCCTCCTCGGGCACGTGCTCGGGTGACTGCTCTGCGGCGAGGCTCCGCGTGGCGTCGACGACTCGACGCACGGGTCGCGCGATCGCCCGCGCGAGCCCGAAGGCGGCCAGAACGGCGAGCAGGAAGCCGACGAGCCCGGCCAGGAGCAGGCGGTTGACGTAGGCCCAGGAGTCCGAGGCGACGCTCTTCGGCCGCACGAGCACGAGCGCCTTGCCCAGAACCGGACGCGCGGCGTAGTAGAAGATCGTTCCGTCGATCGTCCGTGTTCCGTCGACCTTTTGCTCGGCCCGAAGCCGGGCCAGCGTCTCCTCGTCGACGTATCGCGACGGCTTCTTGAGCGTGGCGACGTGCACCTCGTCTCCCTGGCGCCGCAGCGAGGGACGCAGCTTCTGGAGCCGAACGAATGGGTTCACGTCGCTCGCCTCGCGGATCGCGAGCAGATTGGCCTGGTGGCTGACGTCGGCCTGGCTCGCGCGGTCGACCTCTCGCCGCGTGAGCAGCGCGCCGACGGTGACGGTGAGGCCGAGCGCAAGCACGACCACGAGGCCGATGGCGAGCAGAAGGAGCGTACGCAGCGAGAGGCTGCGGAGGATCACGGCGTGGCGACGGCCTTGTAGCCGGCGCCCCGCATCGTCCTGATCAGCGCGGGCCGGGCGAGCTTGCGCCGGAGCGCCGCGACGTGCGCGTCGACCGTGCGAGTGCCCGCCGGATAGGTCATGCCCCAGACACGGTCGAGCAGCTGCTCGCGCGTGAAGACGATGCCGGGATGCTCCATCAGGTGGGCGAGGAGGTCGAACTCCTTCGCGGTCAGCTCCACCGGCTCGTCGGCGCGCCTCACCTCACGCGCATCGCGGCGGAGCGCGATATCGCCCAAGACGAGTGCGTCGCCCGGCTCGCTGCGCGGCTCGGACCGTCGCAAGACGGCTTTCATGCGCGCGACGAGCTCGCGCGGCGAGAACGGCTTCGGGATGTAGTCGTCCGCGCCCACTTCGAGTCCGACGATTCGGTCTGGCTCCTCGTCGCGTGCCGTCAGCATCACGACCGGGACGTTGGAGCGCTCGCGGATCAGGCGGCAGACATCGAGCCCGTCCATGCCTGGAAGGCCGATGTCGAGGAGAACGATGCGGACGGGGTGACGGCCGAGCTCGGCGAGCGCCTCCTCCCCCGAGCGCACCCACACCACCCGGTAGCCGTGTCCGACGAGGTACGAGCGGACGAGGTTGCCGATCGACTGCTCGTCCTCGACCAGGAGGACCGCCGGCGAGCGAGCATCCGGCGGCTGGAGCGGGGCCGTCGAGCTCATCAGCGTCGCGTCGCCTCCACCGTCTCCGCGGGCCCGTCGCCGTCTCGCACAGCGGTTACGTCCATGCCCTTCCGGATGGCAGGCAGTCCGACGGGGCGATCGTTCAGCTCGATCCGCGCCTGCGGCGCGACGAGGATGGGGACGACGAGGCCGTCGCGCTCGACGAGGGTGATCGAGTCGCGCGTGACCGCTCTGACGCGTCCGCGGTCGATCCGGTAGTCGTGGACCACGCCGTTTCTCTTCAAGACGATCTCGGCTCGCACCATGGCCGGCCCCAGAAAGAAGCGGGGAAGGGACTTCAGTTCCGCCGAGACCTTTTGGCGAATGACGTGCACGGTCTCGGCAGCTTGGTCGCCGTCACGGACGGTGAGGATCTCCATGCCCCGCCGAAGTGCGGCAAGGCTCAGCGGGCGGCCGTTCGCGAAGACGCGGGTCGCAAGCGAGACGGGCACCGGTACCAGCAACCCGTCGCGTTCGGCGATCGTGACGGCGCCGGGTGAGATCGAGCGGATGCGGCCCCGGTCGAGGCGGTGGTCGTGGCGCACGCCGGCCGACATGCGAACGATCTCGGCCCGCGCCATGTTCGGCCCGAGGAGGCTGGCTTCGAGCCGCGCAGGGAGATTCGAGCTGCCCACGACGCCCGCGCTCAGGGCGAGCAGCGCCACGACGGAGAGGAGAAGCGCGAGGATGTGGCGTGGGGCGGGCGAGCTCATGGTGACCGCTCATCATCCCCTGTCCAGATCATCACGAGATGCTAGCGATGTAAAGGCCCAGTAAAAGGGCGAGTTTCTGGCTCCAGTGCGGCGCTATGCCGCTCGCGGGAGGGCCTCTCCCTCGTTGCCGGAGTGAACGCGTGCGGCCGGGAGGTTCCCGCGCACGCCCGAGAGGATCGCGAGGCCCGTCATCAGGGCGCCGGACAGGCCGGCCACGAGAAAGGCGAGACCGGTGCCGCCGAGCTCCGAGAGCCAGCCCGCGAGGAGTCCGCCCAGCGGCGCCAGGCCGGCGAACGCGAACAGGTAGATGCTGAGCACTCGGCCGCGGAGCTCGTCCGGTGTGGTGAGCTGGAGGATCGACTGGCTGTTCGACGTCCAGAGCGTGAAGCAGACACCGGTGACGTAGAGCAGCAAGCCGCACGCGAGCACCGTCGTCTGCGGCGCGAGCAGCAGGAGCGCGAGGCTGAAGCCGCCGGCACCGGCAACGAGCGCCTTCCAGCTCGCCCGCGCGAGCGCCGCCGAGAGGAGGGCGCCGGTCAGCGCACCGGCGCCGAAGGCTGCGGAGAGAATGCCGAATGTGCCAGGCCCGGCACGAAGCGTGTCCGAGGCGAGCACGGGCACGAGCACGTGGAAGTTGAAACCCACGGTGCTGAGAACCATCGTCATGGCGAGCACCGTCCGCACCGCCGGGGAGCCAAGCGCATACGCAAGCCCTTCGCGGACGCCGGCGAGCATCGTCTGGGGAGCCCGGACGTGGTCGAGGCCGAAGAGCTCCGGGACACGCATCAGCGCCAGGCTCGAGAGCACGGCGAGGAAGCTGACCGCGTTCAGCGCGAAGCAGACACCGACGCCGGCCGTGGCGATGATCACGCCCGCGAGGGCCGGGCCGACGACGCGCGCGGCGTTGAACAGGCTGGCATTCAGTCCGATCGCATTCGGGAGCTCGTCGCGGCCCACCATCTGAAATGTGAGCGCGTGCCGGCTGGGAGCGTCGAAGACCAGTGCGGTGCCGCCGGCGGCGGCGAGCACGTACGCCAGCCAGACGAGGTTGGCCCCCGAGAAGGCCAGCGCCGTGAGCGCGATCGAGACCACCATGGATGCGCTCTGCGTCAGCATCACGAGCCGTCTGTTGTCGAAGCGGTCGGCGACGACCCCGGAGACGAGCCCGAAGACCGTGAACGGCGCGAAGCGGCAGAAGGCGAGCACACCGACCGCGACCGGCGAGTGCGTGAGCTCGATGACGTACCAGGCGAGCGCGACGTTCTGCATCCAGGTCCCGCAGAGCGAGATCACCTGCCCTGTGAAGAAGAGGCGATAGTTGCGGTGCTTGCGCAGGCTCAGGAACGTGCGGGCCTGAAGTGCCAGGAAGGCCGCCGTCACTCCTTCTCCTCCAGCAGCGAGAGCAGCGGGTCGATCGCCCGGTCGATGGTCTCGAGCTCCGCCGGCGAGAGGTGCCGCAGGCGAGCGGCGAGCCAGGCGGTGCGGCGTGACCGGATCGAGCGAAGCACGCGGACACCCACCGGCGTCAGCGAGAGACCGTGCCGCCGCCGGTCGGTGGTGTCGGGAGTCCGCTGCATGAAGCCGGCTCGCTCGAGGCGGTCGACGTAGCCCGACATGGCCGCCGCCGACATGCGCTCCAGGGAGGCAAGCTCGCGCACGCCGATGCCGGGACTCTTGTGGATCTGGATCAGCAGTCCGGCCTGACCGCTCGTGACGCCGAGCGCATGTACCTCTCGCCGAAGCTCGCGATTCAGCTTGAGCAGGGCGGGGCGGAGCCGCGCGGCGACGGCGTCGGAGCTGAGATCGTTAGCGGCGTTAACGTTAATGGTGTTAACGATTCTAGCGAACCCGACTACGTCGCCGTTCCTCGTCTGGGTGGAGGCCCTAGGACTAATGTGCGGCGCGTGCCGGAAGCGGCACGCGGACCGCCTGCGTCTCGAGCGCGCGGCCCTCGTGCGGCCGCCAGCTCCCGACGAGGGTCACCGGGCCGACGCGCCACGCGTCCGGAACGATCAGCGAGAGCACTGCGCGTCCGTCCTCGTCGGCGATCGAGCGCGCTCTGGGAAGCCGCAGGGTCTGCTCGAAGCTCCTCGAGGCGACGGCTGCGCTCACAGGGGAGAACGGCTCGGCGCCGGCGACGGCGAAACGGGCGGAAAGGCGCCCGCCCATCGTCAGCGTGTAGGCGACATGCGTGGGCGGCCGTTCCGGCGGGTCGTCGGCGAGCGTCGCGAAGGCGGCTAGCGAGAGTGCCGCCGCGAAGGCGCAGACGGCGAGCAGCAGCGCCGCGAAGCGGGCGATCAGGCCGCGACGGAGCTTCCTGCGCAGCGATCCCGCGTCGTCGGGGTCGATCCTGGCGAGACGTGGCGCGCGTGCGAGCGACGCGAGGGTGAGGCAGACGCCGAGCGCGAGGACGGCGAAGGCGAGCAGGCGCTCGCCGCGTTCACCGAGCTCGAGCCAGTCCGTCAGAGGCCTCCGGCGGCGAGCGTTGCCACGAGGCCCGTCGCGCCCAGAAGCCACGTCGCGAAGCGGTCGACCCCCCGCGCTCCTGCCGCCGGCGCGAAGAGCGCGCCGAGCTGGCCGAGCTCGTCGAGCTCGTCCGGGGGGACGGGGACGCCACGGTGTTCCGTCCCGGCGAAGGGCCTCCAGACGTAGCGGCAGGCATGGCCGTTCGGACATGTGCGGACGACCGAGACCGCCTCGGCGCCCTCGCGCAGATCTCGCAGGCCGTAGATGCCCGACCTGATCTTGTCGGGCAGCGCTCGCCGGAGCGTCTCGGTCATGTCGACGTCGCAGACGCCGCACACATAGCTCATCCCTGTGCCTTTCGGGACCCGGCAGGGGAGTCCTCGCCTCTAGGGGCGGTACGGATTCGGCACGAGGAGCTCCACGTTTCGGTCGAGCGGCCGCCCGCGGCGGTCGGGAAAGCCGTCATTCCCGTTCTCAGCCTGTGGATCGTTGAGAGCGAGCTCGCGTGCGATCGACGCGAGGCGGCTGAGCGCCGCGTCGTCGAGCAAGCGCCCGCGCGAGGCCCGCAGCCGGCCGGGCACCGCCGCACCGGCGTGGTCGACCATCGTCGTGAAGAGAGACAGCGTGCGGTCTGCGTTCGCAACCAGCTCCAGCAGCCGCGACTGCTGGGGCCAGTCGATGTGCGAGGCGGTGACGACCTCCCAGAAGCCGCCGCCACTCGACCCGCCCGACTCGCGCTCGACCGGCGCGATGCGGTTGCGATGCTCGTGGCCGACGACGAGCGCGACCACGCCCGGATGGCGCAGCAGCAGGCAGCGAAGCGTCTCGTCGGACGGGGGCTCCGCTGTTGCACCGAGCACTTCACACGGCAGCGTCGTCTGGCCCGGGCCGTTGCCGAAATGCACCGGAACCGGCCCGGCCTGCGCCCCGTTCATCGTGCGCAGCGAATGGTGGCCGTAGACGATCACGAGCTCCCGGGCGGCCTCGGCGCGGACGAGCTCCTGGTGGAGCCAGCGAAATTGAGGGTCGTCGAGATTTCCGCTGGGGCCGGAGGCCGCGACGGTGTCGAGCGCGACGAAGCGGACGCCTGCTCGTGGCGAGAACGAGTAGTTCCCCTCGCCGCTCGCGAGGTTCGTGTCGGTGAACCCGTGCCCCACCGGGCGCCCGCGCGTCCGGAAGTGCTCGCGGATGAACTCGGTCTTGGGCAGGAAGCGTCTTCTCGGGTCACTGGGGACGACCGCATAGAGGCTCTTGGGCGTGTCCTCGAGCAGAAGCGTCTGGAGGATGTCGCCGTAGAGAATCCCGATCGCCTGCTGCTCTTCGGCGGCGGTCAGACCTCCTTCGGCGAGCGGGCGGATGAGCCCGGCCGCACGCTGCGAGAGCGCAAGCGGCTTGCGGCAGCCGACTGCGAGCGTGGTCAGGAAGGCGCTCGTCGCGATGTTTCCCTGCAGCAGGGCGTCGTGGTTGCCGAAGGCGCTGTACCAGGGCACTCCGAGCCCGGTTGCCCTGAAGCTGCGGTTCGCCTGCTGGAGGAGGCCACGGAAGTCGCGAAGCGCGACCGAGCGTCCGAGAGCCCGCATGTTCTGCGGACGGGAGGGGGAGTATCCGGCCCCGTCGTCCCGCCCCGTCTTGGAGCTGTGGTCGGGCTCGTAGTAGCGGGAGCGTCCGCGGATCCCGTCGTAGCGAGGACTTCGTCGCGACGTCTTGCACGTTCCGGCCCTACCGGAATCGGGGTTCACGGCCACGCCGCCGTCGAGCAGGTCGATGAACCAGCGCGTCTCGTTCAGCTGGGCGTTGTCGGCGTTGTCGCCGGTCACGATCGCGAGCTCGAGCGCTCGCCCGGTAACCGGGCTGACGGCGCCCCGGATCCGGCGCACCTCGGCGTTCAGGATCTGCGTCGTCAGCGACTCCTGCGGCCGGTAAGCCGCCGAGAACTGATCGGCGATCGTGTCGACGAACTCCACGCGCGCGGGCGACTCCTCGTCGACGAGCTGGCTGTCTGTCAGCTGGGCGAAGAGCAAAAGCGGGGTGCCGGCAGGAGATCGGCCCAGGGGAGTGCCGGTGAGCTCGGCACGCAGAATGTGGGGCTCTCCCGGCGCTGACTCGAGGCGGTTGTCGCCGTTCCGGTCGACGATCGTGGTGGAGACCGTCGTCGGCGGCGGAGCGAGCGAGGTCGCCGAGGCCGCGAAGGGAGAGAATGCGAGCGGGACGAGGGCGATCGACCTCACGATCGCCGGCCGGATGCGCAGGCGGTGATCGTGGCGGCGCCTCATCAGACTTCGACCACGCGCGACGCCGTCCGCCGCGGACGGGTCATGCGGCCCCAGGGGAAGCTTGCACCCCCCACCCGAGTTCAGCGTAACCGGAATACGCGCACGCGTGGGTGACGGCATCGTCTCGGATTCGTGCAGTTCTCCGGTCTCGAGCGCGCTCAGGCTTCCTAAGCGGCCGTCAGAGCGACGACACGCTCGCTGCCGGGTGCGCGGTAGTCGTCGCCCAGAGCCTCGGCGAGCTTGCGCTCGAGCTCGCCCGTCTCGGCCAGCTCCTGGACGATGTCGGCACCGCCGATCAGCTCTCCCTTGATGAAGACCTGGGGGATCGTGGGCCAGCTCGAGAGCGCCGAGAGCTCCTGGCGGATCCGCGGGTCGGGGAGGACGTCGATCGCCGTCACCGGCGCGCCGGCCGAGCGCAAGGCCGCAAGTGCGCGCGCGGAGTTGCCACACATGGCGAAGTCCGGCTTGCCCTTCATGAAGAGAGCCACCGGCTCGGAGGACACGATCTGCTCGATCTGGGTACGAAGCTCGCTCATCGGGTTCCTTTCGTGGAGATTCGAAGCTCGTGGATCGTCCCGTCGGCAAGCGGCGCTGCGAGCGCGCCGTAGACGAGGCGGTGCTGCTCGACGAGAGAGAGCCCGTCGAAGCGGCCGCTCACGACGGTGACCTGGAAGTGATCTCCTCCACCGGTGCGGTCGACGACGGACAGCTCCTCTGCGGCCGGGAAGGCCTGCTCGAGCAGGGCTCGGAGAGGCTCCGTTGCCAGCATGTTGAGCATGGTAGCGCGCCGCGGTCGGCTCTCCCGGGCGACGCTCATGCCTACAGGGAGCGGAGCTGGGCCCGGCCGAAGGCGTTCGAGCACCGGCCGCACCAGATGATCACGGTAGAGGGCCCGGTCGCCTGGAAGCTCGACGGTATGTCGTATGCCTGCCCGCCCTCGATGTACTTGAGACGACCGAGCTTGACCGCGCTCCCCATCCGGTCGCCGTAGCTCGAGCCCGGGACGAGATAGACGAAGAGCTCCGGGGCTGCACGGGTCTCGAAGCCGGCCATGACCAGGCGGCGGTCGCCGTTCCCGAGCTCGACGATCTTTGCGCTGCCCACCGTCGGGTGAACGAGCCCGGTGAACGAGCCGCGAGCGACCGTCTCGGAGCGGCTCGGAGCGGCATCGCCGCGGGTCGTCGCGAGACCGGCCAGCAACGTCGCGAGGGCCACGGTCGCAGCGGCGAGGAGGCCGAGTAGGCGAGCGTGACCTCTCCATGCGCGTCCGAGGTGAGTCATGATGCAATCGTAGCGATCCTCGGTTCAGATGGTCGAACGGAATTCGCTAGGGAGGCCGGACCGCCGCTCGTCGATCTTGCGGCGGCCCGGCCGACCGGCGCCCACCAAGGAGGGGTCTGCGGTGCCCCACGGGCGCTTCGGTGCCTCTTGTAGTACGACGAAACCTTCTACCCGGATGTTGGGGGCCGCCCGGGGACTCTTCAGGTCGCCGGGGCAGGTACCGTCCGCCCATGCCGATCAATCCGCTCGAGGATCTCAGCCGGGGCATTCGGGTAATCGGCGAGCAGCTGCGTAAGAGCGCGGGTCCCGACGTCGAGTGGGTGTCGGACCGGCTCGAGAACTTCCGGCGACCGCCGGCGCCTCCGAGGTCGCTCGCGGAGCTTCGGGCCGAGCTCGACAGTCTCGTCGGTCTCGAGCGGGTGAAGGAGCAGGTGCGCGCGCTTCTGGCTTTCCTCGAGGTGCAGGCGCTCCGGAAGCAGAACGGGCTCTCCGAGGTGGCGACGAGCCAGCACCTGGTCTTTCTCGGCAATCCCGGCACCGGCAAGACGACCATCGCCCGCCTGCTGGCGGAGATGTACCGGGCGATGGGCCTGCTGCGAAGCGGCCACCTGGTGGAGGTCGATCGCGCGGGGCTCGTCGGTCAGTACGTGGGCACGACTGCGATCAAGACCGATCGGGTGATCCGGCGGGCGCTCGACGGCGTCCTCTTCATCGACGAGGCCTATGCGCTCGCTCCTGAGCACGAGCGCATGGACTTCGGGCCCGAGGCGATCGAGGCGCTGTTGAAGCGGATGGAGGACTCTCGTCACCGGCTCGTCGTGATCGTGGCCGGCTACCCGCGCCCGATGCGCCACTTCCTGGAGTCGAACCCGGGCCTCTCCTCCCGCTTCGCGCGCGAGATCTTCTTCCCGGACTACACCACGGACGAGCTGATCGCGATCACGGAAAAGTTCGCCGTGGAGTACGAGTACGCGCTGGCCGAGGACGTCGACGAGACGCTCGAGGCGATTTTCGCGGGGGCCGAGCGTGGCGAGCGCTTCGGCAACGCCCGCTTCGCGCGGACCCTCTTCGAGCAGGCGCTGAACGCGCAGGCGCTTCGCCTCGCGGAGCTCCGCGGCCACGCCCTCGGGCAGCTCGCGCCGGACGAGTTGATGAGGATCACCGCCGGCGACCTGCGCTCGGCGGCTGAAGCGCTGGGCGAGGGGGCCGAGCTCGGCTCGCCCGGCGCGGGCTCCTGGACGCTGTTCCGGCGCCGCCGGCGCTAGGGGCAGGCGCCTACAGTCGAAATCCCGGTGCGGGCGAGGGG
>Ga0136614_10003404_pt1 | contig 10165 bp, 11 predicted proteins | sample AntDrymUQ2792106_2_FD_106643 | JGI IMG/M metagenome (GOLD analysis project Ga0136614, IMG submission 106643) | Polar desert sand microbial communities from Dry Valleys, Antarctica - metaG UQ279 (21.06) | ecosystem: Environmental > Terrestrial > Soil > Desert | place: Antarctica: Dry Valley... | reverse complement strand
GTGCGAGACCAGTCCGAAGGGCACAGCCTGGCGGGAGTGGCTCAGGTCCGTCCCGACGGGCTGAGCGTGGCGGAGGCCGAGACGCTGGCCCGCCGGCTCGCGCCGCTGCGACTGTCCCGACAGCTCGGCGAGGTGGCGCTGTCGGAGGTCAGCGGCCTGCCCGAGCTACTCGGGCTGCCCGACGTAGCAGAGCTGGACCCGCAGGTGAGCTGGCAGCGCCGTTCGGAACAGGATCTGTTGCGCGTGCCGCTCGGCGTCGACGTCGAGGGCCGCCCGGTGGAGCTCGACCTGAAGGAATCGGCGCTGAGTGGCATGGGCCCGCACGGGCTGGCCGTCGGGGCGACCGGATCCGGCAAGTCCGAGCTGCTGCGCACGTTGGTGACCGGACTCGCCGTGACGCACGCACCCGACGAGCTGGCCTTCGTCCTGGTCGACTTCAAGGGCGGCGCGGCGTTCGACGGGCTGGCCGGGTTGCCGCACGTCGCCGGCTTGATCACTGACCTGGAGGACGACCCCGACACCATCGAGCGGGTCGGCGACGCGCTCCGTGGCGAGCTGCGCCGGCGGGAGGAGCTGCTGCGAAACAGCGGGCTGGACGGCATCCGGGAGCACCGGCAGCGCCGCCTCGCGGGCGGGGACGTCCCGCGGATGCCCCATCTGCTCCTCGTGGTGGACGAGTTCAGCGAGTTGCTGGTCCAGCAGCCCGAGTTCATCGACCTGTTCGTTGCGATCGGGCGGCGCGGGCGGAGCCTGGGAGTTCACCTGCTGCTCGCGACCCAGCGGTTGGAGGAGGGGCGGCTGCGTGGGTTGGAAGGCCACCTGTCCTACCGGCTGGCGCTGCGGACCCTGAATGCGCAGGAGAGTCGCACGGTCATCGGCAACACAGACGCCTTCGAGCTGCCCGAGGTGCCCGGTTCCGCGTACCTCAAAGTCGGTACCAGCCGATACGACCGCCTCCGGGTCTCCACCGTGTCCGCGCCCTACATCGAGCCGGCGTTGCGGCGAGCCCCCACGGCGCCGCCTCGTCCCCGGGTCTTCCGGGGGTTCCCGGGCGTCGACCAGGCAGGCGCTCACGGTGCCCGAGCCGAGCCGGGCCAAGCCCGGACGCTCCCCGCGATCGGGCTGGACCTGTCCGATCCCGACCAGCGTTCCACCCTCGACGTCATCGTCTCCCGCCTCACCGGCGCCGCGGAACCGGTCCACCAGGTATGGCTCCCGCCGCTGCCCACGGCAATTCCCCTCGCCGCGATCCTGCCCGGCCTGACGCTCGACCCGGCACGCGGCCTCGGCACGCCCACCAGCTGGGGACCCACCGGGTCGCTGCGCGTGCCACTCTGCGTGGTCGACCTGCCCCAGCAGCAGCACCGGGAGGTGTTCGCCGTCGACCTGACCGGCTCCGGCGGCCACGTCGGCATCGCCGGAGCGCCGCAGACCGGCAAGAGCACCGTGCTGCGCACCCTGGTCACATCACTGGCGGCGACCCACACTCCCACCGAGGTGCAGGTCTATTGTCTCGACCTCGGCGGTGGGGTACTGGCCGGCCTGGACGCGCTGCCGCATGTCGGTGGCGTGGCGGGGCGACAGCAGCCCGAGCGGGTACGCCGAGCGGTGGCGCAGCTGACGGCACTGGTGGACGAGCGGGAACGCTGGTTCGCTGAGCACGGCGTCAACTCGGTGGCTGAGTTCCGAGCCGGCCGGGCGCGTGGTGAGCTGCCCGACGACGGCTACGGCGACGTCGTGCTCGTTGTCGACGGCTGGATGGCGCTGCGCGGCGAGTTCGAGGACCTCGAGGTGCGGATCACCCAGCTCGCCAACAACGGGCTCGGCTACGGCCTGCACGTCGTGGTGAGCGCGAGCCGCTGGTGGGACATCCGCCCGGCGTTGCGGGACAGCCTCGGGACGAAGCTGGAACTCAAGATCGGCGACTCGGCGGACAGCGTGTTCGACCGGAAGGCGGCCCGGACGATGCCGGCCGGCGTGCCGGGCCGGATGCTGGTGCCCGGGGGGCACAAGGCGCAGGCGGCACTGCCGCACCTCGCGCCTGCCCCCGCCGGCGACGGGGCGCGCGAGGCCGAAGCTCCCGCGATCACGGCCCGCCGGATCGCCGAGGCATGGACAGGCCGGTCGGCGCCCCCGGTCCTGCTGCTGCCGGCCCGGGTCGACCTCGCGGACCTCCCGGGTCCCGCTGCCGACCGGGAGCCCGGTGCCCCGATCGGTCTGCGGGAGAGCGATCTGCGCCCCGCCTACCTCGACCTGCTGGCCGGGCGCGACCCGCACCTCGTCGTCCTGGGCGACTCCCTCTCGGGCAAGACGGCGACGCTGCGAACTCTGCTCGCCACGCTGACCGCCCGGTGCACACCTGAGCAGCTGCGGGTGATCGTGGTGGACTACCGCCGAACCCTGCTCGACGTGGTCGGTGAGGAGCACCTGTCGGTCTACTGCGGTTCGGCTCCGGCGGCTGTCGAGACCATGGCGGCGGCTGCAAGCAAACTGGCGGCGCGGCTACCGGGTCCCGATGTCACCTCTGCCCAGCTCCGCGCCCGCGACTGGTGGACCGGCCCACGGATGCTGGTGGTCGTCGACGACTACGACCTGGTGGCGACGCCGAGCGGGGACCCGCTGCAGCACCTCGTCGAGCTGCTGCCGCAGGGCCGCGACATCGGCCTGCACCTCGTGCTGGCCCGCTCGGTCGGTGGTGCGGGCGCTGCCGGCATGCAGTCTGTGCTGCGGCGGCTGCGGGAACTCGGCAGCCCGGGGCTGCTGATGTCCGGCTCGCGGGAGGAAGGCGTGCTGCTGCACGGGGTGCGCGCACAGCCCCTGCCACCCGGGCGCGCCCAGCTCGTCTCACGCCAGCAGCCGCCCCAGCTCGTGCAGGTCGCCTGGGCTTCCGAGGTTGGCGAGGCCTGAGATCCGGTTCAGGTGGTGTAGAGCCAGATGTGCACCACGGGCCCGTCAGCGGCGCTTCGATTGACGAGCACTTCGCGAGTCACCGCGTTCCTACGCTCGCCCTGGGGCGCCAACCTGTCCTGGGCCGATGCGATATCGTTCCCTGCATTCGGCTCGAAGCCCTCGACGGGCGGTATGAAGACGCGCCGCCCGGGCTGCAGCTGCGCGACGAATCTCGACCCGGACAGCAGCGCATCGACCGATCCCGCGTCGACACGAACCGCCAGGACGCCGGCCCCCAGACGTGGTGGATGCGGGTCGTGCAGGTCATGACCCCCGCGCACGCGGCGCGGTCGCCCCTTCTGATTGACCTCGCCCACCACGGATCCTGTCGCAGCACTGGATGCCGCCCTGCGCGGCGAAGGGATGACCGACAGCCCCCACCGGGGGCCTGTCCACCAGCCGGGAACCCGGCGCTGGAGCACGCACTCGACCCCCCGTCACCAGAGCACACCGGAGCAGCCCGATCGCCCTCTCTCCGCCCTGAACAGCATGCGCCGCGCGGCGTCGACGTCAAGGACCTGCGGCCGCGTCGGGTCAAGGATCGACCCGACGCCTTACCCCGGCGCACCCAAGAGCAAGCGGAGGACGGCAAGAAGAAGATCAACCAGCAAGAACAGGGGTTGACCGGCCCCGCTCATTCAGGGATGACCTGCGCATCAGGTGCTTTTCGATATACTGCATCGACGAAAGGAGGATATGGGCGTGCCGACATGGGATGAGATCGAATCGCCGAGGCAAGGGGCTCCGGCAGTTCGTCAGACCGTCTTTGTTGTCCACGGGAGAGACGACGCGGTGAAGACCGCCATGTTCGACTTCCTGGGGTCCCTCGGCTTGAGGCCGATGGAGTGGACTCAAGCTGTAGCATTAACGAAGGAAGGTTCTCCGTATCCAGGCTTGGTTCTCGACCGCGCACTTGATAGCGCACAGGCTATCGTAGTCTTGCTCACTCCGGACGAGCTTGTCCGGTTGCGCCCCGAGTTGACAAAAGAAGGGGACGACCAGTCGCTCGGCGCACAGGCTCGCGCGAATGTTCTATACGAAGCGGGCATGGCGATGGCCAAGGATCCGTCTCGGACTATTCTAGTCGAAATTGGCGCTCACCGAACTTTCAGTGATATCGAAGGGCGCCATCTACTGCGCATGGATAACTCTGGCGAGAAGCGGAACAGCCTCGTTCAGCGACTGCGCAGTGCGGGATGCACGCCCGATGTTTCTGGAAATCACTGGATGAGTGCGGGCGATTTTAGTCCACCGATAGTGGTGGAGGGGACTGGTCGGCCGGCGCCCCCGGTCCTGCTGCTGCCGCCCCGGGTCGACCTCGCGGACCTCCCCGGTCCCGCTGCCGACCGGGAGCCCGGCGCTCCGATCGGCCTGCGGGAGAGCGATCTGCGCCCCGCCTACCTCGACCTGCTGGCCGGGCGCGACCCGCACCTCGTCGTCCTGGGCGACTCGGGCTCGGGCAAGACGGCGGCACTGCGAACGCTGCTCGCCACGCTGACCGCCCGGTGCACGCCCGAGCAGCTACGGGTGATCGTGGTGGACTACCGCCGCACCCTGCTCGACGTGGTCGGGGAGGAGCACCTGTCGATATACTGCGGTTCGGCCCCGGCAGCCAACCAGACGGTGGCGGCGGCGGCAAGCAAGCTGGCGGCGCGGTTACCGGGCCCCGACGTCACCTCGGCTCAGCTCCGCGCCCGCGACTGGTGGGCCGGCCCGCGGATGCTGGTAGTCGTCGACGACTATGACCTGGTGGCGACGCCGAGCGGGGACCCGCTGCAGCACCTCGTCGAGCTGCTGCCGCGGGGCCGCGACATCGGTCTGCATCTTGTGGTGGCCAGATCGGTTGGTGGTGCGGGCGCCGCCGGGATGCAGTCGGTGCTGCGCCGGCTGCGGGAGCTGGGTAGCCCGGGGTTGCTCATGTCGGGTTCGCGGGAGGAGGGCGTGCTGTTGCACGGGGTGCGCGCGCAGCCCCTGCCACCCGGGCGCGCCCAGCTCGTCTCACGCCAGCAGCCGCCCCAGCTGGTGCAGGTCGCCTGGGCTTCCGAGGTCGGCGCGGACTGAGGCGCGGTTCAGGTGGTGTAGAGCCGGCTGCGTACTGTTGGGCCCGGAAGAGTCAGCCCTGATCGGCCGGGATGTCGGCGTCGGGGGGAAGTGGCCGGAGTCCGTCAAGGCAGGTGCGGGCGGTAAGACGCACGAGCAGGCGCCAGACCCCGGTCGGGGTGGCGGGCAACGCGATCTGCCCGGGCTCGACGGTGAACAGGCCGCCGTAGGTGTCCACCACCTCCAGCATCCGGCCGTCGGGACGGCCGTCAGCGCCAGGCCAGCCGACCATCAGGCGCCACCAGCGAACAACCGTGCCATCTCCGGCCAGCTGGTCGACCGGTTTCGGGTCGACGGGACGAGGACGCGGGCTCAGGTCCACCGCCCGCGCGAGCGCTTCGGGGAGCAGCGACGGGTGCAGGCGCAGCAGCGCGCGGCGACCGGTGCCGTCGGCGGGCATCAGCAGCGCCGCGACCTTCGCCGAGAGCCACCCGTGCAGAGCCTTGCCCGCGTAGGACAGCGACAGCACGCCGGCCTCCGGGTAGCGCATCGCGTCCAGCGTCACGTCGAGCGCCGCATGCACCCGCCCGTCTTCCTCGACCGCGGCGGCAGCGCGCAACGCCGCCAGCGTGCGGGTGCCGTTCTGCGGGGAGCCTGACGCGTGCCGTAGCAGGACGTCCAGCGTGGCCTCGTCGGCGACGAGCTTGCCGGTTCGGGGGTCGAAGTCGACGGTCACCGGGCGCTCCCGGCGACTCGCAGTCCGGCCGCCACCTCGGCGAACAGGTCCGCGCGGTCGTCGTACTCCAGTGCCGCCGTGGAGCAGGACAGGATGACGCCGCGTGGCCCATCGGACAGCAACCACTGCTCCAGGCTCACCCCGCCGTGGCCGGGGAGGGGATAGTGCGAAAGCACGCGACGCGCCGGTCGACGATCGATCTCGGTGTCCTCGAGGTCGAGGACCCGCAGCCGGAGGACCTGTTGCGTGAGCGCGGCGACGGTGCGTTGCGCCCAGCCGACAAGTGTCTCCCCGGCGAAGATCTCGTCGACGGTGACGACGACGTTGGCGGTGAAGTGCCCATCCCGGTGCGGCGCGGCCGCCGCGATCACGGTATCCGTGACGTTCTCGGACACCATCCAGTCCTGTGGGACGGACAGCGAGATGTCGCCGACGGTGTGCTGCCGGAATGGGATCATGGCTCGATTACTGCCGTTTACCCAGGTAGATGCGGTTCACTAGAGAGGAACGGGACGCACCGCGCGGAGTTTCGAAACCCCAGCCACCATCGGTGGTGGTCCGGATGGCGAAGCCCGGGATCCGCCAGCGTCGCTGCCAACGCGGCATCCAACTACCGGCGGGCTCCGACGAGACCAATCTCGTACCGGGGGTCAGTGGCCCGGCGTCGAGGACGGTGTCGGCAGGGATCATCGCGGCCAGCGGCTGTCCGGTGGTGCGGTCGACGGCGTCGTCGGCGCGGAAGACAAGGCCTTCGGGGTGCACGCGGAGTACCCCGGGGACCGGTTGCAACTCTGGCTCCGTGGGTGGTGGCCGCCAGTTCGGGCCTATCGCTCGCACCGGCCATGTCAGTTGCGGGATGCTGCGGAGCTGAGCCAGGGCCGGCTGGCCGCCCACCACCTCGACCTCACGCATACCGCGGCGCCAGGTAGTGCGCGTTCACGTCCGCGACGAGCCGGCGAGGTCGGGCGGTCTCGACCAGCCACGCCTGCTCACCGGTCCCGATCAGCACCTGCGACAGGTAGCGGCGGCCGAGGTGCGGCGGCCAACCGTGCCCCTCGGGCTGGGTACCGCGCGTGATGCGGCGAACCTCGGTAATCGCCGTAGCGGGCAAGCTGAGCACAGTCGGGCCGCCGCGGACCATGTCGTCGGGCGGCTCGGCGGCGAAGACCAGCTCCGAAGGGTAGAACAGCAGCCGGCCCGGCACCGCGTCGTCGAGGCGCAGCGGAGTAGGACGGTTCCAGTCGGGGCCGAGCAGCGCCGCCCATCGGCAGGCGAGCAGTGGCTGCCCGTCGTGGGCCCGCCGTGCGGCAACCTCACTGTTGTCTCCCGGCGGCGGCGGGAATGTCTGAAGCTTCGCCGCCCGTTTCCGCACCTCGTCCCGCCAGCGGGACCACCGTGGCCCGAACCAGTGCGGGTCCCATAAGGCCAGCACGAACCCGGCCAGCCCGGCGGTAAACGCCACCAACCCCCCGAGCAACGAGACCGGTTCGGACAGCAGCGGCGAGATGCCGTACCAAAAGAAAGCCAAGCCCATCCCCGGAGCCAGGGTGATCGGGTACGGCCGGACGGTCATGTCCTGGGCCCATTTGCGCCAGCGGCCGGTCCAGGCGAACCAGGCCGCCACCAGCAGCGCCGTGCCCAAGCCCAGGAACAGGAGATGGTTGGATGTCATGGCTCAAAACCACGAGCCGATCTCATCGAGCGCGTCACCGACGGTATCGCCGACCGCGTCGCCGAGATCGCCCGCCATGTCAACAACTCCGTCGTTGAACTTGTCCATCAGCTGACTGGCGCCATAGCTGGCCACCGCACCGACGGCAAGACCGGCCAGAGCTCCGACGGCGGTGCCGGCACCGGGGACGAAGCTTCCGATGGCTGCTCCAGCCAGCGCTGCTGCTCCGATCGAGGCACCCTGGCCCGCGACGCGGCCGACCCGTTCGCCGGTGCTGTAGTTGGGGTTGCTCGCGTCGTTGAGCGCCTGATCCGTACCGGCGAAGACAGCGGAGGCGATGCCGCCTCCCCACCGAGCCATTCTTGCGTGACTTCTCCACTGCGCTCGTGTCGCCTCATCGGGGACGAACCTGCTGCCCTGCATCAGCCCGGGAACGCCGGGGACGGGATACGGATGAATGTTCTTCACCAAGTGGTGCGCACCGTACTTCTTGAACGCCTCCGCGCTACCCAGGGCGAGATTGGCGGCGATGTCGGCGACCTTGAGGCCGCCCTGCGTCCCGGCGTAGTCGCCTTTCGCCATGTCGCTGAGGGCGTTGATGGCGGTGGCGGCGCGCTCGTTGGCCTCGATGGCGTCAACGTAGGCGTCCCGCATCGCGACGAAGGCATCGGTCACCCGCTGGCCGGCCGCGGCCTGCACTGAAGAGCCGTTCTCGGCGTCGGCCTGGTCCTGCGTGGCCTGCTGCATCGCGCTCGCCGCCGCGGAGTGCCGCTGCTGGGCTGCTTCGAGCTCGTTGGCGTAGATGAACAGCGGTCCCGCGGCGGCGCCGCCGAGTTTGATCAGCGCGTCGAGCAGGACACGGGTGCGTTTCGCGGCTTCGTTGAAGGCCTCAGCAGCCGATCCGACATCCCACCCGGCGCGTACCGCCCCGCGCGCGTCCTCCATCGACTCAGGGCTGGCCCGACCCGCCCGGGCCGCGTCCTGCAGGGCACGAGCCTGCGCTCGGAGCACACCCGGATTCCCAGGGATACCGCTCACTCTCAACCTACTTTCGAAGCCACCGCAGCACCTCTAGCCGAAGTCGATGTTGTTGCTACGCTCGGCCGCCGAGCCGTCGTCGGACCGGTACTGCTCGGCGCTGTCCAGCAGCGACTGCCGCAACTCGTCGACGGCGTCGGCGCGCTCGTCGGCAAAAGTCTTGAACTCGTCGCCGAACCCGTTCAGTGCCCCGTCCAAGGGTCCGGTGCCTGCCGCGCCGGCAGCACCGGTCGCAGCCGACTTCACCGCCCCGCCGAACGTCTCGGTCGCTGTTGTCGCCGAACTCAGCGGTGGGCCGCCGGCAATCATGGCCGACACAGTGGCGTCGTAGCCGTCGGACACGCGGTTGCCTCCTTACATCTGTTGGCACCCGACATCCAGCTCGGGAGCACGTGACGGCACAGGTCGTCAGGCGAAGCGGCTGGTGTTGAGCGCCTCACCGGCCTGGTAGTCGGCATTCGCCATGCCGGTGGCGCGTCGGAAATCCGCCAGCGCCATGGTGAGCTCGTCCCACGCGGAGTCCCACTGCTGCTGGTGGGCGTAGTACGCGGCCTGCGCGGACCCTTCCCAGGTGCTGATCATCGGCTGGATGTCCGCCTTGAGATCGGCCAGCCGCTGACCCATCGCGGCGTGCCCGGCGGTCAGATCCGCCTCGGCGGTGTCGAGCGAACCGAACGTGACCTTGATCTGGTCGGCCATCGGAATCCTCCTCTTACTGGGCGTCGGTTACAGGCCGGGCACGGAGACGTCCATCCCGGCACCGGTCGCGGTGAGGCCGGACTGGGCCTGCGCGTCGTCGCCGGTGTACTGCACCTCGTTCTGCAGGATGAGCTGGCTGATCTGGTCCAGGGCGGCGTTGAGCTTGTTGTTCGCTGCCTCGTAGCGCATCTGCGAGTTCGTGAACGCCATTTTCCCGTCGCCGATCCACTGCCCTTCCAGTGTGGCAAGCTGGCCGGCGAGCCGGTTGAGGTCCGCCTTGATCTCCTGGGCGTCAGCGAAGATCTTCTGCCCCGACGCCTGCATCGCACTGGTCGAGACGTCATACATGCCTGCCATGGTGACTCCTCCGTTCACTGGGCACTGGGCAACGTAGGACCAGCGAGATGACATCGCGGTCCTTCGGTTACAGCCTGCCAGACTGACCCGGTCGGCAGGAAGGCTTTCGAGGCGTCCGACATCTCACGCCGCGCGCGCCTTCTTCAGCGCCTTTTTGAGGTCCTTGCCGGTCAGCGGGGCCGCACCGGCCCGCTCGAGGCGCAGCGCGACCACCGGGCAGCGCTTGCACCGGGGCCAGGACCGGCAGCACTTCTTCTTGAGCTTGCCGCCGATCAGGTCGGCGCCCGTCGACTTCTTCTTCGAGCTGCCCACGCGCCACCCTCCTGAGGGTCAGCTCACACCGTAGGGACGGCTCCGCCGTCCGGCAAGGGTGGGACGCGAGTACGCTCGGTAGGTATCCCCCCGCGATCCCAGGGAGTTCCCGCGTGCCCACCAGTACCCCGACCAGGGTCCGGACCGATCTGCGCAACGTCGCGATCGTCGCCCACGTCGACCACGGCAAGACCACGCTGGTCGACGCGATGCTGCGCCAGTCCGGCGCCGGCGGCCGCACCGAGGTCGACCGGGTGCTGGACTCCGGGGACCTGGAACGGGAGAAGGGCATCACGATCCTGGCCAAGAACACCGCGGTGACGCGGCCCACCCCGAACGGCCCGGTGACGATCAACGTGGTC
>Ga0136614_10003402_pt1 | contig 10171 bp, 15 predicted proteins | sample AntDrymUQ2792106_2_FD_106643 | JGI IMG/M metagenome (GOLD analysis project Ga0136614, IMG submission 106643) | Polar desert sand microbial communities from Dry Valleys, Antarctica - metaG UQ279 (21.06) | ecosystem: Environmental > Terrestrial > Soil > Desert | place: Antarctica: Dry Valley... | reverse complement strand
GCATCAGAGGTTGAGACCCTCTACATCGAGCCGGGATCTCCGTGGGAGAATGCCTACTCGGAGACGTTCATCAGCCGCTTCTCAGACGAGTTGCTAAAGAGGGAGGTATTCACTGATCTATTGGAAGCGAAGGTGCTGGTGGATGATTACCGCGAGCACTATAACCATCGGCGTCCGCACAGCGCGTTGGGCTACCTGACCCCATCGGAATTCGCAGGGGAGGCGGATCTCGGTGGCAAGCAAGTGAACACAGGCAAGCCAGAGGAGCTAGAATCGGCACTCACACTCTCATAGCGCCTGGTACAGAAAACAGGGGCAGGCCACACGGGGCCATCACCGAGCGGAAGCGAAACACGAGTGTAGAGGGTCTACCCTTCACCGACAGGACACCGGCACGGTGGCGTTGTGACGGCCGGACATTAGCTCCCTGGGGGTCCTGGTTCTCACGCCCCGCTGCACACGCCTCGGTAATCTCCTTACCGACGCCAGAAGCCTCACTCGGAGTACGAATTGTCGATCACGAATGTACTGCAACTGGTACTGCAACCGGGCTGCTACGCCCCGGTACGCACTGGACATACCAAGGCCTCCGGATCAACGAAAACCGCATAAACACGCGGGTTTCCGGACGTACCAGAACGGGCTAGAACGCGCGCAAGCAAACTCGTAATGAGATGAGGTCAGCGGTTCGAGTCCGCTCGTCGGCTCTTCTTTTTATCGCGATTTGCAGGTAAAACGCAAATGGGATGGAGCTCCCGTAGAAATGCCGGAGCCACTGTACACCAACCGGGGCGTGCACCGTGGATCCCGCCTCCGATTCGTCGGCGTGTGCGATGGAGGTACCCATGCGGAAGCGAGGCTACCCGCGGTTCGCTTCTTGCCCTATCTCGCGCAGAAACTCCCCGGGAGTCAGGATACGGGCCAGGGTGCGCCCCTCGCCGTCTTTGACGGCCCGATCCGGAAGGTCGAGCAGGTGGCGGTCGACTGATACGAGGTAGGAGTCGCCGCCTCCCAGGGACCCCGCGAGCCCGACGAGGTACTCGTCGTCCGGGTCGGCTTCCACGGCGCCTCGGACCACACTCTCAGCCGGGTCCCTTACGACCTCGGCTCCGTGGTGCAGCCAGCTCACGTACTCGGTCGCATCTTCGTAGGTGAGGTACCGGCGGAACTTTTCCCGCGCAAGGACCGTTTGCAGTTCGTGGAGCAGGCGTGGTGAAATGACAAGGTCGAATTCGCCCGCCATCCAGCGTCTCAGTACCTCCCACGGCGCGCCCTTCTCGGAGATGGCAGCACTGATCAGGACGCCAGGGTCGACTACCGCGTGGGCTACGGCGCCTCCCTGCGCTCCCGCCTCATGGCATGCAGCTCTTCGTTGGCGAGGCTTATTGCCTCTTCCTCGGAGAGCGGCTCGACGCCTTCCTCCCTACGACGACGCTCGAGGCCTGCGAAAAACCCGCCTAAGCTATTCGACCGCCTGGGCGCCAGGACGAGGTAGCTGCGCACGATCTCCTCCAGCAGCTCGCCCTCCGTGCGGCTTTGTTCGCGGGCCTTGGCCCGCAGCTCCTGCAAGAGCCCGGCGTCGATCTCGGTTCGTTGCTTCTCGGCCATCTTTGCGTCTCCTGAGCCCTATTTTCGCACACCGCGTAGACCGCGTGGTGAAACTAGCCTAGCTTTCGCCACCCTCGTTTACAGGCAGAACCGTGAAGGACAACCTCTCTCCCTGGATGAGCTGCTTGCTCTCAATCACCTCCAGAATGAGCGGCATGTGGACGTGAAGGCCGTGGGGAGATTGATCCAGTAAGGTGAAGCGCGAGCCAGGGCGGTTTTGGAGCGAGGCCTGGTCGAAGCACACGGACGAATAACACGGCTGGACACCATGGAGCTTTGCAACGTCAGCGGTAACCAGGCCAGCCACCTTCTGCGACGTATGGCCCCCGAAGGAAAACTGAGACAAGAAGGCCAAAACGGGGCGCCTACTACGTCAAGGGATAATCGACTCAGGTGTCCGTATCCCTTACGCGCAATGCGCATATCTCGCGCACATTCGAAGGCGCTAGGAATCCCGCGAAACATCGGCCTTATCGACCCCCCGTCGGCACGCAGGAATCCGTAGGTTCAGTAGGCTGCTCAGTCCGTCTTACCATCGTGGCCGATGTGGTCAGCACACCCCGAGCCTTACGCCCTACTCCATCGGTGAGGGTGCGACGGAGTCGAAACTCTACGGGACGGGCCACAGAGCGCCGCAAAGAGTCGCTCCCGCGCGGCCCACAGACCGCCCTAAAGGCGTTGGCTGCATACCCTTTTTAGCCGGCTGCAGTGAGGGAGAGGACGGGCTTTCAGCCCACCTCGTCATTGGACGGCGCGAAAGGAGCGGTACGGACGTTCGCATAGCTCGGATACACTCAAGTTCTCGTGCCGATCATGCCCGCTTTCGGCGCAGTCCCGGTCGCTTCCGTTCGGCGGCGCGCCGTGGAGGAAGCGCGTATCGTTCGCGGGTCCGTTTGTCGAAGACGTGGATCGGGTCGTGCTTGACCGTAGGGCAGGGTAGTCTACCCAACTCGGCTAAAAGATCCAACAGAACGGTCATGCGTGCGGTACTCAGCGCGCTGGCGATCAGCGTTTGCCGGTGCTGGAGCTCGATATCACCGAAACATATGATCCCATACTCGCTTTCCAAGGCCGGTTCTCCCCAGAGGGTCCAAAACGCGCGATCAGGGGCATCTTCGACGCAGAAGAGCCGGAGATCATCCATCAAACGCTCGTGTATGGCGGAGCCATCGACCGCGCGAAACGTGGCGGATTGCGGAGCGAGCAAGCCGTAGCCCTGCAAGCCCGGGTTGGGGCACACCGGCTGCCAGTAGGGGAGTGCTTTACAGCAGCGCGCATAGGATTTGCCGCTGCCACACAGACAGTCCTCCGCCGACGCTACGGGGAGGTAAGTGACCATCTGTTGTTTCAAGCCGGGCATCTCGGGATCGGGAGCTGCGGGATCGGGCTGCCAGTAGGTCCAAAAGCACAGGAACCCGCCATTCATGTCCAGGTCCGGCTGGGCGTCCGGGAGCGTCGGAATCGTGTAGTTTTGTCCCATGATCACCCCATGCCCAACACGTACTTATACAGTCTGGTAATCGCCCTATCGTACCACAAGGTGTTCGCTCGGACGGATGCACGTCTGGCTCGTCGCTGCCCGCGGTACCGATACGGCGCGATCCCGTACCGCCGCAACAAGGCGATCAACAAGCGCCGTGACCACCGATCCGATAGCGAGGATCGGTACTCGACCGCGGGAACTTCCTTCCCTACCTCACCTAGTCGGGCAAGGATGCGTTCCCACGCCCGTTGGGCTGCGAGCCGCTCGCCTTCGGTGCCGGATCGGGCGAACAGCGCCTCAATCTGGAAGCAGTGTGGAATCTCTACAGACCCTGGCGTGGGTTAATGCTCCAGATCGATCTACCACTGCTCGTGTTGGGGACGCCAGCTATGTTCTTCTTCGAGCGCGGATCCACCCCGAGGTGGTTGATAAGCACGTTTGCGCTCTGGGGATGGGCCCTCGTGCTGCTCGCCGTGGCACTCTATTTCATCCTCCAAATACTACAAGATGCCTTCACCACCTTGCCGGGCACGTAATGAGGCTGTCCCTTCTTGGGAATCAATTTCTCGCTACTTGTGGGTTCGCACTCTCCGCTGCCTCGAGGGTTCAGGCAGAGCGTTACAATAGCGAGATGGAAGCGCGCTACCTTACCAACGAGAGCGGAGAACGCATAGGCGTCGTGTTGGACGTCGCCGAGTACGAGTGCCTCAGACGGTCCGCCGAAGAGGCGGCGAGGGCGGAGCGGCATCCCGGCATAGCGTTCCGCGGGACGGAGGGCAGCCGTCGCGCGTGGGTGTCCGGCACAGCGCTCGATGTGTGGGAGATCGTCGTCGGCCACGAGGAGATGGGCCGGCAAAGGCTCCTCGAAGAGACGGGCATCTCCGAAGACCACCTCGACGCCGCCCTGGCCTACCATCGAGCTTATCAGGATGAGGTGGACCAGAAGATCCAGGAGAATGCACGTCCGCTGCGATACTGGCGAGAGCGCTACCCGAACCTGAACCTCCAGGCCATCGAGCACCGACCGGAAGCCGGCGCTCCCCGGGTTTCTTGAGCGAATCGGCCGGGCGGCACCAGCCGTCCGTCGAGTGGTTCGCCGGCGGCATCATCGATCGCGAAAGAAAGCTGAGTGGTTACCTGCTCTCGTCGACCCATCCCGACGGCAGGAACAAGCTCAGGCTCTGGCGCAGCGTCTTCGGCATCGGGGAGGGCGATGCGGAGCTGCTGGAGCGCCTGATCCGCGAGCAGCTAGTACAAGCCCAGCCCAAAGAGCAGGAGGGCAAGACCCCGCCCGAAGGGTTGCCTGAGGTGATCCGCAGGTGGGAGCTCGTGATACCCAGCTTCCGAGGACCCAATGGCAACGTCGGCCCCGTGCTGACCGCTTGGGCCCTGGACCCGGTCGTCGGCGAAGCCAGTCCGCACCTGGTGACCGCCTTCCCGCTCGTCTAGGGCACCTACCTTACGACCCTACGTTATAATCGCAGACATGGCACAAAGAACGCGCACAACCTACGAAGAGTTGGAGACAGTAGCCATCCCCGAGGACGTCCCGGAGCTCGGCGTCGAGGCCGGCACAACGGGAACCATCGTTAACGTCTACGAAGGTGGCCGGATGCTACTGGTGGAAATCGGCCGCGAGGACGGCACAAGCGTCGGGCTCGTCGACCTCGAAGTCGGAGAGGACGGCTCTCTGCGCCCGATCTCCTCCACGCCCTTCAGTTCCCGTTAGCCATGACCAGGAACGACCCACAAGTGCCCCGCGTCGCAGACCAACAGTTCGACCTCGTACCCATCCCGGAGGATATTCCGGAGCTTGGTATCGAGGCAGGGTATCTGGGGACCGTCGATCATATCTACCCCGTCGGAGGCGAAGCCGGGCAGGGGCTCTACGTCGAGGTCAGCCGCCCCGATGGCACCACGATAGGTTTCACGCAACTCGAGGCCGACGAAGAGGGCGCCTGGCACGTGATGACCTACACTCCTTTCGACTGAGCAAAGCCACCTTCGCCCCTTCGTTCCAATCGCAATCTCTATCATGCAAGACCGCGACAGACCCGAACTCGCTCGAGTGGGTTAGAAGGGTCGAGGAGGGTTGATAGTGCTGCCTGGTATCGCTGGACGGTACAATAAGCTGCGCGTAGAAGTGCAGACATGAAGAACGATGGGGTACAGGTGCAGCAGTTCGCGGTAATAGTGAAGCCAAACCCGGAGGATGGCGGTTACATCGCCACCGTGCCCGGCCACCCGCACATAGTGGGCCAGGGAGAGACCGAAGAAGCGGCCCTAGAGGATGCGAGGATAGCCCTCGAGTCAACACCCGAAGCCGGAGAGGCTGAGACCACAAACGACGCAGAAGATCCAGAAGGCACGCCACATCCGTTCGATTCTCGCCCGGCCCTGGAAGCACTCGCAAGCGAGCAAGGGGTCGAACCTGTCGACGACTTCGATGCCCTGCTCGGCGACTTCTGGCCTGACGATGAGAGCGCGGACGAGTTCGTCCTCACACTCCGCGAGTGGCGCCGCGACGGTATGGGCGCCTAGAAAGCCCCTATAGGTGTCCTCTGTGCCGGCCTCCGCAGTAGTCGTGGACACCGACGTTGTGTCCTATCTCTTCAAAGGCGATTCTCGCGCCGAGGCTTACCGTCCCCACCTGACCGGCAGGCTCCTGGTAGTCTTCTTCATGACGGTCGCCGAGCTAGACCGGTGGGCGCTCGAACGCGACTGGGGCGAGGCACGCCGCGCCAGGATGGAGCAGCATCTGCGCAACTTCATCGTCTACCCCTTCAACCGCTCCTTGTGCCTCCGGTGGGCCGAAGCGGCCGACAGCGCGCGTCGCAGGGGACGTCCTATAGGAGTAGCCGACGCCTGGATCGCCGCGACCGCTCTCGAACACGGTCTCTCTCTCGTCACCAACAACGCGGGCCACTACGCCGGCGTCGAGAGCCTGACGGTCGTAGCCCAGACCACCCGCCAGGAGGAGTAGGTGCATATTTCCTGGCAGACCCCATAGAGGTGGAGCGCCGCTGACACACGTCATATAGCTGGTGCTTGATGCGATCACAATCCCAGCAAATAGCCACGACCAAATCCCAAACCTGTACACCATCTGTACACCAACCCGGCTAAATTTCCGTATGTTCCAGGATGTTGCTGGTGCGCGTATTCGGCTTATCTAAAGGGTTTTGAAACAACCGCCAACACCCCGAAACCCGCTGATTCTTTCTCGTAATGAGCAGGAAAGCGGTTCGAGGCCGCTCGTCGGCTCTCTTGAGTACGCTTTCTCCGAGGTGGTCATCATCGTGGGGCGGCTCATCTGAGAGGGATGGACTCGCTACCGTTGGGAGTATAGTCCTCACCGTAGACCGTGAGAAGTCGTCTATTGGCGGAAGGTCTAAGGCGCCGAGCACCTACAGCCCGAGGTACTTTGAGCAGGCGCTTATGATCCACGGCTTCGCACGCTTGCAGTTTCGTTGCAAACTGCTCTAGACGAAGGCGTCGATAACCTCATAGGCGGCCTTGAGATGATCGCCGGTCGTGGAGGTGGAGTCGAGCACAAGGTGCGTGATACCTGCCGCAGCCCAGGCTTCGGCTTTGTCGAGCACTTCAGCCTTAGTGCCAAAGAGTGCGACGTCGGAAGCCAACCTCTCTGAGATCGCGGCCATCAGACTATCCTGGTCACCGTTGCCTATGGCGGACCGGGCGGCCATCACCTCCTCTTCGTAGCCGGCCTCGACAAAGTAGTTCTGGTAGTTGGGGAGTTTCAGGTAGAACAGCAAGTAGCGTCGGATCGCCATGAGCGCAGCCCCGCGGTCTTCCGAAACGCACGCCGGGGCCGAGTTGCTCAAGATCATGTTAGATCGTCGTTCAGGCGGAATCTGGGCGAGCGAAAATGGCAGGTGTGAAAGCGCAGCATTCGCCCACATCACCCCGTCCCCAATCTCCCCGGCCAAAGCGCTCATCCGCTTGCGCAAAGCTGCCACTAAAATGGGAGGACACGGCGCTCCTTCGGTTACAGAGCGTATGTTGTGCACGTAGCGCCGCATGTCGTCCAGAGGCTTACCGTAGCGGACTCCCATCTCCTCATGAAATGGTATGTGTGAAGTGCCCAAGCCCAGCAGGAAGCGTCCTGGGTGAAGTTCCTCGATCAAAGAGGCCCCAGTCGCCATGGTGTGGGAATGGCGCAGGTAGATGCCCGCGATACCGGTGCCAACGGCGATTCGCTTGGTACGATCAAGTATGGCGAGTGAGAGCGCCAGGTTGTCACCGGGGCTCTCCGAGAAGAGACCCGGAAAATGTCGGGCCTCTGCCTCTTGGGCCAGCGCAATTACGTCCGCTCTCTGTCTGGGACGGTCGTTGGCAAAGAGGTATGGCTTCTCAACCATCGGGTTCTCCCCACAACGTCACTCATGGCGCGACGTAGGTAGTGTAGATTGACCTCGACTCCGGGACAATCACATTTGCAAAGCCGCTCCCACTTTAATCTGATCCCGGCAAGATTTGTAACGGTCTAGAGGTGGCTCGTGGTTTGACTGTTGGGGTGCTCCGAAGTTCGGGATGCAGGTGCCCGCGGAACGATGCTTCTGTACCCATCAATGCGGTCGGGTGGGAGCGTACTTCTCCCACCCGACCCTCTAGGATCGACGTCCTACTCTCGCTTGGAGGCTAATACTTAGCGGCCCCCGCGCACCAGTCGCCTCGCTACCAATCCTGAACCGACCAACAGGACTAGCGTCGCATCCGACATCAATGCCACCAGGGAGGGACCTCCTGTGCTTGGCAGCACCTCGCCGACGGATGTCGTCGTCACATCATCCTCGCCTGCTCCCGACGTAGCTGTGGCGGTCACTGTAGCGCTAGCACTAGCAGTGCTGGCGGTACCGGATGCAGCGGAGGCGCTCGCCGTGGGGGTTGCCATCCGCTATGGCAGCGCTTCTGGGAGGGTGCGGTGGCAGCCTCAAGGAGGATGGGAGCAGTCCCCACGATACAAGCGGTTGGGGATTTGTCGATGAGGAGAAACTCCCTATTTGCAGCCACTCTACGGGGCCTGCCCAATCCTACTGTTCGCTGCTGGCAAGCAGCTTAGCGGCGGCCACGGATGAGCACGCCCACGTGGGAGCCTTGAGCGAGGATTTGACGAGCGTGGTTAGAGAGACGATGCAGCCTACCTACGTCTCGCTGTGGCTGGGACCCGACCCACCACCAAGGGGAAGCGAAGGGCAAGAGTAGGTCTTCTAGCCCAACGCCTCGTCCATCCCGCCGGCGATTTTGCGACCCATCGAGAGCATCCAGTGGGAGTAGCGGTCGGGGCCAAGCTGGATGTAATTGCGCCTGGCGAGGTGCTAGACGTACTTCGGATGCGTGCGCGGGTGAGCAGGATCGTGAAGGAGCTATGCCTCAGTTGATACCACTCTGATACCACCGCGAACGCAATACCGTGCAACGCTGGACAAGGCAGGGAAAGAAAACCCCTTAGGTATGCGGCATTTGCGACCCTGTGCAAACCCCTGCAACGCGCGAATTTCAGTGATAATGAGCAGGAAAGCGGTTCGAGGCCGCTCGTCGGCTCGCTGTGCGGCGCCACTATCGTGAGCGCTCAGTGCCCACTCAGGGAGCTGCTAAGAAGCAGCCGAACATCTCTTCAGCGCTGCATACATCGTTGTGGCAAAGGGCGTCGAGTAGAGCAGGTACTCGCGCCTGCCGCGCTTCAGTGCCCATAGGGCCGCTGGCAGGTAGTAGGAGAGCAGCAGGAGTGCCGCACCGTGTTCAGCCTCCAAGCCACTCCTATCCTCTGGACCAGGCGTGTTGGTGGCGTTGTGTCCTATCTGAAGACGCTGATATGCCAGCATAACGCCGGTCGTCAAGGCGAGCCAGCCAACGAAGTTCAGCAGCGGGACGCCACGCTTGCCGTTCGGCCCCTCAACCTCAGAGGCGTACGCGCTATCTTCGCTCCATTCCCACAAACCCAGGTCCAACCCGAAGGGGTCCAGCAAGAGGTCAAAGCTGGTCGCCGCTAGCGCCACGGCGGGCGCCAGGGCCAGGTTCTCCGTGCTCGTGTGCGAATCAGCAGCCTCGTTGACAGTGCCTTTCACCATTGCCAAGGTTCCGTATCCAACGTTGTACCAGCCGAGGGCGATGGCTAGGGGCACACCCCTAACCTGGGGCCGCACGTGGTGGCGTAGCACTTTCAGGACGTGGACAGCCACGAGTTCGCCCAGAATCGGTATAGCGTTCCCAAATGCGGCGAAGAGCAGGGTGCGGCGCAAGCCCCGGGTTCGCAGCGAGTGTACGACGCTCAGGGCAGCCACGATTACGGAGTGCGCGGTGACCGCTTTAGATAGACGAGGATCTAATTCGCTCACGTCCCGCCTCCTTTTGAGCCCTCACTCTTCGATGTTCGGGCGATACCCGTGTCCGGCGGCTCGGAATACATCGTAACCTCTCTATCTTCGTGGGTGACGGGGTATCAGAAACGGCACCGCCCTCCGGTAGCGCTCGTAGGCCTCGCCGTAGGCCGCCCGCAGCCTGTATTCCTCGTGCATCGAACCCAGGACAACGTAGAGGGCCACGAGCACCACGAGGACGGCGCGATTCGCCGTCATGCGGGGCAAGAACAAGAAGAATCCCAGAGCACCGAGATTGCCCGGGTGGCGGGTGAAGCGAAATGCCCCCGCTCTCACCACCTCGTCGTCGGAGCCGATCGGCGGCCCTTGCGCCTCCGGTGCGGGATGCACATCCCTTCCCGTAAGGAGGTCCCGTAGCGAAGTTATTCCGGCGAAATTCAGTATACCCATGACCCGCACGCCCGAGAGCAAAACACCCAAAGAGGCAGCCTGGCTCGCTCGGAAGAGCCAGGACCAAGGAGGCCCCACATGGTAGAGTTCTCGGTCGGGCAGCCGCGAGAACCCTCGCGCCGCCCAGAGAAGTAGCACTACCGACTGGGCGTTAAAGGTGAAGCGGTACAGGCCGTCGCGGTAGCGCGGACCGGTGATCCTACGGGTCAGATCCTTGACTTGTTTGGAGGCAAGTACGCTGTGAACGAGCGCCCAAAGCGCGCAGATCCACACAACGCGTACCGGGGCG